>Ga0255373_1042_pt1 | contig 28366 bp, 24 predicted proteins | sample ANMaggSeSYBR01E5_FD_182093 | JGI IMG/M metagenome (GOLD analysis project Ga0255373, IMG submission 182093) | Sediment cell enrichment communities from methane seep in Santa Monica Basin, California, United Staets - ANME aggregate JGI... | ecosystem: Environmental > Aquatic > Marine > Cold seeps >... | reverse complement strand
TTTCATGAAAGTCCCAACGTTCAAAAAAAGGTCGATTTTTTTACCTTGTTCATTTAATCTGTTCTCTACCTCTTGTTTTATTTTTATATCTTTTTCACCTTTCATTTCATGTTTTACAGAATCCTCTATAGCGTCGTTATATTTGTATATGAGCGTAAGGATTGATTCAAAGTCGACAGTGTGGTCATTATGAGCATGTGTTATTAGAATCGCATCTATATCAGCAACTTTGAATCCTTCCTGATAAAAATTTTCAATGAAATTAAATCCAGGATCAATTACAATTCCTTTACCTTTGTGATATAAAAAATACCCCCCACCTTTATTGTCACCTTTTTCTGACGGAATTATCGGAGTATAAGAATTCCATTTACGTAAAACAGATAAAAATGATGGAAAACCATTAGGGATACTTCTTTTAGTGTCGGTAAATGTTTCAAAATTAGATTCGATTTTATTAATACTCTTAAAAAAGTCTTCTTTTTTATCCTTAAAAGCATCTATGACTTTATTGAGAATGTCAGAACTCTTCTTTACTTCTTCTTGAGTACTTGGTTTGGTTTTTTCATAGATTCCTATTTTAAAATTAATTAAATATTTTAATTCTTTATCCTTTATTTTATGCAAATTAAGTTTTAAATTTTTATAAATTTTTTCAGCATCTTTATTTCTATCAATTTTTTCTAATGCAAATGCCTTCGAAATTAGAACGTTCCAATTATCAGATTTAATTTCAAGCGCCCTGTCGAAAAATTCGATAGCTATCTCTTCTTTTCCTAATAAGGCATATGTAGAACCGAGGTTTTTTAATAAAAATGGATTTTTAGGATTAAGTTTCAAAGCTTGTTTATAGTGAGGAAGTGCTGATTCATAATCATCTTTTACACATTCCAATTCACCTAAAAAAAATTCAATATATGATTTATGTCCTTTTTCCCTCGCAATCTCAAGACCTTTTGTAAGGAGACTAATTGCTTCTTTGATTCTGCCTGAATCAAATTCTTCATCAGCCTTTTCACTAATTTCAGTATAATTCAAACCACTGACATCCTTTCAAATTTTAGTCAAATAAAGAATCTTAATTGTTATATAATTTTCGAAAGAAAAAAAATCGTTTTATTCCAATTTCACTCCATTTTATAACTACGAACCCATTCGAAGTCTAAACAATCTTTATAAAGTCCCCCGCCAATCTCCCATTTAACAACCCCCCATCCGGAGTAATCACCATGAACTCAAACAAACTCACCCCAATAATAATATCCATATTAGCCATCTCCCTCTTACTGCTGATGGTATTCCCCACCATCACCGAACCCATTTCAAACCTGATTAACCAGCCCGCCCGTCCATACGACCCCGCCGCCACCTACACAGGCAGCGACCTGCTCATCCTGGCCCCACGCGTAATGTTCACAGGCGGCGAATCAGCCATCACCATAGCAGCCACAGACAAAGGCGCACCTGTTGAGCAAAGCATCAGCTTCATGCTCGTAGACGCCGCCGGAGTGGCGACCACCCTCACCAGCGGCTCCACAGGTCCCACAGGTCATGCCGTTGCAACCTTTGACGTGCCAGACCTTGAGCAGGGCACCTACACACTGGTGGCCCAGCCCGCAGGCTCCGATGCCACCTTCAACGGCAGTGTCAGGATCGCCAACAGCAGCGCCCTGTTCCTTGAGACAGACAAGCCCATCTACAAACCAGGCCAGACCATACACGGGCGCATCCTGTCCCTGAACAACAACCTAATACCAGTATCAGGCCAGTGCACAATTGAGATATCGGATGCCAAAGGCATCAAGATCTTCAAGGAGATCCTGGATACCAACGAATACGGCGTAGCATCCTTTGATATGCCACTGGCCAGCGAAGTGAACCTCGGTACCTGGAAGGTCAAAGCTGAGATGGGCCAGGCCCAGACCCAGCTTGACCTGAGGGTCGAGAAATACGTACTCCCCAAGTTCCAGGTCGATGTGACCACACCCAGGGACTGGTTCCTGGTGGATGACCCCATAACCGGCACAGTAGATGCAAACTACTTCTTTGGCAAGCAAGTGGAAGGCAGGGTCAGTGTAGTTGCCTCCAGGTACGTTGGAGTATGGGAGGAATATGCCACATATGAAGTGGAACTGAAAGACGGGTCCGCAGAATTCGAACTCCCGGAAGCCGGATGGGTAGCCGGCACCTACGGTGCCGGGGGCATGGGCAGCCTGACCCTGAATATCTCGGTGACAGATACCGGGAACCACACCGAAACCACTACCAAACTGTTAAAGATCACTGAATCACCTGTAGTACTCCAGATCATACCCGAATCCAGGCTGGTCAAGCCAGGCATGCCCTTTAATATATTGGTTGTCACCGAAACCCCTGACGGTGAACCCCTGGAGCAGGAAGTGGAGATAGAACTTGAATTTGTGGATACGAACTACAATTACCAGACCCAGTCCTCCACCGTGACCACCAGTAACGGTGTAGCTCTTGCCGAATTCCAGGCACCTGTGGATGTCCGGAACGCATATATCCATGCCAGTTCTGGCGATGCATCCCAGAGCATGAACCTGGGTGCCGTTTATTCGCCAAGTGGCAGTTTCCTGCACCTGGTACAGGATGGCGGCGGCATCCCTGAAGTTGGAGATACCATCAGTTTCATTGTTTACAGCACCAACCCGGGTACTGTCTATTATGATATCGTGGCAGGCGGCAGGACAGTGTTCTCTGCCACAAGCAGTGAGCGCAACATCAGCCTGACAGTCACACCCCAGATGAGCCCCAAAGCCAAAGTGGTGGCCTACATCATCAATCCAAACAGCGAAGTATCGGCAGACACCCTGCCATTTGACGTGATAATGGAAGCACCTGTTGACCTGCAGGTTTCGTTCGACCAGGACGAAGTTGAACCCGGCGGCGATGTGAGTGTGAATTTCGATGCCGGCTCCAGGTCAATGATAGGATATTCCATAGTGGACGAATCAGTGTTCGCCCTTAGTGTGGGACGGCTGAACCTCCAGCAAGTATTTAACGAACTGGAGCAGCGGTTCATGGAACCACAGGCTGAAGCACATCCAGAGTACTGGACCCCGGTTCCAATGGGTGCACAGGATATTATCGAAGAGGCGGGCCTGCAGGTACTGAAATCCCCAAACCTTGACGTACCTGAACAGGTGCACGAACCGGAAGTAGAAGGCGGGATGCGCAAAGGTGGTTTCTTTGGAGATGTGATGGTGATGGAAGAGGCCATGGACTCCGCGCCTGCGCCCCAGGCAACGGGCGTACCTACGGCTGCACCCATATCTCATGACCAGGGTGAACTGGCCGAAGTGGAGCGGGTCAGGCAGTTCTTCCCAGAGACCTGGGTATGGGAGCCCGAACTGCTCACCGATGGCTATGGCAGGGCAGAAGTTGACCTGACCGCCCCTGACTCCATTACCACATGGAGACTCCATGCAGTTTCCTCATCCCCTGATGGTTTTGGCATTGCAGAGACCGGCCTGAAGGTGTTCCAGGACTTCTTTGTAGACCCTGACCTGCCCTATGAAGTGACAAGGGGAGAGGAGTTCCCTGTCACTGTACAGGTGTATAATTATCTGGATAAGGAACAGCAGGTGACTGTTACACTGGCCAGCACCAACTGGTTTGATATTATCGGCAGCAGTAACAGCCAGATAAGCGTCTCTGCCAACAGTGTGCAACCTGTCAGCTTCACTATCAGGCCCACACAGGTGGGTACACAACTGGTAGAGATCACAGGCCAGACCACGTCCCGCGCTGATGCTGTAAAGAAAGAGATCATTGTTGAGCCTGAGGGGACCCGGCGTGAGATAGTGATAAACGGCATCCTGCAGAGCCAGGATGTGATACTGGATGCGGCCCTGCCACATGGTATTGTCGCCGATTCGGGCAAAGTACTGCTCACCTTCACCCCATCCCTGGTGGCGCAATCCATCAGCGGCGTGGACGACCTGTTGGGTATGCCTTACGGCTGCGGTGAGCAGAACATGATGTTCTTTGCCCCGGATGTGGAAATACTGCGATACCTGAAGACATCCGGCCAGACCAATCCCGAGATACAGGCCAAAGCCGAGTTGTTTATCATTACCGGGTACCAGCGTCAACTGACCTACCAGCACAGGGACGGTTCGTTCTCAGCATTCGGGGACAGCGACCCTGTAGGCAGCCTGTGGCTTACCGCTTTTGTGCTCCAGTCCTTCAGTAGTGCCAGGGATGTGACCACCATAGATGATTCGGTACTGAATGGGGCTGCTGACTGGATCGTTAACCACCAGAACCAGGATGGTTCCTGGGACCAGATAGGGTTCGTGCACCACCAGGAGATCTTAGGTGGAATGAGCGGCAAGTACTCGCTGAGTGCTTACACAGCACTGTCACTGCTGGAATACGGCAGGGCTAGTGGCCCGCTTGACAATGCACAGGAATTCCTGGAGGATAACCTTGACGACCAGCAGGACGACCCCTATGCACTGGCACTGGCTGCACTGGTACTGGAACGCATGGGCAGCGACCGGGCAGATGATGCACTTGACATGCTTATGGACCTGGCACAGCAGGACGAGAACGGCATGTACTGGGAACTGGAACCTGCTGTGGAGCCAATGAGGGAAATGTACTGGCAGCCCCCTTCCAGCAAGAATGTTGAAGTGACTGCATACGGCGCACTTGTACTTATCGAGCACAGGGACGCCAGTGCCAATGAAGTCCTGAAATGGCTATCTGCTCAGCGCAACAGCCTTGGCGGATATGGCAGCACCCAGGATACGGTATTGGCATTCAAGGCACTGATGACGGCAGCCGCTACCCAGGCAAAGGATACGGATGCCACGATAACTGTCACAGTAGATGGAAAGAAGATCACCCAGGTCAGCGTGGATGCCGGTAACTACGATGTGCTGCAGATTGTGGAAATCCCTGGATCCGCAGAATTAATTACACTGAGCATATCAGGCAAGGGCGATATCAATTACCAGCTTGTCAAGCGGTTCAATGTGATACTGCCTGTTGAACCTGTATTCACTGACCTGGAGTTTGAAGTGGAGTACGATGCTACGGATGTGGCAGTGAACGACATCGTTGATGTTCATGCAAGGGTGAACTACACTGGAAGAGCCAATTCAACAGGCATGCTTATCTTGGATGTGGCAGTACCTACAGGCTTTGCTCCAGTGGTATCTACACTGGATGAATTAAAAACGGATGGTCTTATCAGCAGGTACGAGATAGCGGGACGCAAGATCATCCTGTATGTGGATGACCTGCCAGGAGGTGAGGAACTTTTGTTCGATCTTCAGGTGCAGGCACAGTTCCCTGTAAAGGCTATAATACCCGACAGCAGTGCCTACTCCTACTATAATCCGGAGATAAAGGCAGAGTCCAGAGGCCGGGAGATCGTGGTAGTATAGAAAATTTATAAGGTACTGATCGCTGGCGTGCGCAGGAATATGAGTATATGGAGTTGTGCCATGTGTACTGTAACAAACCCGCAAAATAAGCGGGTTTGTTTACTTATATACGTTCCTTCGGTGTCCGATTCGCAAATCAATTTTCGTTTAGCCATATTCAACTAAGTTATCCATGTTTTTATTAAAAAATGTTACGAATTGATTTGAAATGGATACTGTACCCGGGTAAAAACTTGTCCCAATTTTTTTCACACAATTGAAGCGAAAAGTACCCTGCTCACAACCATGGAAATTGTAAAGACCAAAATCGACAAAGGCAGCCCCTTTCCAAGTTCATACATGAATTGGGCTTTGTCCCCGCCGTATTCAATACCCCCTGCAAACCTGATCAGGATAACAACCAGTATGATAATATAAAATCCTACTGCCAGCATGAACACATCAGGTGGGATGCTCTGTTCCATCCCACCCCCCACATCTGACATGATAGATGAAATACTGATATCATCAGGCAGCCTGCTAAACTCGTGTGAAATATCTTGCAGTATCTTCTGGATAACCTCTGAAAGGGCCAGGGTTACACCTGCGATCAGGGGGGCAAATATTATAGCCGTCGTTTTCATTGTGGATGTCACATCATACAGTGAGCTTTTAATATTATCCTCAACATCTTGCAGCTCTTTCAAGTGGTCTGCCAGTTTTACAATAGCAACACCGGCTGCCTCATGACTTTTATATACACTTTCGGTAAACAGCCGCATAGTGGTGTGCACCCGCTCTGAATATATATTCCTGAACGCACCGTACTCCTGGTCAAAGATTGCACCTGCCAGCGTTGTCCTGAGAAAAGAGATGTTCTGCGCCACGTTCTGGAATGCTTCTCCAATGCCGGTACCCTTCATGGTCTGGGCGGTTTGCATAAAGGCCCATTCCGGGGAGCGGCCCTCACTGATCCGGCGTCCCAGCACGAACAGGGCATCTGCAAACTGGCGCTCTATCTCTTTAATCTCATCCCTGATACTTTTATATGGTGCATAGACCATGAGTGCGTATATGGATATCAGGGCTGTGACACCCCAGATCACAGGGAACGAAACAGGTACGAGTCCGGTCATCACACCTGTACTTACAATGCCACCCGGATTGCCCAGTTGCAGCCAAATATACCCGGATGCACCAATCAATACCGCTACTGTTACTGATAATATCATTGTACTACGTCTGGTACTCCTGATGTTTACAAGGCGCGGGTGTTCATCCGGGATATTGGGCGGCGAGAAGGCAGCAGGACGCTGAAGCAATATATACTCGGCATATGCAAAAGTGGCCAGCGGCAGGATCAGGTCATAGAGCAGTATAAGGGTAATAGCATTGATACGCACTCCCACAATGCTCACAGCAGGAAGTAGCGCCACCAGTGCCAGCGGGATCAGGATAAAGATGCTGTACAATACATAGGTGGGTGTCTTAAGCCTGGCCGCAAACCCTTCCATCATATGCCTGGTACCCTCCAACACAATATCCAGGCTCTTGTTCAGTGTCATCACACGCTGTGCTTCATCAGGCTCATTTGTACTGCTCTTAACCAGGTACAGTGCACGCTTGAAGTACTCACTATTCTTACCCCATTGATTGGCAAAGGCTATGAGGGCATCATCGATGTCGGTGTATACTCTCACATGCATATCCCAGATCAGTTTACGCAGGTCCCGGGCCAGGGGCCTATCTGAATTGGCAGCTGCAAAGGAGATGGCCCGCTCCATGTTCGATACCAGTTTCATGCTCATAACAACGTACGATAGTATCTCAGGGATATCTCCCAGGGAGTGTATTTTTTCGAACCTGGCATGGATCTTGGGATATTCGCTGAGATAAAGCAGCAGGGCTGAAGGTATGAGCACAGTGGTCAATACCATGAAGATTATGGTCGTGGAGTCGAATACCATGAACTTGAAAAGTACAAGGTCTATGACAATAAGCAGTATAAATGAGATTAAAGCACCCGATATAGCCAGTATTTGGGTTTCGTAGGGTTCAACATCAAATCCGCAAAAATTCAGGCTATCCATGAATTCCTGACTGACAGAGGCTTCGCTTTTCTTTTTAAAGCGTTCAAGGTCGCCTACAAGCCAGCCACAGTAGTTGACTGAGTGCTTACATGCAGTTGAGTACCAGTTGCCAGTAATTGTATCTCACCTGGGCTTAGGTGGAATTGGATGTATATAAACACAGTGAATGTTGGAACATTTTCTTGTTGATCTGATAATATTATTTCTCTTCGAATCAATTGGGTAGTGCATTCAGCTCGGTTTAGGAGATAAACTCCTGCAAGTCTTCTTATATAATTAGTGAGTTTGTTACCGTATTGGCTTTTACATCGCGGTATTCAAGACTTTCTTTAAAAAACGGAATCAAAAACTTATCTTGCAGGTGTATTTCGTTCATTATTCATCTCGTTGATAAAAAACAATGCCTATGCGCTGGATATGATCAATTAAGTTCACATTATCAATGTGCTTGAAAAGAGAAAGATCGACGGAGTAAGGCAGCAGCAAATCATCTATCTGTGTTTCAATGCGGGTAAGTTGTATATGGCTTAGCGCATCCCCAATCAACGTTAAATCAATATCCGAACCACTTTGGTAGTTGCCCTTAGCGCGAGAACCATAAAGCACGACTTGTTCAATATCCGGATACTTGGAAAACACCGTATTGATGCGATTAATGGTGCTTTCCTGTAGACCAAAACGGGGAGCGACTTCAGTGAGCATCCTGTAAACTCCGCATTTTTTCCTGAAGCATAACAAACAAAGTAAAGAAACGCCCGGTAATATTGGTAGCAATCGCCTGTGCAGTTTCCTGGTTATAGGTATGGCTGGTTCGATTGCGATCTATGATCATATCCATCCAGCTATCGCCATCATGGATCAATTCCAGCTTAAAGGCCTCGCGCGTCGCATCACGCGAGCCATGTATATTTGGGTTTCCTTGTTCGCGCAAATAATCGCGCAGCACATTCCACGCAAGTTCATGGGTGTATTCAAAGGCTTGAATTAGGCCTTGCTCCTCCAGCTCATTCAGTTCACCTTTATTAATAAATTTTGCAAGTTGCGCCAGGGCTCTTTGGTAATTATCAAAACGCTGCACCCAGCGAATATCATCTTCATGTTTCATACTGTCATGCCTCCTTGTTATTGCCAGTAATCAGAGAGTTTGTTACCTTATTGGCTTTTACCTTGCGGTAACCAGGGTCGTCTCTAAAAAACGGAATTAAAAACTTATCTTGCAGGTGTAGTTCGTTCATTATTCATTCCCCTTATGTCCACAGCTTGCGATATAACGTTGTTTGGGACTTTTTGGTTTATCAGGTATGGTGAGGGCGAGTTTTCCTTCTTTGATAAGAGGATTCAATATTTCTTTTCGGAAATAGTCACGATTTTTAAGGTCAAGAAATGACTGTATCTCATTACGGCTTCGTGGCTCTATACAGAATTGGAGCACTTTTTCAGCTTGCATGGTAGCTTGGTCGGTTAAAGTGGAACTTATCGCCCCCCATACCCCACTAAAATGGAAAAGTGATGCGGATGAAGTTACTGTATTATGTTTTACCTCGTTATAACCAAAACATTCCCTAAAAAATGGAATCAAAAACTGATCTTGCATGTGTAGTCCATGAGTCATTTTAAAATCTCCCAATGACCCTTGAAAGTACCAACCCTTTGTATGTAGCCACTTTTTTTCAGTAAATCTATGTGTTTTTGTACGGCTGAAGGGTTAATTCCTAGATTATCAGCAATAGATTGACGTGAAGCCGTGTTATCCTTTTTTAAGATATTATAAACAGCTAGTTGTGCTTCAGTGAGCAAGGTCTGACCACCTGTCTGACCACCTGTCTGACCACCTGTCTGACCACCTGTCTGACCACCTGTCTGACCACCTGTCTGACCATTCTCAAAAGGAAAAGTAATGCGGAGAAAGTTTGGAGTAAATGTGAATATCGAGCGTGGGTATTTCTGTAGAATTCTCGGCACACCTGATCCAAGGTATTCAACCATTTCAAGGTCTTTAAAGATCCGCATCAGTTCTTTGTTACGCGGAACTGAGTATCCCATAAAAAATTCGTTTTCATCGAATTCCGGCACAAGTCCACCTGCAGACGTTATCTCCAAGCGATCAGGGAAGAGTTCAAACTTGGGCGGTATTTCATTGGCATAATTGTTGTGGATCATGGCATTGATGACAGCTTCACGAAGTGCAACCGGATCAATAAGTTTGCGCTCCTGTCGTTTTTTAGGAGTGATTTTGGCAAACGTTTTGTTTTCGATCTCCAGTTTAGCCAGAACCTGTTTGGTTGCTTTGATAAGAGAACAATATCCGTATTCCTCATTTTCGATCAGATCAACACGGTCAAGACTGGAATATTTTGCAACCTTTATGGAAAGTCCATTTGAATCTGAGAGCAGATAAGCGGCATAATTTAATTCACCGTCTTCGGTAAGTAGTTCCAGATTATGTGCAAATTTGTCGTTCAGTTTAAAAGGTGTCTCGCTGTAATAGATTTTTAACTGCTCAAAGGTTAGATCTTTCTTGCGAGACTTTATTGTCCCGATGGAATTACGAATCCTGCGGGAAAAGAGATCCTCGATCATGCGTAACGGCATCGGTTCTGATGCACTGCCAACTCGAATAAAACAACCTCTTTCAGACATACCCTCTTTTCTTAAGTAATATGGCTTTTCAGAACCACTGGCAACAGTGATCTTGATAACTGTTTTAGCATCGTGCTGTTCAGCAATAACATCAAAAATACCCAGAGCAGAGGGCATAATATTGTTTTTGATACGATCTTTTATCTTAAGTTGAACCGCATCGGGATTTGACACTCCCACTACCTTGCCGGTAGCATCGTCAACTCCAATATAAATGTAGCCACCTTCCCGATAATTAAGAAAAGCCACAACTTCTTTTTCAAGAGAATCGTTGAGCTTTCTTTTGAGTTCAATTCGATTTGATTCTTTCATTGGGGCACCTTGATTTTATCTGATGTTACATTATTAATCAGCCATTGTATGATGTTATTGTTTTTCTCTTGTTTAATTATAATATAACACTGATTTGGACTAAAGAATTTATCAATTATTCTCATCGCCACCCCCCTCCAATATCTGATATAGCTCATTCATTTTTCGTCTTAGCACTTCACGTGGAATCAGCTTTGTCTCATATTCCGATACAACAGCGGGAGAAAATGAACGACTGAGTGCATACTTGACAACCTCATCATCCTTTTCCCGACAAAGAAGAATACCTATTGAGGGATTTTCATGTTCGAATTTCACATCACGATCAAGTGCTTCAAGATAGAACTCCAACTGTCCCAAATGAGCAGGTCTGAATTTATCCACTTTTAACTCAAAAACAACCAGACAATTCAAATTGCGGTGATAAAATAGTAGATCAAGATAGAAATCGTCGTTTCCCACCTGTAAGCGATACTCCTCTCCGATAAATGCAAATCCACCACCCAGTTCAAGTATAAACTTTTTCAGCGATGCTATAATCGCTTTTTGTAGATCTTTTTCGGAGTGCTCTGCGGGAAGATTGAGAAAATCAAGCAGATAGCTGTCACGAAATACTGATTCTGTTTCTTGAGGTAGTTTTTTGACGGTTTCAGACAATTTGCCATTAGCAAGCATCGCTCGTTCAAAAGTACCGCTACTTATCTGCCTCTCCATTTCCCTGACTGAAAGACGGTTTTTTGTAGTCAAATGGAGGTAAAATGCCCGCTCTTCATCCGTTTTACAACGAGAAAATATTGTCCTGTTATGTGTCCATGACAATTCTCGCCACAGTGAGGCGAGTTTTTGATTTTCCGCATAGGTCTCATAAAATTGCTTCATTCTCCAAATATTGGATGCAGTAAATCCTTTAATGTCGAGATGTTCTCGTTGAATAAATAAAGATAATTCCTTAACCGTTGATTTCCCCCAAACTTCCTGATCAACTTTTTTCGAGACATACTCTCCCACACGCCAGTAAAGTTCAACAAGAGTTCTGTTTACGGTAGCAAAAACATGATTCCTGGAATCCTGAATAAGAGTCAGTATTGTCTGAAACGATTCCTGTTTTTGTATATCCATCATGCCACCTTAATTTTACCTGTAACAACATCATTAATTAAAGTTTTGCGCAGTTCTTTGAGTTTATCGATCTGGGTATTAATGGTTTCAATGATATGGTCAATGTGGGCGGTTTTGGTGTCAAGGTGACATATTATATTATTGATTTCTTCATCAGATGGGATTGGTACGGATATAAGTCCAACTGTTTCAGTATTGAGATTTAATTGTGTACCTAATTTACCTAGTCCTTGATATGGCAAACCAGTTGAAAAGCAATAATACAGAAATTCAGGATTAACCTTTAGATTTGGGAACCATACAAAACCATCGTGTATACAACATTTTATTTTTGTGATAATAGGTTTGCCAACTGTCCTAGCAATACTCAGAATAAAATCTCCCGAGTATCGTTTAACGCTTAACGAAGCGCCTAATGCAGAGAGTTTTTCTTTAGTACAAAGTAAGTATCTTTCACTTGCTGACAAGTCAGCAATGCGAACCCAAGAGAACTCTCCTTCTTCGTCGAAATAAATAGGGTCATCAATCGGTCTGGGTGATGCACCTCTTTTTACAAGGGTAATATCTTTCAACCGCTTAATCTCCCAATGCTCCGACACTTCCCCAATCCACTCAACCCCACTAACTTTGTAAGCATCATATCGCTTCATTGCAGCCTTACTCATACTTCCCCCTGTAGTGAAAACATGAGAGGTTCTGTGAAAAGGTCGCAGGTCATGCGACCTTTGTATTTTACTGTTCGAATAACAGTTGATCGCGCCTCTTCTATTATTGAAACAATGCGAGAAAAAATATCCCCCTGATCAGACTCAGGAACAACTGGCGTCATATCACTATTATCAATCAAAGCACCAGCCCCGCTTCCAGTTCCTTCAACTCACCATCAAGCGCATCGATCTCAGCCAGGATATCCACAACTTCGCGCAGTGTCTCTGGCTTATAAAATATCTTATTGAAATTCAGCTCCACACCCACCACATTTTCTAAGTAGGTGAACGGCTTGGTGATGTATTTCGCCATAAAGTCCGCAATCTCCGCTTGATTAGCGGCTTCGTCTTTATGAAAAGGGATGATCTCATAATCTTTCTGGTAATCCGGCGTGAGTTCAACGCTGATCTCGATGCGCTCTGGCTCTTTTTTGCTTGCTTTTTTATATGCAGATTTCACCACTATTTTACCGCAGCCCAGACACTCTTTTTTACCATTCACTTCTTTGATCAAGGTTTCCTGCTCGGCATCAAACCAATATTGTGCCGTAGCAGTTGTGATAACAAGTGGCTGTTCTTTATAATCCAGCGATACAATAATGGGTTTAATATCCTGTGCAAAAGCATCGGCTAAAGAATCGTATTGAGTGGTATCAAAAGACGTTATAACAAACCCGGTCAGTTCGCGCTCGCCGTTGGTAAGTTTGGTTGGCGTAAGTTTTTCACTCTTCTTGCCTTCCTTTAACTTCGTTTCAAAACTGTTGCCATGTTCATCCACATTAGTAAGCATGATAGCCTGTTTGTTGAAATAGAAAAACTCCTTATCGAATACTCTGGCGTAATCGTTGTTCTGGTACTTTTTGAGTGTTTCAACAATCTCTAAACGACTGGCTTCATCCACTTCTCTGCGCTTGGAACCTTTGCTCTTTTTCAGCGGCTTAAATTTCTCGCTGGCGTTGATCAGCATCACTTTGTCTTTGTGCTGTGGCTGTTTGTTCTTATTCAGCACCCAGAGGTAGGTGAAAATACCGGTGTTGAAAAACTCATCTGTCGGTAACTGGATCACCGCTTCCACAATGTCGCTATCAAGCATCCATTTGCGGATATTGCTTTCTGACGAGCCCGCATCGCCACTAAACAGGGTGGAACCGTTGTGTACCACTACCCCCATGCCGACTGCATCAAGCTTGGAAATAAGATGCTGCATGAATAAAAGTTGCCCATCTGAGACCGATGGTAGGAATTTAAATCGCTCTGTTTTGTCATTGTTAATGTCTTTTTGGTACCCCTTCCAGCTCAAGCCATAGGGCGGATTGGCAACGACCACATCAAACTCTTCGTTGTAGAACTTATCCTCTACCAGGGTATTACCATATTCTATTTTAGAATCAAGTCGAAAGCGACTTTCAATTTTAGCAAGAGCGCAAAGCGGGTCGTTACAGTCCTGACCATAGGTCTGGGTGAGGCGTTTGAATTTTTGATTTATGCGGTCTTCAACCCCAAACAACAAGTTGCCGCCGCCACAGGTACAGTCGTATATTTTAAGCAGTGTATCGGCCTCTTTAATTTTGGAAGCTATGATTTCAGCAATCAACGAAATCACATCATCCGGGGTGTAATGCTTCCCTGCTGTTTCCGCCGAAATGTCTGCCCATTTGCGCTTGATGTGTTCTTCAAGCGTGGTGATTTCGGAATTGTCAAATGGTTTGAGGTCGATCTCCGCCCATAGTTTGGTGTAGCCCATCAGCACTTTTTTAGCTTTTAGCGTGCTAATCACCCCCTTAATATCAAGGAATTTCTCGCCTTCATTGACATCCACCCCAAGCAAATCTTTTGTTTCACCATCAAAACCATTGAGATAAGCATCAAAATCAATATCGAACGACTTATCATTTTTGCAGATATCGGTTAAGGTCTTGTTGTGCTCAAAAATATATAGGTTGTAGCCTTGCCCCTGATCTTTAATCATATCGTACAGGTCATCTTTGTCGATATTGGCAAAAGCTTCTTCTCCAATTTCAGCTTTTAAACCATCAAACATTCTAACAAGACGGCTTTCAATCATAGCAAGGGCAAAAAATGGCATCATATATGATGGCCATTCGGATTCTTTGATACCACTGCCGCGTAACAAATCTGCGGTTGCCCATATTTTTGATTCGTATTGGAGTATATTCATTTAGTTTAGTCTCTTTCTCCATTAAAATTTTTTAAATGTTCAGGTTGAGTTAAACATAACGGTTTTTATAATTTTATTAAAACATAGTTTTAATACAAAACATTTGCTAAAATTTATTTGTTATGTTTTTCAACAAACCAATTTTTTTCACTGATGCCTGTGCCTTTTCCATACGATTTCGGTGTCCGGTCTTCTGTGATGGGGATGTACCGTGGTTGCATGAAATAATGCTGAAAAATTAGCTCCCTCAAAATCTGCTTTATCTCAAAATGTTGCATTTTTCAAAATAACATTTTTTTGAAAATATATATTTGTAAAATTAGCTGAATCAGGAGGAAAATAAAAACCACTAAAGTCAATTGAATCTTCTTCTGTTTCTAATAATTCATTTATACCACTGTTAAATTCATCAACATTTTTATCATCATCTTTTAAGTGGAAAATACAATAATCACTGTCTACTAGACTTTCATGTGGACATTTATAATCCATTTCATCTGAATAATCACACATCATTTAAGAAAGTATATTAAATGTATCTAAATTTTCCAGAAATAATGTTTATAATGATACCCAGAACAAGCATGTCATGAAGCCCATGGTGAAACCCAGGGCGGTTATTATCTCCGGCGGTATTGTGATTCTATACTGTTTCTTGAACTTTGATATTTTGACCACATATAAACACAGTGAATTTAGGACGATTTTCTTGTTGATCTGATAATATTGTTTCTCTTCGAATCAATTGGGTAGTGCATTCAGGTATTTTCTATATCCGGCATGACCCACAATAGATCTCTTCCTGTATGCTGTCGATCTTTGGCTCCTCACCGCACACGGGACACTGTGGGTTTTTGCGTATCTTGATCTCATCAAAGGTCATGTACAGGGCATCGTAATATATCATCCTGCCAAGTAGTAGTTCACCGATTCCAAGCAAGTATTTTATTACCTCGGTGGCCTGGATGACACCAATGATACCGGGCAGCACACCCATCACTCCCACTTCATTACTTAAGGGGGCCACACCAGGGGGTGGCGCATGTTCGAAAAGGCAGCGGTAGCATGGTCCTTTCCCTGGGATAATTGTTATGGCCTGCCCCTCGAAACTGAAGATACTGCCGTGTGACAGGGGGGTGTTGGTCAGCACGCAGGCATCGTTCACCATATATCTGGTGGCGAAATTATCAGAACAGTCGACCACTATATCATAATACTTGATGGTGTCTAAGATATTGTCGGCATCCAGCCGGGTCTCATAGGGTACAACCTTAACGTCTGGGTTCAGTTTCTCCACGAATTCGGCTGCCGAGGCCACTTTGGGTTTATCCACATTCCCGCCGTGTATGACCTGGCGCTGAAGGTTGCTTAAGTCAACCATATCGTCGTCGACGATGCCAAGTGTGCCTACTCCGGCGGCGGCAAGGTACTGGATGACCGGGGAACCCAGACCTCCGGCACCGATACAGAGCACTTTTGAGTCAAGTAGTTTTTGCTGGCCTTTTTTGCCTATTTCCGGGAGCATGATGTTGCGTAAATATCGCTGTATTTGTTCTTCAGTGAATCTGCCGGGCATTTGAGTGATTCTCCTGTATTATTCTGAAAATTATTACTCGGAGTATTATTTTCACATTTAAAGTATTACTGGCATAAATATATTATGGTTATTCCTGTAGTTGTCTGATTTTATTGTCAAGTTGAGCAATGTCAGTCCAGTAATCGTTGGCTGCCAGAATAACTTTAGGATCTTCTACCTCATAAAGATAGAAGGCTCGACTTCCTGTGAGGTCAATCCAATAGCTATGTTCCCTTATCTCTTCAGGACATTTCCACTCATCTGCCCTTTTTTCAACTTCATCTCTTTTTTCCGGTTCCCAAGTCCATATATCCAAAAACAACATTTATTTTTCACTCATTTCTGCTTCTTCTCCATACAACAGTTACGACCCCAGACGTCGCTTCGCTCTGTACGGGGCATCATGGATGTTGCTCATGGTTTTTGTATTTCTGTTAGTATACACATTTCTAAATTTATTCATGTGTATGGTGCGGTCCTGTATCCACCTTGATGTGTGATACACTGTGCTGCCCAAAGCAATTGGTAAACCTCACCCAGCGTCAGTGCCCCGTCTTTATAATTCCTCGTATCATGAAAAGGCACTTTGGAAAAAATAAAAAGTGGGCGAATTGGAATTCCCAAATCGCCATAGCACATTTTCAAGCCTGTGATAGGCATTTCTTATTCCTCTTACATGGAATATGTGCCTATTACAATACTCGCTTAACCACAATTGCAGGGTCGGCTGGTGGAGCCCCCAGTACTTTCTTTAATATCTCTTTCACAATGTTCGCATTCGGAGCCTCCCAATCGCAAATACCCATCCCGTTCTCGTCTACGTATGTGCCATTGAACTTTACCTCAGGATAGTCCTTAAGTACCTCATATAACTGCGCCATAATGTCCTCAAGTTCCTTTTTGCTTAGTTTTGGAAGTTTACCCTCCTCTGTATAGTGAAATATCAGGACTTTTGCCATTTTTCTTTTTCACTTCCTCCTGCCTGTTTTTAATCCGCCATAATCGACAGGCATTACGGCATCACATTTAAGTCACACACCCCGGATTTAAGAGCCGAGGCCTGTAAATAATACTCAACATCAATATTGTACATTTTTTTTATATTTTCTTGTGATAATAAAATGCATTAATGCACTACGTACAAATATAGATTATATTGAGCTGATTACAAAACCAGCTATTGCTGGCAATAGGATTTTGTTAAACCTAACTTTAATGTTCATATTTTGTGAGACCGTTACATTACATGTTGGTATTATCAAACTAACTGCAGACGAACGCCGATAAACGCGGATGTGCTGCCTGAAAATCTGTGTTCATCTGTGTTCATCTGTGGTTTAATTAAATTCACCAACACGAATTGTAACGGTGTCTATTTTGTTCTCACTTTTACTGTACCATTTCATCTATAAAATTTTAATTTCCCAATCAATTTTTACAATGATATTTGTCATTAGTGCTTATATTATCTTCCCAACCTTATGCTCTCATTCTTTTTCTATCTGTTTCATTACGCCCATATTTTTTTCAGGCCACAGGTATGCAATTTAAAGATAATTGTAAAGGCTACAAGTTGGTAAATAAAAGTCATGGCAACTATGCTCGGGAGTCGTTGTTGTTTTCAGTTTGCTTAGTAGCTATATAACTTGGCGCCTTCATTTAGAAAATAGTACAATAACCGAACTGCGAAATAAGTTCCTATCAAAACTAAACCCACACCTATCCAACTTCTCCCTCCAGCTTTAGCAATTTCTATCTTTTGAATCTCAGGATCAGGTTGATCTGATTTTATTACAGATATTTTTTTCTTTGCATGTTTATAATATAACTTATTTCCAAATATACCAAATAATATCCCAATAAATATGTCTACCCCTAACTGAGTAAGAGGATGCAAACTTGCTATTAATACAACATCAATATATACGAGCAGTCCAATAAGAACAGCCGCATAAAGATACATCTTTCTATAACCCATCCAAATTGTCTGGAAAAAGAATGCCCCCCAATTCCAATCAATTATTTCCCCACTTTCTTCCATCTTTTTCCATTTTTTCAAATAATAATTATCCTTGTCGCCTGCAAATAGATTTAATTCTTCTTCATTTATTTCCATCATCGATCTCCTAAACAGCATTATTGCCATACATTTTTCAATTTTGAGCGTTCAATGGTTGTTACCCTGTCCAATCAACTATTTTCCATGATCATTTCAATTTTTCTTACCTTGCAAACCGATAATAGCGCCAATTTTCAGCTTTACAAGAGTTATTCTCAATTCCGTTTGCCTCACTGAGCATAAGTTTGATCCTGTTGAAGTCACAACCCCAAACGCCGCTTCGCTCTGTACGAGGCATCATGGATGATGCTTCTGGTTTTTATATTTCTGTTAGTTTACACATTTCTAAATTTATTCAGGTATAGGGTGTATAATATAGATCTGTAAAATTGAAATCATGCATCCATATATTTAGTATTCCCAAGCACCAGCCACTGGAATAAGAGCACCAGTAAGATAGTGTGGACTATCAGTAACCAGCCATTTGACTACTTCTGCAATTTCACTAGGTCTTCCCGGTCTACCAAATGGTATTTGTTCCGCCATCTCTTGACGTTCCAATTCTGTAGTAGCTCCCTCTTCAATTAAACCCGGACAAATTGCATTTACTCTGACTCCTGAAGAAGCTAGGCTGGCAGCTAAGGACTTTGTCAAAATTACAATTCCTGCTTTTGCAGCACAGTATCCTGTAGACATACTCCAAGCCTTGAGATTTTCAACGCCTGAAAAAGCAAAATTGATGATATGTCCTTGGGATGCGCAAATTTTTTCCCTTGCAAAATATGTAGTATTAAAAGAAACCTGAAGATTCATATTGACAGATTCTGACCATTCTTCGGGTGTAACTTCGAGAACATCTTGATAATAAAAAGGCCCAATAGTATTTACTAAAACATCAATACTTGTGAATTGTTTCACTACTGCGTTTACCATTTCTTTTGCTTGCTTTGGATGAAGCAGATTAAAACAAAATAATCCAGCTTCAACACCCTTTTTTTGTGCTTCTTCTTTAATAATTTGAACTGCATCAATATTCTTATGATAGTGGGCTGCAATGTTGAACCCCTCAGAAGCAAGAGATATGGCTATAGCCTGACCAATATCTGAACTTGCACCTGCTATTAATGCTGTCTTTGTCCCCATCTTTGCGTTCCTCCTTTTCATAAGTTGATGTTAAATAAACACCAGACTTTATAAAAACCCTTTCTAATCTTTGCTTTAGTTAATTACGTGGTCATGAAAGCGATTTTCCGAACTAACGGTATCATTTCATGTCCCTGCGGCCCGTACTTATAGATTCCTGGCCGGATACCATCCACATTCCCTGCAACCACATAGACCTCCAGCAGGTAAAGCGCACCTGCAGAAGGAGCGGTCCTGTATCCACCTGGATGTGTGATACCCTGTGCCGACAAGAGTTGGGAAATCTCGGCCAGCGTCAGCACTCATCCTCATAGTTCCTTATTGACCTTTTTTCAAACAGGGTTTCCTCGAGAGAGATGCCACTGGAGTTTCGTGGTTCAGGGAGGACGATTATATCCTTTGTTACACCCCCGGTATCTGGTTCTTTTTTAACCGGCATTGACAAAGATTACTTTGTACCTTTATTCACGCGCCATAGGGAATCCAGGAAGTACTTTCTTGAGTCGGTATAATTGGAGGTGATCTCAAAACCTGTTTCTTCGGCAAGCTTTGTTATATCTGAGTATGTGTATTTGAATGAGTATTCTGTATGTATTGGTTCCCATTTTTCAAATGAGAATGATCTATTGGGCATGTCGATGTAGACTGTATGGTCTTTCAAGCTTACAAGGTAGCTCTCTATAGCGCCTGTTAAGACGTTGTATCTTCCGTAGTACTTGAATTGGTCAGGATTGAAGTTTCCACCCAGTTCGCGGTTTATGCGCCGTAATAGATTGAGGTGGAATTGTGCCGTAATGTTCTCGGAGTCGTTATACGCCTTGTTCAGGGTATCGATATCCTTCTTTAGATCAAAGCCGATTAACAGGTAATCTCCTGGGTTGAGTACACCCCGGAGTTTGTGGAGAAATGTCCGTGCCTCGTTTTCATGAGCGTTTCCGATGTTTGAGCCCAGGAACAGGACCAGGTTTCGCTCTCCTTCTGCCTGGGATAACCATTTGAGTCCTTCTGAGTATTCTGCAACGATGCCCTTAATGGTTATATCGATCGGGTCTTCAGTGAATTTATTTATCAGGTTTTTCATAGCTGCTTCGCTGATGTCTATCGGGATGTATGTCACATCCATTCCCGTTTCCAAAAAGTGCTTTAAGAGGACTTTTGCTTTTTTACCGTCTCCTGCTCCCAATTCTATCACATTGAATCGATCTTTATCGATAGATTTTACGATATTGTCTTTGTGCTGCTGGAAGATGTCGTACTCGCACCTGGTGAGATAGTATTCAGGAAGTTCGGTTATCCGTCTGAAGAGTTTATCTCCCTCTCTGTCATAGATATGCCTGCATGGTATGGACTTTTTATCCCTTGAAAGACCGATCAGGATATCTGATGCAAAGTCGAGATATGTTCCACGTGTCTTGATGTCCTGTGGTGAGAGTATTTTGTATCCAGTCTTCAATAGATCTACCTCGCCAGTTGTTTGATTATCTGCAGGAGACGAAACGAACTATCGCTTCCTGTTCATTTACTATTTCATTCAGTATTTGAAGTGTTTCTTCGATCTCTTCTGTGGTGTTTGTCTCTCCTAAGGAGAAACGCAGGGAGCAATGTGCTTCTTCCTCGCTTCGCCCCATTGCTAATAGCGTGTGGGATGGTTCCGGATATCCAGCCGTGCACGCTGAACCTGAGGAGATCGCAACACCTCGTTCATCCAGTGCGATCACCATTGACTCTCCACGCATGTTAGGAATGGTAACATTGAGCGTATTGGGTAAACGTTTCTCAGGATGGCCGTTAACAACTGCATCTGAAATTATCTCGATAATTCCCTGCTCAAGCCTGTCCCGCATAGATCTGATCCTGTCTATATCAGTGAGATGGTTCACAGCGATCTCAGCGGCCTTTCCCATGCCAGCTATACCAATGACGTTTTCTGTTCCAGCCCGCAGTCCCCTCTCCTGGTGTCCTCCTGTAATAAGAGGCTCAAGCTCAACTCCTTCACGCATATACATGACACCCACTCCTTTCGGACCATGTATTTTATGGCCAGAGAGGGTCAGAATATCCACGCTTAGATCTTCCACATCCACGGGAATTTTTCCTACTGCCTGGACAGCATCTGTGTGAAAAAGCACACCTTTTTCATGAGCGATCCCGGATAGTTCTGCGATTGGCTGGATCACACCGGTCTCATTGTTTGCAAGCATTATCGAAACAAGACATGTTTTATCGTTTAGCGCTGATCGCAGATCAGCGGGGTTGATACATCCGTCTTCATCCGCAGGTAGATAAGTTACGGTAAAACCGTTCTTTTCGAGCCACTTGCAGGTCTTAAGTACAGATGGGTGCTCTATAGCAGAGGTTATGAGGTGGGTTTTTCCACTACTTCTCTTTTCGAAGGCTGTTCCCTTTAAGGCGATATTGTTTGCTTCAGATCCACCTCCTGTAAAGGTGATACGCCGGGCAGTGCAGTTGATGAGATGGGCAATCTTCCTGCGGGCATCTTCCACTGCTACACGCGCTTCTTTTCCACTTGCATACAGGCTTGAAGGGTTACCGAATGTATCCAGGTAGTTGATCATGGTCTCCTTTACTTCCTGGCTTAAGGGTGTGGTTGCATTGTTATCAAGATAGATCCGCTTTTCTCTTACTGGTCTCTCTACCTCTGTATCTGTAGTGTATTCACCAGCCCCTATTATCTCTTCCCTGCCACCATCAGCAGCTTTAACTATGTCACATAATAATGCTTTATATACAGGAAATCCTGAAATCGGGTCAAATCGTTTCAGGTCGGTCAGGTCATTGATGCACGCCTCCCGCCACTCGTCGGGTCCGAGTGCTCCTCCACCCATACTGCTTGCCTCGATTGCTCCTGGTACTATATCGTCCGTGACATAGGCATACATCCCAACGACCCCGCGACTGGTTTTGATATGAACGAAGTCGCCGTTTTCGATACTACGCTTCTCAGCGTCCTTTGTATTGATCATCACCGTTGGGACGGGTTTCTCCTTTGTTAACGATGGTATCGAATGGTGCAGACTGTGCAGATCCACGTTAGAGCGGGCACCTGAATTGAATACTAATGGAAATTCATTAGCAAGTTTTGGTTGAGAGAGCGGACTCTCACCTGGTTCTGTATATACTGGCAGTGGATCATAGCCGTGCTCTGCAAGAATCGATGAAGCAATCTCGAACTTTCCTGATGGTGTCTCAAAACCCAAACCCCCATCCTCCCGCAGAAGCCCTTTCTCCCATTTTTTGTATTCCATCAAGACTGCAGGGGTCTCTACCATTCCATTGGCTGCCCGAAGGTCTTCTAAGGTGAATCCCGAATCTTTGAGGACCTGTCTCAGGAGTTCTTCTTCTGTCTGCGGATAGAGATGCCCGTAGCCCAAACGCCGTGCCAGCTCCGCCTGGATGAAGAAGTCATTACGTGCCTCACCCACGGGGTCTATAACACGCTCACGTATGCGAAAGATAGAATCGTAAACCATATAGGATTCGATCTCGTAATAGGTAGTGGCTGGGAGTATTATATCTGCATACGCCATATCAGCGCTCATCTGCCTGTCCACGCAGACGAGAAAATCAAGTCCGGCAAGAGTCTTTCTCCAGATATCTGATTGAGGCCAGGATGTAATGATCGATGCTCCAAGGCTGATAAGCATCCTTATCGGGTACGGTCTCTTTTCCAGAACAGCGCCGGGGAGAATGTTTGCGTGTAACTCACCACGATACTTTGTATAGATTGGAAAGCTATTATAACCTGCAGCCTTCCGTATGTCCGGATTGGCTATATGCCCTTTACGATTGAGCGGGAACCGATTCTGCGGCATCTTGAAACACCAGCCTCCGGGAACGTCAAGCTGTCCTGCCAGTGCCCATAGTACCATGGTCGCACGTATTGCCTGAACCGCACCATCGCTGTATTCCAATCCACTGTACATAACCGGGGCAACACCATCACTATTGGCAATCCTTCGTGCAAGCTCAACTACTGTTTTAGCCGCAACACCTGTTATATGCTCCACCACTTCAGGTCGAAAATGCTGGACATAGCGGGAGAAATCCTCAAAACCAACAGTCCAGTTCTTCACAAAGTCTTCATCGTAGAGTTCCTCGTTGATTACAACATTGCATATCCCCAATGCCAGTGCACCATCGGTCCCGGGACGGATCGGTATCCATTCAGCGTTCGGGTACTTAGCCATAGCTGTTTTTCTCGGGTCGATGACAACGATCTTGGCGCCACGCTTGTGAGCCTCCTGTATACGTATGAAATCATACGGTGGGCAGTGTGCTGCCGGGTTCTTGCCCCATATAACGATCAGTTCAGCCCTCTCGATCTCGGAGAACATGTTAATGAACATGCCACCCATCGTCACATGTGGAGCGATCATGGCAAACGAGACATAGCAAAGCGCACCCACACCCAGGGTATTGGGCGAACCAAACCCAAAGAGAAGGCTTGACGCGGATGATACAGCTACACCCTTGGGCTGGAAGACATCGCACATCGCAAGCTCAAAGCTTCCACTGCCCGTGTATATCGCCGTTGCTTCGGGTCCTGACTCTTCTTTGATCAACTCCAGTTTCTCTACAATAGTATCAAAAGCTTCATCCCACGTGATACGCTCAAACTCGTAGGTTCCACGGGGTCCCTTCCTTCGCATCGGATATAATAACCGGTTCTTTGAATAAACTATCTCATGCGATCTCTTTCCCACTTCACAGATCATCCCGAGAGGCGATGAATCATCAGCCTCGACCTTGCTTATTCTGCCCTGATCGTCATAGGTCACCACTACCCAGCAGCCGGCTGAACAGATGCCACAGATAGCCCGCCTCTTCTCTCGTAAATCAGCCACTCTATCAAATCCTATCCCTTTTACCTGTGATCTCGCCTCTACTTCTATCTAATACTTTTGCCCAAGTCCAATAAATATCTTATCATTTACACCCGTTATTTTTAGAAGTATCGGGGCGACGTCCTGGATTGCAAAAGTTTATAACTCACGATTCGGTAATTGTATTTATCCAACGTATTTATCCAACGTATTTATCCAACGTATTTATCCAACGTATTTATCCAACGTATTTATCCAACGTATTTATCCAACGTATTTATCCAACATATTTATCCAACGTATTTATCCTAGTTAAATCAAGGTGTTGAGTTATGTCACAGAGAGATAAACAGACGATTGAGTCACGGGATAGTGGACCGTATGTAATCTCGAATGTCTCTAATTTGAAGACATCCAGGGCCGAATCGGTAAAAACAGCCAGAACCATGGTTCTGTGCCGCTGTGGAAAATCGGGAAGCAAACCCCACTGCGATGGGACCCATACCAAAATAGACTTCAACAGTTCGAAGATAGAAGGGCGTCAACCCGACAGGGTGGATAACTACGTGGGAAAAGAAATTACCATCCATGATAACCGTGGCGTTTGCTCACATGCCGGATACTGCACAGATAACCTGCCGTCTGTCTGGAGGATGCAAACCGAACCCTGGATCGATCCTGACGGAGCTTCTGTGGAGGAGATTATTCAGGTTATCGAAATGTGCCCGTCAGGAGCGTTGAGCTATACGTTAAAGGGGATCAAGCGCGATGCTGTGGAGCGAGAGCCAGGTATAAGCCTCCACAAAGATGGTCCATATAATATGGTGGGAGGGATCGCTTTAGAGGATTATAATGGCTCAACACCAGAATCAAATGAGCACTGCACACTCTGTCGCTGCGGCGGCTCAAAGAACAAACCATTCTGCGATGGAACACACTGGCATATCAACTTCAAGGATGATGAGATAGATATTCCCCTTGAAACAGGGAGAGAAGGGAGTATCGACGAATATCTCGGAAATCTGAAGAGAGAATCAGATGAATTTGAAACCGTTATGGAGGACATACAGAGTATGTCTGTAAGTGGTCACTCAATCACCGAGCCGATGCGAACCACAAATAAGGTCATCTCATGGGATGAGATCCTGATCAAAGGTGCTCAGTTATCAACGCTTCCATTAAACGAGGATGAAGCAGTTAATACCCGGACAACGATTGGACCCAACGCAAAATACCCACTAATTATAGAAACGCCGATATACATAACCCATATGTCCTTCGGTGCACTCTCGCATGAGATCAAGATCGCTCTTGCAAGGGGAAGCTCTGCTGTGAGAACGGCTATGTGTTCTGGCGAGGGTGGACTGGTTGAGCAATCACTGGAAAGCTCATACAGATACATCTTTGAGTACGTACCAAACAAATACAGCGTCACAGATGAAAACCTCAAACGCGTAGATGCAATCGAGATCAAAATCGGACAGTCTGCAAAGCCGGGCATGGGCGGTCATCTTCCTGCAGCCAAGGTAACAGCAGAGATAGCAAAGATACGCGGTTACCCGGAGGGTACTGATATAATGAGCCCTGCACACTTTCCAGATATCAACAACCCAGGCGAGTTGAAAGATGCGGTCGATATGCTGAGGCAGAGATCGGGTGGAAAGCCTATAGGTATAAAGATGGCAGCAGGGAATATTGAAGATGATCTGGAAGTTGCAGTCTATGCTGAACCCGATTTCATTACCATCGATGGTAGACCTGGTACTACCGCCTCCGCCCCTAAGATCGTCAAGGCGGCAACATCTGTCCCAACGATCTTCGCTCTCCACCGCGCAAGGAAGTTTTTGGATGAAAATGATCGAACAGATATATCACTGGTTATTACAGGGGGCTTGAGGATATCGTCCGATTTTGCAAAAGCCCTTGCCATGGGTGCTGATGCCATAGCCATCGGAACATCGGCTCTTATCGCTGCCGCATGCCAGCAGTACCGAATATGTCATTCAGGCGACTGCCCGGTGGGAGTCACAACACAGAAACCAGAACTGAGGGCCAGAGTATCGATTGAACACTCAGCAAAAAGAGTTGAAAACTTTCTGAGAGTATCTACAGAAGAGATCAAAACATTCTCACGGATCACAGGCAAGAACAATGTTCACGACCTCGATGTAAAGGATCTGGTAACATACAATTCTGAAATATCCAATTATACCAATATCGAGCACGCTTAAGAATCAGGAAAATGGAAATTTCAGACAGGATAAACAGGATTGACAGGATACGATCCAATCCTGTATATCCTGTTTATCCTGTCAAAAGATTTGATTGAAACTAGTGTTAAGTCAAACATCAAGTGTCGGATTATAAAGGGTATGGGGTACAATTCTAAAATCTAATTATTTAATAATCACACTAGACGCTGATTAACAATGATTAACGCAGATGCAACCTTAAATCAGCGTTAATCTGCGTTAATCAGCATCTTGAAAATTACTGGAAAATATAACCGTGTCAGATCATATATGTTGCAATATTGTATGGTTGACTCGACACTAGGATAATTACCTATATCGATATCGAAATGCGTTTATACTTTCCTATACGTCAAGAAAGCCATCTTTTATGAAATTAAGATAGTTCTCCATTGCCCCGATTGCATCGACCATTCGTGGTGCATTCTTCTGAACAAACTTAATCTCATCCGACGAGTTTTCAGGTGGGTTTGCTTTAAAGTCCTCAAATGCTGCCTTACCATCATAATCCACAAATGCGATCCTTGCACCAAAATTATCCGGGTCAAGCAGACACGCATCGCCAGTGACCGCAGCGATATGGAACGGATGTGAGATCAATGAGCTCATCAATTCATTGGACGTCTTCACACCACTGTTAACCAATTGCTCAGAGATTTCATTAAAATCTGCAAAGAAATAAAATGATCCCCTGGGCATGGTGGCTTTTGTTCCATCTATCCCGTTAAACGCATTGCTCATGAAAGTGCCCATTATCCTGTGAATCTCCCGGATAATCTTAAAATATTCTTCTATCTCGTAATTGGGTTCATACGCTCTGATGGCTGCATATTGTACCGGTGTTGATACATTCGTGTAGATTGTTGCAGCAACCTTTTTAAAAGCTTCTTTAAGCCTATCTGAACAATTTTCAGGCAATATACATGAGCCTAATCTATATCCACCTGCGGATCTGTCCTTGGAGAGCCCATTTGTGACAAAAGTGTATCCACTTCAAATTAGAGGGTAACTGGCACCATTTTAAATCGAAAAGCAACACTACAAGTAGATTGGTAATAATTCCAAGACTAATATAATTGTCCACATTTAACCCGCATCGATATTAATTTCTACTATTTTTTTCGCTTCAATCAATTCTGAAAGAGAAGGCATACAAAAACTCTTGCTAACTCTATCATGAATATATTCATAGGAACTGACGCCTAATTTTTTTGCCGTTTGCACAATTGTCATAAATGTGTCATTAGCTTTGGTGCCATCTTTTGTCATGGTATGCAAACTTACATCCCGTTTACGAACTTGCACCCGTGCTCCCAGTTCGGCATCATTATTATGTAAAGGCAGTTCTGGATATTTTAATACCAGCAAAAGTTGTGTCTTATTAGCTTTTGTTTTTGCAATCCGCTCATCTAAAGCTCGATATTTCGTTTTAGTCGAAAATAATTTATCAAATTCTGCTGATAATATTTTAGCCATCTGTGAACTTGGATTTTTTTTATATTCTAAAAGTTTCCCGTAATAATTCCAATATCGATCTAAAAACTTCTCAAGTTTTTCTTTATGCAATGGCACTATAGGGTGCAACTTCTTGTAGTTTCTCCCATCATGAACCCAACAAAGTGCTTGCCATTTAGTTATCAGTTTGAACTGTCGAGCATCATCACTTAAAAGAATTTGGATGACAGGATAATTAGTTTGTTGTTGGTAGGCTGCAATAGCACCCGCTTCCATAATTCTTTTCCGTAAATTTTTACCTTTACCAGGATCAGGGAATATCTTTTCTAAAAGTTGCTCCATTTGCTCATTATCCAATATTTGACCAAAAACCATATCTCGAATTTGGGCAATCATATTCTTAGTAAGCCTGAAATACTCCAGTAAAGTAAATGCCTCTTCATTGAAATTATAATTTTTTATTTCACTACCTTGAAGTATTTTTAAAATACTTAAACGGTCTTTATGTGGGATAGTAAAATAAGCAGTATAATATGGGTTGCATAGAATTTGGACAAACTGATTTTGCCCCCTGACTCTTCCACAAGTATC
>Ga0255373_1038_pt1 | contig 29932 bp, 30 predicted proteins | sample ANMaggSeSYBR01E5_FD_182093 | JGI IMG/M metagenome (GOLD analysis project Ga0255373, IMG submission 182093) | Sediment cell enrichment communities from methane seep in Santa Monica Basin, California, United Staets - ANME aggregate JGI... | ecosystem: Environmental > Aquatic > Marine > Cold seeps >... | reverse complement strand
ACCAGCACCACCACCTTCCCTGCATGACTGCGTCCCGTCCTGCCCTTACGCTGGATACTGCGAATCTCTGAGGGTACGGGTTCGTAGAACAGTACCAGATCGGTGGCAGGGATATCAAGCCCTTCCTCTGCTACTGAGGTGGCCACCAGAGCATTATATTCTCCCGACCTGAACTTATCCAGTATCTCTACCTGCTGTTTCTGGGTCAGGCCCGTATCCTTGTACTTGCTCGCCTGCCCCACGAACCTGACCGGGCGCACGTTGTCAACACCCTCCAGGTTCCGGGTCACCAGTTCTGACATATCCCTATAATTTGTGAAAATTATCACCCTGGAATCGGGATTGTTACGCAGCTGCCCGGACACAATATCCTTAACGATCTCAAGCTTTGGATGCGTGACATCCATTTCCTTGAGTGCATACATGGCCTGGCGCATATGCACATCCTCCACCAGCCTGCGGGAAGCTTTACTGCCGGATTTTGAGCCTGCCTCATGCTCCAGCCGTTCGAAATATTTAGCAAGGGCCTCAGGTCCCTGGGTCTCAGTTATCTCGATGGCATGGCTTATTTTTAGTATCTCTGCCACCAGGGATATGGCCTTGAACACCTGCTGGTCCGGCCCACTTCTCAATCTGGACTGAAGCCTGGATTGGAGGTCAAGAAGTTCCCGTTTATTTAGATATTTCCTGTTCGGGTCTATAAAATCCAGTTTTGCCAGTTGTTCAACCCTGTTATCTAAAACCCGCTGCATAGAATCCTTTAACCCCTTGATTTCCACTGGAACACTGATGTGCCGCCATTCAAGGTCACGGTAGTGGACATAGGGCTTTACATCAGGGTCGTCATCGGTTCTCACCTGTACATTTGATGTGGATAGGTTGCGGTAGACCTCCTCGATCTTCTCGCTGCTGGCACCCGGACTGGCTGTTATGCCCAGTACCAGCGGGTCCTTTGCCTGGGACTGGTATTTTTCGGCTATATAGACATAAGCATAGTTACCAACTGACCTGTGTGCTTCGTCAAAGGTGATATGGATCACATCAGACAGGTCTATCCTGTGCGATAGCAGGTCGTTCTCTATCACCTGTGGTGTGGAAACCACCACGCGGGCATCCTTCCAAAGCGCTATGCGCTTTGCGGGTGGTATACTGCCTGTTAACACTATGATCTCATCAGGCGGCAGGGTCATGAACTTTTTCAAAAATGAGGCATGCTGCTCAACCAGAGGCTTGGTGGGAGATAGAATTATGACTTTACCGCTCATTGCTTGGAGCCGGTTGGCTATGACGATCAGGGCTACTATGGTCTTGCCAAGGCCCGTAGGCAGCACCACAAGTGTGGACTGTTTGAGAGCGGCTGCGGCCAGGTTTAGCTGGTACAGCCTTTGCTCGATAGCATCCGGTTTAATAAGAGGATGGGTGATAAAATCAGTGGTCTGCTTATCAGTATCCTGTTGGGGTAGGAGGGTTTCCATCTGGGATATTGTAGTCATTACCACAATAAAACGCTATTTATTTAATGAGCTCCAGCTTTGTATACTGCTAAGGACTCTGCCGGAAAAAATAGCATCGTCAAAAATACTTTTGAATTTATTAGCTTAAGTGATGTAGGTTATTTAAATATATAAGATATTACAAAATAGTACGATGTGACTTTAGAAACTGTTGCAATATTAACCGATTTTGTATTGATCTTCAGCCTGTCAATAGGCATTGTTTTCTTATTTCATAAACTGCGTATCGTCCCTATTGTAGGATATCTTGTCACAGGTGTGATAATCGGTCCTTCCGTAATTGGTCTGGTAAAAGACCAGACAATGATCGAACTATTTGCTGAGATAGGGGTCATACTATTACTGTTCACAATAGGTATCGAGTTTTCACTACAAGAATTGATAAGATCCAGGAGAACTATCGTGATGGGGGGTGGGATGCAGGTGCTCCTGACCATTGTAGTTGTGACTTTGATCGCACTTGCGGCAGGACAATCCATGGGAATTGCGATATTCCTGGGATTTTTAGTATCAATGAGCAGCACAGCCATTGTACTCCGTATACTGTCTGAGAGGGCTGAAATGGAGAGTCCGAACGGAAGAGTTACTATTAGTATTCTAATATTCCAGGACCTGGGCATTATCCTGATGGTCCTGCTTGTACCATTACTTGCAGGTACTGCCGGCACATCGTCATCTGCCATGATATTCTCGATACTAAAAGCTCTTGCAATCGTTTTATTATTAATAGTAGCAGGAAGGTTCATTGTACCCACCGTATTATACCACATTGTCAGGACCCAGAACAGGGAACTGTTCCTCCTGGGTATGATCGTGATATGTCTGGGTACGGCTACATTGACTTCTATGGCAGGATTATCACTTGCCATAGGGGCATTCATAATTGGTTTGATCATCTCGGAATCAGAGTTCTCCCATCAGGCGCTCAGCGAGATACTGCCCCTCAGGGACGTGTTCAATAGCTTGTTCTTTATATCAATAGGCATGCTTCTGGACCTGGGATTTGTACTGGATAATTTTTCAATTATACTGTATGTAGTTATCATAATTATCCTGATCAAGTTCATGCTGACCATGATCACTACCGTTGTATTGAAATATCCCCTACATACCGCCTTCCTTGTAGGACTTTCCCTTGCCCAGATCGGTGAGTTCTCTTTCGTGCTCTCGTTGATAGGTATCCAGCATGGCCTGTTGAATAATGATATTTACCAGGTATTCCTGGCCTCTGCTATACTGACCATGATAGCTACGCCATTCATGATCCAGATGGGGCCAAGGATAGAGGACTTTATAACCCGTCATGGTAAGGAATCTGATCACATCCGGAAAGAAACAATAGGGTCAAAAATTGAAAAACATGTGGTTATCGCTGGCTACGGTATAAACGGAAGAAATCTTTCAAGTGTGCTGTCTGCCGTGAAAATCCCCTTTGTAGTGGTGGAAATGAACCCTGAAATTGTGATATCTGAAAAAAGGAAAGGTTTGCCCATATTCTATGGCGATGCCTCAAAAGAGGATATCCTCAAACTTACTAATATCTCAAAAGCAAAGATACTGGTTGTTGCCATATGTGATGCTGCACATACCCGCATGATGGTCAAGAATGCACGTAAACTGAATCCCGGAATCTATATAATTACCCGTATACGCTATGTCAGCGAACTGGAAGAACTATACGAACTGGGTGCCGATGAAGTGATACCGGCAGAATTCGAAACCTCTATTGAGATATTTTCCAGGGTGCTATCAAGGTATCTTATTCCAAAAGAAGAGATCCAAAAGAATGTTGAAAGGGTGCGAAAGGATGGATATGAAATGATCAGGGATATATATCACAGACCCAGGTCTCTTGATGATCTGGGGCATCACCTTACAAACATTGAGTTAGAGACTTTCAGGGTGATGGGGGGATCAATTGCCGACGGAAAAACCCTGGCAGAACTGAACTTAAGGAAGCAATGGGGATTCACAGTGCTGGCAATCCAGAGGAGAAATGATGTGCTGAACAATCCTGATGGGGAGGACAAACTCCTGGAAGATGATATTGTTGTCCTTATGGGAAACAGGGAAAGACTTCCTGATGTATCTTCTGTTTTTGCTGCTTCATGAATGTGAATGATCTATATTCAGTTCAGGAAGACCAGATATGTCAGTTGTTCCACATAAGATATTCAAAAGCCCTTTGGTCATCGATAATTTGCTTAGTCGAATGGATTCTAATCCAACTTATTAGTACATAAACGGGTCAATATGGCTGAGATGGTTATTTCCAGAAATGAGGATATTTTAGCCATATATGGTCTGGGGTCATGCCTCAGGCTTACGATTCACAATCCAACCAGGGCCGTCAGAGCCATGGCACATGTTATGCTTCCAAGTCAACTTGACTGGCATTGCTAATAGCAAACCAGGGAAATACGTAGATACTGCTATAAATGAAATGATAAACGGTATGAAAAGATGTGGGTGCGAGCAGGAGAACATGGTGGCAAAGATATGTGGCGGTTCAAGAATATTCAAGACGTCTAAGAATGATGATGAAAGTATAGGTGCAAAGAATTTTAAACTGTCTATGCAAATTCTGAAACAGAGAATGATACCTATTGCTGCCTGGGATGTTGGTGGGGATTTCGAGCGTATTGTGGAATTTGATGTAAAGACCGGGTAGATGTATATTAAGACGTATCCCCTTCAAATTAAATGGTAATTGATCATAGTGCTCTGAATTTTGAGACACAGATTACGCTGATTACACAGATTGATAGTGGTTGTGGAAATCAGTGTAATCGGTGAAATCGGTGTCTACATTAATCTTGCAATACCATTTAAGTTGAATTGATGAAGTGAATGACCTTAGATTTCGTTACGCTCTGTCAGGGGCATCGTGGAGAATGAAGAAAACCGGGAGAATTGTTGGGATGATTAAGATAGTGAAAGGACTGGTTTGAGAGCGGTGGAATGTTTGGAGATGTAATTTCAAAAAAACAAAAGCCTGAAACTTCACTCAACACTAATGATCTTGTTTTTCCAAATACGATTCAATTGTACTTTTAAACACATAAAAATCATCAAGATAATTGGTTAAGTAATAGTAGACCATATCATCAGCCACGTGTGGATAACGATGAATCAAAACATTTCGAAATCCCTTAAGGTTTTTCAGTTTGTCACCAAATTCACTGGATATGACCATTTTTCCTACCAGTATATCGAAAATGCCTTCTTCGCTTGCAGGCAGGCCAAATCTTCCAGCAGAGACTATCATTGCCGATACATCGATTAATGATTCGATGGCCACCTCAATTGTCTTTTCGCATGCCCGCCTCCTAATTAAGTGCTGTAAATATTCTTCTTTATCTGGTAGCATTTCCTTGAGTTCTTCGACGTACTTTGTCATCTCATCAAGTTTCGAAAATATGCGCGTCCTGTCTTTTTGTTCTATGCATTACACCCCCAGACCTGAATAATACATATCAAGACGCGGCTTGAAATGCTCAAATTCCCTGATAGTTCTTAGAAAAGTGCAGAATAGTTCCCTGTAGCCCTTATAAAAAATAACATTGCCAGACGACACAATGTCTTTCTGGATGTAGAGCGGTAGATCCTGGAAGGTTTGAATATCAAATTCATTGCTGACCCTGCCAAGAACCTTCACCCTGAAATCAAATCTTTCTTTCTTATCACCCTTATAGAACACAGCTAGGTCGATATCAGATAATTCTGTCATTTCCCCTTTTGCTGCAGAACCATATAAAACGATAAACCGTACCTTATCTCCACCAATAGTTTTAATTTTCTCGACCACACCCGATATACTAGATACCAGATTGCTCTTTGATGCCAATACTGCCATAAATTACCTTTTCTGATGCTTATTACAAGATTTACCTGATTATTATCATCTATTTCATTCCATAAATTTGTTTGCTCGTAGCACCTAATAATATCCCTGTCTCATACATGTTATACATTTTACGCTACCTATTGCATACATGGAAAGGCTCAATACATCGTGAATCTTTTTATTTGACAACTAATGGGACTAAATGGCAGCAACAATGAGTTTTGAGTGCATCGTTTCAGTCAGGTGGTGTAGGATGATGAGGGAAACCAGGAGAATGGTTGGGAGGGGTAAAGGAATGCTGTTGGATTGGTGGAATGTTTGAGTTTTTACCAAGAACTTATGTTGAAGCTATTAATCATTTCAACCTGGAAGTGAATTGCCCTAGATAATATCAGTCCGGTATGAACCAGCAAAGGAATAGGGTAAATGCAACCAACATAAACTAATTTATACTGGTACTGCTTGTTATAGTGATGAGGTTAAATAATGGAACTGAGTCACAAAAAACTTGGAATAAGCATTATTGGAAACAAAATGACTCCTGAGATAATGCTTCTTGAAAGTTTTTGCGAATATCTTGAGCGTTTACCTGAAAACATTCGGATATCTATCAGTGAGGTCAGCTCATTCAAATCCCTTATGTTATATGTTGAATTGTACAGGAACAATCAAATAACTCTTGGTAAATTTGCTGAACTTGCAGGAGTGCCCATCCATGATGCTGCAAAAATTCTGGAAAGCCAGGGCATTACACCCGAACTTGGAAGCAGCACAAAAAAAGAATTGGATGAAGAGATAAAGATTGCCAGAAGGATCGGGTAGCCTGTATGGTAGTGTTGAACAACACTATACTAAGTGTATTCAAACGACTTGATGAAACCAATCTGTTAAAAGAGCTACTGATAGGCGAGGTTTTACTTCCAACAGCAGTCGTGGAAGAATACCTTGAGATTGGAAAAGAAAGTGATCTGAAAGGATTTACGAAGATAAAAGTTGAAGGCGATCTTGGATATAAACTTGGAAAAGGAGAATCATACGCAATACTCCTTGCCAAAGAAAATAGCTGTATTTTTGTGACAGACGATAAAAGAGCGAGACGATTTGCAAATGATCTGGGTATCGCAACTACTGGTACTTTAGGTATTATTATTACAGCTGTCGAAAATGATAGACTTTCAAAGAAAAAAGCGCTTGAACTTTTGGACAGGATCAAGCACGAAAAACTGCTTTATTTAAGTGAAGAACTTGTCAGATATGCGCAAAGTATGATTGAAGATGATTGAAGATGTTTGAAGATGTTTGAATCTATTTCTCCTCTTATTTATTTTGCGGATTTACCCACCCATTTCTTTATTAAATAGATCATTGATACAGCGAGCAGTATCATCACCGCCACTATTAAGGAATTTATGATTGTTTTTGATGATTTATTCTCTGTTATGCCTAGGTTCCAGTCATAGAGGAAGACTTCAGTATAGTATGCTGCAAGCTCGGGATTTTCGATTATGATGCCGATCTCTCTGTTATAGGTAGGGCTATGTTTGTTCCAGTTTATCGAAGAGATCAGTACCCTTTGGCCGTCAACGATCACACCTTTATTGTGAATTTTTGTAATTCCATCCCGTTTCACAAGCCGTGCTTCAAGGTTCAGGTTCTCTTGCGAAGCGAGATCGTTCAGGTAGTTGCAGAGTTCATCATTATCATTCTCTTCGTTTGTGTTGTACCACATTGAATCAAGGAGGACTTTCACTTCCACACCCTGCATTGCAGCATTGATCGCAGATTGAAGGTAAGGGCTCTCATCGTTTCTCCAGTCCCTTCTTATATACGCCTGCTCGATATAGAGCGTCTTTTCAGCAGAGTTTATCGTTTCGATGATCGTTTCATAATGGAGGGTATTGTCAGGTCCGATAATTATGCTCGCAGTGAACTCACCGTTTATATCCTTTGCTTCAAAAACCGTATGCCCGATACGATCACCTGGCTCATCCGAATCTGATTTAGATCCCTGCGGCAGGTCATTTGGACTAACCTTTGTTCCATGTGCCCAGTCATGCTCAAACACGGAAGACATATCATGGAATATCTCCCTGTCGCTTATGACAACACCCCAGCCGCGATTTCCGATGGAGCCATCAGGCGGATAACCACCAATGTTCCAGTTCTCAGAACCGAGAATAAGGGTATCACTGTCTATCAGTGCGTACTTTGCATGGTTCAGCCGGTAAAGCGAATCATTACTGAAACGAACCTCTCCCCCTTTTTCTATGATTTGCCTGAGTATTTTGACTTCAGAATCGCTGATACCGCCAACAGGGCTGCCCTCGATGAGAATATACACCGTTCCATCTCGACTGAGCAGATCTATCACCTCACGTTCAATATCCTGGCTTTCAAAGAGATAGACATTCACTCTGAGAACGGATGCACTCCGGATCTCCTTTTGGAGAATCTCAAGACTGCAATCCGGCGACACAAATACTGTGACCTCCCCTGAAAATGATTTCAAAGATGGCATAAACTCTGACTGCCCACGGTAAAACTCTTTAAGAGGCAGCCACTCATATGCAGTATCAGTGTCCTTATCAAGATAGAAACGCCTGAATATGCGCTCTTCGGAAGCGCTTCCAAGAACAGGACCCTGCCAGCCTTCCCCTTCATATTCTGAGCCTCCGTAAATTGCACAATCCACAATGTGTGACGTACTATCGAGAAGTATCACCTCGTCTCCACTGTTACTGAGCTGGATCCCGTTTGCCGGAAGTTCGATCCTGTAGTTCGATCCCGGATCAAGGATTGTTCCACCAGGAATTTCGAACTCTCCCTCAAGATCTGTTAGAATGAATCCTGATATATCAATTCCCTGACCTGCCGGGTTGTAGATAACCACATACTCGCCTTTATCCATCAGGGCCTCTGGATTTGGAAGGAACTCGAGTATTACCGGATGTGTGATACTGGATGCTGACGATGTATTTATGGCAGATGATGCGAGAAGAAGAGCGCATAGAAATATAACCAAATTAAATCTAATAATGTATACCTTCCTTAACTACCAGGAGTTGACTATTTATATTTGCATGTGGACACATCGTCTAAGAACTTGATTATTGATTTATTAGCTTTCCCATAGCAATCTCTTATCTGCTCAGTTAGGGCACAGAATTGATATTGCCAAAAATATATTCACGTTCCATACTGCCTTTGATAAGATGGTGGTCATTTTTTCACCGGACTACATCGAACATGTTAGACACTTCTGCGAACAGGGCAGGTGTTAGATTGATATGAGCACCTATGCCTGCCCCGGACTTCTACAATGAACTGATTGTGTATATTGTATACACTCTAAACATGTATGAATACAAGTTATACCCATTACTCAACAGAGGTTGTAGCATGGAATCGATAATGAAAGTTGGTCCAAAAGGACAGGTAGTGATTCCCCATGAATTCAGGCATGTTTTGCATATTTATCCAGGCTCAAGGGTACTCTTCAAGCTAAAAGACAATAAACTGGAAATAGAAAAACCACCGATAGATGCGGTTTCTGTTTTCAGGGAGACCGCAAAAGGCATGGGTAAACTTAAATTCGAGCCTCACGAAGCATATGAAGAAGAACTGGAAGAGAGGGTAAATTGAACTATCTGGATTCCAATCTTATCATCTACGCCATTCTTGATGATACAGAACCTGGTGAATGGTCGAGAGGGGGATTGGAAAGTGTGCAGAATGCACAAATGCCAGCCCGCACGTCTTTTTTAACATTTGATGAGGTTTTTTACAAGGTAAACAAGATCAAAGGCATAGACATTGCAATTAAAAACCTTGAAGCGTTTCTATCTATGCCAAATATAAGATTCATTGGTGTCTCCGATATCATAATATGGAAAGCTCTCGAACTTATCAAAGAATATAAGTTTCTCCCAAGGGATGGCATCCACGCAGCAACTGCTTTTATTGCAGGTGCTGAGACCATAATTTCGCAGGATGCGGATTTTGATACTATTAAAGGCCTGAAAAGAAAGTGGATGATTTAAGTGACCAATTATGTAAAATGATATGTTAGCGACGTCACAGCAGTGAATTGGTAAAGCATATAGTGGAAGATGAATTTGCATCTATGACAGCTTCACAAGTGCTAAATATAATCTTTTTAATCTGACTGTTATGAAAATAACATACTTCGGCCATTCGGCTTTTTTGATCGAAGACCTGCTAACAGACCCGTTTTTAAGCGGCAATCCCAAGTGCAGGACAACACCTGATGAGGTCAGTTGTAACATTATCTGCCTGACCCATGACCATGATGACCATCTGGGAGATGCCTTTGAGATAGGAAAACGCAATAATGCAGTGATTGTTGCCATTCATGAAATTGCGAAATATGCTGATTCAGAAGGGTTGAGAACCGAAGGGATGAATATCGGCGGCACAATAACTGTCGGTGACTGGCATATCAAGATGGTGGAGGCACTGCATTCTTCAAACATGGGTCATCCGGCAGGATTCATTCTGAAGCACAGGGAGTTCAACAAGACCATATACCATGCAGGGGATACGGGGCTGTTCAGTGATATGAGATTGATAGGGGACGAGGGGATTGATATTGCCATGCTCCCGATCGGGGATCGGTACACTATGGGAATCAAAGATGCGCTGCGTGCGGTTGAACTGATAAGGCCCGAACTTGTGATTCCCATGCATTATGGGTCATTTCCTGCGATATCAGTGAATCCCCTGGAGTTCAAGCAGGATTGCCCGGTCGAGGTTGAGATATTCAAGCCGGGTGAGGAAAAGAAATTATAACTCATCTCCAAGGTGCAAAAATTGAAAAACGCCCGGACCGGGATTCGAACCCGGGTCGGAGGCTCGACAGGCCTTCATGATAGTCCCCTACACTATCCGGACGCTGTGAAATCCGTGTATATACACGATGTTTCGGGTACTTCTGAATGCGATTCATTCCATTTAAGCCTTACGTTGGATCAATGATATCCAACCGGGTGAAAAATATCAGGGAAAAATATGAGCTGTTGATAAGCGAAAATAAAGTGATCGAACTGGAAATAAATCCGAAAGAACCGGAGTTGATAGAAAGACTTAATAAAGGTTTTTATATATTAAACAGGTGGGATATTCGTGGTCCGGATGGACGATCTGTACATCCGCAACTCATATACTTGCACATTATCCTAAAAAGTGGGTGCTAATCAAAATGAATTACAAAATACTACCAGTCATAATACTTCTCATTGCTGTTGTTTTAGGTAATGCATGTATAGAAAAGGCCCAAACACAAAACAGTCAGGAAAAGTTAATTGTTGTAGTCAGCATCCTGCCGCAAGCTGATTTTGTGGAGCAGGTCGGCGGCGATAAAGTAGAGGTCATTGTCATGATATCACCGGGGGCCAGTCCGGCTACCTATGAACCCACTGCAAGTCAGCTAAAGGCAGTCAGCAGTGCCAAAATGTATGCCAAAGTCGGATCAGGGCTTCCGTTCGAAGAAGTCTGGCTGGATAAGATCAGGTCCCTCAACCCGGATATGCTGCTGGTTGACACATCAGAAGGTATCACACTAATAGCAATGGAAGAACACCATCATGATGAAGAAATTTCCGGGTATGATGGTGATAAACGTGGTATGGATACACATATCTGGTTATCTCCTGAGAATGCAAAGATCCTGGTGCAAAATATTTGTGATGGCCTGGTCCGTGTCGATCCAGCCAATAAAACGTATTACGAACAGAATAAAGAGCATTATATCCATGATCTTGAGGCCCTTGACTTAGATATCAACGAGTCCCTATCAGGTTTAAAGAACCGTACCTTCATGGTTTTCCATCCCTCCTGGGGCTATTTCGCACGCGACTACAACCTGACAATGATAGCGGTTGAGGTCGAAGGCAAAGAACCAAGTGTCAGTGACCTGGAGCATTTGATTAAAACCGCTAAAGAGAATAATATCAGGGTTATCTTTGTCCAGCCCCAGTTCAGTACAAAGAGTGCAGAAGTAATAGCAAAGGAAATTGGAGGTAATGTTGTAACTGTAGATCCTCTGGCAAAAGACTATATAACAAATCTGCGCAAAGTTTCTAATACAATTGCTCAAGGTCTTACATGAACATGACTGCCGATGTTGTCGTTATCAAGGATGTCTGGGTGCATTATGACAGTATACCAGTACTCGAAGAGATAAATCTTGTTATAAAAGAGCACGATTTTTTAGGCATCATAGGAGTGAACGGGGGAGGAAAGAGCACTCTACTTAAGGTTATATTAGGATTGATCAAACCCAGTAAAGGGACAGTCAGGGTGTTTGGTGATACGCCTCAAATATCCAGGAAATACATTGGATATGTGCCTCAATACAGCCTTTTTGATCTGGAATTCCCTGTGAGCGTCTGGGAAGTTGTTTTAATGGGACGTCTGGGTCATACCGGTTTGTTCAAACGATACAGTGAAGATGATAAAAAGGCGGCTTTGGATGCACTTGCAAAAATGGATATGCTTGAGTATAAAGACAGACAGGTAGGAAAACTATCAGGTGGGCAGCAGCATAGAGTTTTCATAGCAAGAGCACTGGCTGCCAATCCGAAATTGCTTCTGCTGGATGAACCTGCAGCAGGTATAGATACGATCATACAGGAAGAATTTTATGAATTGTTAGAAAAACTAAAAACTAAAATGGCGATTGTCCTGGTATCGCACGATATCAGTGCGGTTTCTGTTTATGTGGATAAGATTGCCTGCCTGAACCACAGGCTGTATTACCACGACTCAAAAGAACTGACTGCTGAGGATCTGGAAGCTACGTATCATTGCCCTGTCGAGCTGATCGCTCACGGTGTTCCGCACAGGGTACTGAAAAAACATTGAAGGGTTTTACATGATGGAACTGCTGCAGTACGAATTTATAAGAAATGCCATCATGGCCGGCATACTTGCCAGTATTTCCTGCGGGATTATCGGAGTTTATGTGGTGGTGAAGCGGATCGTCTTTATCAGCGGCGGGATCGCCCATGCATCGTTCGGGGGAATCGGACTTGGCTACTATCTCGGGATCAACCCTATTCTTGGAGTGCTGCCGTTCAGCATTGCTTCTGCACTGAGCATGGGGTGGGTGAGTAAACGATCCAGGCTCCCGGAAGATACTGCTATTGGGATATTGTGGGCAATGGGAATGTCTATAGGGATCATCCTTGTCAGCTTGACACCGGGCTATGCTCCGGACCTGATGACATATCTGTTCGGGAATATCCTGACAGTGCCGTTCTCTGATATCGTCCTGATGCTGGTACTCGATGCGATAATTATCCTGGTGGTGTATTCGTTTTACAAGGAATTCCTTGCACTGTGTTTTGATGAGGAGTTTGCAACTGTGCGCGGCGTTCACGCAGAGCGCCTGTACCTTATCCTGTTATGCCTTATTGCTCTTACCATTGTGGTACTGATACGTGTGGTTGGTATAATCCTGGTCATTGCCCTGTTGACGATCCCTGCGGCTATGAGCCGGCAGTTTACCTCAAATCTTAAAAAGATGATGCTGCTTTCTATCATTTTCGGTGCGGTTTTCAGCAGTGGCGGGATATGGCTGTCGTATCTGTTCGATGTGCCGTCTGGGGCTACGATCGTTCTGGTCATGTCTGTGGTTTACCTGCTGTATTCACTTGTGAAAGGTATTAGCAGTTGAGCTGCTGTCCGGTTGTAACACCCGCCGCTTTGGATGGTAGTAATAGCGTCATCTTCCCCAGGACACATAAATATCACTATGTCCTACCCTTGCGCCTCGTCTTAATCTCAATAATACCCTTTGCCCGTCTCATAATTACTTCTCCCAGGAAGACCAGCAGCGCAGTGATCAGGAACAGCCAGCTCAAGCTCACATGTTCCTCACTTGCCATGATCGAGTTCTTACGGATATCGCTAAACAGCAGTGACCTTGCCTGGTCAACATTGTAGACCCTGCCGCTGTTACGCTTCACAGCTTCAAGGAATTCAGGATCGTTGCCCACATCCCTGTATTCCAGGGGATAGTTCACTGCGGCCGTATCTTCCAGCGTAACACCACTGGCCGATACTTCCAGGTTGAACAGACCTATGTGGTCGGGTTCTATCACTCCTTCGTAAGTACGTTCCCCGGTCTGGCTGACAGGCACGTCCTGTCCACCAAACACCACGACAGGCATTTCATTACTACGGATTATAACGGTTCCGGGGGAGCCAAGGTTCATGTCGCCTGAATAGACCACAATACCGTCTTCGGGCCTGGGGTCACCAACCGCCCAGTTGATCATACTTGGCAGCAGGCGGGCATTCTCTCCTGAGTACAGTACACCAGCCCACTGGTAGCCGTTATCCGAGCTAAGGCTTACCACCCGCCCCAGGCCGAACTCCCATACTGTGACCACGGGTTTGCCCATACTTGTGGTGACCAGCCGACGGGCGCCCACTTTCTGGGTCACGTCATTGTAACCAGATATGCTGCCCGAAATATTCAGGTAACGGGTAATGAAATGCTCCTCGTCCAGCCGGACGATGGCATAAGCATCGGGTCCGCCCTCTGGCAGGTCAGGGGCTTCCTGGCCGAACGTTAGGTCAAGCCGCCCGATCAGTTCAAGCTGTATAAAATCGCCTCCGGCCTGGTCGGCAAGCACTTTCAGGAAATAATCACCCCTGTTATTATCGGTCTTTACCTCACGTTCCTTTACCACATTGGTCTTTAGCATCACAAAGATCATTTCAGTTTCAGTGGTATCCATACTTGAGATCTCTATTTTGCTATCCTCAAAACTATCCTTCACAGCCCCGTCAGAGAACACAAGCATATATTTCTTGCCGCTGGTATTATCCAGCATCCTGGCAGCAGTGATAATACCTTCATCCATGGATGTGCCGCCATACCCGGTCTTTAGCTTTGACACCCTGTCCACCAATGCATCACGGTTGGCATGGCTGGACATGGGCAGCACTCCGTCGCTTATCGAGATGGCATCTCCGCCATAAGCCACCACTCCCACATTGGTATCCCTGCCCATATCCCCCAGCAGGTTAATGGCCATGGCCTTCTCATCGTCCAGTGCCTCATGGGCGCTGATACTCCCACTGATATCCAGTACAAGCACCACATTTACGCTGCCTGCATAGGCACTGGAATACGATTCCACCGGCAGTATAGCCTCAATAGACGAATCCAGGTAGTCACCGTAATCATAACTGTTATCGCCACCAACCACAAGCAGCCCGCCGCCGCTGGCAGTATATTCCCGCAATTTCCCGATGGAACTGCCGGATAACCGGCCACCATTGATATTGTCCAGCACCACGGCCTTGTAATCTGTCATGTTGGCATCATCAAGGGAGGAAACAGTGTTCGTTTCGTACAGGTTCCTGAGTACCTTGTAAAGAGGTGAATCTACATCAGGAGAGACCAGTAATAACCTGGGTTTGGGTACAACATAGATGGTCTTATTGAACACATTGTTCCCGGAGCGCATATCGTCACCAGAGGATATCCTGGCAGTTATCAAATGTGGTCCCAGCAACTGGAAAGTACTTGAAAAACCTACAATCTTTATGGGATTTGTCTGGGTCACAGTCTGGCTGGACACAGGGCTACCGTCCACCTCTATGGAGAGCTTGTAAGTAGTATTGCTCTCTGCCTGCCTGATCTCTACACCCCACGTGTTCTCGTTACCAAGCACTGCTGTCCTGGCACCAGTTATCTCAACACTCAGGTCGTTCTTATCTGGTGTCTGGATCACGGCATATACGACTGTGCCGGTGCCAGAAACAAAATCAATGGTCTCGGCCAGGTCGCTGCCAAAGTTGTTACTCCCGTCAGAAACCACAATAATATGGTCGTCGCCTGTAGACGATGCAAGTATCTCATCACCAATATCAGACCGTAAACCTCCCATCTTTTCCATCCTGGCAGGAGTGGTATCCTGTAGTTTATCGAATATCCCCTGTGCTGTACCGCTTTCGAATATATCCATGCTTGCAGTCTCGTCAGAAAGCACCGTAATGGTAGGTGTTTCATCGATCTCAGTCACAGTCACCGGATAATACGGCCCGGCCAGGGCAATTACCAGCAGGGATACAATGATCATACGGCTCAGTATCAGGCTGCGCCTGGCTCCTTTATGTATCATGACCCAGCCTATGACAATAACAGGTATCAAACCCACCAGGTATTCAATATTATCAAAGGCTATCGGGACAGAGTCTGTCATGACAGCTCCCTCCTACGCTTGATAATGATAAGTTCAAGTATGATCAGTCCCAGCACTGCCCAGATAAGATATGGAGTAATATCTTTTTTCACGTCCTCACGGACCACTTCCGGTCGTTCAATGTACCTGCTGGTGACAGTACTTGCATCCAGGAAAATTTCATTCACATCAGATTCACGGGCATCGTACAGGTTTGCAGCTATCACCTGCGGCCCGATATGGTATAACCCTGCCTGGTCCACCCAAAGGTTGGGCGAAGTAAGAGTGCTGCCGTCGGGATAGGTAATTGTTTGCGTGGAAGGCATCCTGATAACAGTGCCTGTCCTGACATTGTGCTCGCTTCTTTCAGTGCCTCCCAGCCAGTCCAGCATCTGCTTCCAGATAATCGGGAATTGCGGCATGGCTGCAAACCCTGACCAGGCATCATCGCCTGTGACATCGTTTAGCCCAAGGTAAACAACGATCCCCTCACCCTGCCTGCAGTAGGAGAGCATGGGCGAATCGTCAGAAGCCTTCATCAATACTGTAACATCTTCGGGTGCACTTCCCCTGATATGCCGTACTACCTCCAGGTCCACCTTCGGGTCATCCTCCTTGTCCTTCATCGGGATTCCGGCAGTTACCGGGTTTTCTCGGACCACCTTCAGGTCGGTCTCATTTGATATGCCTGTAATGTTAATTGGCAGCAAGCTGCCTCCTATAAGTGTCAGGCCAGGTGATGCAGTGGCGATCATCACCCCCCCACTGTCCACGAATCCGGTAAGTATGGCCGCAGGGTCAGGACCAAGGGAATTATTATCCACCATTCCCAGGATAACAATGCCGTAACCGGACAGGTCCGGCGGCAGGGATGAACTGTATTCAACACTTCCTGCAGGTAGTAACAACTCCAGGGCAGTCATGGTGGGAGTCCTGGTACGAGTCCCGGTGACAGTCTGCTCCCTGGTATCCACCAGTAAAACACGTCCCTCTGCGGCCACCGGGATATAAACGTAAGCAGTATCATCTATCTTCAACTCACCGCCGCCAGTGATGGTAATTTCGGTTATTCCGGTTTTCAGGTTGGGCACAATGTATGCACGGGTGCTGCCTGCAGGGATGCTGAGGGTACCGCTTCTTTTTTCATTCCCTGTCCTGATATCCAGTGACACCGTAGCCTTTCGATCATTGAAGTTCTTTACAGCCAGGTTCAGGTTGTATGCCCCATCCTTCACTTCAAGCCAGCCATTCACAATGCCTATATTATTACTCTTCCCACCCACCTGTACGAACTCCACCCTTACTCCGTTTTTTTCTGCCAGACCCTTTGCCACCAGCAGGTCATTCCCGCTCCATGTAGCAAAGTCCGAGAATACTATGGCGGTCCCACCCGGTCCTGCCAGCCGCTGACTATAGGTTATGGCGGCGGCGATATCAGCCGATATCGCCCGCTGGGGTGTAAGGGCGATGACCTCCTTTGTCCGGGTTTTGTCGCCTTCTTTTAATGCAAGTATAGGTACATTCTGTGCCCATACCACACTGTTCACAGCCGAGAGCCTCTCTGCTGCCATGGCTTTTACCTCATCCAGCCTGCCGCCTGCCTGCATACTGGCCGAGTTGTCTATCACGATAACCGTATGCTGCCCCGATACTTTCTCCTCCATTATATAGGGGGCGGCAGCGGCAAGACTTAACAGTATCAGTACAAGCAGCTGGATTATAAACAGCGGGTCGCGGATGAGCTTTCTTAACAGCAGTGATAATTTATTGCGCTGCTGCTCACGTTTTAAAAAGAACAGCAGGGATGGTATATCAAGATCAATGGTCCTTGGGCGCAGCAGGTATAGGATTATCAGCGGGATGATACTGGCCAGGGCCAGCAGTGCCAGCGGACTGGAGAACAGGATATCAGATATGGCAGCCAACAATATCATCTCCCGTGGATGGTCCTGTAGATGGCCTCAAGGATTGACAGGTCGGTTTTAAACGTAAAGAAATCCGCACCCAGCCTGTCGCACTCATATTTCAGGGCCGCATTGTGGGACTGCAGTTCACTGCTATATTCTAAAACAAGGCCGGTATTGATATCTGTGAACATCTGCTCATGGGTCTCAAGATCACGTAGTTTAACAGCTCCCAGTTCTTCCAGTTCAATTTCTCCCGGGTCTAACACCTGGATAACGATCAGGTCATGTCGTCCCAGTCTGTACAGGGCAGGCTTGATATCATCAAGTGGTGCAAGAAAATCAGAAATAATAATGACCCTTGATTTTGATTTTATTACACTGCTGTACTGCTGCACTGGCTCATTAAGTCCTGTTGAACCGCCGGGTTTGGTGGCATTTAACTGATCGATTGAGGCCAGCAGGTTCACCCTCCCCCTGCCTGGTTTGGATATATCGATATTGTCGGTGAATGTGGATATAGCGAACTTCTCGTTATCTTTCATGACCAGGTAGGCAAATCCCAGTGCCAGCATGGCACCATATTCATATTTGTTCAACCCTACTGCAGGATAATCCATGCTGCCACTGGTATCAAGCAGGATATGGGTGACCAGGTCCCGGTATTCCTCGAACTGCCTGACATACAGTTTCTCGGTTCGCGCATATACCCTCCAGTCTATTGTCCTGAAATCGTCTCCCCGTTCATATTCACGGAAACCATAGGCATCTGTACCCCTTCCCACCTTTGTGGAACGCCGGGCTCCTGTATACTGGCTGGATACCCTTTTTTGTGCCACAAAAGAGAAACGTTCAAGTTCGCGGAGGAAATCGGTCGATATCATGCTGGTCAAAGGATCCGAACCTTATTCATTAGAGTATTTTGGCGTGTTTAATGATACCATCGATCACATGTTCAAGGGTTACGCCCTTACGCTGGGATTCGAAGTTCAGGATGATCCTGTGTTTTAATACAGGATAGGCCATTTTCACCACATCCTCCTCACTGACAAAGTTGCGCCCGTTGATCAGTGCCCTTGCCTTGGCTGCCAGGATAAGCCCTATACTGGCCCTGGGTGAGGCACCGAATTCAATAAATTCAGCATCATTCCTTGTCTGGATAACAATATTGATGGCTCTCTTTTTCATTTCATCTGAAATGGGCACGTCCCTCACCAGGGTCTGGAGTTCAAGTAGTTTATCCCTGGTCAATATCCTGCCGACGCTGGGAGTTACATTCCTGGTGTATCTCTCCACGATCTCATCTTCTTCCTCAGATGTTGGATAGTCCAGGTTGATCTTCAGTAAAAAGCGGTCCAATTGGGCCTCAGGCAGGGGGAAGGTTCCTTCCATCTCAATTGGGTTCTGGGTGGCCAGTACAAAGAACGGTCTGTCAAGCGTAAAGGTCTCATTGCCAACTGTAACCTGTTTTTCCTGCATACTTTCCAGCAATGCGCTCTGGGTCTTTGGTGATGCCCTGTTAATTTCATCGGCAAGTACGATATTGGCAAATACAGGCCCGGGTTCGAACCTGAATTCCTTGCCGCCGCCCTTTTCCTCCACCACATAAGTACCTGTAATGTCGGACGGCATCAGGTCAGGAGTACACTGTATTCTTTTAAATTTAAGATCAAGTACCTGTGACATGGTACTGACTGTAAGTGTCTTACCAAGCCCGGGATTGCTCTCGATAAGGGCATGCCCGTCGCACAGGATGGCGATCAATATCTGGGTCACTGCCTCCTGCTGCCCCACGATCACTTTCCCTATCTCGTCAAAGATCGACTGGAATATGTCGCTGGAACGCCGGTATGTATCTGACAGGTCTTCGGTGTTTTTGTTCATTCAATACCTCGCTACATTCTTTATTTATTCATTCAAGATATTAATTAAATTATTCATTTATATATCAGTTCTATTTTTCATTTGATGTATCAGTTCTATCATTCACTTGATGTATCAATTCTATTACTCATTTAATGTATCAATTCTATTATTGTTGGCTCAACCGGATGGCATATTCCCTTATCAGGTCCCGATCCAGGATGGACAATTGCTGGAGCAACTGGTAGCTCTCATCAGCAGCAGTTGAGGATTCCACATCAACGGGATAGGTCTGGGACGGTACGAACCGGATATCATCATCCTGGCCGGCATGCCGTATGGTGACAGAGGTTCCTATACCCGGAATTATGACCAACTCCACATTTTCCCCTTCGATGCTGGCAATTGATGTTTCCCCGTATATCTCTTCATCCAGTCCTCCGTCAGTGGAAGTTGTCTGGTTGTCTTTGAACGCAGGAGTACTGTCAGTTAGTTTACCTCCCAGTTCATCCACCAGACCGGTAATATCTTCAGGGGTAATGTCCACATGGGTCTGGGTGGTAAATAGTCCGGCTGACACTATCGTTAGCATGACAGATGCTATTATCATAGTGAGCAGATGCCGCTTGTTAAGAAATGAGCCTGCATCCACGGCCTTTAATTTTGAAGTTACCTGGTTCCTGAGGTCGACCGCCACCAAATTATCGTCGTTTCTTGTGTCGTAGGCAGCCTTGAGCCTTTCCTGCATCCATTCATACCTGGATTCGATCATCCCGATAGTGTCAATAGCAGGCTTTCTTATGTATAATATAATGACCAACACCGCCGAGATCAGGATAGATGATGCCATTACCAGTATCTCGTCAAGGGAAATTGCATCTACAATATAGTATTCAATATATTGTGAAAAGAGTGAAACGGCATTGAAGTAATATGACAGGGTGTAGAGTATCAGGGTGAGGGCTATAAAATCTACCAATTTGTAATAGAACCTTTGCTTGTGGAATGCCTGGGATATTTTTTCAATATCATCGTACATAGGACCCTCGAATGTTGATATAAACTTAATGTGTTATTATTTCTATATGTTGTAAGTAACATCATAAAGGTTTATCTTTAAGTACGGATGAGCTTGTAGTTTGCACTAACAGCATCAATACCAAAGGTTATATTCTGTTTGCAGTTTATGTGCTATGGAATTAATAAATGGTATTACTTATGTAGCAAGAAACAATTTAATATGGAAAAATATACTCATAATGGGAAATATTATTATAAAGGAATATATTTAAATAATTTGTTAACATATATATTTCATGTTTGTGTAATAAATTGTATCGCGATTATGTAACTAATTATTTATTACAATATGATAAAAAGTATAGGTGATATAAAAATGAAAATAAGAGTAGTAAGTGCAAAAGACGAGATAAGTACTATCGGAGAAGAGGAGATTGTCCACTTGGCATTCAGGCCGTCTAACAAGGATATTTTCACCCTTGTCCAGACATGCAATAACCTAAAGGCCATTCATATACCAAGCTCGTATAACAAGACAATATCCAAATCCATCCAGATGTTCCTTGATATGCAGAACATTGCCCTTCTTGAAGGCGATGTATGGGGTCACAGGAAGGACATCAATGAATACTATGAGATCAAACCACAGATATTTGACCGCATAGAGGATCTCAGGAAGGAAGGAAACTCCAATGATGAGATACTGGACCGTCTTGGTATGGAGACCAGGCTCAGTAAAGATCTTATCAGATTCTTAATCTAAAGTACAAAGCAACAAACTGATATTCCGGTGTTTACCAGAATTATCATTTTTTATATTTTTTATATTTTTATTTTACCAGGAACGAGCCGAAGGCATAATCCTCAAGTTCAACCACTTTTTCCCATAAAGAGTAACATTCACATTCAAGCCATGACAATGCCTCAATATCCTGGGTAATTGAAAAATCACGCAGTGCCTGGGCCACATCCCTGTCACACTCCCTGCAATTATGGGGTCCCCTTTTCGTACCGGCAGCTACCGGGTCAGATACTAATGTAAGTCCAGGGAATTTCTCCTTTGCAGTTCTAAGAACAAATACAGCACTCCAGAGCCATGGAGGCCGGTAATCCCTGCGGTCGTACAGTTCTTCGACCAGTGTACCTTTCTGGATATTGGTCAGGTTCAGGGAGATCATAGTGGCATACGGCGCAGCATCTGATATTGATGCCAGGGCATCCTCGATTGCTGTTTTCTCAGACAAAAACGGGGGTTTTTGCAACAGGTATGCTTTGGTGGATACTCCCATTTTCGAAGCTATCTCCGAGGCCCTGGTAAAGTCATTAAAAGTAAAACCCTTGTTTATACAGTCCTTGCGTATGGTATCACTGCTGGTCTCAAGTCCTATTGCGACCTCGAACTTTATGTCATATTTTTCAAGTATGTCAAGAATGTTGCCAAGAATTTTTTCATTTACAAACTCAGGTCTGGTCTCTGCCATGATCTTTTTTATAGAACCGGTTTTACCAATTCTTTCCATCATCGCATTTCTTACCTCTTGGGATACCTCCCTCTCATCAAGAAAACTACCTGATGTAAAGATCTTTAACAGGGATGTTCCTGTTCCCATTTTCTCCAGGGCATGTTCAAGCTGGGACAGCAGTTCACCTTCTAAGGGGGGTTCATCTGCAGCATCATTGAAATATCCGCACATTGTGCACCCGCTTTTACGGCTCCAGTAGCACCCGATGGTACGGAAAATCACAGTCAATGAATCAACTGCCGTTCCTTCCTGCGGGTCGCGTCCGGTCCAGACTGCTACTGGCATACCAGGAGAATATCGCTTTTTTTTCATGGTAAAACACTCAGAATGTTATTTTTCATGGAATATACATATCAGCTATGGTTTTTAGTTATGGTTTTTAGCTATGGTTTTGGCCTAACTTGACCTGGTACCACATTTGGGGCAGATCTTCCAGGATGTATCCAGTTTATTACCGCATTTTGTGCAGTAAATCTGCTGTAGATCCCGCCCGCATCTGGGACAGTGTTTTCACCCCGGTTGAATGGCACCCTGGCAATTCTTGCACACGAGGTTACCTGATACGATCGGTTCCTGCGTACTTATATGTGGTTCGATCAGTTCAAGAGACCGTGCTGCCTCACTGATCATCACACCATCCTTTTCCTTTTTTATTACCAGGCGCAGTTTTCCTGCCACATCCTTAAGGAAATCATTGTGGTTATCAATTAGCCAGCACAGCAGGTTAGCATCGCCATTTATTGAACCACTTATCTGCCTGATAGCCAGATATCGCCTGATCAGGTTTTTGTTATCAATATTTCCTGATGCCCGTTTCAGGATTTCAATTTTTGATGTTTTATCCTTTTCCTGATTAAATGATTTTTGTATTTCCATACGGGTCACCATAAATTATTGTAATCCAGTTGTTCAATATCATCTTAATTCAATAAGATAATATTTCAGTGCTTCCTGGTTTTATTCTGTCACAATAGATTTATCAGGTTGCTTATTCAAATTCGATAGTAGCCGGAGGTTTTGGTGAAATATCATAAACAACCCTGGCAACACCCGGAATCTCACTGGTTATTAGTGATTCAATTTTTTTCAATGTCTCCCACGGGAGTTCCATAGGTACGGCAGTCATACCATCCCTGGATTCCACTGCACGCACTGCTATGATCCAGCCATGGATACGCTGGTCACCTTTCACTCCGGTCCCTTTTCCAAGCAGGGCTGCAAAGGTCTGCCAGGGTTTGAACTTCTCTAGCAGTTCATTTTCAACAATGGCATTTGCTTCCCTGACAGCGGCTATTTTTTCTTTTGTAACTTCCCCGATTATCCTAACAGACAGACCCGGCCCAGGGAAGGGCATTCTCTTTGATATCTCGTCGGGAAGTCCAAGGGCATGGGCCACTTCCCTTACCTCATCTTTATACAATTCAGATACGGGTTCAATTATTTCATCAAAATCTATGACTGACGGTAATCCACCAACGTTATGGTGCGATTTGATCCCGCCTTCGGATTCGATCCTGTCCGGGTAGATAGTACCCTGGATAAGGTATCTTGCATTGAGTTCCCTGGCCTCTTCTTCAAATACCCTGATGAACGTCTCACCTACAGCCATGCGCTTCTCTTCGGGGTCGGTAAGTCCTTTCAATGCTTCTATAAACCTATCACCGGCGTCTATCACCTGGAGGTTCATACCTGAAAAGACTTCCTTGATCTGCTGTGTTTCCCCTTTTCGCATCAGGCCGGTGTCAATGTAGATCGGTGTCAGCATGTCCCCTATGGCTCTATGAGCAAGGACGGCACATACTGAACTGTCCACACCACCAGAAAGTCCGATAATGGTCGGTCCGTCGATACTTGTTTTTAATTGTTTTACTGCGTTTTCAATAAACTTATCCACTTTAACCATTGGATATTTTCCCCGGATATAAATTTTTATTAATAATATCTTGTAGATATTACAATACTTCTCAGTTAATATTTAATTTCATTTACTCAATCAAATTCTTATGTAATTTATGATATTTAAACGATAACTCGATTAATAACACAATAACTAAATACTATCCTTTTTTTTACTAATTTATGAGGTTGGTTCATGCTGAGTGATGGTGTAGAATCCGAACTTGAACTGTTGGAACGCCATATTATCATACTAAAGGTTGTTATTAAAAATGGACCTATCGGAATTATGAAAATGTCTGAGGAAACTGGTATACCAAATCACAGGGTTCGTTATTCTTTGAGGGTGCTTGAACATGAAAGTTTGATAATTCCATCCACATCCGGTGCTGTAGCCACTGACGAGGCCAGAGAATATATTATGGGTTTTGAATCGGTCATTACACGTTTAACAGAAAAAATGAACGATATCAAGAATATAAAGCAATAGATATTCTGTGATGGATTCTGTAAGGGATTATGCAGTACTAAATACCCCCCCGGAATTGTACGTCTGTTTTAACCACTTTGCGCTCTTTGCGTACTTTGCGGTGATAAATAATTGTAGTGGTAAGACATTGTTTTCAAACATATTGCCACCGCAAAGGTCGCAAAGAGTAAGTTTTATTTGTTTAGTTTTTAACTATAAAATAACAAACCTTTTTGCATGTAACACAAAATTAAGATAACATGCAAGTACTGGTTGTAACAGGGCGTAAGGCCGCAGGGATAGTACGTAAGTCAGTTGGAAATCTGGCCGAGGTTTTGGTACTTGATATTAATGTTGCTGCCTTTACAACGCCGACCCGTCTTGAAAGATCCCTTTCCGGGCAAGAATTTGACCTTATTATCATACCAGGGCTCGTCTCTGCCGATTTTTCAGGGCTTGAAAAGCAACTGGAAACTCCAATCCGGCTGGGTCCCAAACATGCTGTTGACCTGGGATTCGTGTTGTCGAGTTATGGTGATGTTGAATTATCGACCACCATACCTGCCTGTGAACTACTAATGCAGCAGCGACGTGATATTGCATTATCAAGTCTTGCAGAAATTGAAGATGCCGCATCATCAGCTTTATTATTGGGCCATCTCAAGATCGGCGGGGATTCGACTATAAAAGTGATGGCAGAAATAGTGGATGCTACTGCCCTGCCCGGTGATGAACTTATTGAGAGGATACATATTTTCCAGTCCAAAGGTGCAGATATCATTGACATTGGTGTGGGCATGGCCGCTACTGCAGGTGATGTTCGGCGCACGGTCAAGGCGGCCAGGGAAGTTGTTTCTGTACCCTTAAGTATTGACACACTGGAGCCCGAACTGATCGTTGCAGCAGTGGGATCTGGCGTTGATATGGTATTGAGCCTGAATTCTGGTAATATCATGCAGGTTGCACCCGTTATTTCCCAAATGGATATTGCTGCAGTTGTTATTCCTGACAGCGATGGTGGCATGGACAGCTTGGAGGCTAATATCAAGTCTGCAAAGGATGCAGGCATCTCGAAGATCATAGCAGACCCGGTGCTGGACCCACCAGGGCAGGGCATGGTTGAATCCATGACACGGTATAATCAATTCAGGCGATCACACCCCCGCATCCCCACTTTCTTCGGTGTCGGTAATATCACTGAACTCATTGATGCCGATTCGGTTGGAGTAAATGCAATGCTCGCTTCCATTGCAGGTGATGTGGGAGCAGATATTTTGTTTACACCCGAATACAGCGACAAGGCCAGGGGCAGTATAGCCGAACTTAAAACTGCGGCCGGGATGACGGCACTGGCCGGGCGGCGCAGCACTCCCCCCAAGGACCTGGGACTTGACCTGCTTGTGCTGAAAGAAAAACGGTTCAGGCCTTTTGACAGCTTGCCTGAAGATTTCATAGAGGGTGAAAAAAGCTACCAGTGGATGCGTGACCCTGCAGGGAGTTTCAGGATAAGTATCTCTGACCAATGTTTCAGGGACGGCGAGTTCGGGCAGGGCAGGATCATTGCCAGGCATGCAAACTATACTATCGTGGGGGATAATGCAAAGGAGGTGCTGGATACTGCCCTTGACTTGGGGTTGGTATCAAGGCTGGACCATACTGCCTACCTGGGCTCGGAATTGATGAAGGCTGAACTGGCTATTAAACTGGGGCGTAGTTATTCCCAGGATGATGATTTTTAGACGAGCTATAGTTTCCCGTCATATATCAGTTCAATGTTAACCGCAGAGTTCGCCGAGGTACGCAGAGAGGGGTAAAAATGCACTGCGCAGTCCGGTACTTGGCGGTTCAAAGTTCACACATATCCACAAGGTTGACTGCCACCTGCCGCCCTGTCGGGTTGCGGTGGCAGGGGTAGAGGGTTTAGGGGAAAAAATCACAAAAGATTAACAAATTCATCGATTGTTAAACCAGCATCTTTAATCAATCTGCTTAGAGTACCTTTCTTCATTGGATTATGTAATGGAACTGTAAGTCTAATTATGTCATTACCTTCAATCTTTTCCAATCTTAGATGGCTCCCACGCTGCCTGACTTTTACAAAACCAGCATTTAAAAATGCCTTAATTGCCTTCTCGCCTGAAACGACTGGTAACTTCATTTGATATACCTGGCTAGACAGCAACTTCAGCGACTTCGGCACTATTAGTTAAAACAGGATTTTCGATTGGTTCCAAATATAATTCTATAGCTTCTTTGATGTTCTTCAGTGCTTCTTCTTTACTGTCACCTTCAGAAATACATCCGGGAAGAGAAGGTACATACACTACATAGCCACCTTCTTCAGCTAATTCCAGAACTACCTTAAAAATCAATAATTTCACCTTGTAATTGATTAGTTGTTTTTAGATATAAATATGGCGACATCTACCCCATTAGCAACCAACAGAACATGAATCCCCATAGTTCTAAAGTAGAATATGGGATCAGGGCACTGACACCCTTGCATCCATGTGGCACCACAAAAGTGCCTGTTAGCCCCCACGCCAAAAGGGCGCCAGGGTGAGTGGAGTGAGATGGACACCCGACAAGAGTGAAGCGATTTAGGGCGGCGGAAGAGTGTGGAAATGGATGGGGGCTGGAATCAGTTAGTATTTTATTGATTGTTATGCAGCAGACTATAATATGAATCTGGTAATTCAACCTCTGCAATATTCAATTAAAAAGAGACTTTTTCTCAGGTACATCCATTGCACTCATCGGTCCATATCCTTCATCCAGCATGAACAACGTAAGTGTCTTACGTCCCTCTTTTTTTTGAGTATATATTATCTGTCCGCCCACATCCATGTACTGCGAATAAACGTCATCGAACTGTTTTCGCTCATGTTCCTTAAGCTCAATGAAAAGGGTTTTATCGCGCAACTGGTCATACGCCACTACCACATCAGCCTCACGCAGGCGCTTAAGTTCAGTGATAAGCTCAGGGTCTGTGGATTCGTCAATATACACACTTTTTTTATGTTCCCGGGACCATCCAATCCTGCGTTTTTCAATATCCATGACAGTAATAGCGGTCCATTCACCCTGTTTCTGACGGCGGGCAGATCTGTTCACGATGTCACCTGTGCTAAGTACAGCGCCCATAAATAAATAATCTTTTAAACACCAAAGTACATTTAAAATCACGACCGGAGCCATTTAAATGCACCTGAACGACCCTTATGTTGTAACATATGAAGGAATATATGCCATTTGCGACCGCAAGAACCGGTTTGTTGAAATAATAGAGAACTCCAGATGTTTTGGCGGCTCTGCCTGGACCATGCATCACTATGCCAGCAGTCCGTTGATAATTGATGTCAGGTCTGTGGGTAATATGATACGCTACCACACCAGGGTTGGTACGTCAGAACTCACACTGGAAGCCTCAGTTGCCGCCGCAGGTATTGAATCGGTCATAGTAAAAGGTGATGAAGTAGAGATCACCTATGCCGGTCTTGGCGGCGGGGGCGTGGGTGCCACTGTGTGCCGTGCTAACAGCCGGGGTGTGCTAAGGTCCAACATTTCCGAATCGGGCGGAGGCAGGGCAGCCAAAGGCACGATAGTCGTGCCGAGAATGGAGCGTGTACTTATAGGAATCGATGATACCGATAACAAGGAAGAAGGGGCCACATGGTCCCTGGCACACAACATCGCAAGCGAACTTGACAGTGAAGATGCCAGGTACTTGTCCCATTCCCTTATCCAGTTGTTCCCCGCACCTTCCAAGACCCAGAACTGCGTGTCCACAGTGCTGGAATTCGGGTGCAGGGACAGCAAGGCAAAACAGTCATTGCTGCAGGATATTAAAGCTGCACTGGAACAGTACAGCGTATCCAGTGAGACCGGGATGGTGGTCCTTGACAGTTTTGATGCTTCACATCTTGAGGAATACAGCAAGGAATGCAGGACCCGGATACTCACAAAAGAATTTGCCGAGCAGACCGCCCGGGCCAATGATGTCCAGGTATGGATGGACGGCAACGGCATTATAGGGGCACTGGCAGCCCTGCCCTGGTTTGACAGGCCCAATGAGTCAGTAAAGATCGATAGAACTTATCTATGACGTCTTACTATCACCACGACAGATGCGACCACCAGTAACAATGCAACGAATGACAGACCTAAAAGGGTAGGAATATCCTTGTTTTCATCCGTTGGTACACCCCCAGTACCATTGTAATGTGGACTACCTGTTTTGTTAACGGTATCTGTATAACTGACACCTGCTTCCATTGCTGCTGATCTCATGCCCCAACCTGTGATACTGTTCAGGTTGCTGATGAGTATTGTACCTGATTTTTCATCATACGTGGTATCCCTGGATGCATCTGCATATTCAGGTGCTACCATTTCAGATTCGTAATAATCCGCTGCAACCACGCGCCTGTATTCAAGGCGTTCGTATTTGCCACCAGTGGTCTTTGATATCTCTTTGAACACGTCTGTGCCATGGTTATAGTCCTTTATGCCGCTACAGCCAAGAGTATGTATAGTAATACCCAATTCGGCAGCAAGTTCACTCTCTTCCAGATGATCATAACCCAGCGGGCAGCCCTGCTTAAACGAACTGTCACCGTTCCCCTCAAGACCATGAGGTGGTGCATCACCTATCAGGAATATGACCTTCATTGCATCACCGGACCAGTCCATATCATGTACTGCAACATGCAGCCCATCTGCCACAGCTTCGGGACCATCACCTCCGCCCATGGCATTAATATCACGAAGGTCATCCATCACCTGGCATATATCAGTGGCCAGGTCGAACATTTTGTAAATATATGTTTCATCCTCAGGAGAATGGTCGCGGTATGTAACGATCCCTATCCTGACATTGGGCCTGGGGTTGCCGCTCATGGTATCTTCTACAATGTTCTGTATATGGCTTTTGACAGAAAGTATTTCATCACTCATGCTGCCAGTGGAATCGAGCAGGAATACAACTTCAATGAGGGGAATATCCAAATCATTGGGTGAAGCTGGACTATCACCATTGGGATCATCTGGTAATTCGGCTGTAATGGCAGGAATTAATGACAGGACCGATATTGTTAAAGCGACTATTATGTATGTAAATAAAGTGTTTATTCGTGGTTTATCAAAAATTAATTTGTAAATTTCACTCATCATGAGATATACACCTCTATTTCAATATATTTGACGCAAAAACACTTAAAAATTGCTTTAACTACGAATCAATTCGTAGTTACCTGTGATATTAATAAAATATACTACATTATATGTATAATCCAGAACTATAGATAACAGCCACAGAGGTCACCGATTAAGAAAGGAGTGGTTAAATTATAATTATACTACTCCGCAAGTATAATTTGGAACTATATATGACTGCCACAGAGCTCACAGAGAGCACAGAGAGGGGAGTTTGGGGCGGAAAAAGCATCTCTGTGTTCTCTGTGTTCTCTGTGTTCTCTGTGTTCTCTGTGCTCTCTGTGGCAGAAAGTTACAAAAAACAGATACAGTTTAGTATATATAAAGATTAAAATGTTAAGACATTAGTACCAAATTGTGGGTTCTTGCCTCTAAATATATATTCTCATGTATATATAAAAAATCAATCATAAATCTTAACTACATTCATCCTATCCCATACCTCAGGTTTAAACAATAATGAGA
>Ga0255373_1036_pt1 | contig 30462 bp, 21 predicted proteins | sample ANMaggSeSYBR01E5_FD_182093 | JGI IMG/M metagenome (GOLD analysis project Ga0255373, IMG submission 182093) | Sediment cell enrichment communities from methane seep in Santa Monica Basin, California, United Staets - ANME aggregate JGI... | ecosystem: Environmental > Aquatic > Marine > Cold seeps >... | reverse complement strand
TATCAGCGCAAACATATTTTTCCCCTTTCCGAATACCTGCTTAAATGAGATTTTTAAAAAACTAATTCCGGATATGCCGGAGGAGTCTCTATTTGATCCTAATGTTATGACTTTCAGAATTATGGATATTTTGACGGAATGCCGGCACAGGTCAGGTTTTGAAAGCATTAAAAAATATCTGACAGATGATGAAAATAAGCAAAAACTTTTTCAGTTGTCTGAAAAGATTTCAGAGACTTTTGATCAGTATCTTGTTTTCCGGCCGGAGATTATCTTCAAGTGGGAACAGGTCAAAGAAGATCACTGGCAGGCAAAACTGTGGCGTGAACTTGTATCCGGCAATGAAAATCAGCATAGGGCGTGGCTGAGAAAAGCCCTTATACAAAAAGTCAGGGACAGATCCGATAAAATATCTGATCTTCCTGAAAGAATATTTATATTCGGCATATCCTATCTTCCACCATTTCATACACAGGTATTTGTAGAATTATCCGGCATCGTACAAGTTGTTTTTTTTGTTCTGAACCCTTGTATGGTTTATTGGGCGGATATTGTTTCCGAGAAAGAAAAAAATAGAATTAAGAAAAAATACGTCGCAGGAGCTTCTGCATTAGATGAACTTCATCTTGAAACAGGCAACAGGCTTCTTGCATCTATGGGGAAGCAGGGAAGAGATTTTTTTGAACTTATCAGTGGATTTGACTGCGAATTGTATGAACTTTTCGAGGACCAGGCGGAATATGACATGCTCTCATGCGTTCAGTCAGATATATTATATTTAAAAGACAGAGAACTTGCGGAAAATAAGTTCTTAATTAATATTGAGACAGACACCTCCATTCAGGTTCATTCATGCCACAGCCCAATGAGAGAAATTGAAGTGCTGCACGATAATTTGCTCGCGATGTTCGAAGAAATTCCTGCTCTTAAACCAAAAGATATTATCGTAATGACACCGGACATAGAGACGTATGCTCCATTTATCCATGCGGTATTTGATGCTCAGGCAAATGATTTATTGCGTATTCCTTTCAGCATTGCAGACCGCAGCATTAGAAAGGAAAGACGAATTATTGAATCATTTCTGTCAATACTCGATCTGAAAAACAGCAGATTGGGGGCTGAACGGATTATTTCTCTTCTGGAATCATCAGGAATAAAAGAAAAATTTGAAATGACTGAATCAGATATACAGATTATCAGACGCTGGATAAATGATACAAGAATCAGGTGGGGAATTGATGCTACAAGCCGGACAAGGTTAAATCTTCCTGCATTCCATGAAAACACCTGGAGAGCCGGCATTGACAGGATGTTATTGGGATATGCGATGCCCGGTCATGAAAGAGATATGTTTTGCGGAATTCTTCCCTATGACAATATTGAAGGAAATGAGGTCAAAATTCTGGGAAGATTTCTTGAATTTCTGGACAGAGTCTTTAAGTGTGTAAATGACCTGAGCCAGCCTGAAACATTATCCAAATGGGTTGATATTCTTAACACTATAATTGACAGATTTTTTTCCCGGAATAACCCAAAGAATGACAATGATATTGAATATGAAATACAGATTATACGCTATGTTCTTGATGACATATCAAAAAAGCAGGACCTGTCCGGTTTTGATAAGAATATAAGTATTGATGTTATAAAAACATACCTTGAGACGCGTTTTGAACGTGAGAATTCAGGCTCGGGTTTTATTGCGGGAGGTGTTACATTTTGTGCGATGCTTCCAATGCGCAGTATCCCGTTTAAGGTTGTATGCCTTGCAGGTATGAATAATGAAGCATTCCCGCGCGATTCAAAAACTTTAAGCTTCGATATTATAGCAAAAGAGCCAAAGCCGGGAGATAGATTAAGAAGAAATGATGATAAATATCTTTTCCTTGAGGCGCTTATTTCGGCAAGGAAGAAGCTTTATATCAGTTATGTGGGGCAGAGCATCGAAGACAACACTCAGATTCCTCCCTCTGTTGTTGTAAGTGAATTGCTCGACTGCATTGAGGAAAGTTTTTATGTTCCCGAAAAATGCATTCTTAATCACGTTATCATTAGGCACAGACTACAGGCGTTTTCTCCGGAGTATTTTAAAAGAGACAGTAAGCTGTTCAGTTATGCTAAGGAAAATTTTATTGCCGGCAAAAGAGCTTTTAAATCTGAAATGGCCTTACATTTTGTTTCAACAGGGCTTTCAGAGCCGTCAAAAGAATGGAAAAATCCGGATGTTGAAACCTTATACTTTTTTTTCACCAATCCTGCCAAATTTCTGCTTGAAAAACGGCTCGAAATATTTCTTGAAGAAACATTGCCTGTTTCAGAAGACAGGGAAGCATTTACATTAGAAGGCATTGAAAAATACCATGTAGAGCAGCGACTTTTTCAAAGTTGCATATCCGGGTTTGATTTGAGGCATTCGTTGCCTGTATATAGAGCAATGGGGCGACTTCCTTACGGCAATGTAGGGGAACATTACTACAGAGAATCAGGAGTTGATGTAGAAAATTTTGTCAGCAGAATAGATGATTTTAAAAAAAAACTTTCTCCTGTTCAAGTTGACCTGGATGTTTCAGATTTTAAAATAACCGGTGTGCTGAATAATATTTTTGAGTCTGGTCTGGTTAATATCCGTTACGCAAAAAGGAAGTCAAAAGATCTTTTAAAATCCTGGATCTATCACCTTGTTTTTTGCTCATTGCCTGAACAAAACTATCCGAAAAAAAGCCGGCTTGTTTGTAAAGATGAAACATGGGAATTTGATACTGTTAAAGAAAGCAAAGATATTTTAGAGAATCTACTTGCATTATACTGGCAGGGATTATCAAAACCCATTCACTTTTTTCCTGAAACATCGTTTGATTATGCTAAAAGAACATTGACAAAAAAAGAAAATCAGCAGAATGCGTTGAATTACTCAAGAAAAAAATGGACTGGAGAATATTACAGAGGCGGCTGGAGCGAGTCGGATAATCCTTATTATAAGCTTTGTTTCAGTAAAACAGATCCGTTTGATAAAGAATTCAGAAAAATTGCAGAAAAAGTTTTTGCTCCGCTTTTAAAGCATTGCAGGAGAATTTGAGCTTTTTATTATGTTTTTTCACCACAAAGCTCACGAAGAACACAAAGAAATTATAAAAATCATCTGAAAGTCTATATAGGAAAAAATCATGAAAGACAGAAAAATCCGTCTTCTTCTTGTAGAAGATGACAAGGTTGATCAGATGGCATTTGAGAGATACGTCAAAAATAAGGAGCTGCCTTATGATTACACCATTGCCGGGTCCGTTGCCGAGGCCGATAAGATTATAAAATCAATCCGCTTTGATGTCATTATTTCGGATTATAGCCTTGGAGACGGGACATCGTTTGAACTGTTTGATCAGTTTAATGACCTTCCGGTTATTGTCACGACCGGTGTCGGTAACGAGGAAGTTGCTGTAGAGGCTATGAAGTTAGGAGCATGCGATTATCTAATCAAAGATGCTGAAGGCAATTACCTCAAAACCCTTCCGTCCACCGTGAAACTTGCGCTTAAACGTAAACAAAACGAAAAGGAATTGCAAAACTACCACGACCGCCTTGAATTCATGGTAAAGGAACGAACAGCCGAATTGCAGGCTGAAATCGTTGAGCGCAAGCAGGCGGAAGAGGCACTAAAGGATAGCGAAGAGAAGTATCGGGCTATGATGGAAACGATGAAAGAGTCAGTCTGTATTTGTTCTCCGGATTATCGAATTGAATATATGAACCCGACTATGATCAAAAGGACAGGGCGTGATGCCACAGAAGAGATTTGTTTTAAAACCTTGCATGATTTGGATAAAAAATGTCCATGGTGTATGCACGATAAAGTACAGGCAGGTGAGCATGTTGAGTCAGACATTGTTAGCCCAAAGGACAACCGTTCTTACCATGTTTCCCAAACCCCCATTGTTCACGGGGATGGATCTGTCTCAATGATGACTGTTTTTAGAGATACTACTGATTTGATAAAATTGGAAAGCCAACTCCGCCAGGCCCAGAAGATGGAGGCCATTGGCTCACTGGCCGGAGGCATTGCCCACGATTTCAACAATATCCTCTTCGCAATTATAGGGTTCACGGAATTATCCATGTTTGCCGTGCCTGAAGGCAGCAAGGTACAGAGAAACCTTCGAGAAGTGTTAAAGGCAGCAGATCGAGCCCAAAATATGGTTCAGCAGATTCTCGCATTCAGTCGAAAGACCGAAAAAGAGAAGAAACCGATCAGCGTTCAATCTGTTTTAAAAGAGGCGGTGAATATGATAAGAATCTCCCTGCCTTCTACCATTGAAATCCGCCTAAATATTGATGCGGATTGTGGCCCTGTCATGGCTGATCCGATCCAGATCTACGAGATAGTCATGAATCTTGGCACCAATGCCTATCATGCAATGAGTGAGAGGGGAGGCGTCCTTGGGATTACTCTCAGACAAGAGGAAATCGGTTCTGATGATTCAAAATACGATCTGAATCTTCACCCCGGACAATATCTCAAACTCATTGTTGAAGATACCGGACATGGTATTGACGCTAATATTATGGAAAAAATATTTGATCCCTATTTCACCACAAAGGGCGTTGGTAAGGGAACGGGAATGGGGCTTTCGGTTGTACACGGGATTGTCATGGATCATGGCGGAGATATTAGAGTGTACAGTGAGCCTGGAAAAGGAACCGCATTTCATATTTATTTACCCCTGATTGAAACCGGTTCTGTTGAACGGGAAATCATATCCGCAAGACCGGTTCCAACGGGTACGGAACGTATTTTATTTGTTGACGATGAAGAACAGATTGTTCAAATGGTACAACAGATATTGGAAAGCCTTGGCTACCATGTCACGCCCCGAACCAGCAGTGTGGAAGCATTCGAAGCTTTCAGGGCAAAGCCGGATGACTTCGATCTGGTAATCACCGACATGACCATGCCAAATATGACCGGCGCTGAATTAGCCCTCAGGCTTCTAAAGATCAGGTCAGATATCCCCATTATCCTTTGCACGGGATTCAGTGAGTTAATGGACGAAAACAAGGCTAAGGCCATAGGAATCCGTGAATATATTATGAAGCCTGTTATCAGAGATAAGATTGGCAGGACCATAAGGAAAGTGCTTGATGGATGCAGGGAAAGAGGAATAATAAAACGTATTCTTATTATAGATGATGATGTCCAAATCCTGGATATGCTCAGACAGACATTAGAGCGTGAGGGGTATGAGGTGGTGGATGCAAGCAATGGCAAAAAGGGGATAAGGCTTTATCGTGAAAAGCCGGCTGATCTGATCATCACAGACATCATTATGCCGGAGAAGGAAGGTATTGAAACGATCATAGAACTCAAACGAGACTTTCCGGATGTGAAGATCATTGCCATTTCAGGGGGTGGAAAAATCAGATCGGAGGAATATCTAAGCATGGCCAAAAAATTAGGCGCAAGATACACCTTCTCCAAACCTGTTAAACGAGAAGAGCTTTTAGCGGCGGTTCGGGAACTTATAGGGTAATCTGTTAGGAACGGGGACGGGGACGAATTAACTTCCCCAAGTTGGCGCACAGATTTGGGTCGAATTTGTTTGATCTCAGATTACAAAAGTTGAAGAAATAGCAGGCTATTTCAAGACTTTTGGGATTTGAGATCGGACGAAGGCGGCCTGAAGCTGTGATGCATAGTTGGGGAAGTTAATTCGTCCACGTTCCTAAGGATTGAGGTCCCAGTGGAATTTTCACATGGGAGCCCTACTACACGAGGGTAAGAATTTAGAAAGGGAAAACTCAAAAAAATCTACGGGTAGGGATTCATGAAAAAAACAAAACCATTCATAACAGGTCAGCAAGACATTCGGGGCATAAATCGTAAATTTCTTCCTCCCATGATTCTTGCCTTTGTTTTTATCTTAACTGCCTCATTTTTTTCAACCGTTACCGCCGGGCAGGAACCGTTATCAATAAAGGTCGGCGCTTATGCAAATCACCCTAAAATTTTTATGGATGCGGATGGCAAGGTTTCCGGATTCTGGCCTGATCTCATAGAACACATAGCTAAAACAGAAAACTGGAAGATAGAATATATCTGGGGAACATGGAGAGAGGGGTTAGACCATTTAATAAATAAAGAGATAGCTATAATGCCGGATGTGGCATTTACAGAAAAGCGTAATAAACTCTATACATTCTCTGAAGCCCCTGTTCTCATGAGCTGGACAAGGGTGTATGTTAATAAAGAGAAAACGGAAATCCAATCCATATGCGACCTGAAAAACAAAAAGATCGCCGCGCTTAAAGGTAGTGTCAACCTTGAAGGATCTGGTGGATTAAGAGAAAGCGCCCTTGGATTCAATTTAAACTGCACTTTCCTGGAACTGGATAATTACACGGAAGTATTTAAGGCAATAGAAGAAAACAGGGTCCATGCAGGGATAGCAAACAGGAACTTTGGGAATAAAAACGCAAAAAATTTCAAGGTTAAAAAGACACCCATTATTTTTCAACCCATTAATATGAAATTTGCTTTTCCGAAAAATGCCGAATTAACCACATACCTTGTCGAAAAAATAAATTATCATATAAAAAAACTTAAACAGGACGAAAATTCAATCTATTACCGGTTGCTGGAAAAATATTTTGAGGCAGAAATCGCTGAAAAGACGGTTGAGGTATTCCCCGGGTGGCTGAGTGCGGTATTAAAAAGTATCATGGCTCTATTTATCTTTTTTATTCTTGTTATAATCGCATCAAGAATACAAGTAAAGAGAAAGACAAATGAAATCATGGTCAAGAACGAGGCATTGCAAATAAGCGAACAAAGATACCGCGGGTTATTTGAGGATTCCCCCATTTCTCTGTGGGAAGAGGATTTTTCGGACATCAAGAAACACATTGACAGTCTGCGGGATTCGGGCATCACAGACTTCAGATCCTATTTCAAAGATCACCCGAAAGCAGTACGCAAATGTGCGGAACTGGTGAAGATCGTTGATATAAACAAAGTCACCCTTGAAATGTTCCAGGCTGAAAGTAAAAAAGAGCTTCTTGAAAATCTAACGCTGGTTTTTAGGAAAGAATCTTACGAAGTGTTTAGAGAGGAACTTATCACTCTGGCCGAGGGAAAGAACAACTTTAAGTCAGAGACCGTTAATAAAACGCTTCAAGGCAATGAAATTTACGTCAGTCTGCTGCTTTCCGTAGTGCCGGGATTTGAAGACTCCTGGTCAAAGGTCTTGATTACGCTTACAAACATTACAGAGCAGGTGCGGGCAAAACACATTCTGCAGGAGAGGGAGGAAATGTTTGGAAGTATTTTCAACCAGTCTCCCATAGGAACTGAATTATATGATTCAGAAGGCAGTTTGGTCGATGCTAACCCAAAGTGCCTGGAAATATTTGGTGTTCAGAATGTTGAAGCAGTGAAAGGCTTTAAGCTTTTTGAAGATCCGAATATATCCGATGAGTTTAAAAAAAGAATTCGCGCTGGTGAACCGGTAAGCTATGAATCTGAATTCAATTTTGATAAGGTAGAGGAATTAGATTTATATGAGACAAGTAAAACCGGAAAATTATTTTTGAAGCTTTCTATAACACCTTGTAAAACAAGGGTGTATGAGCAAAATGAATTTTTGGTCCACATAATAGATATAACGGAGCGTAAGCAGGCGGAGAAAGAATTGCATAGGGCCAACCGGGCGCTCAAAACTTTCAGTGAGTGTAACCAGGCAGTGGTGCGCGCCATGAATGAGCCGCATTTACTGGGTGAGATATGCCGGATTATTGTGGATATCGGAGGATATCGTTTGGCGTGGGTAGGCTTTGTCAGGCAGGATGAAGCAAAGACAGTGCAGCCTGTAGCCCAGGCCGGATACGAAAAAGGCTATCTTGATAAGCTGAACATCACCTGGGCGGATACAGAGCGGAGTCGTGGTCCTACCGGAACGGCTATAAGGGCAGGGAAGCCCATTGTTGTAAAAAAACATACTCAATGATCCCAATTACACGCCCTGGCGTACTGAAGCAAGCAAGCGTGGTTACGAATCCGCGATTGCCCTTCCTTTGATCAGCGATGATCAGGCCTTTGGTACGCTGAACATCTATGCTAAGGAGCCGGACGCCTTTGATGCAGAGGAAATCAAGCTGCTGATGGAACTTACAGACGACCTGGCCTATGGAATTATAGCACTGCGTACTCTTTCCGCACACAAACAGGCAGAAGAAGAATTAAAGAAACACCGTGAACGGCTGGAAGAACTGGTCAAGGATCGAACAACTGAACTGAAAGAGAAGGTCACGGAACTTGAACGTATGAATGATCTTTTTGTGGGGCGGGAATTCAGGATAAAAGAGCTCAGGGACAGGGTTAAGGAGTTAGAATTGAAAATTGACTATTGACAATTGAACATTGGAGGTATTCTGTCGATTAATTACGGGTAAAAGATCATACTCTTTTTCCTGTTGCACCTGCTTTAAAAAAGGAACCAAATGATGAAAAAGGTTTATAGTTTTGCAATTTTTTTTCTTGTCCTGTTTGGTACATTTTCTCTGCCGGCTCAAGCTAATAACAAGATTCGAACTGATAAAAGACCGCTTTATCACTTTGGCACTCCGCCCTATCAGAAAGGGCAGGCAATTGATGAAATACGGACTTTGTATAAACCAATGCTGACCTGGTTAGGTGATCAAGTTGATTGTCGATTCGACTTTGTAGGAGCAGATACCTATGCTGAAATGATAAAAATGGTAGCAGAAGGAAAAGTTCAACTGGCAGCACTTGGATCTGTTCCCTATTTGTTAGCCAAACAGCAAAACCCGAAAATCAAATTACTGTTAACAGAATTGAAATGGGATGAAGAAAAAAAGCATTTGATTGACACCTATCGTGGATACATTCTTACACTGAAAAAGCGAGAAGATATTAAGACTTTATGGGATTTGAAAGGCAAGATATTTGCATTTGTCAATCATCATTCAACCAGCGGGTATAAGTATCCCAATGCTTTGATGAAACAAAAAGGCATTGATCCCAACAATTTTTTCAGTAAAATTTATTTTCCGGGCAGCCATCCGCGAGTTACTGATGCACTTGTTGCCGGAAGCATTGACGCCGGAGCAACCTGGGGTTACAATTGGTCTCAAGCTGTAAAGAAGCACGGAGATCTATTTAAATCAATCTTTAAAACACCGCCAATCCCGCACCAGGCCATTGTGGCACACCCTTCATTGCCTGATCATATAAGCCATAAAATTCAAAAGGTTCTGCCCACGATCGATCCATCCTTGTTAAAAGGTTTACAAAACGCAGGATTTGCGATCCGGCCTGACAGCTTTTATGATGGAATGCGTTTATTGCTTGAAGAGAAAAAATAATAACCTGATTCACAGGTGGTACTATGGTAAACCTTCGAACCAAGTTGCTGATTCCAGTCCTATTGACGGCGCTACTCGCAATAGCCGGTATCGTTTACATTACGATGTCGCAGTATCAGTTGTTCCAGTACCAGACTGAACAACGCATGGGTAGGAATAAACAACGTTTACATCTTTTAATAGGTAATCTTCAGGAAAAATCACATGACCTCATAGAATTGTTGAGCAATAAGTGGCGTTTACTGGACAGCTTATCTGCCGGGAATATGGATATTTTATTAAACGAGATAACTCCATTTCACAAGAATTGGCAGTATGATTTTATTGCAGTGTATGACATGGAGGGCACAACAATTGCCCGAGGTGATTCTCCCGCTCATTTTGGTATGTCTGACGGCCTGTATGAGTACATCATGAAAGCGAAAAAGGGAAAAGCAAGAAAATCTATTGTGACTTTATACGATAACAAATTGCTCTTATTGGAACTGAAAGGCCTTGAGACGAGTTACAGACCTCTTGGGTTTCTTGCTGTCGGACAATATCTTGATGAAAAAACGGTTAATACTTTTGTACGATTACATCAATTATATCTGGCGTTTGAATATAAAAATGCTGAGGTTGTATATTCCAATAATTCAATACTACCTGCAAACATAAATAGAAGCCAGTTTCGGGTCGAATTTATAGATGAATTGGGTCAGGATTCTCCTTTATCTGCAATTTTATGGGAGGATACATCCAAAATCAGATCAAAATTCCGGAATCATCTATTCATTGTGATAATCGCACTCGTGCTGGCGAGCTGCATGGTGATCTACTTTTCACGGCGGATTATTGTGAACACCGTAAATGCTTTGGATAAAGCGCGTGCGTCTGCCGAAAGGGAACTTTCTGAGCGTAAAAAGGCAGAAGAAGCATTGAAACAACTAAATGAGGAATTGGAGGAACGTGTTCAAGCACGTACACAAGACTTGGAGGACGAAATTATCGAGCGCAAGCAGGCGGAGGAGGAATTAGAAAAGCATCGTGAGCATCTGGAGGAACTGATCAAAGAGCGCACCGCTGAGCTGGAAGAGAAGAATGCTGAACTTGAACAAATGAATGAGGTTTTTGTAGGGCGGGAGTTCAGGATAAAGGAACTTCGGGATAAGGTTAAGGAGTTAGAATTGAAAATTGAGTCTTGATAAGTTAAGAGAATTCTTTAATGGTTAAGGTCGCTACCGAGAGGTTTACATGAAATACATATTTCAAACCCTTTTTCTCCTCACAGCAATATTGGCAAGTGCAGCATGTCAGAAGAGTTCCGAACCTCTGCCGTTCCTGCGCATTGGCCATGCCCCCCATGACCATCATTCCTGCCTTTATATCGCTGCCATGAATCCCGTTTATTTTAAGGAACATGGCGGTATCTACCTCAAGAAAACCGTTTTTCGCAAGGAATATACCCTTATATCCGGTGATCGTTCCCTTGCCCGGGTCCTCATTGATTCAAGCACCGGCGGTAAGGAGTTGATCCGTAAACTGAGCGAGGAGTATTTTGACATTTCCTTTGGCGGCTTTCCAGCCATGCTTCATTTCATTGATCAGGGCAGCCCAATAAAAATCATAGCTCCGGTTATGGCGGAAGGGGCGGGCCTGGTAGTGCGTAATGATCTGCCGGTAAACAACTGGACGGAATTCGTCGAGTATGTTCACAAGCTGGAGAGACCCTTGAAAATTGGCTATAAAATCGCTGTCTCGGTTCAGAACCTGATCTTCGAGCAGGCGCTGCGCGAAACTCATATCTCCTACGCCACAAAGCTTGACGATGCCCAAGCAAAAATTGTTGTTCTCAACCTGCACGGCGCTAAAAATGTGATCCCGGCCATAACTGACGGTCTTGTTGACGGGTTTGTCATTATGCAACCGTTTCTGGCCCTGGCCGAGGAAAAAAAGGCAGGTAAAATTATTGCCATGTTAAGCGATATGCCGCCGGAAGGTAAATGGCAAGGACATCCCTGTTGCGCCCTGGCCGGAAACGAATACTACCTCAATGCCCAACCAGAGGTAACCGGGGCCATGATTACCCTGCTGATGCGAGCCAGCCGGTTTATTAACGACCAACCACGGAAAAGCGCTGAACAAATTGGCTGCTGGCTTGATGTGCCGACCTCGGTAGAGGAAAAATCACTCCCCTCCATCCAATTTTCCACTGATTTCAGCGATTCATGGAATCGGGGTGTCGATTTTTGGGTTGAATCAATGATAGAAAGCGGCAATCTCACTAATAAGATCAAGGAGGCGTATCAACAAGGCAACCTTGATGAGCTAATTTACAACAGGGATATTCACAACAGCGCAAGGAGGGCGTTATAGTCATGCGCATATCACTCTCCCGCAAGATTTTCTGGCTGTTTTTGCCGATGACGACTATTTCTCTTCTCTTTGGCGTCACCGTTTATTATGGCCTGACAGGCATCAATCTGGCGAACAGCCAGATTTCCCAGATCAAAGCTTTCCAGTTGCAGCTCAAAGAACTTGAGGTCTGGCAGACAAACATTATACGCCACCATGACGCCAGTCACCATAAAGCTTTTAAGCTGGAAATCAATAAAACCAGGAAAATGGCGACGGAGCTTGCTCGAATTCAAGGAAATCTTCCCCGGTACCTCAGGTCACGACTGGAGAAGATATCCTTTTTTATGGATAATTTCAGCCGCGCTTCTCTGGAATTGTATAATCGTTACGATACTGACCTCCGGTTTCCAAAAAAGAACGGCACTCTTTTAAATAAGCTTGATGCCAGAGTCGATGGCATGACGGAAACGGTCGATCCACAACTCCTTAATTCCTTTCGTAACGAGCTACAAAAGCTGTCATTTTTACAACTCAAAATTTACCATGACCGAGACATATCGAAGCTCCCGGAGTTAAAAAAGATTAAACGGGAAATGGCCAGAATTATGAATAGGCCGGAGATTCTGACTATTGTCGATCAATTTCTTGCCAATTTAGAGGCCAACTATCTCAACTATCTCGGGATAAGAGACAAGGAAGACTTTCTTCATAAAACCTCCGAGCGCTTCTTTCAGGTCAGCCTGGATACTATCCTGCCCATTGAGAAAAGAAACCAGAGAACAAAGCATATCTTTATCCTGGCCATTATTGGCATCACTCTCCTGGCCATTCTGCTCAACCTGCTGTGCTGGCTTTACTCGTCCCGCTACTTGCGACGTTTCCTGTCCAGCCACAAGCGTGCTATCCAGGTCATTGAAAAAAGCGATTATGACTTTGATCTGACCCGACTGCCGAATGATGAAATCGGTGATCTGACCCGTACCCTGAAGCAGGTTGTTTCGGACCGCCAGCAGGCGGAAGAATCATTACGGAAGAGCGAAGATCGGTACCGAATTTTTGTCGATAATGCAACGGACGCTTTTTATCTGTCGGATATGAATGGCCGATTTCTTGATGTGAACAAGGCGGCATGTACCACTCTGGGCTATACTCGCGAGGAACTGTTGAGCCTGACGATATTCGATGTCGATGCTGATTTTCCACCGGATAAATTATCTGAGATCCTTGGAAGCCTGACTTACAATGAACCCAGGTTAGTCGAAAGTGTTCACAAGAAAAAGGACGGCAAGATGTTTCCGGTGGAGGTCCGAATACGTTCCTTCGGACAGAAAGAGCAACCATTGCTTCTATCGCTTGCCCGTGATATCGCCGATCGCAAAAAAGCAGAACAAGAACTCACAAAACACCGTGAGCATCTGGAAGAGCTTGTGGAAAAACGTACAAATGAACTTAAAGAAAAAACAGATAAAATCGAAGAGTCCCGAAAAGCCCTCACTTATCTTGTTGAGGATGTAAATAAAGCAGGGGAAGAACTCCGGAAAGTAAATATGGAATATGCCGCTGCAAATAAAGAGCTGAAGGAATTTGCCTATATTGTATCCCATGATCTGAAAGCACCCCTGCGGGCCATCAGCCAGCTCACCCACTGGATTTCAGAAGATTATTCCGAGGCGTTTGATGATGACGGCAAAAAGCAGATGGACTTGATCTTAAAAAGAGTCAAGCGCATGGATGGCCTTATTGAGGGTATTCTGCGTTATTCACGCATCGGTCGAATCAGAGAAAAAGAAGAACGTCCGGATCTGAATTTGATAGTTAAAAATATCATTGACGCCCTTTCTCCGCCTGATAATGTCAAAATAATCATCGAAAATGAGCTGCCCGATGTTTTAAGGGATTCCACACGTATGGAACAGGTTTTTCAGAACCTTATTGGAAATGCCATAAAATTTATGGATAAGAGTGAGGGCATTATCAGGGTTGGATGTGCGGACGAGGGTGCATACTGGAAATTCAGTATTTCCGATAACGGCCCTGGAATTGACAAGAGATATCATGATAAAATCTTCCGGATATTCCAGACACTGGTGCCACGTGATGAGCACGAAAGCACCGGCATCGGTCTGACTCTGGTCAAAAAAATTATTGAGCTATATGGCGGTTCTGTCTCGGTGGAGTCGGAAGCAGGCCGTGGGGCCACATTCTTTTTCACATTGCCGAAAAAAGGAGAAAAATATGAGAAGCTTTAAGCCCATTCTGCTGGTGGAAGACGACCAGGTTGATGCCATGACGGTTAAACGGGCATTGAAAGATATCAAAGTCACCAACAGGCTGGATATTGTAAATGATGGTGAGGCAGCATTGACTTTTCTGAAAAATCCTGAAAACGAAAAGCCTGGGATTATTTTACTTGATTTGAATATGCCCAGGATGAATGGTATCGAATTTCTGAAAATAGCCAAAAAAGACAAGAGCCTGAAAAAGATTCCGGTCGTTGTTCTAACAACATCCAAAGAAGATCAGGATAAGGTTGACAGCTTTAATTTAGGGGTTGCAGGATATATGATCAAGCCGGTCGATTACCGGAAATTTGTTGAGGTGGTAAAAACAATCGACATGTACTGGACATTGAGTGAGCTGCCGGATTAATAAGATTGAAAATTGACTATTGAAAATTGAAAATTTGTTGAATCGCTTCGCTCTAACCTTTTTATATAAATTGATAGATTTCCTTCAATTTTCAATATTCAATAGAAAATATTCAATTGTAACAATATAGGAGAAAATCATGAAAGACAGAAAAATCCGTCTTCTTCTTGTAGAAGATGACAAGGTTGACCAGATGGCGTTTGAGAGGTTTGTCAGAAGCAAGGAGCTGCCTTATGATTACACCATTGCCGGGTCAGTTGCTGAGGCCGATAAGATTATAAAATCAATAAGCTTCGATGTCATTATTGTGGATTATATGCTTGGAGACGGGACTTCGTTTGAACTGTTTGATCTGTTCAAGGAACTTCCGGTTATTGTTACAACCGGTACCGGTAACGAAGAAGTTGCTGTAGAGGCCATGAAGTTAGGAGCCTGCGATTATCTGATCAAAGATCCTGAAGACAATTACCTTAAAACCCTTCCGCCCACCGTGGAGCTTGCGCTTAAACGCAAACAAACCGAAAAGGAATTGCAAAACTACCACAACCGCCTTGAATCCATGGTAAATGACCGAACAGCCCAATTAGAGGCTGAAATCGTTGAGCGCAAGCAGGCTGAATATGCGTTGCGGCTTGAGAGAAATAACTTGCGTAACATTTTCGAATCAATTGAAGATGGCATCTATATCGTCAATCAGCAATATGACATCCAATATGTAAATCCTGTACTTGTAAAGGACCTTGGAGACTATAAAGGGAGGAAGTGTTACGAATACTTCAACGACCGGGATGAAGTTTGTCCATGGTGCAAGACTCAGGATGTGTTGGCAGGGAAGACCGTGCGATGGGAATGGTGTTCCTTCAAAAATGAAAGAACCTATGACCTGATAGACACTCCAATGACATTGCCGGATGGCAGCATCGGCAAACTGGAGATATTCCGCGATATTACCGAACAAAAAAAACTTGAAGCCCAATTCCGCCAGGCCCAGAAGATGGAAGCCATCGGCACCCTGGCCGGCGGGGTGGCCCATGACTTCAACAACCTGCTGACCGTCATCATCGGTAATGCCCAGCTTGCATTGATGAATGTCATCAAGGATGAATCCTTACGCACGGAAATAGAAGAAATCAAAAAAGCCGGAGACAGGGCAACCGCTTTGACCCGACAGCTTCTGGCCTTCAGCCGCAAGCAGATTATTCAGCCGAAGGTTCTGGATCTTAATGAGCTATTAACAGATATAGAAAAGATGCTGGGCCGCCTGATTGGAGAGGACATTGAACTGTTATCAGTCCCGGAGCCTGCATTATGGCTGTTAGAGGCGGACCCCGGACAGATTGAGCAGGTAATTATGAACCTGACAATTAATGCCAAGGACGCCATGCCCATGGGAGGCAAACTCACCATTGAAACTGACAACATGGATTTGGATGAGAGCTATTTTTGTGAGCACAGTATTGAAAAACATCCCGGCTCTTATGTGGTGATGGCGGTAAGCGATACCGGCAGCGGGATGGACAAAGAAACTCTAAAACATATCTTTGAGCCTTTCTTTACCACAAAGAAGGTCGGCAAGGGCACTGGATTAGGCCTCTCAACAGTTTACGGCATTGTCAAACAAAACAATGGTTTTATCTGGGTTTACAGCGAACCTGGACAGGGAACGACCTTTAAGGTGTATCTGCCCAGGATAAAGGCGGGTGCTGAGGCGAAGGCAAAAGAACAAACCCCTGTGGACGATCTTAGCGGTTCTGAGACCGTTTTGATTGTAGAAGATGATGACAGTCTTCGAAAGCTCGCTCGCGAGACTCTCCAGCATCATGGGTACAAGATTTTGGAGGCTGAAAACGGTGAAGGTGCTTTGAGAATATGCAAGGAACACGAGGGGCCGATTCAGCTTATGATAACTGATGTGGTGATGCCCAAAATGGGCGGTAAGGAAACAGCGGAACGACTGCAACCGCTTCATCCACGAATGAAGGTGATTTATATGTCCGGGTACACGGACGACGCTATAGTTCATCACGGGGTTCTGGCCCCCGGACTGAATTTTATTGAAAAACCATTTACACTGGAAGGATTGGCGCGCAAGGTGCGGGAGGTGCTGGACGCTGAAAATGAATGATCTTTTTGTAGGGCGGGAATTCAGGATAAAGGAACTCAGGGACAAAATTAAGAAACTGGAAAAAATTAAAGATTGAGGTTATCCTGTTTAAATTTCGAGGTTAGGGAATGTGGACGGATTATAGATTAAACATCCATTTTACTTCCTGTTTTTTTAAAATGCGTTTCCTCTTGTTTACACAAGAAATGCAATTACATCCGGTTTTAACCGGATGTTTGCCCAGCCGTTGGGCCAGTTCCCATGAAGCGTCGATCATTTCAAAGATTATTTTTTTTTCTTCCTTTACAGACATTTGATTCTTTTTCATAATTCGAGCTTCCCCGGCTTATCAGAAACACCGAATATCTCATCAAAGTATTTTTGGGCTTTTTCTTTTTGGCTAAATTTTTCGGCAAAAAGATAAACACGATCCATATCCAAAGGCTCGAAATTCTCAGGAATCAAACGGTTTTTGTATAAATTCATGACAGCAAGAATATCACCTTCGTCTTTTTGGCTCCTGCCGGGATTATTTGCAATGGCCATCAGTTTTAAAATAATGTAGTCAGTTGGCTGAATAACGTGGTAAGTTCCGATCAATTCATCGTTTGCAAGAATGCTGTTTTTCAACATATCTTCTCCTTCCGGTGTGCTTACAAACATGAAGTCAATTTTTCCAAGGACTCCCATTTCAGAATCAAACTGGGCAAAAGATTTGGTCTTCTGATAGCAGGTATAGCCCAGTTTTTGCATGATCGGTGAGAGTCGAGACCAAAAGCGTGTTTCTGTTAAGAGGTCAATATCCGCAGTAAACCTTGGAAGTCCATACAAATTTAATGTCAGCGCCCCAATCAATGAGTATGGAATACGCTCTTGTGTAAGATTATCCGTTATTATCTTGAGAATATTAGTTAGTTTTTTTGATGTCACGATTGTTTATTGCTCCTTTTTGGTTGATAGGCAGTATATCCCCAGCCCTTGACTTTTTTTTTGCAAATGTGAAAAATTACATTTTCCATTACAAGTGTTGGATTCTGACTTGTAGATTTAAGACGCAAATTAGCTTTGCTCATGTATTCTATAGAGTCAAGCAATTCTTTTTATACCGGTCGGTAAAAGAGAAAGAGCGACTGAATTTGAATCTTCTTGTAAAGGATGTTATAGATAATATTACACCGCTTGATCGTATAAAAATTACCATCGAAAATGAACTGCCCGATGTTTTAAGGGATTCTGTTCGTTGAGAAGCTCCAAGCCCATTCTTCTGATTGAAGACGACCAGGTTGATGCCATGACGGTTAAACGGGCATTGAAAGATATCAAAGTCACCAACAGGCTGGATATTGTGCATGATGGTGAGGAAGCATTGACATTTCTGAAAAATTTTGAAAGACAGAAAAATCCGTCTTCTTCTTGTAGAAGATGATGGCCTTTTGAGAGATACGTCAAAAATAAGGAGCTAAAAAAATGAGCCAATAAATCTCGGGGAAGGAGGTTTATTTATGATTCTCGGGGAGAAATCCAAATTTCAATCATCGTTATTGGAAACCTACTCATTGTACTTTGTAATCGCATGGACCATTATTGTCGGTGGTTTTTTACTGTTCGGTATTTTTCAGATACAACATATTCAGCAAAAAATGGTCAAAAGTGAGGCGCTTGCGAATTTTAACAAAGATCAGGCATTGCGATTTTGGTCTGCATCGCACGGCGGCGTGTATATAACTATTACGGATGAAACGCCTCCAAATCCATATCTGGATCATGTGAAAGAACGGGACATTAAAACGCCTGACGGGAAGGCGCTCACATTGATGAATCCGGCATATATGCTGCGCCAGACCATGAAGAAATACGAAAGCCTTTTTGGTGTTCGCGGTCACATCACAAGCCTTAAGTATTTCAGACCCGAGACAGCGCCGGATGAATGGGAAAAATCCGCTCTTCAGGAATTTGAAAGAGGTGCCAAAGAGATCTCTGAATATACGGAGATAGATGGAAAACCATATTATCGGTACATGGCCCCAATGATTACAAAGAAAGGTTGTCTGAAGTGTCACGGCCATCAGGGATACAAAGTGGGAGATGTACGAGGAGGCGTCAGTGTTTCAGTACCGATGACACCATATCTGATCAATCAGCAACAACAGACCATAACATTGGCTGTTTCACTGGGTTTATTATGGTTGCTTGGTTTTATCGGGCTTGTTTTGGCAAAGCGTGGGCTTAAAAACAGAGCCAGGGAACGCGATAGAGCAAAGATAGAACTTCAAAAATCCCATGATGAATTGGAAAAAAGAGTTAGAGAGCGTACAGCAGACCTTAAGAAAGCATTGGATGATATTAAAACATTAAAAGGCATTATTCCGATTTGCTCTTACTGCAAAAAAATACGGGATGATAAAGGATATTGGAACCAGCTTGAATCTTATATTAAAACGCACTCCGAAGCTGATTTCAGTCACAGTATCTGTCCGGATTGCGCCAAAAAACATTATCCTGATTACGATATTTATGACAATTGATATGACCCAAATCTATAGGGGAAAATTATGAAAGGCAGCAGATTGAGACAAAGACATGGTTCAGCAGATTCTCACATTCAGCCGGAAGACCGAAAAAAAATAAGAAGCCGATCAGCGTTCAAGATGAACATTATTTCTTATAACCAATGTAAAAACCAGGCTGGAATCAACACTAATAAAAACCATAATTAGAATTGCTGACCAGCAAATTTTCAGATTGACAAAAAAAAAAAATAGATTAATAATTAAAATTTTGAAAGAAATTCAGCAGGAAAAATATATATAGTGCCTGAACGAAAACTGCTATTTTTTCCGATTTCTGCGTCATGCCCAAATTTTAATCCTCAAAATACTCCATGTATTCCTGCGGTTAAAATTTGCGCCTTCCTTGAACTTGGATAAACTATCTAGTTTTCGTTCGGGCACTATCTAAAAAAGAACTTATTGAGAGGATAAACAAAATGGATTCACCAATTAAGAACATAAGGATAGGTGTTGCTAATCGTGGTATACCTGCTCTTCGTATAGGAAGAACTATACAGGAAATGGGGGGAATTTATGTAGCCTTTGCTACAGAAGAAGATAAGACAGCCCCGCATGTTACCAAAGCAGATAAGGCATACACTATTCGAACCGAAGGTGGATATCTGGATATAAAAGAAATCGTACGCATTGCAAAACAGCACAATATAAAGGCTCTTCATCCGGGATGGGGTTTTGCAGCAGAAAACAACCGATTTCCCTCTCTTTGTAAGGACAATGGAATTATTTTTATTGGTCCCTCTGAAGACCCTATGAAAAACCTGGGGAACAAAGTTAAGGCCCGTGAAATTGCAAAGTCAGTTGATGTCCCTGTTATTCCCGGCTCAGATGATGTGGTAACTCTTGATGAAGCAAAAAACATAGCCAAAGAAATCGGCTATCCGGTCATGATAAAAAGTGAAGGCGGCGGCGGCGGCAGAGGTATTGTAATAATTAATTCTCAGGAGGAACTTGAACACAACTTTGAAAAGGCTTCGGCAATTGCGGAAGCAAGCTTCGGCAATCCTAATTTATATATTGAAAAGTTTCTGACTTCTGTCAGGCATTTGGAAATACAAGCCATATGCGGTCCCTTCGGCAATTCGGTGGTGCTTGACGAGCGTGACTGTTCGACACAGAGAAAAAACCAGAAGTTGCTGGAAATAACTCCTTCACCGTGGAAAAAGGTGACTCCTGATTTAAGGAAAGCTTTAAAAGATGCAACTTTAAAAATACTATCGGCTGCCGATTATGATTCTATCGGCACCTTTGAGTTCCTGGTAGATGAAAACCTGAATTACTATTTTATTGAAGCTAACACCAGGCTTCAGGTTGAACACGGCATAACAGAACTTATATATGGTATAGATCTGGTAGAAGAAATGATAAGGGTCTCCTTTGGCGAAAAATTGCGGTTAAATCAGGATGAATTAAAACCCAGAGGATTCGCAATGCAGTGTCGTATAAATTTTGAAGACCCAAAGGCCAATTTTCAACCTAATGCAGGTGAAATTACAAGATATCTCTCTCCAGGCGGCGAGGGCGTGAGGCTTGATTCATGTATTTTCAGCGGATATGAATTCCCAAAAGTTTATGATTCTCTTGGAAGCCTTCTCATGACACATGGTGCAACATGGGAAAAGACTCTGTCAATCATGAAAAGAGCTCTTTCCGAGTACTTTATAGATGGTTTAAAAACAACAATTCCTTTTCACAAAAAAGTTATCTCTCATCCCAATTTCATTGATGGTGAAGTTTATACTAAATTTATCGATAATACTCCTGAACTCATGGTTTACAGGGAAGCTGTAGCTGAAGAAATAAGGCTTTCATATCTAATGGCTGAAATTACAGCAAAAGGATATAATCCTTATCTCGGCCTTGGAAAATATCGAAAATTCGGCGATACCAACGTCGGGCCAATGGCGGTTGATGTTTCTTCTGTTTCAAAAAAAGCCGCTGACGACCGTTCATATTCTCCACCTTTTGATCCGAACGGTCATAGAGACAAGGTACTTGATACACTTCGAAACTCAGAATACGTTGAGTTCTGCAATACTACTCCCAGAGATATCACCCAGTCGGAAACCGGAAATCGATTCCGGCTCTTTTCAGACCGTTTGATAGGCCCGCTTATTGACAGATGCGGATATGTATCTATTGAAAACGGTGGCGGTGCACATTACCATGTGGGAATGCTTGGTTGTATGACAGATCCCTGGGAAGAAGCTGAAGACTGGAATAATTTTGCACCAAACACACAGAAGCTTATTTTGATACGCTCAACAAACATCCTTGGCTATGCTCCGCAATGCCGGGAAATTATGCAGCGTACAGGCGAACTGATAAATAAGCACTACCATGTAATACGCTGTTTTGACTTTCTTAACCATATCGAAAATATGGTACCATTCGCAGAAATCGCTCTAAAAGCTGAAAATCGTATTTTCGAACCAGCTATAAGTCTCAGTTGGGCAAAAGGTTTTGATGTACCTCATTATCTTGGTGTGCTTGACGATATACTATCAATGACAGGGCGAATTCTTGAATGCAGTAAGGATGAAGCATCTAAAAAAATAATTTTCTGCCTGAAAGATATGGCAGGAGTATGTCCTCCAAGATTTATAAAAAGTCTTGTATCTGCGATACTTGATAAATATCCTGACCTCATTATTCAATATCACCGCCATGCCACAGACGGTCTTGCCGTACCTACTCTTGGCGCTGCGGCTCAGGCAGGAGCAAAAATTCTGGATGTCGCAGACGGCCCAAGTGTAAGATTTTACGGCCAGACGGCTGTTATGCCTGTTTTAGCATATATCGAAGGCGAATTAGGCTTAAAGACTCGTCTTGATAAAGAAAGAATCAGGGAAACAGCATCTGTTTTAAAACAGATTATGCCTGTTTATGATCATTACTGCAGGCCGACATTTCTTGGGATTGATCACGATGTAACACGTCACGGGCTGCCGGGCGGCGCCACTTCAAGCAGCCAGGAAGGCGCTCTGAAACAAGGCTATGCATTCCTGCTTCCCAGCATCCTGCTGGTTCTTGAGCTTTACAGAAAGCTGATCAGATACCATGACGTTACACCGGGCTCTCAGATTACCTGGACCAACGGATATTTAATGGTTGTCAATGCCTATGAACGGGGCGGAATGACAGAGGTACAAAGGATTATAGATCTTTTAAAGAAAGTTACTTCTGTGCCGGAAGATGAACTTGACGAAAAAACAAAAGAAGATCGCCAGATTATATTTATCAACGCAAACGATGCTCTGAAAAATCTTCTTTTGGGAAAATTCGGCAAGCTTCCTCTTGGATGGCCTCCGGTCTGGGTTTATCAGTCGGTTTTCGGAGATAAATACGAGGAATCTATTGCAAACAGAACAGAGGAAAGTCCTCTTAACTTCCTGCCATCTGTTGATATTGATGAATTAAAGAAAGAACTTGCTACTCACATAGGAAGAGAACCAAATGAAAATGAGCTGGTTAATTATCTCAATCATCCCGGAGATGCATTAAAACTGATAAAAAATCTTGAAAAATTCAGTGATCCGAACGTGCTTCCGGATGATATATGGTTTGAGGGTCTTGAAACAGGTGTTGAGCGCGAATTCAGAACTTCTGATGGAAAAGTCCATACCATTGAGGTAATGCACATCGGAAATGTAAGCAAAAATGGCACAAGACGAACTCGCTATAAACTGGATCATGAAGTTTTTGTACAGGAAATACAGGTTGAAAAAGGAGCAGTAGAAAAGCGCGGAGTTGAAATGGCGGATGAAGACAACCCCTATCACATTGGTGCTCCATTTGATTCTGACCTCTGGCTTGTCCACAAAAAAGTCGGCGATAACGTTGAAGCAGGGGAAGAAATATTAAACCTCTCGCTAATGAAAGTTGAATATGGAGTTACCTCACCTGTGGAAGGTGTTGTAAAACGTGTTCTTGTATTTGCCGACTACAAGGCTGACAAAAAGATGATTCCAGTCAAAAAGGGACAACTGCTCATTGAGCTTGCAGTGCCTCGTGAACGCTGTAAGAATTGCAATGCCCAGATAAATAAAGAAGATAAATTCTGTCCGAATTGTGGAAGCAAGCTTTAATCTAAATTGAAAATTGAAAATTTGTTGTATCGCTTCGCTCTGTCATTTTGTTATAGAATACCTTCAATCTTCAATCGACAATTTTCAATTTTCAATTTTTTATAACCCCGCCATATTGGCGGGGTTTTTTGTTTCAAGCTAAAAAATCCTTGCTATACTTCTTTTTTATTTCTATACATAATGACCATATGGTCACAACCAAAAAATTATAATTAAACCACAAAGGGGGCATGAAGATTAGAATTAATGCTTTTTATAATTTCTTTGTGTTCTTCGTGAGCTTCGTGGTAAAAAAAACATAATAAAAAAGCTCAGATTTTGACCGTTCAGAGTATAATGCTTTTTGAATGATAATTATGAAATATTCTTTTTTAGATAAAAGTTTAAATAAAATTAATGACAAGGTTCTTTCAGGTGAACGTCTTGGATTTGAAGATGGTATTGCACTTTATAAAAGCAATGATCTGATTGGCGTAGGACATTTGGCAGATTATGTTCGCTGCAAACTTCACGGAAAAAAAGCCTTTTATGTTTACAATCAGCATTTAAACTTCACAAATATTTGTCTGAACCGATGTCTGTTCTGCGCATTTTCAAGAGATGAAGGCGGCAAAGATGCCTTTACACTCTCCATTGATGATGTACGATCAAGGCTTATGGAACGTATCAATGAACCTGTTCGTGAATTACATGTTGTTGGAGGACTTAATCCTTCCCTTTCGTTTGACTATTATATCGAACTTCTCAATACCATTAAGGAAGTACGTCCTGATTCAACTATTAAAGCTTTTACAGCAGTAGAAATAGACCATATTGCCAAAGTTGGCGGCTTATCAATAGAAGAGACAATTGCCGAATTAAAAAAGGCCGGACTTGAAATGATCCCGGGCGGAGGCGCCGAGGTCATGAGCGACAGAGTCAGAAAAAAGCTTTTCCCAAAAAAAATAGACAGCAACAGATGGCTTGAAATAATGGAAGCATTACACAGTGCAGGATTAACATCAAATGCAACAATGCTCTATGGCCATATAGAAACACTTGATGAACGCGTTGATCACCTTATAAAATTAAGAGAACTTCAGGATAAAACAGGAGGGTTTACAGCATTTATCCCTCTTGCTTTTCACTCACAAAATACAAGGCTGTCGCATCTTCCAAGCACTACGGCATTTGACGATTTAAAGAACATAGCCCTGGCGCGTCTTATGCTTGATAATTTCAGCCATATAAAGGCCTATTGGGTTATGATAGGCGAAAGGCTGGCACAGGTTGCTCTTTCATTTGGAGCCGATGATCTGGATGGTACAATAATTGAGGAAAAGATCACGCATATGGCTGGAGCAAAATCAGCAAAAGGTCTAACCCGTGCCCAGATGGAACATCTTATATCTTCGGCAGGGTTCACGCCGGTTGAACGTGATTCTTTTTATAGACTTTCAGATAAATAATTTCACTGCGTTATCAGTCGTCGACGTATAACTCATACGCCTTCCTCCTTCTGGCCTTGTGAAATGAATTATCTGAAAGTCTATAAAATTGTATATAAAAGTTTACGGTTGCTCGAAACATAAAACTGTTAACTGTAAACCGACAACCGTGAACTGTAAACCGTAGTAGTTACAAAATATGAATAATTTAGATAAAATAATAAAAAAAGCAGCATCAAATGAGCGCATCAACTCATCAGAAGCTCTTACATTGCTCAACAAGGCTGAACTTCTTACGCTGGCCGAACTGGCAAATAAAAAAAGGCAGCATCTTAACCCTGAACTGGTTGTTACCTTTGTTGTTGACCGCAATATAAATTATACCAATATCTGTATTTCCGGATGTCTTTTCTGCGCATTTTATTGCCCTCCTGGCCATGCTGATGCTTATGTGATATCAAAAGAAAAACTTAAAGATAAAATTAAAGAAACTCTGTCTCTCGGAGGAACTCAGATTCTTCTTCAGGGCGGACTCAATCCTTCACTCTCGCTTGATTACTACATTGATCTTTTAAAATTTATAAAAGACAATTTCCCTATTCATATACATGGATTCTCTCCACCAGAGATAGTTTTTATAGCGGAAAAATCCTCCCTATCCTTTAAAGATACTATAAACAAACTCATTGACGCGGGACTGGGCTCCATCCCCGGCGGCGGTGCTGAAATACTTGTGGATGAAATCAGGGAAAAAACATCCCCAAACAAGTGCACTGTTGATCAATGGTTAGAAGTTATGAAGACAGCTCATGAATGCGGGCTTAGAACCACGGCCACAATGATGTTCGGACATGTGGAAAAGCCGGAACATATAATTGAGCATCTTATGAAAATCCGCAATCTACAGGATAATACAGGCGGTTTTACCGCATTTATCCCCTGGACATTTCAGCCTGACAATACTCGTATAAAAGTAGAAAAAGCCACGTCTGTAGAATATCTTAGAGTACTTGCTGTAAGCCGATTGTTTCTGGATAACATACAGAACATACAGGCTTCATGGGTAACACAGGGGGACAAAATCGTCCAGACAGCACTTGTATTTGGTGCAAACGATCTTGGCAGTACAATGATAGAAGAAAATGTTGTAGCCGCAGCAGGAGTAAAGTTCAGGCTGCCAAAAGAAGAAATGATCCGTCTGATTCAGGACGCCGGCTACAAAGCAGCCCAAAGGGATTGCTTTTATAATATTATTAAACCGCATTGATCATGAACTCCCCTGTAATACACAAAGCAAAATGGGTGGTGATCGATCCGTGGACAATTATTAATGACGGTTATATCAGGGTTGAATCAGGGTTAATCAAGGAAACAGGCAGGGGTTCATGCAGCGGACATATTATTGGGCATATTATTGATTATGGCCCCGGGGCGCTTTTGCCGGTTCTGGTAAACGCCCATACTCATCTTGAACTTTGTGCTTTAAAGGACAAAGTGTTACCTGAAAAAGGATTCAGGAACTGGGTTGAAAATTTAATTAATTTGCGCAATTCAGCCGGCACAAAAAATCTTAAAACCAGTGCAATAAATGGTGTCAAAGAGCTTATTGAATCCGGATGCGGAGTTATAGGTGAAATATCCACACTTGGCCTGACATGGGAAATAGTATCAAATTCCAGCCTTGCAGGTGTTTGGTTCAAGGAAATTATGGGTAATGTTTTACCTGAAGAAATAGCATGTAACGAAAACAAATTATTAATAAAATCAATTGCAGGCCATGCACCACATACCCTGTCCCCTGAACTTCTTGCAGATTTAAAAAATATTACACGTAAAAAAAATATCCCATTTTCCATTCACCTGGCGGAGTCGGAAGATGAAATAGAGTTTCTGCAAACCGGAAAAGGCAAATGGGCGGAGTTTCTGTCAGAAAGAGGGGTTGATTTTTCAAGCTGGAATTTGCCGGTTGAAACCCCTGTTCGATATCTTGAAGATCTTGGAATTCTTGACGAAAACACCATAGCTGTACATCTTATCCATACGGACGAAAAAGATTTTGAAATACTTTTGCGCCACAATGTCCGTGTATGTCTCTGCTTAAGAAGCAACTTCAATCTTCATAACATGCTGCCGGACATTACAGGTATGCTTAAAGCCGGAATAAAGCCCTGTCTTGGTACAGACAGCCTGGCCAGTGCGGAGTCATTAAGTATATTTGATGAGATGGCTTTTGTATCAAAATCTTTTCCCTCTATACCACCGGCTGAAATCCTTGCAATGGCAACACTTAACGGCGCAAGCTCTTTAGGATTTGCTGAAATGTTTGGGACTTTAACTCCAGGAAAGCGCGCTGCTTTTGTTTATGTGCCGGTCAATGTATCGAGCAGATCAGAACTTCTGCATGCCCTTGTAAATGCGGATTTCAAAGGGTCTTGCAAAACAATATTACAATAAATGAAACATCCATTTAAAAATAACATAGCCATTCCCTCTATCAATTTGGGTCGCATAAGCTACATAAACGTAGCTCCGGTATATTATGGCTTAGATAATGGTTTAAAACCTGACTGGCTGAATATAGTAAGCGCACCGCCTTCAATTTTGAATAATATGATGGTAAAAAATGAGCTTGATATAAGCCCTGTATCATCTGTTGCTTATGCAAAGAACCAGGATGCATGGCTGCTTCTTCCCGACCTGTCAATAGCATGCTTTGGAAGAGTTATGAGTGTCATTCTTGTAAGCAAAAAGCCTTTCGAAAAGCTGACTGACAACAAAGTAATCATTACAGACAAGTCTGCGGCAGCAGCAGAGCTGTTAAAACTTCTTTTTTCAATAAAAAAAGTAAAGCCAGTATTCGAGACTATGCCGATTCAATGCCCGGATGAAATTAAAAAATCTGCGGACGCAGCACTTATTATCGGCGACAAAGCTTTAAAAGAAAAATGGCATGTTCATTTTGATCATATTTATGACCTTGGTCGGATGTGGCTGGAATTAACAGACCTGCCATTTGTCTTTGCATTATGGGCAGTACGAAAATCATTTGCAGATAAACGACCTGAAGTCGTATCATCAATAATAAAACTGTTTGATATCTCAAAAAAACAAGGAAACAAAAACCTGGAAGATATTGCCAAAAAAGCTTCGGAAATTCTTGGAATAGATATAGATATCTGCAGAAAATACTACGGGCTGTTGAACTACAATCTTGATCCCCTGCAATTGAAAGGGCTAACAAGTTTCTTTGAGAAACTTTATCACAAAGAAATCCTTCCCCAAAAAGTACAGCTTAGATTTTTTGAAATTCCACTTTTAACCAAAAGCGTATCAAAGTGAGTCTTTAAAAAAACACGGCTTTTAGGCTGGCTATTTTCATATTATTTCTCCGAATATCAATCCCCAAAAAATATTGAATATCGTTTGACGCAATGTTTTATGTGGGGTATTATAGTTATTTTAGTCCATATTAAATATGGGTGTGTCTATGCGAACTATACAAATGACCTTGGATGACAACTTGGTTCAATCGGTCGACAAGGTGGTCAAAGAACTCAAAACGACCCGATCTGCTTTCACACGTAATGCTTTACGAGATGCAATCAATCATTTTAGTATTAGTCGTCTTGAAGAGAAACACCGGAGGGGATATGAGTTGCATCCTGTGAACAAGGAAGAGTTCAGTCTGTGGGAAGAGGAACAGGATTGGGGGGATGAATGAAGAGGGGAGAAATCAGATGGTATAAATTCAAAGCGCCTGATAAAAAACGTCCCGTCTTGATTTTGACCCGCGACTCCGTTTTGGAATACCTTGGAGAAGTCACTATTGCACCGATCATCTCCTTTATTACCAATCCCGAAATATTATAAACCCTATCCACACATAAACAAATAATGTAAAAGAGCTGACTGATGTTTAAATATCAAAATACAGGAAGAACTCATGCGGATGAGGGCGCAGTTTTACGGGGTTGACCTCTTTTTCTGTCTTGTATTCTATCCACATATCTATTACATCTTCTGTAAATACATCGCCTTTAAGTAAAAATTCATTATCTTCTTTTAATGCTGAAAGCGCTTCATCTAAAGAACCCGGGGCTGAAGGAATATTTGCAAGTTCCTCTGGTGCAAGTCCGTATATGTCTTTGTCTAACGGCTCGCCTGGATCAAGCCTGTTCTCTATGCCGTCTAATACCGCCATTAGTATGGCTGAAAACGCCAGATATCCATTGCAGGACGGATCAGGTGTCCTGAACTCTATTCGTTTAGCTTTGGGTGATGCTGAGTACATAGGTATTCTTATAGCTGCACTGCGGTTGCGGCTGGAATATGCCAGATTAACCGGCGCTTCAAATCCTGGCACAAGTCTCTTGTAAGAGTTTGTTGTCGGATTGGTAAAAGCACACAATGCTTTGCAGTGCTTCAGTATGCCGCCTATGGCATATAAAGCCTCCTGCGATACACCGGCATACTTGTCTCCTGCAAAAAGAGGCTCCCCTTCTTTCCATATGCTTACATGCGTATGCATCCCTGTACCGTTATCCCCGAATAATGGCTTGGGCATAAAGGTAACTGTGCGGTTGTGACGACAGGCCACGTTCTTTAGTACGTATTTAAACCACATGAGCTGATCACCCATCTGCACCAAAGGCTTAAAACGCATATCTATCTCTGCCTGACCGGCTGTAGCTACTTCATGATGCTGACATTCAACATCTATACCTAAATCCTCTAAAGTAAGCAGCATCTCGGTACGAAGATCCTGAAACTTGTCCATGGGTGGAACTGGGAAATATCCCTCCTTATGCCTGGTCTTATATCCCAGATTAGGATTCTCCGCTCTACCTGCATTCCAAATCCCTTCTATTGAGTCAACCTGATAAAAGGACTTGTTTCTGGATGACTCAAAACGAACATCATCAAATATGAAAAACTCTGCCTCAGGACCAAAATATGCTGTGTCCCCTACCCCGGTGCCTTTAAGATAAGCCTCAGCCTTCTGGGCTATGTAACGGGGATCTCGTGAGTATGACTCACGGGTAAGCGGGTCTACTATGTTCCCTATAAAAACAAGTGTCGGCACTTCAAAAAATGGATCCATCCTGGCTGTTGCAGGATCCGGTATCACTAACATATCACTGGCGTGAATGGGCTGCCAGCCCCTTATGCTGGATCCATCAAATCCAAAACCATCTTCAAATGAAGTCTCGTCCAACTCGCTCACAGGCACGGTAAAATGCTGCCATACTCCAGGAAAATCCAGAAAACGTATGTCTACCGCCCTGGCTCCTTTCTCTTTTGCCATTGCCAACGCATTTTTTGGTGTCATTAAATCGCATCCTTTCCTCTTTCTCCGGTACGAACCCTTATTGCTTCTTCAACAGAAAACACAAAAATCTTTCCATCGCCTATTTTGCCCGTGTTTGAAGCCTGTATAATTGTTTCAACCACCTGATCTGCCAACTCAGAATCAACAACTATTTCGATCCTGATTTTTGGGATAAAGTCCACCACATATTCGGCTCCCCTGTAGATTTCCTTGTGGCCTTTTTGGCGTCCATACCCCTTGACCTCTGAGGTTGTCATTCCCTGTATGCCTATTTCATTTAATGCTTCCTTTACATCATCTAATTTAAAAGGCTTTATAATCGCCTCAATCTTCTTCAAACTCATTATGATTCCTCCTTATTACGTAACCGTTTACAGTTCACGGTTAAAATGCTTCAACCTGTGCGGTTAGCTTTTAGCCATTAGCAGTTAGCTTTTGGATAAAACTGGTCAACATCCTCTTTACCTCATTGATCTATTGATTAAGTTCTCTAAAATCTCTCATTTCCACTCCTTTTCAATGCTAATGGCTAACTGCCAAAAGCTCAATTGAGGTTAAAATGCTTCAACCGTCGCATAATTCATTA
>Ga0255373_1034_pt1 | contig 31205 bp, 31 predicted proteins | sample ANMaggSeSYBR01E5_FD_182093 | JGI IMG/M metagenome (GOLD analysis project Ga0255373, IMG submission 182093) | Sediment cell enrichment communities from methane seep in Santa Monica Basin, California, United Staets - ANME aggregate JGI... | ecosystem: Environmental > Aquatic > Marine > Cold seeps >... | reverse complement strand
AAATTTTATATTATAGATTAAAATAAAAATCCCAATTGAAATTAAAATTTCAAATATAAACAATATTGTCAAATATTTCATTAAAAAAAATATACTCAAGACAATAATTAATGTCTGTATGGTTGTAATGAATGATACCAAATAAAAACCTGAAATGTATTTTTCCATTGAATTCTTAAGATCACAGTCAGGGACTTCTATTAAAATTCCTTTGATCGAAATATAAACAATAAGTAGGGTTGATAAAATAATTAGAACAACAATTACTCCAGATATACTTGCATACCAAAAGATGTCAACGCTTGTGTTCTGAAAATAATTATATGCTGTAAATATTATTGTTCCAAAGGCTGCAAGCAATGTTACAGCGAATTTTAATCCATCGGTTTTTTTATTTTCCATCATGTCCGGTAATATACACATCAACAACTTTTCAGCCGTATTCAACACATTCATGATAGGAGCTTGAGCCAAAAGACTGCGCTTGCACCATTCCTTCAATTCAGGGAATCCTGTCGCAATATCCTATTAATTATCCCTTTCAGCTTCTAAGTGATAAACCTTATGAATTGCTCATACTGGTACAGTGACATCCAGAAGGATCTCGCTGGCATATGCCTTGCCCAACAGCTGAATTACCTATTCCTGGAGAGGCTGGCATTTTATCCTTGAAAGCTGCATGTCACGCCCCAGGAGTTCCTTATACTTGCCGATGCCTTTTTTAAGCTCCTTCACCTTGTTCACATAACTGGTCAAGATACCTTTTGTCGGTGTCTTTTCAGAGTTCAGCAAACCTGTCAGTTCGTTCAGGGTAATGTCTACCGAATAGGCGCACTGGCTTTCGTACTTGTCGAAGATAAGCTTGCGCTGTTTCTAAACATCCAGCATCGGGATTGATTCGAACACTGCATCGCCTGTGCCTGGCACGTCCCATGCATTGATATCCTTAACGAACTCTTCCAGTGATTCAACAAGTGATGCATGGGTATTGGCTACAAAGTACACACCGCCGGCTGGCCTGGCACTGACCGGAAGGGTGCTGTTGAGCATTTTAAACACCATGTCCCAGTTGTGCTTGCCGACATAGTATTCTGAGTATTCCTCATAGACCTGCATGATCTTCTGTTTGTGATGTTCAAACCTAGGGTCCATACCTATTGACGCCTTCTCCAACTGCCTGTTAAAAACTGCCGGGCCACTTTGCCGTAGTTGGTCCTGTGGTTCTGGCTGTCGATCTCTTCCCGGATGATATGGCGCACGATCTCGCTGGAGTCGCTGACCACTTCCCAGACCATGATGTTCTCGAACTAGCCATCACCCATATTTTTTGGGCTCCGATTTGTGATGGATGTAGTGGCCCGCCTGAATGCATCGGCGAACCTGATCTCGGGTGTCATGTTGGCAGGATTTATCCCAGTCTTTATAAGTAGCGGTTCCAGTTCAGTTCTGTTGATCCTGACATCCCTTAAACTGTACCAGACCATGTGGCCAAGGATGAAGGACCACTGTTCATTAAAAACCCTAAGAACAGAACCTGTACCAGTTCCATCTCGGAGGCGACATAACATCCAACAAAAATCCCGTCCTTATACCACCCCGCTGAATAAAACACCCCACCACCATCCTCAAACCTTTTATTTAATTCTCCACATACATTACTACAGTAATCCAAATGACATCAGAAAAAACCATATTCGGGATAGACATAACCAAAGGCTCACCCGGGGCAAAGCAGGCACCAAGGTATGCAGTGGCCATATCCTCCAGCGGTCGTATGGAACATCACCGGATGGTCAGCCTGCACAAGCTCATAAGAATGATACGCCAGCTTCGGCCCGCCATACTGGCCGTGGATAACATACATGAGCTTACATCCAGCAGGCGGGACCTGATATCCTTTATGAGAAAACTGCCGCAAGGTACCAGGCTGGTGCAGGTAACAGGAGGAGAACACCTGGAACCACTGGTAGGCCTGGCACGCACCAGGGGAATAACCTTTGATCGATTCGACCCCATCCAGGAAGCCCAGGCCTGCGCCGCCCTTGCCGCAATGGACGTGGGTGCCGAAGTATCCGTATTTGAAGATAAGACATACATCAAGGTCAGCAGGGCACGCTCACTCGGACGGGGCGGGTGGAGCCAGAACCGCTACCGCAGGAAAGTACACGGTAATGTCAGGCAAAAGACACGCGAGATAGAGGATACACTAAGGGCACTGAACCGTGAGAAAGGGATCAACTACACATCAAGCATAGTAAAAGGGTACGGCGGATACACCAAGGGTGAGTTCCTGATAGACGTTCCACGCAGTGATATCCCTATCTATTCTGTCAAGTGCGGCGATGTCCAGGTCAAGGTACAGGAAGTGGAACGCGACGCAATCCAGTTCAAGCCACTGGAAGAGCAGAAGCGCAAATACATAATAGCAGGAGTCGATCCCGGCACCACCACAGGCCTGGCACTGCTCGACCTAAAGGGCAAGCTCGTTAAACTGCACAGCGGCAGGGGCATGTCAGTACCCGATATCATTGAAATGATCACGCAGGAGGGCAGGCCGCTGGTAATTGCCACAGATGTCAAACCCATTCCCGGTACTGTGGAAAAAATCAGGCGCTCATTTAGTGCCATTTCCGGAGAACCGGATGAGTCACTTACCCTGGAAGATAAGATCAACCTGGCAAAGCCTTACGGATACAATAATGACCATGAACGGGATGCACTGGGCGCAGCAGCCAGTTTCTACCGCCATAACAAGAACAAGTTCGACCAGATAAAAAAACGGGTCCCGCCCGGATTGGATACTGACGAGGCCATAGCCCGGGTTATGAGGGGGGAGACCATTGACAGTGCCGTTGCATCCCTTTTGGGCAGGGATGTGAAAGAAGAGCAAAAGGTGGAAGCAAAGCCCATTGAGAAACCTGATAAACGGGTAGACGAACTGACTGGAACGATAAAAAGGCAGCAGGATACCATAGAAAGCCTGAGGACGTACCTGGAAGAACTGCAAACTGAGATCAAGAAGAAGAACCGCATCATTGAAAGCCGTGATGAAAATATCAGGAGTCTTAAGGCCGGGACTTATTCACGAATACGTAAGTACAAGGAACTGCGCATCCGTGAGAACAGGATACGCCAGCTTAGATCAGCAGTTAAGGACAAGGAGGGGACAATCGAGGAACTCAAGTTGCAGGTGGAAGAACTAAAACGGGTGCGTTCACTTGAGATCAGCGGCCGCACAACTCCTGTCAAAGTAGTCCCGGGATTTACCAGGGAGGCAATTGCTACTACTGCGGAGCAGTACGGCATCAATCCCGGAGATGTACTGTTCTTCAAAGACGCCAGCGGCGGCGGACCTGCCGGTGTGGATATTCTGGCCGACCTTCGGGTCAGGGCAGTAATCTTCAGGGGTGAACCCGCACATAATGCTGTGGAAGAGTTCTATAAAAGGGAATTGCCATTCTTCAGCGTGAACTCATTGCCTGTGCAGTACGTGGACGATTTCGGTGTAGTGGACCCGGAAGAATTAAACGCTTTGGAGGAACGTTTCACAGAAGAACTGACTTCAAAGAAGAAAAAAGAGAAGGAACATCTGCTGGATAAACTTGTAGAAGAATATAAAAGCGAACGCCGCAAGGGAAAAATATAATCCCTTAGTATTATTCTTTACAAGGGGGGGATTCGTCCTAAAACGAACAATATATATATGTATAATTATTTTATTACTTTACAATAAAATGTTGCCAAAAAACAATATAACTATTATTTTTTCCACTGAAAACGGGATAGTGGCACTGGACAGTCCGGTCAAACTCAAGATACTTGAATTGATCCAGGGCCGGTCCAGGTCTTTTGAAGAAGTTGTAAACGAGTGCTGTAAAGCTAAATCTACAATCTCGGTACATCTGAAAGACCTGGTTATGCAGAATATCATATTGGAACAAAAAGACCCATCTGATAAGAGAAAGAAGTACTATTCCTTAAACTCCCAGTTCATAGCATATTCCCAGACACCGATGCAGAATTGCTACAATCGAATAATTGACAAGTTGATGGATACAGTCGAATCTGGCAACTCGGAAATGGAATTTTTCAGGACTTTATGCCACACTATCAGGTACGGCCTGGAAGCCTATGGAATGAACCCAAAACCGGTTTTCAAGAAGATAGGTAACGATGTTGGAAAGAAAATGGGTAGGTTTTTTGGTTCCGGCTCCATAGAGGAACTATTAACAGAACTGGCAGGATTCTGGCAATTACACGGTCTTGGTGAGATCGAGATCTACAACCTTGATCCGCTGACCCTGGTTGTATATGACTGTTTTGACTGTTCGGATATGCCGGATGTGGGGCGAACCCTGTGTGCACTGGTTGAGGGAATTATTGAGGGTATCTTCGAAGCAAGCCTTAAACTGCAGGCCAGAGCAAAAGAAGTGGAATGTTTCGGTACAGGTCACAACCACTGCAAATTTGAAATTCGCATCTTGGATTGAAAACCTGTACTATACTAAACTTTATCTGTTTTTTGTAACTTTCTGCCACAGAGAACACAGAGATGCTTTTTCCGCCCCAAACTCCTCTCTCTGTGCTCTCTGTGAGCTCTGTGGCAGTCATATAGAGTTCCAAATTATACTTGCGGAGTAGTATAAACGTATTGAAATACTGTGCGTACTGAAATAATAAACGTACTGAACATACTGAAATGTTGTGCGTACTGAAATACTGAATGTACTAAACATACCGCTGCTTGTTATATTCCTTCAGTTCAGCCCAGTGCTCATTAATAAGCGCCTGAAGCCGGTCTACACCATCCGGGGGCAGCGCCCGGTAGCGTCCCTGCATTTTCAGGAATTCATCAATTGGCTTAAGTTCACTGAAATCCTTGTTGAGGTTAAGCATCCCGTGCTCTATCTCATACAGGGGCCACATGCCGCAGCGCACGGCAAGCTTAGAAATTTTTATCGTCAACCTGGGGTCGTAGTTCCACCCGGCAGTACATGCCCCCAATAGTTCAATATATGAAAAACCATCCCTCTCTTTTGCCCTGCTCAGTTTATTCAGGAAATCCACTGGATAGGCCAGGGATGCAGTGGCTGCATATACCCTGTGGGCACCCATGATCTTTAGCATGTCCTTGTTGACAATATTGGTCCCAGTGGGATTTTCCTTCCCCCTTGGCGTGGTTTTGGTCTCACTGCCGTAAGGTGTTGCCGTTGACCACTGGAAACCTGTATTGCCATATGACTGGTTGTTGTAGCAGATGTAGATGATGCGCTCGTTCTTGGCCGCTGCTGCTGACAGGGAGGCAAAGCCGATATCATAGGTGGCCCCGTCCCCTGCATACACCACTACATTCATATCCTCGTTCCCCATGTTGTCCAGGCCGTGCCTGGCCCCGGCCGCGGTTGATGCCGCATTCTCAATGGCATTATGTATCCAGCTTGCCTTTAACGGTGTGTTGGGATACAGGGGCAGCAAGGTCATGCACCCGGCAGAATTTATAATAATGGTGTCAGGCCCAAGTACTTTTAATGCAAGTTTCAATCCAAGGGATGGGCCGCAGCCTGCACATGCAGATGACCCGCCTGTGAAATAATCTTGTTCCGGTATATCCTTTAGACTCTTGAACTCCTGCATTAGATCTCCTCCAGATCGTTCCATTCCATCCTGGGACGCCCCGCCGCCAGGTCATCCATGAGTTTATTGGTGATCTCCTTTACCTTACTCTCTGTCTGCGGATTTCCCCCCAATCCCACCACAAAACCGGACACAATGGGTCGTTTGTTCAGATTAAACAGCGTTTCAATTATTTCCGGGAACATGATACCGCCCTTGCCCGGTGCTACGTTGCGGTCGACCACTGCTATTGCCTTTGCATCTTTCAATGCCCTGGCCACTGCTTCATTGGGCCACGGGCGTATAATCCTGAGTCTTAACAATCCTACCTTGATACCTTCATCCCTCATCTCCAGAATGGCAGCCTTTGCCGTGGTACTCATGGAACCCTGGGTCACAAGCACCAGCTCGGCATCTTCCAGCATAAATTCATCCACCAGATGGTACCTCCTGCCGAAAATCTTCTCAAAATCATCCTGTACCTCTTCAATGACCGTGAGGGCATTGCGGGATGCCACATGATTCTGCGCCCGGAAAATCGAGTACTCATCCAGCACCGGTGGACCCACAGTGACAGGCCTGTTCTTTGCTATCGTATGGGCCGGATCATATTCTGGCAGGAATTCCTCCACCTGTTCAGGGGAAGGTATGATGATGGGCTCGTCAGTGAATGACAGCACATATCCGTCCATATTGACCATGGCTGGCAGCAGCACCCGCGGGTCCTCAGCAATGCGGTATGCCTGCAGCACCATATCCAGCACTTCCTGGTTGTTCTCTGCATGGAACATGAGCCAGCCGCTATCCCTCTGGTCAAGGAAATCGTTGTGGTCTGACCACAGGGTGACCGGTGCAGACAGGCCCCTTGAAATGGTTGCCATCACAATAGGAAGGCGCATCCCGGCCGCAATGTACAACACCTCATGCATCAGTAACAGCCCCTGGGACGAAGTCGCAGTAAATACCCGACTTCCCACAGCTGCCGCACCCACAGCTGCACTCATGACCGAATGCTCTGATTCCATCCTGTCAAAATAAGTTCCAGGTAGTTCTCCGTCTGCACTCCAACGGGCCAGGGTCTCGATACACTCGGTCTGGGGCGTTATAGGGAAATTAGGAATATACTTGGCTCTGACCAGCCTTGCACCCCATGCTGCGGCTTCGTTACCGGTAACCAGTGTCTGTTTCATGCTCCCTCCTTCTCTTCTGTCAATGCGCCGGTTGGACACTCCTCTACACATATCATGCAACCCTTACACGAGGTCAGGTTGATCTCGGGACCATCAGGAGTCCAGTTAATAGCAGCATCGGGACAATAAGTGTAACATATCTTGCATTTGGTACATTTTTCACTATGATGCACTGGCCTGACCAGCCTCCATGAGCCCCTGTTGACCTTAGCTGCACTGCCCGGCTCCCTGATAATGGGAATACCTTCAATTCCTTTATAAGGTATCGCTTCCTCCCTCACTTTGCCACCTCATAGCATTTTCTAACAGCGGTTTTATTTGCTTCGATCAGATCTTTTGGATACTTGGAAAGCTCTTCTTCGATGGCCCAGTTCAGTGCATCAATTGAAATAACATTCGTGAATTTTGCCAGGGCACCCAGCATTGTCGTATTAAATATCGGTTTGCCGATAGTATCAAGGGCAATACTTGTGGCATCCACATTTTTTACCTCAGCAGGCGTGTCAATGTCAGGTTCATGTTCTGAGTTCACCAGCAGCACACCGTTCTCAGTCAGCCCGTCAGCCACATTGACCAGGTCCAGCAATGTCCTGTCAAGTACCAGGACCACGTCAGGATCGTCCACATACCCCCGCTCCAGTATGGGGTCATCGTTTATCCTGACAAAACTCATTACAGGTGCACCGCGCCGTTCTGCGCCGTATAATGCAAAATCCTGGACCTGTTTACCCATCTTAAAAGCTGCCAGGCCTACCATCTTGGCAGCTTTTTTTGCACCCTGGCCTCCTCTACCGTGTATGCGAATCTTATACATCCGAAAAGTAATGGTAATTGTTACACTATAAAATTACCTGTACTGAATAATGGGACTGCACAAGAATGCAAAATAAGGATACTAAAATGAGTTGGGCGAACTTAGAGGAGAATAGTTTTAAAAAAGTTAAAAAAGGAATTAAACGTACCCTACCGGGTACGCCTTGTTGAATATTTACACTTACATCATTGGGGGCATTCCGCCCATACCGGGTGGCATTCCGCCCATACCGGGTGGCATTCCGCCGCCCATATCCGGTGGCATCTCGCCTCCACCGCCTGTGGATGCAATAACATCATCGATCCTCAGTATCATGACTGCCGATTCAGTAGCGCTGTTTATTGCCTGGGTCTTTACCCTTAAAGGCTCAACAACACCCTTATCCATCATGTCGATGACATCACCGGTATATACGTCCAGACCTGCATTCTTGTTACCTTTTTCATGCTGGGACTTCAGTTCCACCATCATGTCGATAGGGTCCAGTCCGGCATTTTCTGCAAGAGTCCTGGGAATGACTTCTATTGCTTCTGCGAATTTATTTACCGCCAGTTGTTCCCTGCCTTTCAGCGTGGCAGCATACTCACTCAGCCTGAGGGACAGTTCCACCTCGGGACTGCCTCCGCCTGCTACCAATTTCTCATCTTCGATTGTAACACCGACCACACGCAGCGCATCTTCAAGTGCGCGTTCCAGACTGTCCACAACATGTTCTGTACCACCACGTATGACAATGCTTACTGCCTTTGGGTTCTTACAACCTGTGATGAAAAGCATGCTATCGCCGCCTGTCTTCTTCTCTTCTGCTATCCCTGCATGTCCCAGGTCTGATTCAGAGATCTCATCAATATTAGTGACCACAACACCGCCTGATGCCCTGGATAATTTCTCCATGTCACTCTTCTTGACACGCCTTACAGCCAGTATCCCTGCCTTGGACATATAATGCTGTGCCATATCATCAATACCTTTCTGGCAGACCACTACGTTGGCGCCGGAATTAATGATCTTATCCACCATGTTCTTAAGCATTTTTTCTTCCTGGTCCAGGAACAACTGGAGCTGGTCAGGAGATGTGATATTGATCTCTGCATCCACTTCGGTCTTCTTGAACTCTACAGGTTCACTGATCATGGCTATCTTTGCATCTTTCACCACTTTAGGCATATTGGGATGCACACGCTCTTTATCAATGACCATGCCCTCGATCAGTTCCGAGTCCTCAATGCTGCCGCCGACCTTTTTCTCGACCTTGATGTTATCAATATCAACTACTTTCTTGCCGCCCTCTACCTCGACAACGGATTTTACTGCCTTGACTACCAGTTTTGACAGTCTATCCTTGGAACTCTCAGCGCCTTTGCCCGTCATCGCAGTTTCAGAGATCTTCAAGAGCAGGTCTTCATCGTCCTCTGTTACTGTTCTCTCAATGGTTTTCAGTATTTCAGATGCTTTGTCGGCTGCCAGTCTGTATCCACTGGCAATTATAGTGGAATGTACATTCTGGTCCAGCAGGTCCTCTGCTACCTTAAGGAGTTCTCCAGCCAGTACAGCGGCAGTTGTTGTGCCGTCGCCCACTTCATCATCCTGGGTCTTGGCCACTTCTACTACCATCTTGGCTGCCGGGTGCTCTATATCCATTTCTCTTAAGATCGTAACACCATCATTGGTTATTACTACATCTCCCAGGCCGTCCACAAGCATTTTATCCATGCCCTTCGGACCAAGAGTAGTTCTCACGGCATTAGCCACTGCCTTAGCTGCCATAATGTTATTGTTCTGGGCTTCCCTGCCCTTGGAACGCTCAGTCCCTTCTCTTAATATAAATATAGGCTGTCCACCTAATTGTGCTGCCATAAATTGATTAACCTCCTTATTAGATTAGGTGCTACTGAGTGTTTGTAGTTCTATAAAAAACTATTGTTTAATGGATTTTTATAAAATATTGCACTGCTAATGGAAAGTTCCATAAAAAATCCGTAACTATTATGTTTTATCATAGAAAAGATGAAACGACTTGGTGTGGCTGTTTCAAAGATCAATAATGAAACATCTCTCCTTTTAGGCTTAAGAGATGGTTTCAGGGATATGATGATCGGACCCGTGAGAGAGATGCCTACATTTGAACTATGAACTGGTTCAGTTTAAAAAATCATCCTTTGAGATATCATCCTTTCTTGTTGTTCTAACCGGCAGCACGCAATCATCGATCCAGTCAAGGTAATCCCTTGAACCCCCGTCAATGCTGAATGAAATTATACACGGTACAGTATAACTATGCATTTCCTTGACCATAATTTCAATGTTCTCAAGCTGTTCATATGTAGTCTTGATGATCATAGCCACCTCGTTATCTTCCCGGACACCGTCCCACCTGTAGATAGATGTAATCGGAAACATATTTACGCAAGCGGCAAGCTTTTCCTTCACAAGCCTTCTTGCGATTTGTTTTGCCTCTTCCATATTGCCAGTGGTGATATATACTATTGAGAACATGATAATCCCATCCTAAACTGTATATTTAAGTTTAAAAAACTTATGATTAATAATAATATCTAATATGGAGAGCCTTTTATTTGAGCGAGGTAAGCCCCTTTTTATCATTTATTGAATCTTATTGGAAGATTTTGCTGATATTTGCAGTATACTGGCAGTCCATATTGATCCTGAAGCGGTATGGGATACTTGAACGGTTCAATATCACCAACCATGGCCCGTTATTGATGATACGAACTACAAAGGGACAGAAGTTCCTTGACAAGGTTGCCAGCGCAAAAGGTTTCTGGAGGCTATTTGGAGATGCAGGCATTCCGTTGATGCTATTGGGAATGTTTTTGATGTTCGCCTTGATCATACTTTCTGATATCATCATGGTGACCTCGTTATATGAACAGACCATGCAAACCCCCAGTGAGATACATGAACTCAGGAATATATTCCTTATTCCAGGCATAAATAAGTTCATTCCATTTGTCTGGGGCATTATCGGATTGATCGTTACCCTGGTGGTCCATGAATTCTCACATGCTATTATGAGCAAAGCCGAGGATATCAGGGTCAAGTCAATGGGGATTATTCTTGTACTGATACCAATCGGGGGGTTTGCAGAACCCGATGAACAACAACTGTTCGGGACACGGGATGGGCATAAGGAACGCGAAAATGGTGTAACACCAAACCAAAAGACTGCAACCCGCAGGCAAAGGATCAGGATACTGACAGCCGGTGTAATGGCAAATTTTGTTACTGCATTTGTTGCGTTCGCACTATTCTTCATTGTGATAGGTAGCATTGCACCAGTGTCCAATGTGGTGATCACTGATGTGGTTCCGGGATCACCTGCCGATGATATCGGATTGACTGAGATGACCGTGATAACCCACATAAACGATAAGAAAATCGAGAACGGATCAGTTTTCTACACACATATTGCATCACTTCCTGTTGATGAAGTCCTGAGGCTTGGGATCAGAAAAGATGGTAAGACCAGTGAAGTGCTGTTGAAGCCTGATGTTGAGAAAAATGGTATCATCAGCGGAGTGAAATTCAAGGAGATTGAACCCGGGATGCCTGCTGAAAAAGCTGGACTTGTGGGGGACACAATGATCATCAGGATCGATGATGTGAAAATATATGATGTCCAGGATTTCTTTGATTTTATGGCAAACACCACACCTGACCAGGAAATAATAATTCACACCCTCGTTGCCAATGAGGAGATCAATTATTCTATTACCCTGGCCAGTAACCCGTCAGGTGGAGAAAAGGGATTTATGGGTGTCAGAGGTTTTTCGACTTTCGTTGTGTCAAGGTCCATCGGGGTCTTTGTAGGGGAATACCCTGCAAAGGAATTGCTGTATTTCCTGCAGAATATACCGTATATGATGATGGGCATAGTCGGCTGGATCATATTATTGATATTGCCTTTCCCTAATCCTTTCATTGGAAGCTTCGCGGGTTTCAATACCTCCATCTATATGTTCTATGAACCCATAGGATGGGCCGTACCACTGGGTGTGGGCGTATTCTGGCTTGCTAATTCCCTGCTCTGGATAGGATGGATGAATTTCTATGTGGGATTGTTCAACTGCCTGCCCATGTTGCCTCTTGACGGGGGGCATGTGTTCAGGGACACTCTTCATTCCATTCTGGCACGGTTGTTCGGTAATGAAGAACGTATGGGTGTGATTGCAGGAAAGGTTGCCACGGGCTTTGCAATACTCATGCTGGCCTCACTGGTATTCATGATCATTGCACCTAAGCTGGCACATGGTTTTTGATTTCACAAAACAAAAAGGTTAATAGGAAATAATTTTATACGTATAGATAAAGATTATAATACCATAGTCGTTTAATTATACTATATCATTATAATTATGTTGTATCATTAAATATTGAATGAGAGTGTCAACATGGATTTTAGTTTTGACTCATTAGATAATCAACTTGTAACCACTGGAATAACAGGATTGGATGTGCTGTTAGGTGGGGGTATACCTGTCGGGACAACACTTCTGTTGATTGCCGAATCGGGGGCTGGGGCTGAGATATTCACAAAACAATTCTTGTATGGTGGACTTAATAGTGGTGAATCTGCCTTTTATTTTTCTTCTGATCGTTCAATTGCGGAGGTCAAAGCTGACATGAGTCATTTCGGGTGGGATGTCAGCAAATATGAAGAAACGAATAAGATCGAATTCATTGATGCATACACACCAAGATTTGTCAATATCCTCCCTCCGGAACTACGTAGTAAGATGTCTGCAAAGGAGTTCCTTAAAGCTGGATTCGATCCGTTTAATCAGTTAAAGACCACTGTCAGCCAGAATCGTGAGTCCAGATACAGGGGGGTCATTGATTCTATTTCTTATTTCCTCAGGGCATATGATCTAAACAGTGTGATCGAGGTTGTTGAACTTATGTCTTCCATAGGTAAACTCACTGGTGGCATACACCTGATAGTGATTGGTGCGGGACTGCATGATGATATTACTTTAAATACAGTCAAATACCTGACAGATGGTATGATTGAATTCTATGTTAAGGAAAGGGGGTCACAGATTGAAAGGGGTCTTCTTATTAGAAAGATGCGGGGTATGATCGTACCAAACAAATCCATCAGTTTTGATATCACTCGTAATGGTATCGAACTGGAAACAACCACAAGAGTACTTTGATCACATAAATTCGTCCTGGATATTTACCACTTCCGTACTGTTTCTGGCCTTTGAGTAAGCGTCCAGAGGTTCGCGGTTTAATTCCAGGAATGTATGTCCCCATTTGAACTTGTTCAGGATATCTTCTGCCTGCTTTTTATGATCAAGGATATATAGTGCCGCAGCAAAAGCTTCTACGGTTCCTAATTTGAAAGGTTTCCCAAAGTTAACTGGGTTTGCAGCCAGCAGGTACGGTAGTGCCCGGTGTTCAAGGCGCAGCTTTTGCAGCATGGGAAAGATTCTCTCTACTTCTTCCCATGAGCAGTCCAGTACAATTATGCCCCGGTTATAATTATCTGCAGGGGAGAGTGCCTGCTGTGCCATTGGGTTTAGGAATATGGCGCCTGACGGCAGCTTGCGTGGTGTCTTATGCAGGTGGGCAAGTTTGAATTTGGCCAGTTTCTTACCTGTGCATTTCTTTGGGTCGCACTGGTTGGCGTGGTAGAGGTGAAGTGATATATGGTTGGGTTTTTTTTGTATATCAGTCATGTAAGTGAGATTTTTGAAATTCTCAGAATAAGGATTTTCGTATCCCCTTCAAATTAAATGGCAATTAATCATAGTGCTCTGAATTTTGAGACACAGATTACACTGATTACACAGATTGATAGTAGTTGTGAAAATCAGTGTAATGTGTGAAATCTGTGTCTACATTAATCTTGCATTTGACCATACTTTTTGAAGTGTATACGGATTTTCCGACTATTACGTATTAATCATAAACTGAATAATCTAGTCGAGATTATTCAGTTTCCAGAAATTCGGGAATTCTTGTATAGATTTCTTTATAGGGTTATTGGCGCATCCAGTCATCCCAATCCTGGGCCTTGGAATCTAAAATGCTCACAATATCTTCTAAAAGTTCTGCTGGGATGCCAACTACCAGTTCATCATCTTTTAGACCTGCATTCTTAGCTGCTCCGTCACAGCCAATAGAGACATTTAATTCACCGGTTGTATAAGGCGAACCTGTGGCATCAGCACATGTTGATTGGATACCTGCAAAGTTTGAGTTCACCCGCCCGCCGTGTCTATAGATCACGGCATGGACGATCCGTCTTGCAGCAAGCACATTTGCCATAACCACAATAACATCGGGTCGTGTGGGAGTGTTATCAAGCGGGGCAACTATGGTTCTGACTATTGACCCGGGTGTGGGCCTGGGCATATTATCTACCACTCGTTTGGCAATGCCGAGGGATATTTCTTTACCGAGTTTATTATAATAGAGTGCTCCGCTTGAGATATTTTCTGGATAATCTCGAAGCCCAATGGCAGCCGCGCCTCCTTTACATGAATGTTGTTCTTCGGTTGCTAATGTTATTGCATCATTGAACCTGGCATTTTGCAACATTTGACAATATCTGACTGGTTCTTTAATTTCATCCATTCCCTCAGGAATGTCTTCTTCTCTTGTTAAAAGCGAAACTGCTATTGGTTTTCCATTTAACTTCAGGATATTTACTAATTTTCTTGACATTTCAGAATATTCCATATTAATTACCACCTGTTTTACAATGTATTTAACTGCATTATTGATTATTAATCATTAATCTTATTATATTTTCCTGAAATGATTTTCCTTTCAACAATTTTTCCAATTGTTTTCTTGTAATCCCCCATAAATCGTTGCTTTACATCAAGACATGCAGCCAGACAGGGAGGCAGCCCACCCCTCGCCCGCCAGCAGCACTCCCGATCAACCGAAAGCCGGACCAGCAATACACAGCTTGAGACCAGGCAGCCTTTGGAATTTGTCTGTAGTTCTTACCGGCAGATCTGCCAGGACCCAAATATCTCCGGCTGGCTGGATTACTTTGAGCTTGGACTGGCTGCCAGGATGACCTCAGACGTGGTGCAGGCTTGCAGTTCATATTTATTGGAAATTTGCAACCCAAAGAATTTTTAGGTATTATGACTTACTTTACTCTGGAGGTTGAAATCATGCAAAATACAACTCTTCATAGAAACATCTTCCAACGCCTACTTGGGATATGCGCCACCAAAAAACCGTCAGATGAAGGCTGCTGGACCTTTGATAACGGAAAGATCGTTGTAGACCTTGCGCGTGCACCCGAGTTATCTGGTGTTAATGGAGCCATACGCCTTGAAGCAAAGACGCTCCCTGAACGTGTTCTCATCATCCAGGGAGATGATGGCCAGTATCATGCTTTCCAGAACCGATGCACACATGGCAAGCGCCGCCTGGATCCTATGCCGGGAATGCAGCAGGTACAGTGCTGTAGTATCGGAAGATCGATCTATGACTACAATGGCAAGATCATCTCCGGGTCAGCGAAAGATGATATTCAGGCCTATCCAGTTATAGTTGACAATGGTAAGCTTGTGATTACACTTTGATGAAGGGATTCTCACTGAGCTTCCAGTCACGGGATACACCGTATAAATTGTGGCGTGGTCTGTAATGTACTATCCCACACCCACGGGCTGGACCCCGAACAATTAAAGGCCAGCCCCTGTTCAGCACATATAGCTAGGCCAAGGGCTGCCTGGACGTCCGGGATATCCCCTGGCCAGCTGCAGTAAGTCCTTAGTATCCTGCTGATCGGCACTTGGGTAAATGGCTCTATATGTATATGGTTTTGTGTGAAAATATTGCAAGATAACTAATTATATTCCGTGAGTAGCCCTTTATTTCCACTGGAAATCATATTAATAATTCCCAGGATGATCACCCCAGCTGTAGGGTCGAAAACTATATCCCAAATAAATGGATATTCCCAAAGCTCAGCCCCCGATCAGCGCACATAGCCAGGCCGAGGGCAGCCCGCCCTATACCGGATCCCTGATGCAGCCCATAATTGCCATCTTAATGATGAAAAAATACACGGATGAATTTACTCTAATAAATGAAGTTTTATTATTTGTAAATGCTTTTTCTATGTCCAATTCTTAAAATTACTAGTGTTGTGTCAACTTTCAAGTGTCAGATTGTAAAGGGCATAGGTCATGTGGCACAATTTTAAAATCAAATTATTTCTATAATCTCAATAGGCGCTGATTTACGCAGATGCAACCTTAAATCGGCGTTAATCTGTGTAAATCTGCGTCTTAAAAATAACTGAAAAATGTAACAGTGTCAGATCATATATCTAGCGATATTGTATGGTTGACTCGACACTAGATTATTATTGTCAATATCAAATATAACTCTATAATCTCCTATTTTAAATCTATATGTTCCTATTTTATTATTTATTAATTTTTTACCATATTTCTGAGGCTCTTTAGAATATTCCTTGAGTTTCACAGCAATTGTATTCTGCATATATCTGTCAATGCTTTCCAAGTCTTTTAATGACCTTTTGGTAAGTAATACCTTATACATCGAAGATTTCCTCAAATGATTTTACTTTTCCCTCTTTATAATCGGTTCTTGCCTCATTAATTGAGTGGATGTATTCATCACTTGAAAGCGCTAATATATCTTCGATTAAATCTTCCATTGTTTCTTTGACCGTATCAGATATAAGGGAGTGTAATTCAACAACAGTTAAATCCTTTACTTTTGTTTCTATAGGTGACACCTTCTTTTATTGTTAAGTTACAAACACCTGAAAATAACCTCTAATTCAAATATACCAGTTATTTTTCACATGTACTTACGGCTTAAGGATATATTTATATTACGCAAACTCTTCTCATAAATCCAGATCATCTGAATTACTACTCAGACCCTGGGCAGATACTCGTGACCTATATTTTCCACCACCACCCAACCGCCGACAGCCCCCGATCAACTGAAGGCCAGACATTGCAGCACACACCTTGAAGCCTAGCAGCCTCAGTATCCGGCCAGAGCTCCTGGCAGCAGGTATGCTAGGACCCAGATTTCTCCAAAGGCTAGCCCCGGATCAGCGCATGCAGCCAGAAAAAGGGTAGCCTGCCCCACACTGTAGCCCTGCCATCGCCGGCAGCTGGCAGGCCGTCCTGGATATCCCCTGGCCATCTGCAGTAAGTCCTCTGAATCCTGCTGACCGGCGCTTAGGTAAATGGCTGTAGATGTATAGGGTTTTGTGTGAAAATATTGCAGGATAACTAATTATATTCCGTGGGTAGCCCTTCATTTCCACTGGAAATAATATAAATAATTCGTAACTATTCAGCCTATAAAACGCTATCACAAACCGTTACTATCCACTTCTATAATATCTTTGTATTTATGAAATCGATATCGGAAGACATTAGCTATGAACGTTTCATAAAAAGCTACAAAATGTACTTTCGTTAACAGTAGCCATAATTTGTATGGCTGAATAGTTATAATAATTCTATAATTAGCGTCATGATGATGCTGATACTATTTTGAAATTACCGCCACCCACCCGCCGGCAGCACTCCCGATAAACCGAAGGCCGGACCAGCAACACACAGCTTGAAGCATAGCAGCTTCAGTATCCGGCTGGAACTCCTGCCGGCAGGTATGCCATAACCCGGATTTCTCCAAAGGCCGGCCCAGGTCAGCGCATATAGTCTGGCAGGGGGCAGCCCGCCCTACAAAATTCCATTCGATCACACACCCAATCCCACCTAAGACACACACTCGCAAAATTATAGTAAATATAATAAGTGTATCTTACATAGTCCATTATGATGTCCAAAGATGAAATGAAAGAAGAAGCAAAGCAAAATATCAAAAAACTTGTTGAACGGTTCAGGTATAATCTCGACGTCTATAAAAAATCAACATATAATGAAACACAGGTGAGAATAGAATTCATTGACCCCTTCTTTGAAGCTATGGGATGGGATGTCGGCAATAAACAGGATCATGCAGAGCAATACAAGGATGTTGTTCACGAGGATGCGATAAAAATAGGGGGTTCGACCAAAGCGCCGGATTACAGTTTCAGAATTGGCGGTCAAAGGAAGTTCTTTGTTGAAGCGAAGAAACCTTCTATAAACATAAAAGAGGACATCAGTCCATCATACCAGTTGAGGAGGTATGCATGGAGTGCAAAACTGCCATTGTCCATCGTAACAGATTTCGAGGAATTCTCAGTCTTCGATTGCCGAATCAAACCCAGTCAAACAGACAAAGTCAGCGTGGGGAGGATCGCCTATTACACATTTGAAGAATATCTTGATAAGTTTGATGAGATATACGGAGATTGTCGGAAAAGCCTTATTTTCGAATATTTCAGCTTTAATGTATAAACTTGACCGGGCGCAGCATAGTGATTTAGGTTAAACAATATTTCTGGAAGTTTCAATTTAGGCGCTTTACAGGTACTTTTCCGACAATCTCATACGATGTCTTTTCAAAAGAAGCGATCCTCAAAGGAAGCTTTGACCGCTATGCACAATCAACGAAAGGCAAGAGGGGCACAGCCGAAGTTGATAGCGAATTTCTAAAGGAGATTGAAAGATGGCGTGAACTGCTGGCTAAAAATATTGCTCTTCGTAATCCGGATGTGTCTATATATGAGTTGAATTATGCAGTGCAAAAGATAATAGACAGGATCATATTCCTGCGGATTTGCGAAGACCGGGGGATCGAACCTTATGGGCAGTTGCAGCCAGCAGCCGAATCCACTGAGATTTACATGCGCTTGCTGAATCATTTCAAACTCGCAGAATCCAAATACAACAGCGGTATATTTGATTTTGGATATGATAAGATAACGCCAAAGTTGAAAATTGATGATAAAGTCTTGAAAACGATTATGGGGAGTTTGTATTATCCAATATCACCGTATGAGTTCTCAGTTTTCGGCGTTGAGATCCTGGGGAACGTGTACGAGCAGTTTCTGGGTAAGGTCATCAGGCTGACTGCGGGGCATCAGGCAAAGGTGGAAACGAAGCCAGAGGTTAAAAAAGCTGGTGGCGTGTATTATACGCCTCAGTACATCGTTGATTATATTGTCAAAAACACGCTTGGCAAACTGATAGAGGGGAAGACGCCGGAAGAGATTGCAGAGATAACGATACTGGACCCTGCATGTGGCTCAGGAAGTTTTCTTATTGGTGCATACACGTATCTCTTGCAGTATCATCTGGACTGGTACATGGAGAATAAGCCGAAGAAGCACAAGAAGGCTGTTTTTCAGGTAAGGGAGAATGAATGGCATCTGACAATGGCTGAGAAGAAGAGGATTCTTCTGAACAACATTCACGGTGTTGATATTGATTCGCAGGCGGTTGAGGTTACTAAGCTGAGTTTGCAGTTGAAGGTGCTTGAGAATGAAAGCAGCGAGAGCGTAGACCATCAGGTGAAATTGGGGATGGAGGGTGTGCTTCCAAATCTTGGGGGAAATATCAAGTGTGGGAATTCGCTTATAGGGCCGGATTTTTACGATACTGGGCAGATGAGCCTTTTTGATGAGGATGAGATGCGGCGGGTCAATGTGTTTGACTGGGCTGATGAGATGAAGGGGTTCGGGGGGATTATGAGCAGGGGTGGGTTTGATTGTGTGATTGGGAATCCGCCGTATGTGCGGCAGGAACTTCTGAAAGAGCAGAAGGAATATTTTAAGGATCATTATCAGGTGTATCAGGGAACTGCTGACCTGTGTGCCTACTTTATTGAGAAGGGGGTTTCACTGCTCAGGTCTGGCGGGTTCTTCTCGTATATTGTTGCGAATAAGTGGATGCGTGCGAATTATGGCAAACCGCTCAGGCAGTGGCTTAAGACAAAGCGGATCGAGGAGATTGTTGATTTTGGCGACCTTTCGGTGTTTAAGAATGCCACAACTTACCCCTGTATTATGCGGATTTGCAACGGGGAAGCCCGCTCGACATTTGGAGTGACGCAGGTTGAAACGCTGGAGTTTTCCGACCTTGGGGATTATGTGGAAGAGCATCAGTATGCGGTGAATCAGGATGGACTGGATGATGGTGGATGGTCGCTGGTTGATGAGCAGACTCAGGCATTGCTGGATAAACTACGTAAAACAGGAGTCCCGTTGGGTGAACATGTCAATGGAAAAATATACTATGGCATTAAAACGGGTCTGAATGAGGCTTTCGTCATCGATTCCTCAACTCGTGATAAGCTGATCGCAGAAGACCCCAAAAGTGCAGAACTGATCAAGCCGTTTCTTGCTGGTAAAGATATTAAAAGGTATCAGCCGCCGTGCAGTGAACGGTACTTGATACTGATACCAAAAGGTTGGACTAACCAAAAATCTGGAGGGGTGAAAGACGCCTGGAAATGGCTGCAAAGTAACTATCCAGAAGTGGCTTCTCATCTGAAACAATTTTCTGAAAAAGCTCAGAAACGCTATGATAAAGGCGAATACTGGTGGGAACTGCGTGCGTGTGACTACTACGCTGAGTTTGAAAATGTTAAAATTTTATGGCCTGGTATAAGCTCAGAAATCACTGCGTTTGCACTCGATGAAAATGGATATTATGGTAACGACAATAACCAATTAATAATTTCTAATAACCGATTCCTTTTGGGAATTCTCAACTCAAAATTAACACGGTTCCTTTTGATTAATAGATGCGATAAAGTTCAGGGAGGATTCTTTCGCCTTAAGATGATTTATATTGAGAAGCTCCCTCTCCGCACCATAGACTTCTCAGACCCCAGCGAAAGAGCACAGCACGATAAACTTGTTTCTCTTGTGGATAATATGCTCGAACTCCAGAAGAAATATCACGAGACGAGAATGGAGCGAGATAAAGAGATTTATGAGCGGCAGATAAAGATTGTTGATGCGCAGATCAACGGGCTGGTTTATGATTTGTATGGGCTGACGGAGGAGGAGATAAAAATAGTAGAAGGTGTCTTTGAATAAGTGGGTGTGTTATTTTATGGATATACAAAACAGCAATGAAGTTATGATGCTGAGTAATCAGGATTTGAAAAGGTTGTATGATGAGTCTTGGTCACATTACGAAAGAAAGGAATATGATAAAGCATTAGCTAAAATAAATGAAATCTTAAAAATAGATAAGAATAACATCCCTGCTCGAAATACAAAGGCTTCCATTTTAATTGAGTCTTGGGATGGCTCTATTGAAACAAAATCACAAATTTCTGAGGCTATAGATCATCTAAATATAGCAATGGAAATTGATCCCAACAATAAAACGCATTTTTTGTTAAATAAAGGGAATGCATTTTATAAATTAGCAATGAGTGAGTTTAAGGAGTCTGTAAAATTAAACTCAGTGATCATAGATCATTTAGAAAAAGCAAAAAGCTGTTTTCAAGGGTCTTTAGAGATAAATGAAGATCAGCCTGATGTCTGGATTAATAAAGGAAACACATTAGATAATCTTGGTAGGTATTTGGAAGCCATTGAATGCTATGATAAAGCAATTCTTTTGGACAACAAACATTACAATGCTTGGGGGAATAGGGGTATATCTTGCTGGCGTTTATCGAACATAACCGGACACGAGGGGGATCAAGCTAAATTATTCTTGGATGCAATGATTTATCTCGCTATTGAGTTGGAGATGTATCCTGATTTTGAGATTGGGGATACCAAAAAAGAATTGGTACGGGATTTTATTAACAAAAATAAAATACAAATTGACTTGGAAGCAATATTAGAAGAACAAATGCCAAAAAAGAGGGCACTTATCGATGAATCTTTTAATTTATATTCAGAGTCAGAAGTGGATTTCAAAACATTTTATTACGATTTTTGTGAAAAGCATGCCTTATTTTTAAATGTCCATTTCGATTGTAACGAGTGTGAATGTAGCAATCTCGATCTGATACAAGTTGGATTTATAACATCCATAAATGAATATAAAAAACCTTACGAACTATTCAAGAAATGGTTTGCTCTTGTTGATGATTATAAGTCGTCTCGATCTTTACTCACTCTTTCACAATTTAGACCCAATGAATTCTTATTTTTAGATAAACAAAGATATGAACCTGATTATAGCCTAAATTACCTTTTTAATGTCGAATTGTTGAAAGATGCGTTTTTAACGGTAATTAACATCTATGATAAAGCAGCTTTTTTCCTCAACGATTATGAAGAATTGAAGTTGTCCGACGAGTCAATTTCTTTTTGGGGTAGTAACAGCATTTTTAATAAAACAAATATTTTAGAAAAAAACGAATGGCAAACAGACCTCGTTGCCTTAGATAGTATCAGAAAGGATTTAGAAAAACAAGAATTTAAGAGATTGAGATTAGTTAGAGACTATCTTGTCCATAGATATTTTGTCTTACATAATATTGTTGATGTTGAAAATTTAACCTATCCGTATGATTCATCAGAAACCCCATTGGAGCATAAAGAATATCATATGGATATTGACGAGTTTTTTAATCTTACAATACAAGCACTTCAGAATATCAGAAATGTTCTGTTTTCACTTGCGTTTTTTGTTTCACAGAAAGAAAAGTCGAAGAAAAAGGAAATTGGTGGGAAAATAGGAGAATTACATTGGACACACGATTGGGAAAAGGATGATGAATTAACTAAATTAGCGGATAAATGTGCTGAAGAGCTTAAGGGAAGTTTCAATCAGATGGAAAAACGGTTATTAAAACTTTTAGAAGATGATGCCATTAAAGAAAATTCCAAGGTTGAATATAAATCTTGAATGTTAATAAAAATTGTTGATGTTGAGATTGACAGGCAGGTTTATGATTTGTATGGGCTGAAGGAGGAGGAGGAGATAAAGGCGGTATAGGATGAATAAAACGACAATACTGGAAAGATTAGATCAATACACATAAAATTGGAGGATAATTAAAATGCAAGCCACAACAAAAGCCATCGAAACAACAGGAACAATTGACGCCCAGCACCATCTTGTTCTGGATGGAGTGCTGCCTATCACCGGACCGACTCGTGTCCGCGTAATCATCCTGGTGCCTGAAGAATCTGACATAAATGAGACTAAATGGCTCCAGGCAGCAGCTGCTAACCCAGCCTTCTATTTCCTGAAAGATCCTGAAGAGGACATCTACACACTTTCTGACGGGAGACCCTTCTATGATGAAGGGTAAACTCGTCCTAGTGCCTTTTCCGTTCGATGATCTTTCGACGACCAAAGTACGACCCGCAATCTGCCTGACATATCCCATTGGTCCACATCGCCATGACTGGGTTACGAGTGGCATCCACGCTCCGGCTGCATCGTCTGATGACGGTCACGACTGCACTTATCAGACGGGAATTGGGAGAATTATCGCCCAAAATGCAGGATGAAGTAGCGAACAAACTGCAAAAACTGTTTGGTCTGGCATAAAATCGATCTTAAAAAAACCTAAACAAAAAGAGGGATAAACATAATGGAGAATACTATCGACACTGCCTTTTTTCACTTATGGTTTCGAAATTACGTAAAAGGTTTTTACTCAGAATATCCAAAAATCCAGGAGAATATCAGACTTAAAGAAGAACACACATTACGAGTTTGTAAGGAGATCCTACAGTTAGGCAAAGCCCTGGACCTAAATAAAAATGCACTTCAACTGGCTGAAATTATCGCATTATTTCACGACATAGGTCGCTTTGAACAATTCAGGACCTATGGTACTTTTAATGATAAAGTATCGGAAAACCACGCAACTCTCGGGCTGAAGGTTTTAGAAGAAACAAATGTATTAAGCCGGCTCACAAAAACACAACGCTCCATTGCTCATAAAGCCATAGAATATCACAATGTACTCAAACTTCCCGACCCCGCAGATGAAAAACCTGATTGTTTACTGTATTCGAAATTAGTACGGGATGCGGACAAATTGGATGTATGGCTGGTTGTGACAACTTATTATGCACAACGTCATAAGCATCGAAACCCTGCATTGGAGCTTGAACTTCCTGATACACCTGGATATTCACTTTGCTTTGTCGAAGATATCCTTAACAACCAGGTTTCAAATTCCGATGCCCTGAAAACATATAATGATTTAAAACTCCTGCAACTGGGTTGGATATTTGATATTAATTTTACCCGGACATTCTGTTATATTCAACAAAGGCAAATCATTGAGAAAATCATTACCACACTGCCTGATACTGAAGATATACGAAAAATTCAGAACCATTTAAACGAATATCTGAAAAAGATAGGTGATTCCTGATTCTAAATATAAAAAGGGACATTGTATCATTTTCAAGTTTTGTTCACGTATGGGAAATTATAAACGCAAATTCTCGCTGCATTTTTATCATCGAGTTTGTTATAGAATTTAACAACTTGATCGTGAAGAAGGATTTCATACATGGCGTTTCACTTTATTCCATGAAGTGAATTCCTGCATCCTTCCCTTCTCCCATGCCTGATCAGCAGTTCTAATATTTCGCATTGACTTTTCATCAGCAAGAATTTCAAGGGTAGCATCAAGTTCTTCTTTTTGTTCGAGATATTCGATAAAATCGAGAACTACTTTTAATCTATCAGGTGATAAGACATCCAACTTTTCAATTGCTTTTCTTTTATAATTAAATGCATGGACTGCCATTATCTTGCCTCCTGTTATAGAAACTGAATTAATTAATATTAATACTAGCAATAGGTTGCCTCATAATCTCATTAAAGTGAGAACTTTGCCACCAACTTCCATTATGTTAACGATATGTATCTACCCGACCATAGACGGTCTGGTTTGCCTCCCTGCGGGTGCTCATGCGCTTGAGTGTGGGGCACGGGATTGAATTGTGGAATGTGCTGCCGGTGGTGGCCATAGCTGTGAAAATATATAATTTATGAAATACTGCACCACAAAGGACATAAAGTCAATGCAGCAATAGCTTTGCGAACTTTTCGGTGAATTCGATGAACGGCAGATAAAAATTATTGACGCACAGATTGACAGGCTAGTTCATGATTTGTATGGGTTGACAGAAGAGATATAAAGTGGTGGAAGAGAATGGGTGAAATCAAAAAATTGCAAGGCAAAGGAAGAGGACATAGTCTACACCATAGGAAAGACCAGCAAAAAAGGAGTATCACCCCAAACCCCCGGCACCCACAACTCAACCATCAATTCCCATTACAACCAACCATAACTCCACAGCTAAGATATTTTAACACCAAACAAGGATAATCTTAAATCTTGAAAAACCCCTTTTACACTAACATCAGGTGAAATATATGAAACAGATAGACGAAAATCTTCAACTTTTCTCAAATGCTCACGGAGTTTCCGGTTACGAAGGTAATATCAGGCAACTACTCGAAGACAAACTAAAACCATACGTTGACGATATCAAAGTTGATAAGCTTGGCAACCTCATCACAACACGAAAAGGTAGCTCTCCTTCTATCATGATAGCAGCACACATGGACGAAATAGGACTTATGTCCAAGTACATAGATGACAAAGGCTTCGTACACTTCGTAAAACTGGGCGGCTGGTTCGACCAGACCCTGCACAGCCAGCGGGTAATACTACATACCGAAAAAGGAGATATTTACGGCGTCATCGGGGCCAAACCCCCCCATGCGATGAAGGAAGAAGAACGGAAAAAAATGGTAGAAGCCGAAAACATGTTCATTGATATAGGTGCCAAAGACGACAAAGATGCCGAAGCCATGGGAGTCATCCCAGGAGTCCCCATCACCCTGGACCGCGAGTATGCCCGCCTTGCTAATAACAGGGTCACAGGCAAATCATTTGACGATAGGGCTGGCTGCGTGCTCATGATCGAAGCCATGCGCATCATAAGTGAACTGGATGTAAGATCAACAGTATATGCAGTGGGCACAGTCCAGGAAGAAGTCGGCCTTAAAGGTGCCAGGACCAGTGCTTTCGGTCTTGACCCTGATCTGGCCCTGGTCACTGATGTTACAGTTTCAGGTGACCACCCCGGTATAGAAAAAAAGCACAGCGCAATTGAAATAGGAAAAGGTCCGGCAATCACTATATCCGATGCCGGAGGCAGGGGACTCATTGCTACAGAAAAGGTCATCAAGTGGTTAAAAGAGACCGCAAAACAGCACAATATCAACATCCAGCCTGAAGTGGCTGACGGCGGGACCACAGATGCAACAGCCATACACTTGACCAAGTGCGGCATCCCTTCTTCAGTAATAAGTGTTCCTTCAAGATACATCCATTCACCTGTAGAAATAGTAGACCTTGAGGATATCAAAAAAGGAGCTGAGCTCCTGGCCAGGGCTGTGGAAAGTGCTGCAAGATTCTTCTAAATATTTTCAATGAAAAACACAAAGGTGACCTGAAGGATGGCTGAAGCCACATATTTTCTTGGCATCCTGTCAGTCGTCCTTTTAATGGGTATTGGAGCCCAGCTTTTAGGCAAGTTCCTGAAGATGCCCAGTATAGTTTTCCTGCTCTTTTTCGGCATAGTCCTGGGACCGGAAGGACTGAAAATTATAGATCTGGCTGGTTTTGAAAATGAACTGGAAGCCATCGTTGCGCTTTCCGTGGCAATAATAATATTCGATGGTGGACTGCAGATAAATGTCAGGCATATCAGGACACTGCAGAGGAACATTCTTAACATAATAACCATCGGAGTATTGATCACATTCACCGGGGCATCGATCACAGCTTATTATCTTCTGGATATAGATCCAGGCATGGCTATGTTTTTCGGTGCACTGGTCTGTGCCACCGGTCCCACGGTCATAACGCCACTGGTAAAGCAAATCCATGTAAACCAGAAGATCAGCAAGATACTTGAGACAGAGGGTGTACTGAACGATCCCATCAGTGTAATTCTGGCAGCATTGATATTTGAATGGATACTACTGGACAAATCAGGAATAAGTGCACTGGGATACATGGCCGTTAGAATTGGCATGGGCTCGATTCTTGGACTGTTCGGAGGAATAGTACTTGCATATATCCTGCAAAACTTTTCTATGATCACAGCCCAGTATGCCCGTCTATTCACTTTGACAATGGTACTGCTTACATTCACGTTTGCCGAGATATTTGGAGAAGGTTCCGGAATACTGGCCGTGGCCATACTTGGCCTGATCATAGGTTCCACAGAAATTGCCCATAAAGAATCTATCAAGGAGTTCAAGGGTGACCTGGTGATAATACTGCTTTCCATAATCTTCATTCTTCTGGCCGCCATGATACGTTTTGAATATATCTGGAATATCGGCATAATGGGTGTTGCAGTGATCCTGATATTATTATTTGTGATCAGGCCCACAGCGATCATGGCATCTACCGTTAATTCCATGCTATCGTTTAAGGAAAAAACCTTTATTTCAGTTATATCACCCCGTGGCGTTGTACCTGCATCCATGGTTACTTATTTTGCCATACGGATTAAGGGATTGAACGGCACTACAGACGGGGTGGATGTGCTTGTAGGACTGGTATTCCTGACTGTGATCTTCTCGGTCCTGCTGCCCGGCATCTTTGCCGGAACCCTTGCAAGAAAATTAGGAGTGATACCAATGGAGATATTGATCATAGGAGGAGGAGGGGTGGGCAGAGAGCTCGCCCAGAGATTTGATAAACGCGGTGAAAATGTGGTAATAGTTGATACTGATGAAAGTAACTGCCAGAAGGTCATGGAACTGGGAATAAAGGCAGTCCAGGGCGACGGCAATGACCTGAATGTACTTGAAAAGGCCGGCATCAGGCATGCCAAATATATAGTAGCAACTACGGACAAGGATAATGTTAACCTGCTGGCATGCCAGATAGCGAAAAGCAAATTCGGTTTTTCCAGTAACATGCTGGTTGCCAGGGTGAACGACCCAAATAACATCCCACTGTTCTCTGAGATGGGGATCAGGTCTATGAGTCCTATAAATTCCGCAGCTATTATTCTTGAGAACATGGTTGGACGCCATGACCTTTTCACAATGTGCGAAGTAGGTACGGAAGGTGATATCATAGAGGCCACAGTCAGCAATCCCAAGATCGTAGGCAAGGCTATCAAAGATATAGATGTCCCGAAAAATAGTCTCATCGTGCTGATACAACGCGGGGATCAATCTATTATCGCCCATGGGGACACTATACTTGAAGATGGCGACCAGGTTACTATTATCGGTCGTTTAGGAGCAGCATCAGAAACTGCCAGTATCATGCAGTGAGCCAGTGGTTAAGTATGAAAGTTCTGGTAATAGGGGTCAACACGCGCCACATAGCCTGTTCTGCCAGCCGGGCCGGGTGTACGGTATATACACTGGGCATGTTCGATGATGTGGACCTAAAAGCCTGCTCTGAGAAGTCAGTAATTCACAACATGCCCGATGTCCATGACCTGGACCTACCAGAACTTGCACCACTTATCAGGACACTTCTCCCTGTTGATTTTATTGTGCTGGGGCCCGGGTTCGAACACCTGGGTAACTGGGTGGAAGAAATAACCCCGGGAAATGTTCCTGTACTCAATAATCCTTCCCATATCTTTAAAAGAATTTCTGATAAGGCCTGGCTGGCAGGTAAGTTAAAGATCCTGAACCTGCCCCACCCTTTTACAATCTCACTTGATTCACTTAACACTCCTGAGGACTGGACTGGTGGCTATCCAGCCATTTTAAAACCAAGGTTCGGGGCCGGTGGAATGGAAAACAGGTTGGTAAGTGATTTAGAAGACCTTAAAATAACAATGGCCGTGCTTGAGTGTGGACAATACCTGCTCCAGCAATTCATTAAAGGCACTGTGGCAAGCGTATCTATTATATCTACAGGTAAGCAAGCTGTTGCTATTGCTGTTAATGAACAGCTTGCCGGGATTGATACGCTCACAAAGATGCCTTTTGCATATTGTGGTAACATCACACCATACATATCTAAACACATTGACTGGATGCGTGAAACCTCTATTAACCTGGCCTTGGAACTGGAATTGGTCGGCTCGAACGGGGTGGATTTCATAATAACTGACAAAGGACCTTTCGTCCTTGAAATCAACCCCCGGTTCCAGGGAAGCATCGATACAGTTGAGCAGTCGACCGGGCTCAACATTTTCCGGCTGCACCATGAATCATTCAAGGGAAAACTGTCCATGTGCGGGGATAGCCAGTGCTTTTCCATCAAGACAATATTCTTTGCCCCGCGAAGGTTTGTGGTGGAAAAAAAGGAATATGATTATTTAGTGAAATGTTATAATAAAGGTACGGCTGCCGATGTTCCTTCTAAAGGAACTGTGTGTGAAAAGGATGAACCAGTGGTATCGTTCTTATCAGAAGGCAACAGCAGGATGGAAGTTGTCAGGCAGGCAGAGCAGCTTGTTAATGGTCTAACTGATATTATTGAAGATACCCACACGGAAGTTTAATGTCTTTATAGCACACAATTAGGGTGTAGGTGAATAAATTTGGTAAACCTGGATGATCCGGTAATTCAAGGTCTTTTATTTAATTTGGTTGGAGAAGATGGAATGGACGTTGTCCTGAACATGCCTGATGGGGAGATTACTGATGATGGGGTAGCTGAGATAACGAACGTCCCGTTAAACATTGTCAGGCGAACCCTCTATATTCTTTTTGAGAATAGGCTTGCCACATACAGGCGTGAGAGGAATAAGGACAGTGGCTGGCTTACATACTTGTGGAAAATAGACCTTAATGGCATTAATGAATTGCTAGAAGCTGAAACTGAAAAATTTATCCGGAATCTCACGACCAAGTTTAAATTTGAAAATGATAATATGTTCTATGTTTGCAAGAACAACTGTGGTCGATTCGTATTTGATATTGTGGCTGAGTTAGAGTTCTTATGTCCCAATTGTGGTGAGGATGTGATCTTTGATGACAATGAACTTATCAAGCAGACATTGAAAAAGCGGATCAATGAGTTGACGTAAGCTTGATACCGGATAAAAACGCTGCTATTGAATTGCTTAAGCTTGCCGGATGCAGTGAAAAGGTAATAAATCACTGCAAAGTGGTTTCAGATTGTGCCCGGGAGATGGCTGAGAAAATCTATCATAACGGGTATACCATAGATATAGAACTTGTGCAGATTGGAGCACTACTTCACGATATTGGCCGGTCACGAACACACGACATCAGGCATGGAGTGGAAGGGGTAATTCTTGCAAAGGATTTTGGGCTTGATGATAAGATAGCCGGAATTATCAGGACACATATCGGTGCAGGAATAACACCTGAAGATACTGTTTCGCTGGGTCTGCCGCCAGATAGGTATATTCCTTTAACTCTGGAAGAAAAGATTGTGGCCCATGCAGATAATCTGGTTGAGGATGAAACGACAGTCTCGATCTTCGAAAAGGTGGAAATCCTCAGAAAAAAAGGGCGTGAGGAACATATCATCGAAAAAATAATCCACTTGAACAATGAGATTGAAAATATGATCGACTAAAGGTTTTCGGGATCGTTTTTCAATACTGCACTCCACCACCATTCTGCCATGTCCTTAAGGTCTTTGCTGAATTGCCCGGAAAGTCTGTATTCACCGTTCTTGTTGCTTATAAAGCCAGCTCCAAGTAGTTTATTCCTCATTGAATAGAATGAAGCTTTTCCCACACCCAATTCTTCTGCGATCTCTTTCCATTCATTTGTTCTTACCGGGTCTTTGTTTTTTTGCCGTTCTTCTATAAGTATTAGAAATTTTTGACCCCTTGCAGCAGTTCTTTCTTCCTGGAAGATACGCCGCATCAGATCATAATAGGGGTCCCGGGAACGGCTTATCCGGGTATTTGATTCTGACCTTACTAGTATTGTAGTTGAGGTTCTTGGAGCATCTTTTACAAGGGTCATTTATTTTATTCCATGCTGCGCTATTGGAATTTTACTTATCAATAAAACGTTAGCAATATTCGATACTTAAGTGGGCTTAGGTTTTATTAATGCAGATTTCACCAATTCTGCATAATCATCTTTTAGTGTGTATACTGTTGGTGTTTTATAGGACTCTTTATACGCCCTGAGTATCCCCAGCTTTGAATGCACATAGCCTATCATTGATGCTACCATATTATGTGAAACATCATATTTTTTAGAAAGGATTTTATGAATTGTATCAACAGTAGCCTCTTTTATTTCAAGGAAGATGTTCAGGAGAGTATTTCTTATTCCTACAGTATCAAGTTCAAGATACTTTTCTAACCGTTCCTTGATTCTTCTTTTAAGGGATCCCATAACATGCGCTCCATTGAAAAAAATTTATCATCTGTTACAATTAATAATGCACTAATTTTCGCAGTTTTAATATATATATGTTTCTACTTATCACTGTGAATAAAAATTCCAGAGTCACTCATCATTAGTATCTCTCACTTTTTTTATCATATTTTCATTAGTTCATCTTAAACCTGTTTCATTATACATTTATATTAAGTGATTGATAATGTTATTACTTCAAACAAATTTTCATATAAAATATAAATGTGGCAACATATAAAATAATTGTGTAATATATTAATATTTTATAATTAACATTATATCAATATAATATTATTTAAGATATAATGCAATTTTATAATTAACATAATATCAATATAATATTATTTAAGGTGT
>Ga0255373_1023_pt1 | contig 37503 bp, 30 predicted proteins | sample ANMaggSeSYBR01E5_FD_182093 | JGI IMG/M metagenome (GOLD analysis project Ga0255373, IMG submission 182093) | Sediment cell enrichment communities from methane seep in Santa Monica Basin, California, United Staets - ANME aggregate JGI... | ecosystem: Environmental > Aquatic > Marine > Cold seeps >... | reverse complement strand
GCTCACATAATGTGGAGTTTTTTTTCACTAAACTAATGGCTTTTGCACAAGAACTAAATGCAGAAGAAAAACGGGGAATTGTTGAAAAACTTAGCGAAGAGGAACTCGCAATATTTGATCTATTGACCAGGCCAGAAATGACTTTGGGCAAGAAAGAGGAATTACAGGTTAAAAGAGTCGCACAGAAGCTTTTGGAAACTCTTAAAGAAGAGATGTTTGTGCTGGATTGGCGTAAAAGGCAGCAATCCCGGGCTGCGGTCCTTGTATCCATTGAAGAAACTTTAGATATTTTGCCTCGAATTTATACTCCAGAGTTATTTCAAAATAAGTGTGATTTAGTATATCAGCACGTATATGACTCGTATTTTGGGCCGGAACAAAGTATTTACGCTCTTGCTGATTGAAGCATCAACTGAAACTTATTTGATTTACTAAACGCACTCCTCCCCCCACCAAACTCTTATCATCCCCCATATTTCAATTACCCCCAGGGCCTCGCTAGGGGTTATCACCCGCGGCAAGTATGACAGATGTCTGCCGGACACCGTCTATACTTATCAATAAAGATGCTGAAATCAAGATAATACAAAAATGGATACAAGAGGCAACAAGAGGCAACAAGAGGCAACAAGAGGCAATAAAATAACCCAAACTCAATTATTCCCCAACGTAAAAACGAACATCAATTCAACTTAACCCCCGTAATACTCGTAATATTATTCTCCTGCATGGAAACACCGATCGTCCTTTCAGCCGCCTGCACCATGGGCTTTCGCAGACTCACCACAATGAACTGGGCATTCTCCTTGGCCTTTTTCACTCTATGTGCCACCCTCTCCGCATTAGAACCATCCAGGAACATATCGATCTCATCAAAAGCATAGAACGGCGCCGGCCTGAACTGCTGGATCGAAAATATCAACGCCAGTGCGGTCAGGCTCTTCTCCCCGCCACTCAAAGCCTCCATACGCTGCAGGCTCTTATCCTTTGGCTGGACCTTCATAGTAAGCCCGCCTGAAAATGGGTCCTCAGGGTTCTCAAGCTCCAGCTCTCCCGGACCGTCCGACAGCTCAGTGAAAATACTCTTAAAATGATAATTAATACCATCAAAACAATCCATAAACGCCTGTTTCTTCATCTGCTCATACTTGTAAATACGCTCCAGAATCTCCTCACGTTCATGGTCCAGTATATCACGACGGCTGCGCAGGTCATTACTGCGCCGTTCCACTTCTTCATATTCCTCAATAGCCCGCATGTTCACAGGTTCCAGTGAAGTCATTGTCCTGGTAATAGAAGCGATCCTGGTCCGGACCTCCTCCTGAGTTGGTACATCCTCACTCAGTTCCACACACCTCTCCTCAACCTCAATCTTAAACTCCTTCACCTGCTCTGCAAGAGTATCCCGCGTAGCATTCAAAGCCATTAATTGACGCCGGGAATTCTCAAGCTTGACCTTGATCTCGCCGTGCTGTTTCTGCCACGATGCATATTCCATCTGGATATTCTCCCTGGCTTTTCGCATATCTGCCAGTTCCACATCCAGTTCCTGCTCCCGCTTCAGCTTATCCTCAAGAGAATATTCCATTTCAGTAATTCCACTCTGCAACTGCTGTATCTTGGATCGAAGTTCATCCTTCCTGCCATCCAGTTCTGACAGCCTGATCCTGATCTCCTCAACCCTTTCATCGGCATACTTCAGTTCAGTGGTAAAGTTATTGATATTAGCCTCGATATCCCGCTCACGGTTCTCAAGCCTCTTGATCTCATCCTCGATGCGCTGTGCCTGCTCATTCAACTCAGGCACCTGTGAGCCTTTCAACTGTTCTTCCAGTTCCCCTGCCCTGGCCGCAAGTCCTGTAATATCCTGCTCTACCTCTTGCTTATTGCCCTCTATATTCTCCATCTCTTCACGCAGTTCCTTTTTACCCGACTCGATCTCCTCAAGCTCTGCCTGTTTTTCGGTAATAAGCACTGTAAGCCTTTCACCCCTGCTGTTTATCTCCTCGATCGCCATCTGCTTTTTGGCAATCTCGGTCTCCACATCCCTCATTTCTTTCTGGACAGATGAGATATGCCCTTCCACTGTGTCCAGTTTGGTTATCAGCGTACTGCGCCGGGATTCATGTTCTGTGATCTGCTCTGCCAGTTTGGTTATCTTATCCTCTTCAGAAGCTGCAAAGGATAGTCCTCTCCTGGACAGGCTGCCGCCGGTCATGGCCCCGCTCTTCTCCACCACCTCGCCTTCCAGGGTGACCATACGAAGACCGCCCATTAATCGCCTTGCAGTAGCCAGGTCCTCCACGATCAGTGTATCCCTGAACACATAATGAAATGCAGCATCGAACTTCATGTCAAAATCAACTAAATTGATAGCATAATCTATCACACCAACCATATCGGAAATATCACGATATCCTGAAGGTGGCATCATCTTGTTCAGGGGCAAAAACGTGGCCCTGCCCCCCCGCTGGTGCTTGAGGAAGGATATGGCACGGGAGGCATCCTCATCAGTATCCACCACAATACCCTGCATACGGCCACCCGCTGCCACTTCCAGGGCAGTGGCATACTCCTGGTCCACCTTACCCAGTTGGGCGATGGTACCATAAATACCGGGCAACTCCCTCATATTCCTGGCCTTTAGTACCTTTTCTACAGCATTGCTATATCCTGATACTTCTTTTACTGCCCTGATCCTTGCCTCGGCTGTCATGTACTCCTGCTGCAGCTTACGCAGCTTCTCGTCCAGGTCCTTGAGCACACCCCTCATCTGGGAGCGGTTGGATTCCAGGTCATCAATATCATTGTTAAGGTCTTCAATCTGTTTGTTCAGGGCCTGGATCTCCTGCACCACATCCTCCCTGTCATCATCAGCGGACTTGATCTTGCGCCCGGAATCTTCTATCTCTTCTTCTATATCCTTTATCTCAGCACTGCGCCTCCGCATGGCATCAAGCAGTCGGTCCTCCTGGCGCATCAGTTCGTTCTTGCGGTTACGGGCCTCTTCAAGGTCATGTCTCACGTTTGACAATTCATCACGGGTCTGTACGAATTTCGAATCCACCTCTGCTATCCTGCTTCGAAGTACCAGCAACTGGGTATTCTGGTCCCCGATCTCACTGGTAATCCCCTCCTTGCGATGTCCCTCTTCCTCTATCTTTGAGGTTAGCTCGGCTGTATTCCCCTTGATGTTATCTATCTCGATAAGTCCTTTCCTGCGCTGGGAATCCAGGTCAGTTATCTCGGATTCAGTAAGTGTAATAGTGTTCTGGCTGACCGATATCTTTCCTTTGGTCTCCTCGATCTGCCGTTTTATTCCTATCTGCTCCTCTTCACCCATCTGGGTTATCTGTTCGTTCAGTTCCTTTAGACCTGACTCCAGTTCATCCATTTTCTCCTGTTTGGATTCAAGGAGTGATTCAAATTCGGACTCGCCTTCCATCCTGGAACTGATCTCTTCCACTATCTTGTCAAACTCTTTTTGCGCATCCTTGAGCTTGGAGAGCAGCACGTAACCCTCATAGCGTACTTTTTCCTCCAGCAGGGTCTGGTACTTCAGTGCCTGATCCCGCTCACGCTGCAGTTTTTCACGCTGGCCATCCACCTCTGCCAGTATGATATCCACTCGCTCGATACGCTCTTTAACAATATCCAGCTCATTTATGGCATGGTCTTTCTTATTATCGAACTCGGCCACACCTGCTATTTCGTCGATTATCTTGCGCCGTTCTGTGGCTGTCATTTCCGTGATACGGGTAACATCACCCTGCATAACCACGTTATAGCCTTCAGGAGTTATCCCGGCCTTGGCAAGATAGTTATGGATCTCCCTTAGGGTGACCGCCTTATTATTGAAATAATAATAACTGTAATATCCCGAATTGGTCTGGCGCACTTTCCTTGTAATGATTATTTCGTCAGAATCCACTGGCATCTCGCGGTCCGAGTTATCGAACCGTATAACGACCTGGGCAAAATCCGGTTTTTTACCCCCGTCACCGTTAAATATCAGGTCTGTAAGTTTTTCTGCACGCAGGCTCCTTGAACTTGAAAGACCGAGACAAAAAAGTATCCCGTCCACAATATTGGACTTTCCACTCCCGTTGGGTCCCGATATCGTAGTAAAACCGTCATAGAAAGGTATCTTGATTTTCCTTCCAAAAGATTTGAAATTCTGGAATTCTATTTCTTTTATGTGCACCTAATACCTCATGATCGGTGTTTTTTCACTATTATTTTTTATATTCGATAACTACATCCTCATCTTCCCTGGCCTCTATAACAACTTCGCCTTTTCTGGTAGAGCCGGATGCAGAAGTTTTGGCAATTATGATGTCCTTTTCATCCTTTTTCCTAAGTGGAACTCTGCCCTCTTCACTTTCTGCAATGATAAACTGGGTTGAGGGTTCAGCTTTTTCTTCTTCAGTATATGGTTCTTCTCTGTGTACCTGTACACTGTCATGCCAGTCAGATAATTTCCCGGGATTTCCAGACTCGGTGGTTGGTGAGGCCTGATCTACCTTGTCGTCTTTAAGGTATTTATTTTTCATGTCCTGGATTATTATTTTTTGGTCAAGCAGTTCCTTCATGACCCCGTTATAGGACAGGGATATGTCCCTTAGCTTATTCTCAAGCACTGATATTCTTTTGTCAAAGTCCAAGTCTTCCTTCATGCCTTCACGAAGCTCTTCAACAATGGACTCTTTTATCGAATTCCTGAGTTCATTGATCTCACGTTCTTTCGCGACCAGCTTATGTTCAAGCCTTTCAACTAAAATATCCCTGTTTTCACTTATCACTGCAACCCCTCAATAATTAACCTCATATCCACTTTATTATTTGAGTCAAGTTACTAAAATAATTTGTGGTATTATTGTTATTATAAAGATAAAAGCTTATAATTATGTACCAATCGCTCTCTTGTCAGGGTGATACGCGTTTGCGGTCCCTGGGGAACAGTACAACATCCCTTATGTTGTCCACATCCAGCATGGTCATGAGCAGCCTCTCGGCCCCCAGGCCCCATCCCGAATGCGGCGGGATTCCGTACCTGAATGCTTTAAGGTAGAACTCAAACCCGTCAGGGTTTAGCCCCTGGTCCTGTATGCGCTTGCGCAGCATGTCGTGGTCATGCACACGCTGGGCACCTGAAGAGAGTTCCATGCGGGGGTGCATCATGTCAAAGGCCTTGGTCACTGTGGGTTCGTCCTCGTAGGGCTGGGTGTAGTAGGGCTTGATCTCGGTTGGCCAGTCCGTGATAAAGTAGTGTTCGCCGATGACCTTGCCTATGACCTTTTCAGCATTTGTGCTCAGGTCGTCGCCCCATTCCAGGAACTCCTTTGAGTTCTCGTTGTTGACCTCGATAGCCTCGTCGTAGGTCAGGCGCTTGAAGGGTGCTTTGGGGATAGTCAGTTCAATGCCTAGGGTCTTAAGGCTGGGTACGGCCCTTTCGGCAATCTTTTCATAAACATAAACGATGAGGTTCTCCAGTATTACCATTACGTCCTCATGGTCCATGAAACTGGCCTCGATATCGATACTGGTGGCTTCGTTCAGGTGCCGCCTGGTGTCGTGTTCTTCAGCTCTGAAAATGGGGCCTATCTCAAACACTTTGTCCATGCCGCCGCTCATCATGAGCTGCTTAAACAATTGTGGGCTCTGATTAAGGAAGGCCTCTGTATCGAAATAGGTGATCGGGAACAGTGCGGTGCCCCCCTCGGTAGCGGTTGCCACTACTTTTGGGGTGGTTATCTCAATAAATCCTTCATGCTCTAAAAATTCCCTTACGGCAGAGAGCATGTGGTGGCGGATGTGAAATACTGCCTGTGTCCTTGGCCTGCGCACGTCCATGAACCGGTTGTCCAGCCTGGTGTCCAGTTCTGCGTTCACCTTGCCTGTGGTATCCATAGGCAGCGGGGATTTGGCCGGGTTCAGCAGGTCGATCTTTATTGGGACCAGTTCGTAGCCGCCTGGGGCCTTGGACTCGGCCTTGACCTCGCCTTCAACCAGGACGACGGATTCGCGGCTGAGGGCTTTGGCGGTCTTAAGCACTTCGGGGTCGATTGTCTTTTTGAACAGGGTTATCTGGGCCATACCTTCCCTGTCCCTGAGGACAAGGAACATGATACCGCCAAGGTCGCGTATTTCGTGGACCCAGCCTGCGAGTTTTACTGTCTGGCCGTTCATTTCCGGGGTTACGTGTGATGTGTAGTGGGTTCTCCTGAATTCCATGTGTACACCTTGTATATGATTATGAAAATTTTATAGGATTTTGTTTCTTGATGTGTCTAATGTAATATTAAATTACGGTTTTGTTGTTAGCAAAAGAAGTGATGTAAGGATTGGCTGCCTTGTAAGTTACCGGTTTATAAGTCACAGGTTTATAGTATGCAAAAATCAAATATCCCGAACTCCATAGGCTCGCCTGACTCCCGCATCAACTCCAGCCCCCTCTATAAGGATAAGATTAAGGATAAGATACATGACGGGCAGTTGGGTCAGTAGCTTGTTGGCACCCTGTCCCTTTGCCATTTCTATCCTGTGTGTGGAATGATTAACAAGGAGATGTGGGGCAGAAGTATCTTGACCGGCAAGTGTACCAAACGCTTCGCAGTGAAACATATCATTCTATTCTGCGAACAATGGGCAAATTACCTTTAGAAGCTAAATTCAGGAGAAAATAACTCGTAAAAGAAATGAGCGACTCAGAGTGCAGGAATTTTGATAATTTTCGTCGAAGAATGGAAGAGCTTGGAGTTTTGACAAAGGAAGAAGCCAGTACATATAATACTAAAGATACAATCCACACATTTAAAGCTTGCAACAATTGATGTTATCGTGAAGCCCAGGCAGATGCTATAAACTCACATACGAATTTTGCGCCCAGAAGTGCGGTATTTCCGCTATCGAACCCGGGAGCGATCTCCACCAGGTCAAAACCAATAGACCGGGGGGCCAGTCGCCTGATAAGTGAAAGCACCTGCCTGTCAGTTAGTCCGAAGGGTTCGGGTGTACCTAGTGCAGGAGCATATGCCGGATCCAGGACATCCATATCCAGCGACAGGTATAGGTGACTTGTATCAAGGTCAATGTGCCTGGAAAGTTCTGCAAGAACATGTGGGATGCCTTTATCCTCTACAAGATCTGCCGGATAGTAGGTAATACCCCTGGACCGGGCAAGTGAGTATTCATCCCTGGTGCCGCTACGTATGCCTACGGATATATAATTATGTGTAATGTCTTCGATGATACGGCGGCTCACACAGGCATGACTGTTGACCTGTCCCTCATATTCCTGACGCAGGTCAAAATGGGCATCCAGCACCACCACACCCAGGTCATTGAAATAGCTCTTTGATCCCCTGACACACGGCACCGTAAGGGAATGTTCACCACCCAGCATTATGGGAATCTTACCATCACTAAGGATGCCGGTTACCATTTCACCAACCGCAGCCTGGGCCTGTTCCACTGTGCAATTATCAGGTATGTCCACATCTCTTGCATTATAGAATGGTATGTCCACATCTCCCGCATCATGGAATGGTATGTCCACATCCCCAGCATCATGGAAGGGTATGTCAGCAAGGTCGATATCGAAGTAAGGGTTGTAGGTCTCAAAGTTATACGAAGCTTCGCGTATGGCATCAGGGGCAAGCCGGCTGCCATTCCTGAAAGAGGATGTACCGTCGAAAGGTGCACCGAAGATCACGAATTCAGCATCAGAATAATTAGAATCGGCATCCGCAAAAAAAAGTTCCCCACCCATGCGAACATTCCTGAAAAAAATTAAAAATAAAATACAGGCTCAGAGTCGCATATCGATTTTCATCTTCCCCATGGCAACCAGATACTGGACATCCTTTCCAACCTCGATCTTACCCTTATACTCATCCGGTAGGGTAAGCTCGATAGTGGAATAATCGCCCATGTCCATTAACTGTACCACATCACCAGAGATAGAGATAACCTGCCCGTTCTTCCTTTCCACAAGGGGAACGTAGATCTTCTGTGTAACAGGCGATATAATGGAACGCTTCTGGTTGTCAAATATGCCAACAGCGTCTACCCTGGCTTTGGCACTTCCGTGTTTTCCTGGTTTTGAATGTGAGAGTGATTTGATCACGCAGGGTTCATCATCGATTATAACATATCTTCCTTCTTTTAATGTACGGACTTCAGTCTGCTCTTTCATGGAATAAGTTCCTCCGATAAATAGACATTGCTAATATCACGAACTTAATATCGTTACGGCTTAAATATATATCGTAAATAATACGACTGGGTACATCCAGATGACCTGGGGAAGGGAAGCTACGTGTATATTCCCATTTCCCATTCTTTCTCTGGTTTCACTTTCTCCCTGGCTTTCTTGATATGCTCTCACCTGTAACCCTGTGCTTTTGCATCTCTTGGGTAGGGGCAAATACAACCTTACTGGCAGCAGCCGTCTTGATCTTTTTAATGGTCACCTTGTCATCGATACCCACACCCGCATTTCGCCTGATACTGCCATCGATCCTGATGACACTCCTTCCGGCATCCTCCGGGTATCCGGGCCAGTTGATAGCACCGGTTTCACGGCTTCCGAAAATGCCGATCACGTCACCTGTTTCCAGCCCCAGTTTTCCTACCTGTTCAATATCGAATCTGGCTATGCCTCTGTTTATATCCTGCTGCCTGGCCTCCTCTACCTTCAGGGTGACCTCTTTGACTTCCTCTGCCATGTATGATCCCAGCAGGAATTCGGTTATTCGACCCTGATCCTCTTGCCTTTTTGTTTTGTCTCACCTTTCAACTTAAAGGTAAGTTCCAGGACACCGTTGTTATATTTTGCCTTGGCACTGTCCGGGTCTATGGACGACTCTGTTGGGATCTCCTTGTAATATTTACGGTCTTTTGTTTCGGCTTTTAGTGTTACCATATCCTCGGTAGCATCCACTTTGACGTCTTCTTTTGTAATGCCAGGCATCTCGGCAGTTATACACAGGTTGTTCTTTTCACTGTCAATGATGTTGCACGAGTATGGTTCTCTCACATCCCCGCTAATCATACCGGAAGCAGATGGCCTGATATTTCCAAACTGTTCTATATGGGGAATTCCATCAGGTCCTACTTTCATACTAAAACCATAGACCAACGGCTTTCCGGGTTCAAGGTCTGTCCTGGATTGGACTGTTCTGAGCATGCGCTCCAACATATCATTGATGTCTCCAAACTCCCTGTCAAATTCGTCAAATATATTCCATCTTGGATCTCTTCTTCTCCACATAACATTAACACCTCACACCCATTTTGGGTATTCAATTATTTGCAACCCAAGTTTCCCACCCAAAAATCAAAACCCACATCGTATGGCTGCATGCCTCTAAAAAATCTGCTATTTGTTGGTCGTAATATTCTTCATTTAATTCCCATCGATTTTAGATATCCCCTCCTCACAACGTTTTCGCTTTGAAACAACTCCAATATCGCTTTCTGCTGCGATTGAGGACTCATTAACTTGAGAAACTCGTCACCCGTACTCTCCACTGTTATTTTTCCGATTATCCCCTCTTTCAATACCTCATACACCTTTTGCGTACTTCTTACTCCAATATCAACTTCCTTCAAGCGGTTTGCGATCGTAATATCAAGCAGATACGAAAGTATGCATATTGTGTAATGCGCTCTTACATGTTTTAGCGTCCAGACATTGAACGGCTGTATCTTAATGAATGATTTCACGTCTTTGACCGCCTGTTCAATCTGATTCTTGTCTCTGTATGCACGAATCAAATCATCTTCTGTAAATCCGTTCTCATCATCCCCTTTACTCGGAGTATTTGTAACAATCGTCCATAAACCATCAATTCGCTCTGCTTTCTTAATTGCTTCCCTATTCCCATCCGTTTCTTTGGGAACAATGTGGAAGCTGTTAATTTCCCTCCCATCTGCTTTTATTATCTGAGGTTCGAGATCATAATCCACAAAGTTCATTGCTTTCATCGCTTTGAGCTGTTTGTCGATTCCGTTTTTCGTTTTGTCTCTGTTTCTGCTTTTTTTTGCTCTGGACAACGCTTCGTTTTCCTTGTTCAGATAGTCTTTTGCTCTCTGTATTAGTTCTTTACGGGATTTTCTCTGGTCTGTAAGCATTTCCGGGTTAAATATCAGGGCATAACGTCTGCCATCGACCGTTCCAAGGTTTTCATAGTATGTTGTGTCATCATATTTCCTGAACCCCATTTTAATTATCTGTTCAGTCATATTTTCTTCGTTGATCGATTCAAAACGCTCAATATTGACCTTTTGCGTGCCTGGAATCTGATTCTTGTCGAGAGCTGTGATATACTTGTATTTTTCGAGCTCCAGATGTTTAAGATTCTCATCAGAAACCATACCCCTGTCAAAAACCAGCACAATCTCGTTATCTTTGAATTTGAATTCTCTTTTCCACTTAATCGACAAATCCTTGATTGTTTTGACATCTGCTGTGTAATCTTCAAGTATGTCCCATGCAAATGGATAACCAGCTGAGTTCACCAGAAGTGAGAGAACGACTCTCTTTTTCTGAAATCCGTTGTTTTTGGTTCGCCCTGCCCTCGCTAACTCGCATTTCCGCCCCTCGAAATACGAATCGGTAAGATCGTAAAAAACGATGTGCATGCTGCTCTCGTCCTGTTTATTCAGGGTTTTGTACAGGTAACGCTCTATATCCTCTTTTTTATCCTCTATAAGGTCAAGCTCACGAAATATCCTTGATTTATTGATATGCTGACCGTTTATGTGGAGAATACGGTCTAATGCGGTTTTGTTGAACCAGTCTACACCGGAAAAATAACTTCCCGGATCCAGACAGCGATATAGCGTCAATATCTCCAATATTTCTGATGTCTGCACGTCTTTGTCCCCTGATTGTGGGAATATCTTCGAAAGCTTCCATTGCTTCCAGATAACATCCAGGAATGCGACGTCTAAATAGCGCCAGTGATCCTCAAAGATCAGGTCTTCTACTTTTATTGTCTCAATCTCAAGCCCTTTCATGACCGCAAGACCGCGCCTGATCCGCTGCACCTCTTTCGGCGACAGACCGCTTAAGTAAGTGATCACACGATGCCTGTTCTTGCCGTTTTCTCTGTATGGCTCTACAAGACTGTAGTACTCATGGTGGTGATGCTTAAGATACCAGTTGAACTTCATGCGCCTATATTGGTCGTAAATTACTTAAAAGTATTGGTATAAAAACGGTATGTATCGGAGGTAAATTGTTTAATTATTATGAAAAACTATTGGTCGTAATAAATGCCGGAGATGGGCGGTGCTAATAGGCAAAATGAGTGTAAAAAGTAGCCTTGTGTATCTGGTTTTTTGCTATGGAACCATCACAAAAAGGAAGTTAACTGTGGGAAAGGTGGGTTGTAAACAACGACTATATTGACCAAATATTTTTGTTCATTGTGTTAAAGAGTGCAAGATTTTCTGATTACCTTGTTTCAGTGGCACAAGGGAGTGCTAATCAAGCAAGTATTACACTCTCTGATATTTTCTCATATGATGTCGAATGGCCCGAAAAGACTGAGCGCAAATGGATTGTTTCAATTATTGATACTCTTTCATCTAAAATCGAACTCAACCGCCAGACCAACCAGACCCTAGAATCCATGGCGCAAACCATATTCAAATGCTGGTTTGTGGATTTTGAGCCAGTCAAAGCCAAAATCACCGCCCTCGAATCAGGTGAAGATGCCGAAGGCATAACCCGCGCCGCCATGCGCGCCATTTCCGGCAAGACCGATGATGAGTTAGACAAAATGCAAGCCGGGCAGCCGGAAGACTACGCCCAGCTCAAAACCACCGCCGAACTGTTTCCTGCGGCTATGCAGAATTCGGAATTGGGGGAAGTGCCGGAGGGGTGGGAGGTTGGAATATTGAGTGATTTAATAGATTTCAATCCTAAACGAATACTCAAAAAAGGTGTTGCTACACTTTATCTTGATATGAAGAACGTCCCTACAACAGGTCACTTAGCCGATGATATCATATTAAGGGAAATGGGAAGCGGTACAAAGTTTATTAATGGCGATACTCTATTGGCTCAGATTACACCTTGTCTTGAAAATGGAAAAACAGCATATGTCGACTTTTTATCAGATGGACAAGTTGGCTGGGGTTCAACAGAATATATTGTTATGAGGCCTAAAAATGGCATCCCAACATCTTTCGGATACTTTGTTGCAAGGTTCGATTCATTTCGTCAGTTAGCGATCCAAAGTATGACTGGGACAAGTGGTCGACAACGTGCAAATACAAATGCACTCAAAGCATTACCTTGGATCAAGTTTCCAAATGAGATTATTCAAGCATTTGATAAAATCGGTGGTGCGACTTTAGAACAAGCTAAATCGCGTGGAGACAAAAACAAGACACTAGCCAAACTTCGCGATACCATTCTACCCAAACTCCTTTCCGGTGAATTATCAGTTGATGCACTAAAAATAACAAACGAGCAGGGAGCGTAATAAAATGAATGAAGACGAACTGGAACAACTTTGTCTCAACTGGTTCCGTGATAACAGTTGGGATATCGCCTATGGCCCCGACATTGCCCCTGACTCAAATGCACCCGAACGCAGCGATTACCACGAAGTGGTGTTAAAGCGATACCTGCACGAAGCCCTTGTGCGCATCAATCCACACATGCCCGAAAATGTCATTGAGCAAGCCATGGCGGTGGTATTAAAGCCCGACAGCCTGGACCTGACAATCAATAACCACGCCTCCCATCGCTTATTGATGGACGGTGTATCGGTTGAATATCGCAAAGACGACAGGACGATCCATGACCACGCCTTTATAATCGACTTTGAAAATCTCGCGAACAATCGCTTTCTGGCAGTCAACCAGTTCACCATACAGGGAACAAAACAGCTGCGCCGTCCCGATGTTGTCTGTTTTATAAACGGCTTGCCAATTGCAGTGCTGGAGCTTAAAAGCCCTAACGATGAGAACGCTGATATCTGGAATGCGTTCAATCAGCTGCAAACCTACAAAAACGAGATCAACGACCTGTTTGTGTTCAACGAAGCACTGGTTGTGAGTGATGGTTACAATGCCCGTATTGGTTCTCTGACAGCGAATCAGGAACGCTTTTCACCCTGGCGTGCCATCAAGCACGAAGACGACAGGCCGCTATTGGAATGCCAGCTGGAAACCATGGTGCGGGGATTTTTCGACCGCGAGATGCTGCTCGATTACATCCGCTTTTTTGTGCTGTTTGAAACTGATGGTGAAGTCATCATTAAAAAAATAGCCGGTTATCACCAATTCCATGCAGTTCGCGAGGCGGTAAATGCAACCCTGATAGCTGCAAAGATACCGGATGAACACATGTCATCCGAAGCCCGTGCATCATATGGCAAAGAAGTTGAGCCTGGCAGCAAAAAGGCTGGTGTATTCTGGCATACCCAGGGTTCAGGCAAGAGTATATCCATGTGTCGTTATGCCGGAAAGTTGTTGCAGCAATCGGCAATGAATAACCCCACCATCGTAGTAGTGACCGATCGAAACGATCTGGACGGTCAGCTGTTCCAGACATTCTCCAATGCCCAGGAACTGTTCAGGCAAACACCGGTTCAGGCTAACAGCCGTGACGAGTTGCGCCAGCTGCTCTCTGAGCGAGAAACAGGCGGCATTATTTTTACCACAGTACAGAAATTCTCACCCTTTGAGAAGGAAGATGGCCACCCAATCTTAAACGACCGCCATAATATTGTAGTGATCTCAGATGAGGCACACCGCAGCCAGTATGGCCAAAAAGGCCGCTTTATAAATGTGAAAGATAAAGATGGAAATGTGGTAGATAGCAAGCTGGTATTCGGTTATTCCAAGTACATGCGTGATGCCCTGCCCAATGCTTCATTTATTGGATTTACGGGTACACCGATTGCTCTTGAAGACAAAGATACACGCGCAGTATTTGGGGATTATGTTTCCATTTACGACATCCAGGACGCTGTGGACGATGGTGCAACCGTGCCAATTTATTACGAGTCGCGCCTGGCAAAGCTCGATCTAAATCATGCCGAAATTGAAGCGTTGTCTGACCAGGTTGAAGAAATAATGGAAGACGAAGAAAATGTATCAAGTCGAGAGAAAACCAAAGGCGAGTGGAGCCGCTTAGATAAACTGGTAGGGACTGAACCGCGCATTCGGGAGGTGGCTGCCGATCTGGTGGAACACTTTGAAACACGCACAAAGTCGGTGGATGACAAGGACATGAGGGATGGCAAAGCCATGATCGTGGGCATGAGCCGCGAGATCTGCGTACACTTATACAATGCCATTGTGGAATTGCGCCCGGATTGGCATGATCCCGACCCTGACAAAGGCGCCATTAAAATTGTGATGACGGGTTCGGCATCTGATCGTGAGTTGTTACAGCCACACATCTATAACAAGCAAACCAAGAAACTAATTGAAAAACACTTTAAAAATATTAACGACTCACTCAAATTGGTGATCGTTCGTGATATGTGGCTCACCGGCTTTGATGTGCCATGTTGTCATACCATGTATATCGACAAACCGATGAAAGGCCACAACCTGATGCAGGCCATAGCGCGGGTAAATCGAGTATTTAATGATAAACAAGGTGGCCTGGTGGTAGATTACATTGGCATTGCCAGTGAATTAAAGCAAGCACTGAAAGACTATACCGATGCAAAGGGCAGAGGAGAACCAACCCTGCGCGCCGAAGAGGCGTATTCTGTTTTGCTGGAAAAAATGGATGTCGTGCGCGGGCTTTTTCATGGTTTTGATTACAGCGACTTTGAAGACAAAGCATACAAACTGCTGGTACCGACAGCAAATCATGTTTTGGGACTTGATGATGGTAAAAAACGCTATTTAGATGCAGTGTTGGCGATTAACAAAGCCTATTCATTGTGCAGCACTTTAGATGAAGCAAAAGAACTGCGTGCTGAGATTGCATTTTTTTCGGCTATTAAAGCCGCCATTGGTAAATTCACATATCTCGATAAAAAGCGCACTCAGGAAGAAAAAAATTCGGCTCTCAAGCAGATCCTGGATAATGCCGTGATTGCCGAAGGTGTCACCGATGTATTTGAACTGGCCGGGTTAGATAAACCTGATATTGGGCTGCTGTCGAAGGAGTTTTTGGAAGATGTTCGACAGATGCCTTACCGTAACCTGGCAGTAGAGTTATTGGAAAAACTGCTTAAAGACGCAATAAGATCGAAATCCTACAATAATGTTGTGCAGGAGATGAAATACGGCGACCGATTAAAGGAAACATTACGTAAGTACAACAATCGTGCAATTGAAACCGCCCAGGTTATTGAAGAGCTTATTGAGATGGCTAAGGAGTTCAAAGAGGCACTAAACCGCGATGTTGAGCTAGGATTGCAACCGGATGAGGTGGCTTTTTACGATGCATTGGCAAATAACGAAAGCGCTGTGCGTGAATTAGGCGATGAAATTCTCAAAAAGATTGCTGTAGAAATTACCGAGAAACTGCGTAGATCAACGACAGTGGATTGGCAAGTGCGTGATAGTGTAAGAGCTAAATTACGCATTCTTGTCCGCCGTACGTTGCAGCGCTACAAGTACCCGCCGGATATGGCAGCGGATGCCGTTGAATTGATACTGAAACAAGCTGAAGTGCTCTCAAATGCGTGGACACATTAGTGGACATTGAGAGTGGTAACAACGATTACTTCGCCATCGACAATTTTGGAATCGTGTGAGAACGAGTCGTGTTTAAGTTTTTAAATTTCAGTAAGAATTCTGGAAACAGTAATCATATCCAGCTTTTCACATCTCTAAATGGTACTTCCCAATACTCTTTATCGTCATTTCTCCCCTGCTCATGGCCTCAATTGCATCGGCAGCAGCCATTGCCGCCTGTATAGTAGTGATATATGGTACAGCATAATCCACAGCCGCCCGCCGTATCCCCCTTCCGTCCTTGTAGCTTATCTTGCTAGTGGGCGTATTGATGACCAGGCCGACATCATCTTTGCGCATCAGGTCAATGACATTAGGACTGCCGTCGTGTACCTTCTTTATTTCAGTAACGTCGAAACCCTTACCGGACAGGTACCGGACAGTGCCGCTGGTAGCAATGATTTCCAGTCCCGCATCTGCCATCTTCCTTGCTATCTGCACCAGTACCGGCTTATCCTGGTCCCTGATGGACATGAACACCTTACCCTGTAGCGGTAGTGCATTATCTGCTGCCAGTTCTGCCTTGAAAAAAGCCAGCCCATAACTGTAATCCACACCCATGACCTCACCTGTACTGCGCATCTCAGGGCTGAGGATCGGGTCCGCTCCAGGGAGTTTGTCAAATGGCAGCAGGACTTCCTTCACTGAAACATGTACAGGCCTGGGTTCCTGGAGGTATCCCTGCTCCTTCAATGTTATCCCTATCATGGCCCTGGCCGCTATCTTGGCCAGCGGCAGTCCCACAGCCTTTGATACGAATGGAATGGTGCGGCTGCTCCTTGGGTTCGCCTCCAGCACATAGACCACCCGGTCCTTGTATGCCATCTGGATGTTCAGGATACCCTTTACCCTGAGTGCCAGGGCAATGCGCCTCACATAATTCCTGACCGTATCCAGGACATACTGTCCCAGTGACTGGGGTGGTATCACGCACGCCGAATCACCGCTGTGTATCCCGGCCTCTTCGATATGCTCCATGATCGCACCGATAAGCACGTCCTCGCCATCGCATATGGCATCCACATCGATCTCAATGGCACCCTCAAGGAAGTTGTCGATGAGCACAGGACGCTCAGGCGAGACCCGCACTGCCTCATTCATATACCGGTTCAGGTCGTTCTCGTCATATACTATCTCCATGGCCCGTCCTCCCAGTACATAGGAGGGGCGCACCAGCACAGGGTACCCGATACCGGCTGCCACTTCCCTGGCCCCGGCTTCCGTGATAGCATAACCCGCCTCTGGCTGTGGAATGCCCATACCCTGCAGCATCTTGTTGAACCGCTCCCTGTCCTCTGCAATATCCATATCTTCCGGAGTAGTGCCCAGGATAACGGTATCCAGGTCACGCCTGCGCAGCAGTTCCCGCTGCAAGGGTAATGCCAGGTTCACAGAGGTCTGGCCGCCGAACTGTACCATCACACCCCAGGGTCTTTCCAGCTCGATAACATTCATCACGTCCTCAAGGGTCAGTGGCTCAAAGAACAGCTTATCCGAAGTATCGTAATCTGTGGACACAGTCTCGGGATTGTTGTTGATAATATGAGTCTCAATGCCCTCTTCCCGCAGTGCACTCACCGCATGTACTGTGCAGTAGTCGAACTCTATACCCTGCCCGATGCGGATAGGGCCCGCACCCAGTATCAGCACCTTTTTACGGTCAGTGGGTTCGTTCTCGCACATCTCTTCATAGCATGAATAATAATACGGGGTCTCGGCAGCGAACTCGGCAGCGCAGGTATCCACCATTTTATAGGTGGTAATGATCCCCATCTGCCTGCGCATGTCATTGATATCTTCCCTTGTCCTGCCTGTGAGTTTGCCTATCTCCTCATCTGTGAACCCCATTCGCTTGGCACGGTACAGGGTCTCCCTGGTCAACTCCGAGCGCAGGGTATCTTCCATCCGGATCATATTGTGTATCTTTTCCAGGAAGAACGGGTCGATAGATGTGATGCCTGATATCTCATCAATTGAAAATCCGGTCCTCATACCATGGTAAATGGCAAACAACCGCTCATGGGTAGGGGTCGTCAGCAGGTCAGTTACCTCTTCACGGTCCCACTCCCTGAACCCGAAATACATATCCACGTCAAGGCTGCGGATAGCCTTTTTCATAGCTTCTTCAATGGTGCGTCCGATAGCCATGACCTCTCCCGTGCTCTTCATAGCCGTGGTCAGGGTCTTATCTGCGGTCACGAACTTATCAAAGGGCCACCTGGGTATCTTGACCACGGTATAGTCCACAGTGGGCTCAAAGGACGCAGGCGTCTTTTTGGTAACATCATTGGGTATCTCGTCCAGGGTCATGCCAATGGCGATCTTTGCGGTCACCCTGGCTATGGGGTACCCGGTGGCTTTGCTGGCCAGTGCAGAGGAGCGGCTCACCCTTGGGTTGACTTCCACGATCCTGTATTCGCTGTCCTTCACTGCAAACTGGATATTGCACCCGCCTTCGATTGACAGGCTTCTTATGATATTGATACTGGCACTGCGCAGCATCTGGTGGTCCCTGTCCGACAGGGTCTGGCTGGGAGTGACCACAATGCTCTCTCCTGTATGGATACCCATGGGGTCGATATTCTCCATGTTGCATATCACGATACAGGTATCATTGGCATCACGCATCACCTCGTACTCGAACTCTTTCCAGCCCATAATCCCCTCCTCGATGAGTACCTGGGTGATCCGGCTGCGTTTCAGGCCCAGTTCAGTGATCGAGATGAGTTCTTCCTTTGTCCTGGCAATTCCACTGCCGGCCCCGCCCAGGGTATAGGCCGGCCTGATGACAAGTGGCAGGCCCAGTTGTTCGATCATTGCAACTGCATCCTCAATGGTGTTCACGGCCTTGCTGCGGGGTACAGGCTCACCGATACGCTGCATGGCCTGTTTGAACAGGTCCCGATCCTCGGTATCCTGTATGGCTTTTAAGGGTGTGCCATAAAGTTTGACATTGTATTTCTCAAGTACGCCCATCCCGGCCAGTTCACTTACGACGTTTAGTCCGGTCTGGCCGCCCAGTCCCGCTATCACTCCGTCCGGCCGCTCCTTTTCGATGATACGTTCCACGATCTCGGGTTTGATGGGTTCGATATATACTACATCTGCCATTTCCGGGTCGGTCATGATAGTGGCAGGATTGGAGTTAATGAGTACTACGCTCACACCTTCTTCTCTCAATGAACGGCATGCCTGGCTGCCGCTAAAATCAAACTCGGCCGCCTGCCCTATCATGATAGGACCGCTGCCTATCAGCAGTACTTTATTAATATGAGGATTACGGGACATTATTTCATCACCCTTTTCACTATGGTATCAAAGAACCATTTTTCAGTGTCCCAGGGACCGGGGCTGGCCTCGGGATGGAACTGTACGCTCATGATATCCAGGTAGTCATGGGCGATACCTTCCACTGTATTATCGTTGATGTTCAGGTGGGTGATATGCGCCTCTGCCGCATCCAGGGAACCGGCATCCACTGCAAATCCGTGATTCTGGGAAGTGATGTATACAGTATTTGTGTTCAGGTCCTTTACAGGCTGGTTGGCACCCCGGTGCCCGAACTTCAGCTTGTAGGTGCTGGCTCCCAGCGCCAGGGATATGATCTGGTTGCCAAAGCAGATGCCGTAGATGGGTACTTCTCCCATCATGTGTTTTACAACATCAATGGCAGTGCCTGCCTTTTCCGGGTCGCCCGGGCCGTTTGATACGAATATGGCATCAGGTTTTTGTTCAGTAATATAGTCAGGCGGAGTACTTGCAGGTACTACGGTAATACCTACACCCCGCTGCTGCAGGCTCTTTATCATGTTGGTCTTTATGCCAAGGTCGATGACCACGAAATGAGGCTTGTCCTTGCCGGTTGCTTCAATATGGTAGGGGGCGGGGCAGGTCACCCTGTCTATCAGGTCGTGTTGGTCAGATATCTTCGGATGCTGTCTTGCCAGTCGCACTGCTTCCACACCATCGTCGCTGTCTGTGAGCAGGCATGCCCGCATAGCGCCGGTATCTCTGGTCTTGATGGTCAGCATCCTGGTATCCACACCTGCGATACCGGGCCGGTCTTCTTCTTTTGCAAAATCAAAAATGGAGCGCCCTGACAGGTGGTGGGATGGATGGTCACATGCCTCCCTGACCACCAGGGCCTCTGCCTTCATGCCGTCTGACTGGAAGGTCTTGCCGCTTACACCGTAATTGCCGATGAGGGGGTAGGTGAACATCAGTATCTGGCCGGCATATGAAGGGTCGGTAAGTGCCTCTTCGTATCCGGTATATTGAGTTGTAAAAACAAGTTCCCCGCAAACAGCAGTTCCGGCGGCACCAAAACCAACGCCCTTCACAATTGTGCCGTCTTCTAATCCTAGTATTGCTTTCATACTAGGTGCTTAAAATGGGAGGAATGGGTTAAAAAGATTGTGTAAATTAAAATTTTCTATGCCGTCAATTATCTTAACCGTTGTGACTTCATGCAAAATGACAAGTAGGAGCTTCGGATAAAATAAGTTGGGGAAAATATTAAGGAACTATAAGTAAAATATATGAATTTAAGTGGAAAAAATGTTCCAGACTAACAATAAGTATACTGGATGCTTGTTTATTCTCATCACTATTATTGTCATTCTTATTTCCGGTTGCATCCATGATAACAATGAAATTACTGTTGACCTTGATAATACAATAGATAGGGTCGTTCAATATCCGCCGGATGAAACAGATGTTATTTATTTTGGTTTTGACCTAAGGCTAAGCCCGAAAGAGGATGCAAGGATGTATGCCCCTTTTTTGCAGTATATGAGCGAGGAGACCGGGCGAACATTCAAGATACATTTCACTCCTTGTTATTCCAGTACAGTAGATGAGCTTGGTGAGGACGTCACCCAATTTGCATTACTTGGTGGACTGAACTATATCATTGCTCATGATAAATACAATGCAACCTGCCTTGTCAGGGGACTTAATGAAGAAGGCAGGAGCGAATACAGGGCTGCCATTAGATATGACATAATCGAATAGGAGAGGACATAGTGAAGATATATTACAAGCTAAACCTGCTTATCATTTTCCTGCTGGTAATCTCAACATTGATTATTACAGCTTCAGTGAATGTCAGGATGAGTGATGCACTTGAACAGGAGATGCTTGAAAGGGAGTTGATCATTGCAGAATATGTGACTGAAGACCTGGCAAACCCACTCCTGCAAAAGGATGCCATAGCGGTTAATGAGATCATCGACAATGTCATGATACGCAATACTGATGTCAGGTATATCTATGTGGTTGATTTTGATGGTGTTGTGGTCGCCCATACCTTTTCACAGGGTTTCCCTGCAGATATGGTAACAGCAAATCTTATTCCTCCCAATGAGAAAACTGCGATTAGGGTATTTTCTGTTGAAGGTGAATCCATCCAGGATGTGGGTGTCCGTGTACTGGATGGGATGGATGCAAAGGTCTATTTCGGTTTCAGTAGAGCAAATATTATTACTTCCATTAACAAGACAACCAATACAATCGTCAGCACAGTGGCATTGATCCTGTTGTTTGGTATTGTCATGAGTTTTCTTCTGACCCGTACCTTAACCAGCCCGATAGAAAAACTGGTGGCCGGGATAAACAGGGTGGCCGAAGGGGACCTTGATTTCCAGGTGGAGGTTACGACCAGTGATGATATCGGGGTACTTGCGGATTCGTTCAACCGGATGACCGCTGAGCGCAAACGTACTGAAGAGGCGCTCAGAGAGAGTGAGGAGAAGTATCATCTGCTGGCAGATAATACACTTGATTGTATCTGGCAGATCAATTTGGATTTCAAATTTACGTATGTAAATCCGGCTAGCTATCAGTTACTTGGGTATACACAGGAAGAATGGATCGGAAGTTCATTATCTGACCACTGTTCATCTGAGAATATAGAATTCATGTTAAATTTGGCAAAGGAGGAGATAAAGAAAGGTAATAATCCGAATGGTTTAATATTTGAAACTGAATTATTTCATAAAAATGGCGAAATAATCGCAGTTGAAATAAATGAAAAAATTATATTTGATGATGATGGAAATCCAGTATCGATTCAAGGAACTACCAGAAACATCACCAATCGCAAGCAGGCTGAGGAGATACTGAGAGCAGAACAAAACAAACTTATTAATATTTTTAATTCTATGGAAGATGGCATTTACATTGTAAACCAGGATTATGATATCGAATATGTAAATCCAGTGCTAATGAAGGATTTAGGTGAATGGGAAGGGGTCAAATGCTATTCGTATCTACATGGCCGGGAAGAAGTTTGTCCATGGTGCAAAAACCAGGACGTTTTGTCAGGAAAAACTCTTCAATGGGAGTGGAAATCTGATAAAACAGGCAAGATATTTGATCTTATTGATACACCGCTGAAGAATCCCGATGGCAGTATCTCGAAGTTGGAGATATTCAGGGACATAACCAAGCGTAAGCAGGCTGAAGAAGAAATCCGCAAACTCAATACAGAACTTGAACAACGAGTAGCAGAGCGCACTGCCGAACTAAAAGACAAGAACGCCGAACTTGAGCGTATGAACAAACTCTTTGTTGGGCGGGAGATCCGGATGGTAGAACTCAAGAAGCAGATCGCTGAGCTTGAAAAGGATATCAAGCCTGATAAAAAAGCGGGGGATAAGACTACATGAAATTGAAGGGCTTTAAATTTGGTAAGGATAAAGAGCTACTCAAAAAACACACAGAAGAACTGGAGTTGACTGAAAAATATCTCCCAGTAATATATGACACACTTTCTGAAGTGATATTCCTTCTGGCCGTTGAATCCGATGATCGCTTTCGCTTTGTGTCTGTGAACCAGGCATTTTTGGCTGTCACCGGATTGACCATGGAACAGGTTGTTGGTAAAAGGATTGAAGAGGTGTTACCAAAAACGGCTCTTGTGCTTGTTATTGGCAAGTATAAAGAAGCGATAAATGAAAATAAGACTGTTTTCTGGGACCAGGTTTTTGCCTACCCTACAGGTGAACTTGCGGGTGCTGTGACAGTGACGCCGGTACTAAATGCACAGGGTTTATGTACCCATCTTGTTGGTTCAATACATAATATTACCAAACGCAAGCAGATGGATGAGGCGCTGCTCAAGAGCGAAGAAAAATTCCGTTTACTAGCTGAGAATTCTGTTGATTGTATCTGGATGTTGGATAAAAAGTTGAGGTTTACTTATCTAAGCCCTTCTGCGGAAAGAATATTGGGATTTAAACCGGAACAGTTGGTTGGTACAAGACTAAGTTCGCATTTCAAGAAAAAAGAATTTTTAAAATTTGGTGTTCTGGCTGCCAATTTAATTAAAAATTATAAGGATTTTACTCATCTTACCTTCGAAACCAAAATGCTCAACAGCAAGAAGGATGAGGTGGATATTGAAATTACCAGTAGGGTGCTTCTCAATAGCAAGGGTAAGCTAATCGGTCTTCATGGACTGACCAGAGACATCAGCGAGCGCAAGCTGGCAGAAAAAGCAATGCAAGAGAGCGAAGAACGGTTCAGGACTATCGTTGAGACAGCTCCCAGTCTCCTTATGATTACTGATGCAAAAGGTAATAACCTATACGTCAGCCCTAACTGTGAAGAGATTACAGGTTACACCCAGGAAGAACTGCAGGGTGAACTGCTATGGTGGGTGCATGAGGATGACGCTCAAAGGGCGAAGGAACTCTTTGCGCATACCTTCCGCAATGGAGTGGGATACAAGAACTTCGAATACAAGATAGTCAAAAAGAATGAGGGAATGCGGCATGTTTCAAGCTCCTGGGAGCCGCTTAAAGATGAAGAAGGGGAGTTTGAGGGGATTGTCTTCCAGACGATTGACATCACCGAGCGCAAGCAGGCAGAAGAAGCACTGCAAAAACTCAATGAGAAACTTGAGCACCGTGTTCACGACCGTACTGTCGAGCTTGAGAAAAAGAACGCAGAACTTGAGAGGATGAACAAGCTATTTATAGGACGTGAGATCCGGATGGCTGAACTCAAGAAACAGATCGCTGAGCTTGAAAAGGATGACGAGGCTGATAAAAAGGCTGGGGATAAGACGACATGACACTGAAGGATTTAAATCAAGAGAAGGATGAAGAGTCACTCAAAAAACACAAAGAAGAACTGGAGTTGAATGAAAAACATCTCTCACTCATCTATGACTCGGTTTCTGAAGTGATATTTCTTCTGGCTGTTGAACCCGATGATCGCTTTCGCTTTATATCTGTTAACCGGGCATTTTTGGCTGTCACCGGATTGAACAGGGAACAGGTTGTTAGTAAAAGAATTGAACAGGTTTTACCAGAAACGGCTCATGCACTTGTTATTAGCAAGTATAAGGAAGCGATAACTGAAAATAAGACCGTTTTCTGGGAGCAGACTTCCACCTATCCTGCAGGTGAACTTGTGGGTACTGTGACAGTGACGCCTGTTTGGAATGCTGAGGGAGTGTGTACCTATATTGTTGGTACAGTGCATGACCTTACCGAGCGCAAGAAAGCGGAGGAGCAAATTCGGTTCTTATCATCGGTTTTCGAGCAATCTGCAGATGGAATGGCGATCGTTAACATGGAAGGGAATTTGCTTTTCGTAAATGATGCTTGGGTAAGTATGCACGGCTACGAAAAGGCGGAGGAACTGCTCGGTCAAAACCTGAGTGTATTTCACAACGAAGATCAACTTAAGAATGATGTTGAGGCGTTTAACCGGAAAGTTAAGGAAAAGGGACACAACAACGGTGAGGTTGGTCATATACGCAGGGATAGCACAATATTCCCCACACAAATGACCAGCACTCTTCTGAGGGATGAAAACGACAATCCGATTGCCATAGCTGGCGTGGCTACGGATATCACCGTGCGCAAGAAGATGGATGAAACACTACGCATAGCCCATGAAAACAACAGAACAATTCTCGATAAAGCCCCATTTGACGTAGTCGTTATCAGCAGGGATAGGAAGATCAAGTGGGTCAATGATACCGCCCTGAAAATGGCAGGAATGGAAAATGGAGATATCATGTTTGGCAAGAACTGCGGCGAGTATCTGTGTCCTGCGCAGCAGAACGAGTGCCCTATTCTGGACAAGGGGCAGCAGGTTGACAATTCCGAACGAATTTTTCGCAGGAAAGACGGCAAAGAAATGCCAATCATCAAGACAGTCGCAGAGGTCAACATGGATGGTGAGGATGTTCTGCTGGAAACTTTTGTCGATATCACAGAGCGCAAGCATCCAGAAGAACAACTCAACATGTTCAAGTCTTTTGCTGAGACCTCTAATCAAGGAATGGGATGGGCAGATATCGACGGCAATATTGTATATACAAATTCTGCTTTGGCTAAGTTATTTGGAGAAAAAGATCAGAAGGTCCCATTAGGGAAAAATGTTGCAGCAACCTATTATCCTGAGGATGAACAGCAAAGGCTTAGGGAAAAGGTTTTTCCTTGCGTTTTTAAGGATGGAGCATGGTCCGGGGAATTAATGATACGGCAAACAAGCGGGAAATTAATACCGACGCAGAATAGTTTATTTTGCATACGTAACGAGGTGTCAGAACCCATATTTTTTGCTAATATTGTTATGGACATCACAGAGCGCAAGCAGGCCGAGGAAGAGATCCAAAAACTCAACGACGAACTTGAACAGCGGGTCATTGAGCGAACAGCCGAACTGGAGGAAAAGAACAAAGACCTTGAGCGCATGCTCAAAGCTTTTGTGGGACGGGAGGTCAGGATGGCTGAACTCAAGGAGCAGATCGATGAACTTGAAAAGGATGTCGAATCTGGTAAAAAAGCAGGGGATATGAAGACATGACTTTGGAGGATTTGAGTCAAACCTTGCGACGACACATCCAACCGCAGCAGAACTGCGGGGTATAGTGATGAAAATAAAAAAGAACACTCTGATACGTAGTTATGCCCTGAGTATGGGTATGGAAGCAGCTACAGACCTGATCACAGAAAAAATAAACAGCGCAGCCCTGGAGGAGAAAGAACTATACACCGAAGAAGAGACTGCCGAGATATATGGTGAGCTGATAAAAGAGGGGGGTTTAATCGGAATAGTCGCGCAAAATCTTGTGGTCCAATTAGAGCGAAAGAGATCAGAAGAGCAGACATTGCTACTTGATAATATTGAACACCATATCTGGTATCTGACTGATAAAGAGACCTATGGTGTTGTAAACAAAGCCCATGCTAAATTCTTAGGGTTGGAAAAGGAGGAATTAGAAGAAAAGGATTTGTACGACATAATTGGTGTGGAAGAAGCCGATATTTGCATTGCTAATAATAGAGAGGTATTTGAGAAGAAAAAGCAGTCACATATAGAGGAATGGATTAAAAATGTGAGAGGTGAAATGCGTTTACTATCTATTACAAGGACGCCGAAAATAGACGAAAATGGAAATGTTGAATATGTAATATGTGCAGCAGAAGACATCACCGAGCGAAAAAAAGCGGAAGAGAAAATAAAAGAAGCAGATATTATTATAAATAAAAGTCCTGCTGTGGCTTTTACATGGAAAAACGAGGAAGGCTGGCCGGTAAAGTATATTTCGGAAAATGTTAAAAAGCTTTTCGGTTATTCCTCTGAGGACTTTTTGTCCCGGAAAATAAGCTACGCTGAGTGTATTTATCCAGATGATCTTGAACGAGTAGAGCAAGAGATTGCAGATTTCAGTGAAGAAGAGGAAAGAGATGAATTTGTTCATAAACCGTATAGAATATTAACAAAAGATAATAATGTGAAGATTGTCAAGAATTGGATTTTTATTGTAAGGGACTTTGAAGGAAAAATCACCCACTATAAAGGAATTATTGAAGACATCACCGAGCGCAAACGAGTTGATGAGGCGCTGCTTAAGAGCGAAGAAAAATTCCGTTTACTAGCTGAGAATTCTGTTGATTGTATCTGGATGTTGGATAAGAAGTTGAAATTTACTTATCTAAGCCCTTCTACGGAAAGAATATTAGGCTATAAACCGGAACAGATGATTGGTACAAATCTAAGCTCGCATTTCAAGAAAAAAGAGTTTTTAAAGATTGGTGCTCTGGCTGCCAATGCCATTAAAAATTATGAGACTTTTACTCATTATACCTTCGAAACCAAAATGCTCAACAGCAAGAACGATGAAGTGGATATTGAAATTACCAGTAGGCTGCTTTTTAATAATCAGGGTAAGCTAATCGGTCTTCAGGGACTGACCAGAGACATCACCGAGCGCAAGCAAGCAGAGGAGGTGTTGCGGGAGAGCGAGGAGAAGTTTAGAAAACTGACAGAGCATTTGCCTGTTGCAATAGCAGTTGTAGATAAAAATGAAAAGACCGAGTATGCGAATAGGAAATATTTTGAAACAATTGGAAACATTTATGAGACTCCAAATTTAGCAGATTGGTTCCTTTGCGTTTATCCTGATGAAGAATACCGAAAATATGTGATCGAAAAGTGGTATGTAGATATTGAAAAGTCGATAAAAGAAGGAAAAGAGGTAGAACCATTTGAATACAATATAACGTGCAAAGATGGTAAAGTGAAGGTAATGGAGATTTCCGGAACCTGGATAGGTGATAAATTTGTAACAATATTTAACGACGTCACCGAGCGGGTGCATGCCGAGGCAGAACTCCAAAAACTCAATGAGAAACTTGAACAGCGTGTCAATGAGCGAACAGCCGAACTTGAGAAACAGAACGAAGACCTTGAGAGCATGAACAAGGCTTTTGTGGGCAGGGAGATACGGATGATTGAACTGAAAGGAATAATTAAAGACCTTGAAGAACAAATAGCATCAGTGGAAAACGAGGGGGAATAATATTATAGATTTTATTATAATACTTCTCATTATTGCTGCTTTTCTACAAATATTGGCTGTAATATTTGCCCTCAAACTCATTAAACTTACAAAGACCGCAAAAGGCTGGATATTGATCTCTATTGCCCTGGTATTAATGGCAGTAAGAAGATTTCATTATGTAATTGATTATTTACAATGGGATTTCTGGGAATATTCTTATATTGCTTTTGAACATTACCTTGCAGTTATTATTTCCATCACAATAATTCTTGGAATCTATTTCCTTTCAGATGTATTCAGGGAAAAAGCAAGAATCGAAGGAAAACTAAAAGAAACAGAACATTTCGAAAATGTGCTGTTGAACAGTGTCTGGACTGGTATATGGGTAGTTGATGCCAATAATAATTACGTTTACTTTAACAGAGCCATGGAAAAAATATCAGGTCTTACCAGTAAACAGGTAATAGGAACAAACCTCCTCAATTACATGCCAGAACAGAACATGGAAGGTGAGGCATGTTTCAGGGATTTGTTCCTGCAAGCAAAAAACTCACTTGAAGATACTCCCTATGATTCGATCCCGATAATCACTCCAGGAGGCGATCTAACTTACCAGAGCGGCGTTCTGGTACCAATACTTGATAACAATGGTAAATATGACGGTATGATATGTACTGCGAATGACATTACCCGGCATATAAAGGACGGGGCAGCAATAAAGGAGAGTGAGGAGCGGTTCAGGGAGGCATTTGAACATGCACCTATAGGTATGGCCCTGGTATTGCCGGATGGATGCTGGCTGAAGGTAAATAAAGCACTATGTGGTATGCTGGGTTATACTGAATCCGAAATGCTGGCAATGGATTTCCAGACCACTACACATCCTGATGATCTTGATGCTGAACTTGAAAAATTAAAACAGATGCTTGAAGGGACAATGCAGACCTTCGAGAATGAAAAAAGGTACTTGACCAAAGACGGTGAGATCATCTGGACTGCTCTTTCCATATCAATTGCCAGGGATGCGGATGGGAGAGTGTTGCATTTTATCGAACAGATTGAAAATATCACTGATGGCAAACGCATTAAAGAAGAGCAAAAGCTAAATGAATCAAGGATGAAGGCACTGCTGGAACTCAACATAATGACACAGGCCACGTTCAAAGAGATCACACGTTTTGTGATGGATAAGGGAGTTGAGTTAACAAAAAGTGAATACGGTTTTGTTGGATTAATGAATGAAGATGAATCAGTTTCCACCATATATGCATGGTCCGATGGTGTTATGGATGATTGTGGGATCTCTGACAAGCCCATTGAGTACACAATTGAGCAGGCAGGCATCTGGGCTGAGGTCATAAGGCAGCATAGACCCATTATAATTAATGATTATTCATCCCCCAATCCTGCTAAAAAAGGCATTCCTGAAGATCATGTACAACTTACCCGTTTAATTGTCATTCCTGTATTTGAGAACGACAGGGTTGTTGCAATAGCGGTTGTGGCTAACAAGGACGAAAATTATGATAATTTTGACATATACCAAATATCACTTCTTTTGAGTGGTATGTGGCAGCATATCAAAAACATAAAAGTGGTGGATGAACTAAACCGGCTCAACGATGAACTTGAAGAGCGGGTGATAGAACGGACCGACCTGTTAAATGAGAGCAAGCAAGCCCTGTTAAATCTTGTGGATGACTTCAACAGTACTACAATCAACCTGAAATTTGCAAATGAGCGCCTGCTGGAACTGGACCGCATGAAATCCATGTTCATAGCCAGCACATCCCATGAACTACGCACACCATTAAACAGTATAATAGGCTTTTCCAGTATCCTGCTTGAAGGCTGGGAAGGTGAACTAAGCCAGGCACAGAATGAACAAATTGATCTTATCCATACGGCAGGAAAACAACTGCTTGCCCTTATAAACGATATTATTGACATCTCAAAGATAGAGGCAGGAAAGCTGGAAACAGGTACCCAGGAGTTCAGCCTCAAAGAAGTGATAGACGAAGCAGTATCCTTAGTAAAGAATGATATTGACGAAAAAGGACTGGATCTGAAGATGGAAGTCGAGGACACCATTATTGCATCAGACAGGCGAAGATTGCTTCAATGTCTGATTAACCTATTGTCTAATGCTGTTAAATTTACAGACGAAGGTATGATTACATTATATGCAAAAACTATAAACAGTATGACAAACATATCAATTACAGACACGGGTACAGGTATAATGCCTGATGATATTAAAAAATTGTTTACGCCATTTGTAAGGCTTGAATCATCCCTTTCCGCAAAAACACAGGGAACAGGGCTTGGTCTATACCTGACAAAAAAACTCACAGAGGATGTACTGGGAGGTACAGTAGAAGTAACATCTGAGTATGGTACTGGCAGTACATTTACCATAAACATTCCAGTTAAACTGGAAATAACGGACTACGAGGGTGAATCAAAATGAAGCGGGTACTGGTAGTTGAAGATAATGAAAATAATATGAAATTACTCTGTTTAGTATTAGAAAAATTTGGGTACGAACCAATTAAAGCTTTTACCGGAGAGGAAGGCGTAGAAAAGGCAATACAAGAAAGTGCAGATTTAATATTGATGGATATCCAGCTTCCGGATATCAGTGGATTAGAGGCTGTAAAACGCATTCGTATGATGGATGATATGCAGGAAATCCCGATCATTGCCATAACTTCATATGCCATGTCAGGTGACCGGGAAATGATACTTGATATGGGGTGCAACGGGTACTTTGAAAAGCCTATCAATCCCCTGACCCTAATGGAGGATATCGAGAAGATAGTAAGTTCTACAAATTTATAAGCATACTGATATATATATATCCCCACAATCATTTTATAGTATATTTAAAATAATTTGTAATCTGAATGAGATGAAAGTTGAGGGGTTGAACCACAGGAATAACAATAACAACCTGATATTCACTTCAGATCCAGCTGATATCTCACTTTCCGCAGGTATCTACAAAAATTCAATAATTTCTTCTGATAGCGTTTCTGTCAATTACATGCTTGTGAGAGACTGTCGGAATAATGATCAAACCGGGACATCTTGAATATTGTTCGAAATCAAAACGCTATGATGAGGCGTGCTACATTTATTTCCTAAGTTTAAATGTCTCGAAATGTGGACTTTTCCAACAGTTTCCATGAAATATTAACTCTAATAACTCTAATGTCAAAAACATCGCAATTTAGTCCATAAACAACACATACTTATAAAATATAAATACAATTAGATTTTTAAAAACGCCATCAGTAAAAATAATACGAATACTCATTTGACCTGCGGAAAGTGAGTGAGATCAAAAAAGCTGATTTTGTATTGATCGCAGTACCTACACCTGTCACTGAATCCAAGGAACCGGACCTGTTCTGTGTAAGATCATCAGTAGAAACGGTAGGCCGGAATCTTAAGAAAGGAGCTGTGGTGGTGCTTGAGTCTAGGGTTTATCCTGGTGTTACTAAGGAGATCGTTATGCTATTACTTGAGACAAATTCTGGTATGAATTGTGGAGTGGACTTCAAGATCGGGTATTCTCCAGAGCGGATAAATCCAGGGGATGAAGCTCACGGAATCAGTAATATCACGAAGATAGTCTCAGGGATGGATGATGAGACAACAGAAGTGCTGGCAGAGCTTTATGATCTGATCACTACTGCCTTTAAAGCCAGGGATATCCGGACTGCAGAAGCTGCCAAAGTAATAGAGAACATCCAGAGGGACCTGAATATTGCATTGATGAATGAACTGTCCCTGATCTTTGAAAGGATGGACATTGATATCATGGATGTGATCGGGGCGGCGGCTACTAAGTGGAATTTTAATGTGTGCTATCCGGGTGCGGGTGTGGGCGGGCACTGTCTGCCTGTGGATCCTTATTATCTAGTGACGAAGGCTGAGGAGCTGGGGTATCATTCGAAGGTTATTACGGCGGGCAGGGCTGTTAATGATTATATGCCGCTACATGTGTTTTAAGTTGCTTGTGGATGCGCTGAATGAGTGCAAGAGGGCTGTGAAGAATCCAAATGTGTGATTGTTATATTCACTCGACATTAAAGAGAAACATATTTTAACGATAGAAAATGATTAATAAATGAGATATTATGGAAAGTTCATTTAAGAATCGCAATATTGAGACGATGTTTGCGAGAATTCTTGGTAAGTTGGAAAGAATTGAAGAAAAACTGGATGAAAACAGTTATCCGCCGGAAGAAGCTTTTAATTCGGATTTTGTAGAAAGGGTAAATACCGCGGACAATGAAATTATAAAAGGCAAGCGTCTCGAGTTCGAAAGCATGGACGATTTCTTGAGCAGCATAGAAAAATGACATACAAGATTATCGCACATCCAAGGGTTCAGAAAGAATTGCAAAAGTTGTTTAAAAGGGATAAAGTTCGTTACAGTCATGTAAAAAAGAGACTTGAAATACTTTCAGATAACCCAAAAATAGGTAAGCCTCTTCGAAATATTTTAAAAGGTAAACGGAGGATCCATATAGGGTCTTTTGTTATCATCTACGAATTCAATAAAGAAAATAACAGCATCATACTTCTGGACTTTGAGCATCACGATAATGCTTATAGATGATTTTATACATACCAAAATACAATGGAAACAAGTTATATGAGGTTCTTCATTTAAAAATCTCAATCATCTTGTGCACTCGCCCCATCTACTCACCGGCTCATGGCCAGCAGATATTCTCACACACTCACCCGGCGTAAAATTACTCATTCCAATGTTAACCACAGAGGTCACAGAGAAAGGTAAAAACGCTCTACCCTCTATGTGTGCTCGGTGGTTTAAATAACATAAATTATATATTTTTACAATCGTGGCCAGCTCCTCAAACGCTCCCCAGCTCATGTCCAGCAGACATACCCATCCACTCACTGTAAAATTACTCCTTCCCCTGACCCTCCAAACCGATGCAATATGAACCACCACATCTGGCTACTGGTCAGGTACACAGGGGGGCAGCAAGCTCATACGACCGCAGATGTAGTTTTCAGGTAAGTGAACACAATACCTGATAATGTTACAGCACTAAAATATCTGACAGCTACAAAAAATGATAAAGTATATATGCAATTTTGACACAATTACGTTTAAAATTCAATGATTATGGTGTGTTATGAAATATGTGACAAAACATTGCCCGGTCTGCGGTAAGCAGTTCGTGGTGGTCCGGGAGGCGGCGCACAAGGTGGAGTGCTGTACCCTTGGATGCCTGGATAAGATGGACAGTGGAGTGACTGCCTTTAGGGACGGGGTAGGACCGGATGCACAAAAGTTAAGTGAATAAGCATGTACCAGATATTTAAAAAATGTTTTAGAGGAATATCCAGGTGAAAACTGCAATCATCCTGGGCACCCGTCCCGGGACAATCAAGATGAGCCCTGTGATACGAGATTGTGATAGGCGGGGTTTGATTAGAATATGAAAAAAACCATTTTGTGCACTCAAAATATTAGAAGGGTTACATCTTGTGGTTAAGAAAGATTATCTGGATAGATAAGTTCACAATAAAAATTCAAGATAAGCATAATCTCACTATTGATGAGGTTGAAGATGCTCTACTTTCAGGGGCTATTTTCCGACGTGCAAGCCGGGGTAAGGTAAGAGGGGAAAATGTCTATGTTGCATATGGGAAAACTAATGGTGGACGTTATCTTTTTATAGTATTTATCTACAAACAATCTATGGAAGCTCTTATCATTTCAGCAAGAGATATGACACTTAAAGAACAAAGGTACTACAATGCCAAAAAAAGATGAGAAAATCCCCGACGAATTCAAAACATATGAAGAAGCAGCTGAGTTCTGGGAGAGTCGCGACAGTACTGATTATCTTGATATACTGGAAGAGGTTGAAATAAAAGTAGATCTTCAAAAGAGACACTATTTGATTGAACTTGATGAGGATAGTGCAAAATTACTACAAGAAGATGCAAAGGAAAAAGGTGTTTCTGCGGATTATCTTGCCAGCAAATTAGTCGAAAAAGAACTTGCACGTGCCTGAAAAATACTCGAAAGTGAATACTGGCCGCCTAAAAACTCCTCATCCACTTCCCAGCTCATAGCTAGCAGACATCTCAGGCCAGCGCTATATTCCTCTATTCTCTCCTCTCATAACCCATGCTACACAAACCACCACCGTTGGCTGCACCCTGCCGCCCTTACAGGCAGCGGGTGCAGGGCTCTTCGATAAAATATCCATTCCCTGAACCCAGGCTACTCGAAACTACAAGCCATGAAAGGCATAACCCTCGCAGGCGGTACAGGTTCCCGCCTCTACCCCCTTACCAAAGTCACCAACAAACACCTGCTGCCCGTGTACAAAAAACCCATGATCCACTGAGACTGTCGGAAAAGTGATATAATCGAATAATTAGTAACACGTCCATCTGATAAATCGGCATGTGGCGTCACGGTGCAATAAATTTAGACACTTAAAATACCTCGAAATGTATGCTTTTCCGACAATCTCCCACTATCACCTACATACAAGCAAATTAATTTTATACGAGAAATTGAAAATTTCAGACAGGATATTCGGCAGGATGGATATTGATATTATGGATGTGATCGAGGCTGCGGCTACCAAGTGGAATTTTAATGTGTATTATCCGGGTGCGGGTGTGGGCGGGCACTGTCTGCCTGTGGATCCTTATTATCTGGTGACGAAGGCTGAGGAGCTGGGGTATCATTCGAAGGCTATTACGACGGGGAGGGGTATTAAGAATTCTAAGGTTTTTGTGCTGGGATTTTCGTATAAAGAGAATGTGGGGGAGATGCTTCATCATTTACGGCAGCGGGGTGTAAAATATTGCAAGGATCTTTGTTTGAAAACAGCAAACAATCCCGGCCCCCGTCCTGAGATCATCAAGATGTGCCCAGTGATACGGAAGTGTGAGAGGGGAGGGGAGAATTCCTTTATCCACCACATGGGCCGGCAGATACAGTGTAGAATGGACTGAGCGAGGGGAGCTTGAGATCACGGATGTAAACAATGAGTATATTAGGCGAGAGGCGGGCTTATGCTGACTGACAGCGGGGTTTGCAGATAATTATATAGAATATAACAATATACTTTCACCCTGGTAAGTTTCAATCAAAAGATAGGATTATAATGTTTGAGTAACTAAAAAATGGTTGTTATGTCAACAGATATAAGAAGAGAACTTGAGAAATTAGGCATAGAAGTTGGTGATTTGAAAAAAAGGTCATTTTCTGGAGTGATAAAAGTGCCCCCTGAAGTAAAACTCAAGCGATATCATGCATTATTAAATAGAGTATCAAAATGCCCAGAAGTAGACATTACGCCTGATGAACTTATTTCTTCACTTAAGCGAAAGGAATACTGATGGATATAACTCTGGACAGTAACGTGCTGGTGTATGCTTTTGTTCCGCCTATTCACAAAAATGAAGTGAAACGGAAAGAGTGGGAGTATCTGCACATTAAGGCCAGGAAAATCTACGAAAATGTGATCCGGGAAAAACATTGTTTAATTCTCCCTTTTGCTGTTATAATGGAAGTTGCTTCTGTTATTTCGCTACTGACAGGAAAAGAGGAATATGGGAAAGATACTGCACTGGAAATCGAGGATTGTGCCAAAATTGTTCTTTTCGATTCGGATATAAAGGAAAGAGCTCTTGATTATGCAATAAAAATCAAGGCTGGTGGTTTTGATAACCTCATAGCGATAACATCCATCCTTTATGGTACGACTTTGATTACGAATGATAAGCCCTTTTATAATAAATTACTTCAGTTCACAGATGAATATCAATTCGATGTGAAACTTTTTAGGGATTTGAATCTCGCTAATCTTGAATTATGATAAAACTAAACCGATGTCTGAAATTTTGATGCCTATATCAGTGTCTAAAAAACACATCATCGAAAGTACCATCCAATAAATTATATATTTCTACAGCCATGGCCTGCGCATACCACGCTCCCCGGCCCATGTCTAGTAGATATTCTCACAGACTCACCCGGCGTAAAATTACTCATTCCCCTGCCCCTCCGAACCGATGCCACATGAACCACCACAGCTGAATATTACATTCAATGTGGCAGGGGAGAATGATTAAAAGTACAGGGAATTAGGAGATATAAATGAAGGCATTCGATTATAGTAGCAAAATGCCGTAAACGATTGAATTTTGATTTTAACTAAGACATTTTCGTAAGAAAATCCTTTTATCAATAAAAGTAATAAATAGAAATATCAATTATCGGTTTAAGCAAAAAAAATGGAATGAAGGCTATGCAGCAGATAAAGGCAGTTATAATTGCAAGAGGCGAAGTACAGAGAGTAGGCTACAGGGATATTGTTGAGCGGGCTGCACGTAAAATGAAGCTCACAGGCATTGTTGAGAATATCAAGCCATATGATGTGAAGATCATATGCGAAGGAAATAAAACAAGCATTGACTCTTTTATTAAGCTGATCGATATAAAGGAACCCACCATTGAGGTGGAGGAATTGGAGGTCAGTTTTGAGGACGCAACTGGAGAATTTGATTATTTTGAGATCAAGCGTGGTGATATGGCCGAGGAACTTGGGGAAAGGCTTGATATCGCAAATATTAATATGACCTTGATGATGGCAAAACAGGATTCAATGATTGAAAAACTTGATGATAATACAAGTGTCCTGAAAGAGAATACATCGATTTTGAAAGACTTCAAATCTGAAACAAACCGAAATTTTACTCAACTTACAAATATAATGACAAAGCACGATGTTGATGCACAGGAACGTATTGCTGCTCTTACAGTATAGGTTTCTGATATTAAAACGCGGCTTGCTCGAGTGGAATCAGCGCTCGTCTGAGCCTCTTTTTATTATTCAGAACAACATAAAGCGAAGAGCGCAAAGACATTGTTACCTTAACTTCGCGTCCTTTCCATTCTTTGTGGTACACTATTACTTTAAATATTTCAACAGCCACGGCTTGCACCTACCACAGTCCCCGGCCCATGTCCAGCAGATATACTCACACACTCACTCTGCGTAAAATTACTCATTCCCCTTGCACTCCGAACCGATACCACATGAACCACTAAAGCTGACTGCACACTGCCACACTTAAGGACAGCGTGGGAGCATTTAATGGATGGGGGGAGGAATTGATGATTTATTAACAGCGAACTCAAAACGAACTCGTACGAACTCTGTGTTTGTGAGAGTTGGTACCAGTTCGTTGCTAATCGAACAAAACCACATAAATTATATATTTTAACAGCCATGGCAAACACTTCCCAACACAACAACCCTAAATATACCTATCAATAACACTTAAATAACTGCTGGAATATCTAATAACATTTACAAAAATAAATTCAAGAGGACTATTACTTGAAATTATCAACCCCCGTCACCACCTACCCCCCATATCCGCACCATCCAACCCAAAACCACACCCTGGCAGATCCAGGTCCAACCCTGTCGGACCGGGCGTTCATCAGCAATTCTGATGATGCCAGGAATCCGCCGTCTGAGCCGTACAGGGACCTGCAGCTGGATGCCGGGTGCAGTCTGACCGTGCATGATTCTTATGTACTTGAGTACCCGGGCGTGGATATTTCCCATGAGCTGTCCGATGTTGTGAGGGGGGCTGATGTGGTGGCGATACTGACGGGGCATGATGAGTATTTCTCACTGGATGCCAGGGTGTTGAAGGGGTTGATGGGGCAGGAGCGTCCTGTGATTGTGGATGGGCGGAATATAGTAGATGCTGATGGGTTCATTGGTGAGGGGTTTGTGTATAAGGGGATTGGAAGAGGGGATAAGAACAATCATTTAATGAATGATCACAGTTGAGCAAGGAGAATACGGAATGTGTGGAGACGCTGTAGAGGATAGAATGTGCTGTTGGGGCATGATTTTCAGATTATTTTAATTAAGGGGCAA
>Ga0255373_1022_pt1 | contig 37552 bp, 31 predicted proteins | sample ANMaggSeSYBR01E5_FD_182093 | JGI IMG/M metagenome (GOLD analysis project Ga0255373, IMG submission 182093) | Sediment cell enrichment communities from methane seep in Santa Monica Basin, California, United Staets - ANME aggregate JGI... | ecosystem: Environmental > Aquatic > Marine > Cold seeps >... | reverse complement strand
GCGAACTTACTGGAATAAACCTTTCCATCTTAAACACAACAAAGCTTCAGGAAATAATAGAAACTGTAATCGGTCCTAAAAATGGCACAGTAGCCTTTACAGATGATACAGATTCAATAAGTGCATCTTTTTCACTCACTACCAACGACCTGAATACCGGTGATTACTACCTGCTTGTGGGTGCCTATGAATCTAGTGAAAAACTGGTAGCATTCGACCAGAGTATTATCAACATCTACACTCCTTCATATTCCTCCAATGGCGGCGGCGGTGGAGGCGGTGACTCCGGTGAAGCCTTCGAGAACATAGTATGTACTGAGACAGACCGCCAGTTTGTAGGTAAGGACCTGAATGTCAAATACAACTTTAAACTTGAAGGCAACTACGTGCAGCATATCGAGTTCACAGGTCTAACAAGTGCTGGAAAAGTAGCTGCAAAAGTAGAGATACTTAACCATACATCTACAAATGTTGATAAAGACGCACCGAACATAGTATTCAAGAACCTGAATGTCTGGATTGGCAACATGGGCTATTTCTCCAAAAATAACGTAAAGGATTCAACAATCACGTTCATAGTAGACAGATCATGGGTCAGTGACAATGACATCATCCTGAACACAATCAGTTTTTATAACCACAATGACGATACAAATACATGGGAAAAGATACAAACCCAAAAAATTGGCGAGGATTCGACCAGCTATCAATTCAAAGCCAGCTTACCCATTAGAGGAAGCCTGGGACCAATGGCGATATCAGGAAAGGAACTGATTTATGTCCCCACCCCTGTTCCCACCCCGACACCGGTGATTACCCACACAGAGAATATTCTTGAAATAATTTCGAATGCCACACATGTTACTACATGGACTGAAATCTGGAAGACAAAAGTACCTGGATTCCAGGCATTGACTGCAATTATTGCACTTATAACATTGTATTTTGTTAGAAGTAGGCGGGATTAAATGGCTGGGGCTAGTTTTTGGTACTGTCGTTTTTGGTTTTTGCCCTAATTATGTATCTAAGATAGTGCGGGGTATTAGATGAAATCTGTGCTCAATCCCAGGATCAGTGGTGGAACTGGTTGAGAGGGGGGCTATTCCCAGGACTGTGGGGGAGGTTTAAGAGGTATTGGATATGATGGGAGAGTATTGAAATGGTGGATACATCAGAATATGTTAGATTCCATAAATCATACGATTCAATTGTGATAGTAATGTGATATATTATAATATTTATATAATATAATATTATATATAATGACCCTTAAATATACAATACATTCAATCCTTGGATATTAAAATATTTATAAAAGTGAAATGTTACATAATGGTGTTAGATATAAAATATAGAATATAAAATGGAGATATATTAATTTCTGTGGTGATTGGTGAAAGATATGTATTTATTGATTCCAGTATTGATTCCAGTATTGCTTCCAGGGTTGAATTTGGGGAATAGAACTACAATAGGTGCAGGTTCTGAGGCTATTATAAAGTGAGGGGAAGAGATGAAGTTATTTTCTAAGATTTTTATTTTATTGATTTTTTTAGGGTTGGTTGGTAGTTTAATGATCACTGTGGCAGCTCAATATAATATAAGTGGTTATGTTTTTGACAATAGTGGAGTAGGTTTACAGGGTTATGACAATACCAATTATTTAATCATAAACATCACTGGTAAAGATAAAACTGCCCCGATCTGGGATCCTACGCCAACTGATAAGATTGTCGATCTTGGAGTGAGTTTCAGTTATGACGTAAATGCAACTGATTCGAAGACAATAACCTATGGAATAAACGATACTGTTAATTTTAAAATAAAATCGTCTACAGGTTTAATCGAAAATAACGCAATTCTGTCATTAGGCGTATATGTTTTGAACATTACAGCCATGGATTCAAGTTCTAATGTAAACTGGAGTGTTATTTCAATAACAGTTCAAGATGATACTGCTCCTATCTGGGATCCTACGCCAACTGATCAGAATGTCGATCTTGGAGTGAGTTTCAGTTATGATGTAAATGCAACTGATTCGCAGACAATAACCTATGGAATAGACGATACTTATAATTTTTCAATAAATCCGTCTACAGGTTTAATCACAAATACCACAATTCTGGCATTAGGCGTATATGGTTTGAATATAACAGCCACGGATTTAAGTTCAAATGTAAACTGGCGTATTATTTCAGTAACAGTTCAAGATGATACTGAACCGATCTGGAATCCGACACCAACTGATCAGAATGTCGATTTTGGAGTGAGTTTCAGTTATGATGTACATGCAACTGATTTGCAGACAATAACCTATGGAATAGACAATACTGATAATTTTTCAATAAATCCATCTACAGGTTTAATCACAAATACCACAATTCTGGCATTAGGCGTATATGGTTTGAATATAACAGCCACGGATCCAAGTTCTAATGTAAACTGGCGTATTATTTCAGTAACAGTTCAAGATGACACTGGCCCTATCTGGGATCCTACACCAACTGATCAGAATGTCGATCTTGGAGTGAGTTTCAGTTATGACGTAAATGCAACTGATTCGAAGACAATAACCTATGGAATAAACGATACTGTTAATTTTAAAATAAAATCGTCTACAGGTTTAATCGAAAATAACGCAATTCTGTCATTAGGCGTATATGTTTTGAACATTACAGCTATGGATTCAAGTTCTAATGTAAACTGGAGTGTTATTTCAATAACAGTTCAAGATGATACTGCTCCTATCTGGGATACTACGCCAACTGATCAGAATGTCGATCTTGGAGTGAGTTTCAGTTATTATGTAAATGCAACTGATTCACAGACAATAACCTATGGAATAGACGATACTTATAATTTTTATTTAAATCCGTCTACAGGTTTAATTACAAATACAACAATTCTGGCATTAGGCGTATATGTTTTGAATATAACAGCCACGGATTTAAGTTCTAATGTAAACTGGCGTATTATTTCAGTAACAGTTCAAGATGATACTGAACCGATCTGGAATCCGACACCAACTGATCAGAATGTCGATTTTGGAGTGAGTTTCAGTTATGATGTACATGCAACTGATTTGCAGACAATAACCTATGGAATAGACAATACTGATAATTTTTCAATAAATCCATCTACAGGTTTAATCACAAATACCACAATTCTGGCATTAGGCGTATATGGTTTGAATATAACAGCCACGGATCCAAGTTCTAATGTAAACTGGCGTATTATTTCAGTAACAGTTCAAGATGACACTGGCCCTATCTGGGATCCTACACCAACTGATCAGAATGTCGATCTTGGAGTGAGTTTCAGTTATGATGTACATGCAACTGATTCGCAGACAATAACCTATGGAATAGACAATACTGATAATTTTTATATAAATCCGTCTACAGGTTTAATCACAAATAACAAAATTCTGGCAGTAGGCGTATATGATTTGAACATAACAGCCACGGATCCAAGTTCTAATGTAAACTGGAGTATTATTTCAGTAACAGTTCAAGATGACACTGCCCCGATCTGGGATCCTACACCAACTGATCAGAATGTCGATATTGGAGTGAGTTTCAGTTATGATGTAAATGCAACTGATTCGCAGACAATAACCTATGGAATAAACAATACTGTTAATTTTAAAATAAATCCGTCTACAGGTTTAATCACAAATAACGCAATTCTGGCATTAGGCGTATATGGTTTGAACATAACAGCCATGGATTCAAGTTCTAATGTAAACTGGCGTATTATTTCAGTAACAGTTCAAAATGATACTGGCCCTATCTGGGATCCTATACCAACTGATCAGAATGTCGATCTTGGAGTGAGTTTCAGTTATGATGTAACTGCAACTGATTCGCAGACAATAACCTATGGAATAAACGATATTGTTAATTTTTCAATAAATACGTCTACAGGTTTAATCACAAATAACACAATTCTGGCATTAAGCGTGTATTTTTTGAACATAACAGCCACGGATTCAAGTTCTAATCTAAACTGGAGAATTATTTCAGTAACAGTTCAACGCACCAGCGATGGCAGCGGTGGAAGCAGTGGCGGTGGAGGAGGAGGTGGCGGTGGGACATCCGGTGAAGCCTTCGAGAACATAGTATGCACTGAGACAGACCGCCAGTTTGTAGGTAAAGACTTGAATGTAAAATACAATTACGTACTTGAAGGCAACTACGTGCAGCATATCGAGTTCACAGGTCTGATAAGTGCTGGAAAAGTGGCTGCAAAAGTAGAGATGCTTAACCATACCTCTACAATAGTTGATAAAGACGCACCAAACATAGTATTTAAGAACCTGAATGTCTGGGTTGGCAACATTGGCTATTTCTCAGAGAACAACGTGAAAGATCCAACTATTGCCTTCATGGTAGACAGATCATGGGTCAAGGACAATGACATCATCCTGAACTCAATCAATTTTTATAGTTACAATGACTATACCAATACATGGGAAAAGATGCAAACCCAGAAAATTGGCGAAGACTCCGCAAGCTATCAATTCAAAGCCAGCCTCCCCATTAGAGGAAGCCTGGGGCCCATGGCAATATCAGGAAGGGAAGTAATAATTATCCCCACCAGCGAACCCAATGCAAACCCGGGTGGACTTGGCATGATAACTACCCCCACCCAGAGTAATACAGAACAGCCCACCCCTAAAATAACACAGACCACCTTACCGGTCACATGGACAGGAACATGGAATTCAAAGGTACCCGGATTCCAGTTATTGGCAGCATTGATTGCTTTGATAACTTTATACTTTATTAGCAGGAGGCAGGATTAGATGGCTGAGGAAAATATCAAGTTAGATGAAGTATTAGCAAATCCATTATTTAGAAAAGCACTGCACATAAGTGGAACTGTCGTCTTTGGTTATGTTCTATTAAGGTTGACTTTATTCATTCTTGATACCACCCATCTGGGAACCGCATGGCTTGAGACACACCAGGAAACAGGTTTTTTTATTATAATCCTGGTACTTGTTTCTTTAATTTTATTAATGGATCATGCCATCAGTTACGGACGCCGTAATTATGGTGAAGAGAAACATTCAATTATCAATCTCGTAGTAACAGTTGCCACATCAAACATCGAGAAATATGAAAGTAAATCACCAGAAACAATTAAACCACTAATACAGAAAATATTAGCACTTTCATCCACAAAAGAAAATAAACCACCTGAAATAGTTAAACCCATATCAAAAGTATCTGCTATAATTGCCTCTGAACTGTCCGGTTTATCTCAAAAGTACCAGAAAGAAGAACCAGCAAGTCCTGAAGTAACAGTAGAAGCAGTGAAACAAAAACCCGTTGAAACATCAGCACTCGATGCAACAACAGTACCCGATGAAACACCAGCATCCATTAAAACACCAGCATCCATTAAAACACCAGCATCCATTAAAACACCAGCATCCATTAAAACACCAGCATCCATTAAAACACCAGTACCCATTAAAACACCAGTACCCATTAAAACACCAGTACCCATTAAAACACCAGTACCCATTAAAACACCAGTACCCGACGAAACACCAGTACCCGACGAAACACCAGTACCCGTTAAGGAACCAGAAGTTATTGCTGCAAAAGTAATGAAAAAACAACCGCTAATAGCTAAGAAAGAGGGCGATATGCGTGAATTTTTAAAAGAATTGATCGAGAGACCCATCACAAGATCTGAAACAATCCACAAGGACAGTTCAAAAAAACAACCCACTCTTGCATCAACATTAGCTGAATCCTACAAATCTTCTTCACAGGAAGATATGATTCAATCTGGAGAACCCCTTGTAAAACCCATATTCAAACCCGGAGTAACAGGCAAAAAAGAAGAAACTGAACCAAAACCTGGAACTTCTGAGATACCTGAATTACTACAAGAAATAATTAAGAAAGCCAAACCTAAGAATTATGACGATTTAAATGTAATATTTTCAGAGACAGACCCAATTTTAGTGATGAAAGGCAAAAGGGTGATCAAGGCCTTTGAAGCAAATCATAGTATCACTATTGTAGACTTCAAATCAAAGACCACACAAAAAAATGTTAAGCTCACAGTTGAATCATTGAATGCCCCATTCCAGGAGGCAAAATCCGTCAAAAATGGGTTGGTATATGAATACAATAATATCCATATCAACCTTGACAATGAATATATTGAGAATGCCGCAGTTAGATTCAAAGTAAAGCGGGATTGGATCATCAAGAATAATATCAACACAATGCAGTTGCAACATTACATTCATGACGATTGGGTAGTTTTGCCTACCACGGGAATTGGTCAGGATGCAAGGTACCTGTTTTTTGAAGTATATATTCCGTCATTCTCTCTTCCCTTTGCTATCGTGGGAATGTGAACAGGGCACCGATATTGTCGAAAATATTTTGCAGGGTATCTGTGGGGTTTATCCCTGTCACGTTCACTATCACAATAACCCCTATAATTGTACCCAGCACGCTTCCCAGGTTTGCAAGTGCGGCCACAAGAAGCACGCGGAACAACCTGTTGTTAAGCATCTCCTGAATGGTTTCAGCATCCATTATCGACCTGAAATCGTCTGTAGTTGGAGTACGCTGTTTTGCTTCCATCAGTCCGGCAAACCAACCTGCAGCCATCATAGGGTTAAGGGATGTGAGCCATGCCACCAGAAAAGCTGTAGCAATGGATTTAGGGTGACCCCTGGCAAGGGCAGCACCGGCTGCGCTTAAGACACCGTTGATGATAAACCAGTATCCCATAGCTACCAATAACATGTAGGGAGAAATGGCACCTTTTATTATGCCGAGAATAACTAAAAGGAACGTAGCAAAGGCAAGGGCAACAAAGGTCAGCCCAACTATCTTTGTAATACCGAATCTCTTTTTAGGTACATCTAACAGTTGTTTAATTGGTGGTAAGGTATCAGGATGTTCAAGATATCTTCGTATACCTTCCCTATGCCCTGCACCTACTACTGCCACCACACGGCTGGACTTTGCAGCATCCAGCAGGTTTACTGAAATATATGCATCTCTTTCATCTATAAATACCCTGGCAGCCGAGGGTGCAAACTTACGTAATTCCTCTATCAACTGGGTTACAACATCCTCTTCGGTAACAGATTCAATATCAAGTTCTTCACCTTTGAACCCCAGGGCTGCAGTAAGCATAGCCCCGGTCATCTTGAGTTTTTCCCAGATGCTCATGCTGTGCCAGAACCGCTGAAGTGTTATCTGGATATCCCTGTCCACAAGTACGATACGTGCGCCTGTGGATTCGGCTTTCTTGATGGCCTGCAGCATTTCAGCCCCGGGGTCGACGCCCAGATCATCACCGATCTTCTTCTGTACATATGCCATAAGCCAGTGAACCAGGAAATAATATGGTTTCCCGCCGCTGAGAACATCCTTAGCTGATATCTTTTTTGTTACTACCTTTTCAGTCAGCGCCTGGTACCGGGCAGGACATAGTTCAACAGCCACAACATCGGGACGTTCACGGTCTATGGTTTCCTCTACCTCTGCCACGCTTTTAGTAGATACATGAGCCGTGCCTACTATGATTATATTTTCTGCCGGGTTGTCAGAAATAGGTCTGTCAACTGTATCAGAAGATATGTTGATGGAGTAGTTGATGCTGTAATCATTTTCGTCTTGATTCATTACTTCACCGGTAATATCAGGATTTTTACTATGGTATAAGGAAGGTATTAATTATACTGTAGATACATATACCTTCCATCGTTTGGGTGAATCTCGTTCGCTTATTAGATTTATCTGGTTATGAAGTGGTTTCCATGTGCAAAAATCCCGCTGCATAGCGGTAGGTTTTCGTAATGAATCTGTCAAAAAAGCCGAAGCATATTGAATCCTGAAATAATTTTGTCACAAGGCCATGTTGTTACTTCTGTAGCCATGGCTTCAAGATTGGTTTGCAACTTCCTAAATCATCTACTTCATTCTTAATTGAACACTGTATCAAACCCGGGTTTCCAGGCCAACAAGACTGCTCCAGTAGAGTACCACAACCATTTAGTCCCAGAAATCTTTATCCTGCTCCGCCCCAAAATTACTCTTATGCTTACATTCATCGGCATTGGCCTCTATGACAAAAAAGACATATCTGTCAAGGGCCTGGAAGCCATCCGCCGCGCAGATCATGTATATGCCGAGTTCTATACCTCGGCCCTTATGGGTACCACCGTCAAGGAAATGGAAGCCATATATGGCAGGGAAATAACCGTATTGGACCGTGAGGATGTGGAACAGCAGCCTGAATGGCTACAACGTGCCCTGACAGAAAAAGTAGTATTCCTTACAGGCGGCGATGTCATGGTCAGTACCACCCACGTAGACCTGCGCATGCGGGCCCATGAACTGGGTATCAAGACCTCCATCATTCATGGCTCATCCATTCTCAGCGCCGTACCCGGCCTTACCGGCCTGCAAAATTACCGCTTCGGCAAATCCACAACAATCCCGCATCCGTACACCCATAAAGACAGGACCATCATTTCCCATACCCCCTACGATACCATCAGGTCAAACCTGGATGGTGGCATGCACACCCTGGTCTTTCTTGATATTGACCCGGAAAAAGGATACATGACCATCAACCGGGGCTGTGAACTCCTGATGGAAGTGGATTCACAGCAAGGCAAATCTGACCTGGAACAGCGCTTAACCGTAGGTGTGGCAAGGGCCGGCTCCCCCTCACCTGTAGTCGTAGCCCGGCCCTTAGTTGAACTGGCACATTACGACTTCGGCGGCCCCCTGCACATACTTGTGGTGCCGGCCGACCTTCATTTCATGGAAGCTGAAGCCCTGGTTAAACTTGCGGGTGCGCCAGAAGAGATACTGGATATGGGAAAATAAAATAACTATCTCCGTACTAATAGTACAGGGTCTTCATATACTTAAATACTCAATTTTGACCCATAGGTCCATACGCCCGCCGTAATTCACTTCACATATCAATTTTCCTACTCGCTTAAAATGTTTATATAAGCTTTGACAAAGTACCAGTGTTTGTTTTCAGGTCATACATACAATCTATCAGGTCACGTCTACAGTTTAACCTGACCTTCACCTGGCAATGGCACCTCAGAAAAATCCTCCACCCCTGATCCTTTTAAGTCCCTGCTGTCATATTCGTGTTCCATCACGCCCTCCTTGAGGATGATCACATAATCGGCAGAATTCTTCAGGGCAACAGACAGCCCTGGCTCGGCACCAAATAGTATCGTCTCCTTGCCGTGCTCATTGGCCTTTGACAAAAGGGGCTTGAAATCCGCATCCCTTGTCACCAGTGCAATGGTATCGATCACCGGACTGAACACCAGTTCCATGCCTTCTACAGCCAGCCTTACATCTACATCACTGGTACAAATGATCGGTTCAAAACCCTGGGTCTCAATTGCTTCCACCAGTTTATCAGATGCATACTGGTTCAAAAATACCCTGCCTATCTTGATACTGCCATAATCCTTGAGAACATCCCGTATCTCTTCCAGGTCGATCTGGAACTCTTTTCTTAGCATATTCGGTCCATCTACGAGCAGGGCGATCTTACGCCGCCCTTTCTCCTTCTTGGAACCAAGATAATTGCGAATTGATTCAAAACCACTTTTCATAGGCTTCATTTCTAATCCCCTAATAAACTATATATTGGATATATGTGTTAATAAACTTGATAATTGAAAAGAATCTACACTATTGTAAATAAGTTTCGATTTTATTTCATTGTTTATTCAGGTCAAAAACCCATCGACTTACTCCTGGTGCCACATTACCACACCTGCGATAGAAGACCACATCAAACCCATTGTCCTGGTACTCTTTCAACAGTTCCTGGATCTGGTACTGTTTCTTGAACGTATAGAAATGCACTATTCCTCCCTGTTTTACAAGTCCGGATATCTCATATAGGAAATGGTCCATCCCGTAAGGAATAGGAAGTACAGCCCTGTGGAAACTGCCCCTGACCATATAAGGGATACGGGATGCATCCCCACATATTATGGATACCTTTGTATCGACCCGGTTCAACCTCACATTCTCTGCCAGCCACCTGCACGCCTTTTGGTTCTTTTCAACAGCCACAACACGGGCACCCCGTGAGGCGGCGGGCACAACATAGGGACCCACACCGCAAAATGGTACCAATATAGACTCACCGTCCCTGATCTGGGATGCTACCCTGAAACGTTCGTATGAAAGATGTGGGTTAAAAAACACCTCATTTACATCTAACCGGTAGCGAAACCCGTATTCCCTGTGTTCGGTCATGGTAGTAGTACCTGATAGTGTCTCATATCTTCCCACCCTGTCCTCCCCTTCCAGCATGGATACTTTGTTAAGAACTGTACCAATGTTGCAGTGTTTTGAGATAATTGCCTGTGCTATTTGTGCTTTATAGTCATCCAGTCCTGGCGGTATAGAGATAATCGCTATATTGCCGATTACATCAAAACTGTTTGGCACCAGGTGTAACATCGGTTCAGGTACTATGCATTCCATGCGGGTTTTCAGGGTCATTCAACTTGCTCTATACTTTTGCGGTCAATTATAGTCAAAAACCAAACAATCCAAACTATCTTTGCGGACTTTGCGCTCTTTGCGGTGACCAAAATCATACACCGCAAAGGACGCAAAGAGCGCAAAGTGTTCAGGATATATGTCAAAAATATTATGTTCTTGACTATATATTAGCTTGCATCCAAATGATTTTATTATAACAAAACATCAGGTAGTTCGATGAAATTATCTGACGATATACGCGCTCAATTGAAATTTGATGATAAAGGGCTTATTACTGCCATAGCCCAGGATCATGAGACGAACGAGATACTCATGCTGGCTTTCATGAACCTTGAAGCCATTGAAAAGACAGTAGAGACCGGGAAAGCTCATTACTTCAGCCGCAGCCGGGGTAAGCTCTGGCTCAAGGGCGAAAGTTCCGGTCATGTGCAGGTCGTACACGATATGTACATTGACTGCGATGCAGATGCTGTACTGATGAAGGTTGAACAACTTGGCGGTGGTGCGTGTCATATGGGATACCGGTCATGTTTCTACCGCACGCTTGAAGGCGATGTGATAAGCGAGAAGGTCTTTGATCCCGAAGATGTGTATTAGTCCTGGAAGATGGGGGTAGGGATATGAAACTGGTACTTGATACAAGCGTGATCATTGGAGGGCGCATCACTTCTCTTATCGATGCAGGGGAATATAAGGATTCTACTATAATCGTGCCCGAGGCTGTGGTGGCTGAGATAGAATCCCAGGCAAACCGGCATCGTGAGTCCGGGTATGATGGACTTGAGGAACTGGGCCGGCTGAGGGAGATGGCGAATCTCTGCATGATCGAACTCGAATTTGCAGGAAAGCGGCCGGGTCCCGCACAGGTGGAACTGGCAAGAACAGGCGAGATCGATGCCATGATACGGCAGGTTGCACTCGATTGCAGTGCCACCTTCATGACAGGGGATCGGGTGCAGTCCATGATAGCGGATGCCAGGGGCTTGGAAGTGATATTCCTGCCTCCTGAAAAAACCGAAGCCAAAGCTACTGCCATAGAGGAGTTCTTTACACCCGACACAATGTCAGTGCATCTCAAGGACGGTGTGGAGCCACTTGCTAAAAAGGGTTCAATCAAGGATATCCAGCTCGTCAGGATAGGTGATACTACCAGCACTGAGGACGAGCTCAGGTCAATGGCCAGAGAACTTATTGAAAGGACAAGAAGGGACCCTGGCAGCTTTATAGAGATGGAATACGACGGTGCGACAGTGCTCCAGCTTGGAAACATGAGGATCGCCATCGCCTCCCCGCCCTTTTCGGATGGCATGGAGATCACTGTGGTGCGGCCGGTGGCATTTGTGTCAATAGACGATTACAGGATGGCAGGGGAACTGAAGCAGCGATTGGCAGGCCAGCAGCGGGGTGTACTTATAGCAGGTCCGCCAGGGGCTGGAAAATCCACATTCGCCGCAGGGGTGGCAGAGTTCCTCCAAAGTTGTAACAAGATCGTCAAGACAATGGAATCACCCAGGGACTTGTCAGTAGAAGATGCAATCACCCAGTATTCGCCGCTGGAAGGGAGTATGGAGAAGACAGCAGATCTGCTGCTGCTTGTCAGGCCTGATTATACTATTTACGACGAGTTGCGCAAGACCACGGATTTCCAGGTGTTCGCTGATATGAGGCTGGCTGGAGTAGGCATGGTGGGTGTGGTTCATGCCAACAGGCCTGTGGATGCTATACAGAGGCTTATCGGCAGGGTGGACCTGGGTATGATACCACAAGTAGTGGATACGGTGATATTCATTGACAAGGGGGAAGTGGCCAGTGTGCAGGATATCAAGTTCACTGTAAAAGTGCCTCATGGTATGACCGAATCCGACCTGGCTCGCCCGGTGATCGCGGTGACGGACTTTGAAAGCGGCAGGGCTGAGTTCGAGATATATACATACGGTGAACAGGTAGTGGTAATGCCCACTGCAGGAACCAGGGAGACTGTCCCCTCTGCGTGGGGACTGGCTGCAGAACGTATACGCGATGAGTTTCGCCGTAAGGTGCACGGGCCTGTTAAGGTTGAATTGAGCGGGGATGACAGGGCCACCTTATGGGTCAATGATATTGACATTCCTGAAGTGATCGGCAAGGGTGGCAGGAACATCGAGACGATGGAAAAAAGACTGGGTATCCATATAGATGTCAGACCCCTGGACAGTGCCCAGGTGTCAAAAGGGGGGGAATCCGGAAAGACAATGGTTCCTGAAATCTCAATGAAGAAGAAACACATTATATTGAAATCGTGTGGAATGGCCGGGACGGACGTGGAATTGATAGTGGAGGGAGAACTCATCTTTACTGCTACTGTGGGGCGAAAAGGTGATATCAGGATTGTCAAGGACTCTGATATTGGTGATAAATTACAGAAAGCATTACATGATAAACTTAAAATCAGTATCCGAACACTCACCTGAAAATAGATATGTAGTAACTACTAAATACTTTATTGATATAATGATAAATTATTGTACGAAATGTGGAGGAAAAATGAACCTGTTAAGGTATCCATCACTGAAGCGGTTTGACCACCTGGGCAGAAAACTCTTTATTTACAAATGTATTGAATGTGGGCATGAAGAACAGTATGCAGAACAATGCTGTTAATTTTTTCAAAAAAAATCTGTCCGCTATCTCTTACAACTGATGTTAAATAATAAGTGTTAGCAAAAAAACTACATGCAGCCGGAAATGAAGTTAGCTGCCATCACTGGTACTGTATAGTTGTCTCCAACCATTACCGGACTGTATAGTTGTTCCCAACCATTACCGGACTGTATAGTTGTTCCCAACCATTACCGGACTGTATAGTTGTTCCCAACCATTACCGGACTGTATAGTTGTACCCAACCATTACCGGACTGTATAGTTGTTCCCAACCATTACCGGACTGTATAGTTGTACCCAACCATTACCGGACTATATAGTCGTTCCCAACCATTACCGGACTGTATAGTTGTTATGAGAATACTGCATAGACCTCTTCGTGCGGATGCACAACAACTCCACTTTTGGTAATGTCGTATGGATGGATCTTCTTGCTATGGTCAGAGCCGCGCATCTTAAATATTTCAAGGCTGCGCACCCTTACATTTTCCATCCTCTTGTAATACAGGGCAATTGTCCCCTCGGTCACGAAGTTCTCCACTCCGAAACGACTGGGATGATCATCATCTACAACTTCGGATGTCATGATTGAAGTCAAGCCCAGTATTTCCAGGGTGGTGGACAGTTTTAACAGTTCCACACGTATCTTGGCCGGGTCCTGCAGATAGAATCCAATGGATGTAGTTGAATCTATCACTGCCCGTTTTGCATCGATCTCTTCCTGGATCATAATGATCTGGTCCATCATGGAACGCATGTCAAAGGGTCTTACATCAACGTATTTTTCCTGTGACGGGATGCCGATCTTGGTTGACGCCGCATCAATAATGGCAAGTTTTCCATCATCCTCCAGGGCCTTCAGGTCCCAGCCGAATGCTTTTGCATTGTCCCTGATATGCTCGGGCCGCTCCTCTGTTGCTACTATGATGCCACTCTCATTGTATTTGGTGATGCCGTTGTAAATGAATTGAAGCGCAAAAATGGTTTTTCCCGAACCTGAAGTTCCTGATATCAAGTATGTGTGGTCCTTTAACAGGCCGCCTCCACAAAGCTCATCAAAACCCCCTATCCCGGTTGGAACGCGATCCAATCCATCATTAATATCCTCTGTATTTTCTTCCATCATGATTCATCCGTTGATTTTATAATTAGATAATAACACTAACTACATATATTCATTATGATTATGATAATATCTTAAGTTATCCCATGTATTATAGATAATAGTATCCATTGAAATTAGTTGCGAATATTAAGATGTGAACGCAAGATGTAAATGGATAATTATTTCCATGTAATGACCGTCTCAAAAAATATATTTAGACCATTATACTAACATTTATATCGTATAATATCAAATTTTGTATCCTATGGATAATACAATAGTCAAGTCTTCTGGTGAAACGGGTTTTGTAAATACCCCGGATACACAGGATGATGATGTACAATCATTAAATAAAAAGATCGAGCAGCTTGATGAGCAAAACGACCAGCTCCAGAAACGACTACTTGATGCTGCTGTAGCCAACAGCAATTACCTGCAGACCATACAGAAACTCAAGGAACAGGTAAACCAGTTGAAACTGCCACCCCTGTTCATTGCATCAATAATGGAAGTTATCAATGATATGGCACTGCTGCGCCAGCATGGCAGCAACCAGGAAGTTATCACCCGCATCCCGCCTGAAATGGCAGATGAATTAAAAGCCGGTATGAGGGTTGCGGTGAATAACAATTTTGTGATTGTGAACTTACTGGCAAAGCCAGCCGACCTAAGGGCCAGGGTCATGGAACTGATCGAAGCACCCAATGTGGATTACAGTTCCATAGGCGGGCTTGACCAGCAGATCCAGGAAGTAGTGGAAACAATTGAACTCCCGCTAACCGATCCGGACCTGTTCAGGGATGTGGGCGTGGAACCACCAACAGGTGTGCTTTTATACGGGCCGCCCGGGAGCGGTAAGACCCTCATTGCCAAAGCGGTGGCCAGCCGGGCTAATGCAACATTCCTCAGGATGTCAGGTTCTGAACTTGTCCAGAAATACGTAGGAGAAGGTGCAAGGCTGGTACGTGATGTGTTCCAGATGGCAAGGGATAAGGCACCATGTATTATTTTCATTGACGAGATCGATGCCGTGGGCGGGCACAGGACACACGACGGCACCACAGGGTCAGCCGAAGTAAACAGGACCATGGTACAACTGCTGTCCGAACTGGACGGTTTTGAAGAGCGGGGTGAAGTGAAAATAATTGCGGCCACCAATCGTATTGACCTGCTGGACCCTGCCCTGTTGAGGCCGGGACGGTTCGACAGGATCATCGAGATACCTTTGCCAGATGAAAAAGGCCGGCTGGAAATATTTAAGATACATACCAGGAACATGGCCCTGGACAATGATGTTGACATTGACAAGCTGGTGAAGTTGACCAATGACCTGACCGGTGCTGACATAAAGGCCATCGTCACAGAAGCGGGCATGTTCGTGATACGCAGGCGGGACAGGACTATTAAATTGAATGATTTTATTGATGCCTACCACAAGGTAATCATTGACGAGCATGAAGAAATCCCGGAAGGCATGTTCGCCTAAGTCAGGAATTATTAATTGTTATGACTGAATTGCTAACATCGGATGAGGGGCAGACTGCCCTGGAACTGGCACGTACGGCCATTGAGGAATACCTGGGCAGTGGTGAAGTGATCAAGCCAGAAGGTGTTCCAGGTCTCCCACCTGTATTCCGGAATAACAGGGGCGTATTCGTCACTTTGAATAACAGGTCCGGCCCCCGTAGAGAACTGCGAGGGTGTATCGGCAGGCCCTATCCGGTCATGCCGTTAGGTGAAGCAATTGTGATCTCTGCCATTAATGCTGCCACAGAAGACCCCAGGTTCATGCCTGTTACTCTTAATGAACTGGAGAATCTGGAGATCGAGGTCACAGTGCTTACTACGCCGCACAAACTGGAAGCAAGACCTGAAGAACTGCCCGGCAAGATCGAAGTGGGCAGGCATGGACTGATCGTGCAAAAGGGGCCGTATTCGGGACTATTGCTGCCCCAGGTGGCTGTAGAAAATGATTTTGATACAGAGGAGTTTCTGGGCCAGACCTGCATGAAGGCGGGACTATTCCCTGATGCATGGTTCGAGTCTGATACTGAGGTATTTGCCTTTGAAGGGCAGATATTTCACTAGTGATAATAAAAGTGCAAGTTATAAACCATGTCAAAAACAATAAATTATGTTAATATTATTGTTAATATAATATTTGGAAGATATTTGGAAGGAAAAGGAAGTAAAATATAATGGAATTTTGTCCTAAATGTAAAAGTATGATGATGCCCTCCGGAGGCATGATGAAATGCCGGAAATGCGGTTTTGAGAAAGAGAAGACCAAAAGGATCATTGAAAAAAAGGAATTCAAGGAAAGAGAGGTAACGGTCCTGGAAGGCGATGAGGCGGCAGGACTTCCTACTATCAAGGTCAAATGTGAGGAATGTGGTAACAAAATTGCTTACTGGTGGCTAAGGCAACTAAGGTCGGCAGATGAGAGTGAGACCAGGTTCTTCAGGTGCACCAAATGCGGCCGGACCTGGAGAGAGTACGACTAACAGCTATCCAGATATTCCATTAGTTATCCACAGATCCAATAGCTATCCAGATATTCCATTAGTTATCCACAGATCCAATAGCTATCCAGATATTCCATTAGTTATCCACACATCCAATAGCTATCCAGATATTCCATTAGTTATCCACACGTCCAATAGCTATCCAGATATTCCATTAGTTATCCACACGTCCAATAGCTATCCAGATATTCCATTAGTTATCCACACATCCAATAGCTATCCAGATATTCCATTAGTTATCCACACATCCAATAGCTATCCAGATATTCCATTAGTTATCCACACATTCCAATAGTTAACCACAGATTCCCTCAAGGTCATCCAGGAACTCATCCATCACACTTTCAGTAAGGTGCGGCATTAATACCAGTCTCATCCCCACCGGATCGCGTGTTATTGATGTGGACCAGCCTTTTTTTGCAAGAGCCTGTCTTACAGCAGCAGTATCGCCCACGTCCAGTACCACCACGTTCATCACAGGTTCAACCAACGGCCCCACACCAAAACCCCTTGCACGCTCAACAAGCCGATGGGTCAGTCCCATGCAGTAATCTATCATATGGCGGTATCCTTCCATACCAAGATGCCTCATAACAGCATATGAAGCTGCGACCACTGCCCCGCTGCGGGTCCCGCTCAGGGAATGCTGGGTATCGATGGTCAGGTAGTGCGTCCTGGTTTGCAGCCCTTTCAGGTGGGATTGGTCCCTGAACAGTAGTCCACCTGCCGGAATGGTGCACAGTCCCATCTTATGGGGGTCGGCTGTCATGGAAGATACTCCAGGCAACCTGAAATCAAAATCATATTCACTGCCAAGGAAGGGGACCACAAAGGCCCCGAATGCTGCATCCACGTGTAGGAACAGTTTTCGTTCCACAGCTATGTCTGAAAGTTCCCTGATGGGATCGATCTGCCCGAATTCGGTAGTACCTGCTATACCCACAATTGCAACTGTATTGTCATCGATCAGCGACTCCACCGACCCAGGATCCACCCTGAAGCTGTTATCAAGTTCTGCCTTACGCAGTTCCACCCTTAAAAGGTCAGCTATTTTATCAAATGAAAAATGTGCTGACTCGGGCACCACAATATTAGGCTTTGTACTCATTCCCGAATTCCTGGCAGCCCGCATGGCTTGTATATTGGATTCCGTGCCTCCGGTAGTAATGTAGCCATGTACTGATGGGTCACCCAGCATACCACCTAGCATCCTGACTACCTTACATTCCAGTTCATGTGTGCCAGGGAACAGCCCCGCATCACCCAGGTTGGTCTCGATGAACATTTCATGAGCAGCAACTGCGATCGGATGCGGGCGTGTGCACATGGCGCTTAACACCCGGTCATAGGAAAAATCCATGGCCCTATAACTTTCAAGTCTAACCAGGATATCGTGTTTAGTCTCGCCCTTATCTCTCATATGTCGCAACCAAAGGTCAACAGTATTGTTAAATTGTTCTATTCTGTATCAAGGTGAATCCTTGCCGCCTCTTCTGCCCTGCGCATCAGGTCCTTCACCTGCAACCCTGTCTTCTGTGCGATGCGCCTGCAATCCTCGAATTCTGCAGAAATGTTAATCAAATTCCCTTTGTTGTCGCACCCCACCTTCACCGGTATCTGGTATGGCCTGCCCGCTGCCTGTATCTCTATATCCATCATCCTGCGCAGTGCAGTAAGCCTGTGCTTGACAGGGATCAGCCGTACCCCCAGGCTTCCGGTCACAGCAATGATCTTATACGCAAGCCGGTTCGTATCTTCAGACCTGCAGACCACCTTGATCAAAAATCCACTCCTTCCCTTCTTCATCGTGGCAGGTATCACCGAGACGTCCAGTGCACCGTCATCCATCAGTTCCTGTATAAGGTATCCCACTATCTCACCAGTCACATCATCAACATTGGTCTCCAGCATCTCTACATGGTCAATTGCAAGCCCTGCATCAAGTTCGCCCAGCATCGAACGCAGCACATTGGGCATGCCAGTATCTCTCGAACCTGCCCCGTATCCTGTAACCGACGAGGTCATCAATGGATATTCCGGGCAAGTTGAACCATACTTTTTGACCAGGTACGCCAGTATGGCGGCACCCGTCGGTGTAAGCAGTTCGTGCTCTACAGGCCCGCCACGCCATACCAGGTTCGATGAATCCAGTATGGAAAGTGTTGCCGGGGCCGGTACCGGCAGTAGTCCATGCGCTGTGTCAACATACCCGCCGCCCACAGAAACCGGCATACACAGTACCCGGGACCTGGGCAGTTCCAAGTTGTGGAACGCCGATACCGCACCCACAATATCAGCAACGGCATCCTGTTGTCCCATCTCGTGCAGGTGCAGTTCATCCAGTGGAGTTCCATGTACCCTGGATTCGGCATTGCCCATCAGTTCCAGTATGCCCAGCACGTCCGGTTCCACATGCCGGGGCAGTCCGGCAGACTCAATTTGCTCTACCATCCGGGCGTATATCTGCCTGGTGTCTGAGTGCTGGACCACTTCCACTTTAATTGCAGATAACAGCCCTTGCTTCACTTCTAAGATATTAACAGTGACGTCTGCTGCCGATTCCATTGCTTCTTTAACCAATTTCTTATTGGCACCCAGGCCCAGAAGGCTCCCGATAAACATATCTCCTGATGCCCCTGAAAATGGGTCAAGTACCAGAACTCTTGATGTCATGTCCATATTGCTAACCAGATCGGTTTTATTGGAAAAATACTTATATGTACCCAATAAAAACAGTTTATAAATTATTTTACATTAATAGGACGGAAAACAATTGGAGCCAATTCAACTTAAAGTCACAAAAGCTTATCCCACTGATTTTATTCAAGGCATTGCCAGGATTGATCCCCATACCATCCAGAAACTTCAGATCTCTGTTGGCGACTTTATTTTTCTTGAAGGTACAAAAACCACAGTTGCCAAGGTCTGGAGAGCAGATCAACATGAATGGGACACCAATACCATAAGTATCGACGGTTATACCCGCCAGAATGCGGGTGTCGGACTGGGTGAGCAGGTATCAGTAAAAAAGGCCGTACCAAAGGATGCCAAAAAGATCGTCCTGGCGCCCGCTGAAGGAGAGGGTATAAAGCTCGGTGGTTCGGCAGATCTACTTGTTAAACGCCAGATGTCAAAGTGGGTTCTTATGGAAGGTGACATAATACCGTTTGTCAGTACTGTTGCCCAACCCATAGTGGGCCAGATGAAAACGGGTCATACCATACGTCTGGTAGCAGTGGAAGTGGAACCAAAAGGTGCAGTCATAATCAAGGATACAACCGAGATAGAACTGCTGGATAAGCCTGCTGCTGGTTATGATATAGTGGCCAGTACAGGAATTACATATGAGGATCTGGGGGGACTAAGCGAAGAGATCCAGCGCCTTCGTGAGTTGATAGAACTACCCCTGAAACATCCTGAAGTGTTCACAAAACTTGGTATCAGTGCACCCCAGGGTGTTTTGATGCACGGACCGCCCGGTACTGGCAAGACCATGATAGCAAAGGCTGTGGCTAATGAGAGTGGTGCAAAATTCCATTCTATTGCAGGCCCGGAGATCATAAGTAAATATCATGGTGAGAGTGAAAAGAAACTCAGGGATATGTTTGAAGAAGCTGCCAGTGATGCGCCCGGTATAATATTCATTGATGAGCTGGATGCTATTGCAAGTAAGCGGTCAGATGTCACAAGTGAAGTGGAGCGCAGGGTTGTTGCCCAGTTACTTACCATGATGGATGGGATCGGTGAGAGGGGGCAGGTGGTGGTAATAGGTGCCACAAACAGAGTTAATGCTATTGACCCTGCACTGCGCCGCCCTGGACGGTTTGACAGGGAAATAGAGATCGGTGTCCCTGACAGGGACGATCGTTTAGAGATCTTACAGATACACACCAGGGGTATGCCCCTGGAAGATGATGTGGACCTGGAAAAAATGGCAGACCATACAATTGGGTTCGTGGGAGCTGACCTGGCAGCATTGTGCAAGGAATCGGCAATGAAAGGGTTGAGGCATTTTATACCAAAATTTAATCTTGACCAGGAGATACCTCCGGAACTGCTTGATGAAATAAAGATCACAGCAGAAGACTTTGATAATGCACTAAAGGAGATCGACCCTTCTGCCATGCGTGAGGTCATGGTCGAAATACCCACTGTGACCTGGAACCAGGTGGGCGGCTTAAAGCAGAGCCGCCAGGAGATCATGGAGGCAATTGAATGGCCTCTCAGCAGACCGGACCGGTTCAGGGAGATGGGCATCCACCCACCTAAAGGGGTGCTGCTTTATGGTCCTCCGGGAACCGGAAAGACGTTGATCGCCAAGGCCGTGGCCACAGAAACAAATGCCAATTTCATCAGTATCCGCGGGCCGCAACTGCTGTCAAAATGGATGGGCGAGAGTGAGAAGGCCATCCGCGAGGTGTTCAGGAAAGCAAGACAGGTTGCACCATGTGTGATCTTCTTTGATGAGATAGATGCCCTGGCACCGATAAGGGGAATGGATGCCGGAAGCAAAGCACTGGAACGGGTCGTGAACCAGCTTTTAATAGAGATGGATGGGCTGGAGGTTTTAAAGGATGTGGTGGTGGTGGCAGCCACTAACCGGCCTGATATCATGGACCCTGCCCTGATACGTTCAGGACGGTTCGACAGGGCCGTGTTCATAGGTCCCCCGTCCAGGGACGGACGTATTGAGATACTAAAGATACACGCAGAAAATGTACCTTTGTCAGATGATGTTGACATTGGCGAGATCGCTGATTCAACTGATGGTTATGTGGGTGCGGACCTGGAGGCCGTGTGCCGTGAGGCTGTTATGGCTGCAATGCGGGAAGATTTTGATACAAGTAAAGTCAGTATGAAGCATTTCAATGCTGCATTGAAGAAGGTCAGGCCTGCCCTTAATGAGGACATTCGTGAATATTACAAGCGAATGGAAGAACAGTTCAAAGGCAAGGGCAAGACTAAAACAGAACAAAAGTCATACATAGGTTATAGATAAAAATTTGGAGGATATGGTAATGAAAAAAATATTTGCAAAGAATCTCAGGGATAAACAGGTTGTCAGTTCGGATGGAGTGACCCTTGGAGTATTGAACAATATTATTATGGACATCCGCAGCGGTTCAATTGAGGATCTTGTGGTCAAACCGGATATCGCACTTGAAAAAAAGAAATACAAAGAAGATGGTGAGTTTATCCTCATGCCCTTTGGTTCTGTCAGGGCCATCAAAGATTATATTGTAGTGGATAAGACCATGTCCTTAGCTTCAGCAGCCGAGCCGCCTGTTACTGAGGGCTGAATACAGTCATCTTTCCATAGGGTTGTGTTGCATTGTCGTCACTACTCCGCACTGGAAGGTGCGGAGCATCGGGAGGATGCTCATAGCTTTTGAATCCTATCGGTTATTTGGCTTCTATGTTTTGATTCAGGGGCTGGTATAGCTCCAGTCGTTTGCCATTTCGATTCTCCTCGATTGCTAGCGCAATGCTGTCGCCTTACTTTGCAATCTGCATCTGCTCACTCATTGTAAGGATCAGTCTCGCCAATCGAGCGATACATTGCGTTGCGCAGAGAGATATCTCGTGGATCATTCAAGTACGTACCCATCCAATTGAGGACGTACCTGTATCCTATTTTGGCCTCTGGATCAGCGAATCCAAATAAGTAGGGAGTATAATGAATGAAGCAAATTACGGCAAGTGTAGAGACCTATCGGTCATTTGGGAGTTTAGTAATATAATATGACAGACGATTATAGAGGATACAGTATAACTACATAAAGCTCTAAGCAGTTTGTAAGAGCATACAGGGTGGAATATCATGACATTAAACGAATATGGAGTACTTAAAGGAAAAGCAATCAACAGTAGAAATGGGGAGGGAAATAGTCCTCATTTTCAAATATTGATCACAGATGATGAATGGCGGCACCGTATCGCTGTTAATGTTAAATCAAAGGCAATGCCATCTGAACTGTTATATTATATAGATGAAGATTTTAACCATCCGGTAACTTCAGATCTACAGTCTCTATCTTTTGGTTTTCATGAACTGGAATCGAGACCGGGAAAGATAGCACTGGATTTTATCAGGGGAAATTTGTTTGATATTTTGAAAATGAAACCTCTACCTCATGATATTCCTGGTCCGGATAACGATTTAAACGAACTCCTTCATAAATATATTGCCAGAGCTATTGCAATGGAAAATAGTGAAGTATATGCCTTTGGCGAGAAGTGGGGGCCTGAAACAAAGAGAGATAAGTATTTCGGATTTGCACCTGGAAACGGCATTCATGATATTCATATGAACCAGGGAAATTCAAAAAATTGGGAAAAAGATGATGGTGTATATCAGGATGGTGGACTCCTTGTCCATCTGCCAGACGAAGAAAGGTGGGTTGCTATCTTTTTGGCATTCCAGTCCCAATGCTTCCATACAGATGATACTACTGGTCATCGGATTGTTGATGCATGTAATGGGATTTCACCTGAAAACCAGGATAATAATGTGCGTGTTATTGCAGCTCTTATAAATCCTAAAGGACACGATTACGGACTTGAAAGTATATTGCTGCTTAATACAACACCTCAATTAATCGACCTTACAGGTTGGGCCCTGGCTGATAAGAATAAAAAGAAAGCCTATTTAGATGGCAGTATCAAAGCAGGGGAGGTTATAAAATATACCTTATCAGGAAAAGATATGCAGTTGTCTAATAGAGGTGGAATTATTACTTTACTTGATAGTAAAGGGTTGAAAGTGAACGGAGTTAGCTATACAAAGAATGAGGCTTCAAGACAAGGATGGACAATTGTTTTTTAAAAGATATCAAATATAACCGATAAAGAGGAGGTGTTTTACATTTTCCTATCTGAGACTCCAAAGAAGGGGAAAGCCAAGAAGATTATCTAACGACTTTACAGCAGTTCCTCTTATCTGGGGGATATCTTGATCATCTAATACTTTGGATGAAGGCTTTAATAAACTTCAAGTCCGAGGCATCCCCAATGTCGCCTTAGAAGTCCATACTCGCGATATTATGCGAATAACTATCCCCACATTGATAACTCACGGTCTTCATATACTTAAATAAATCGTTTTGTTGCTTTAAATCATATTTAATGGTTATTATATGTAAGTTCACTACAAATTAATAACATATTTGCTTTTGATAGTGGTTTATATCATTCTTACGACTTAACAGGTTTCATAATTCCATTAATTGCCCTATTTGGTTTTAACTCTTTGAGGATTGCCTTGAGTTCCCTTCATTGAAATTTCAATGGCTTGTTAGGGGTTTACATGGGCTGTTATAACCTAAAATTCAGGGTTTCATAGGCTACACCCACTCAAAATTAGCCGACTGTACTTCATTACACTTGGATTTTTATAGCCCCAAAAACCCTGAATCTCAGGTTATATGCACGCAGATGCTTATGTTTCCAGGTACCTGTCCTGATCATATCTGTGCTTAATCGGGCAACTCCTTCTTAGAGTATGCATGTGCTGTCATAAGTTGTGGTCATCATACCCGGCCAGTGTAAAACCGAAAACCTTTGAATAAAAATCAAGCTCGCAATCAAGCGCACGTTTGATATTCTCAGCTCGGCGGAACCCATGCTGCTCGCCCTCAAATAATACATATTCCACTGGTAATCCTTTTGCACGCATCCCGTCCACCATCATCTCGGTCTGGTTGGGTGGAACTATTTTATCTTCAAGTCCCTGAAAAAAGATCACAGGACATGATAAGCGCTCAATGGAGTTGATAGGTGAGCGTTCGCTATATAGCTTGTTTCCTTCATAAAAAGGATCTATCAACCGGTCAAGGTAACGTGACTCGAACTTATGTGTATCCTTTACCATGGCTTCAAGATCGCTGACTCCGTAGTAACTGGCTCCTGCTTTGAAAGCATTGCGGAAGGTGAGTGCACATAAAGTAGTATAACCTCCTGCACTTCCTCCTCTAATAGCAAGCCGCTCACTATCAACCTTGCCCTGCTCAATAAGGTATCGTGCACCGTTCACACAATCGTCCACATCAACGATTCCCCACTGGCCATCCAGGCGCTGGCGGTATTGTCTGCCATAGCCGGTACTTCCTCCGTAGTTCACATCAAGTACAGCTATCCCACGGGTTGTCCAGTACTGTATCATCAGGTTAAATGTATCTGAAGTAGATGCAGTCGGACCTCCGTGGCTGATGACAAGTAAGGGGGGTATCTCATCAGGCGCAGCTGCGAATTCAGGATTTTTGGGTGGATAAAAGAAAGCGTTTGCTGTGAGTCCGTGCTCAGTCGGATATTCAATAGGCTTTGGTTTTGAGAGATAGTTAATATCAATATCAACACCTACCACAATCTCACTTGAGCAGCGCATCTCATGCATCTTGTGTGTATCAAGATCAAGCCTGACCACTGATGGTGCAGCTGTAGGTGAACCCCCGATAAATACTATATATCCTGGTACAGCTTTGAGATATCCTATTGAAGTATAAGGAGTATTGATCACATCAAGTTTGCCTGATACTGTATCAATACTTGCTAAGTACCAGGTTCCCTGTCTGGTATAGGTGCATATGATATGGTTCTTTGATGCAAATGAATAAGTGGACTGTCCAAAGACCCACTGCGGCAGGCCAAATTCTGCTTCTATCTGGCAAACCGGCTTGATATTTTTATTATTTTTATTATTATTTAGGCAGTAGAGATTCCACCAGCCGTTTTTATCTGAAATGAAGTATAAAGTACCATCAGGCGACCACTCTGGCTGGAATATAGATTCGTCAACGCCACCTGCTATCTGGTCTATATGTCCGATCGATCCGTCTTTTTCTATTTCACCTACCCATAGTTGTGTACCATCCCATGGCATGTTAGGATGGTTCCAGGTAAGCCAGGCAAGATGTGAGCCGCTGGGACTCAGCCGGGGAGATGAATAAAAATCATGACCGGATACCAGTACCTGACATTCATTATTAGCATCAAGATCAATACTTACCAGAGTATTGGTTGGTTCTTGTTTGGAGTGTGTATGGTCCTCGCGTACACATATTAAATTATTCCTGATATTATCAATAATGATATCAGCAAAACGATAATCCAATGCAGGAGTAAGTGGGTGCGGGTCATCCCCGGAAAATTGACGGTAGAGACGTTGATCATCGAAATTTGAGAAATATGTTGTGCCTTCTACAACTGTGAATGATCCGCCGCCGTACTCGTGTACTCGTGTACGGGCATTAAAGTGAGGTGGCGTGATATCTGTACTTAGAGTGTCTGGTGAGTGACGTACTATTACGTTCCGTCCACCTTCTTTTGGTCTGTTCTCTATCCAGTAGATATCCGGTCCATCGATAACTATCTGTTCAAGTCTGATGGTTCCTGAGACGATCATATCTGATGTGACTGGAGATTTCCAGGAGCCGTATGGGGTTATTTTTTTTATGGTATTCATATGTATTAAGTAGGTATGTGCTTATTATTAAATATTATTAAGTGATCAAATATACTACTCTGTAAGTGTAATTTGGAACTCTATATAAAACCACTAAAATAATGTCCACTGAAGTATTTACCGCTGCAATAACTATTTCCGTACTAATAGTACAGAGTCTTCATATACTTTAATAAAACGGTTTGTTGCTTTGAATCCTATTTAATGATATTTTATTAACGTATGATTGTGTACCAAATCGCTAAACCATACCTAAAACGTACATTACACAACCCTACCCATGAAAATCGATTCTAAGTACCTCAGAATGCTAAATAATGCTATGATATTGCTGTGGTTTAATTGTTGCATGGTACACCTTTACTTTTGATTTTTGAATTTTTTGGTATTTTCATGGTGTTACCTTTACTTTTAATTCTTTGTTTTTTAAAAGCCCAGCAACCCATACGGTGACGCATGCCGAAAAGATACTAAATCGGCCCACCACTGTTTTATAAAAGCCCACCACCGTTTATGCATGAGCATTGCGTAAAAACGCTTAAAGGCCCAGACCGCTTATATTGTATACGCTCACACCTCATCCCCCCCGACTCAACTCTTTATTATTCATTATAGAATATAGATATTGAATTAGACTTCTAGTAAGACTGCGGGGATAGATGTATAAGAATATTCTTCTATTCATATGACCATCTCTTCTATTGATTTAACGTAACTATTCAGCCATACATAAACGTTATCGGTAGACTGAATAGTCCACAAATAGATAATTGCACACAATTGTCAAATGCCTTTGGAATCGATGGACGTAGACTCAGTATTAAAAACTAAAAAATGTATCGCCGTAGACACAAATAAGCTGATTTTCGTCATCGGCATCCGGTCTAAAGGAAGGCTGAATAGTTACGATTTAACTTTAATTTTAATTATTCTTTTCCTTCCTCCTTTATACAAAATTCTTGATTCTTCGATTAAATTGTTATTTCTGAATATTTCGAGAAATTCGTCAACATTAGTATTTGGAGGTAAATGTTCAGAAATTTCATCTCTATGAATATGCAGAAATTTTCCATCTGTTGTCATTTCTCCGAATTGTTTGAGGATTTGGAATGATTCACGAATAAAATTATATCATTCCATTTTCAGTATAGAAATTATGCTTGAACCTTGATGAATGCTTGAATTGATTTTACGTTTGATTTCGCATGTATCACACAGGGGTTTTATTAGTGTACCACATTTATCTTTCATCGTATCACACCTTGAATATCGGTTATTTTTACCATGTTTCATATTATATTTCTGAATTGTTTTTCGTCTATCAATTATTAATTTTTGTGTTATTGCATAGTTATAATCAAATTGTCGTTTAAAGAACTCATGAATTTGATAGTCACTAAGTTTTTTAACAATTAAATCTCTACATATTGCTAACCTGAAATTGTTTCCTTCTTCCCCATCTAATTGCATTCCTGTATTGTATACTATCTGAATACATGTTTTACAACTTGAGAGCTTAGATTCAAGTTCAGATTTGACTGAATTTCTTAGTTCTGTATGTTTTGTTGGTGGTTTAATGCGTTCTCTATGGTTTGTTGGGAGTTTGGGTACTTCAACATCTATTTGTTTGTTGGTATTTCAGGTAGTTTTTGGGGTTTTATTTCTACTAAATAATTAACAGTTAGATCATCACGAAATTTATGTTTTGACAATGGCTTTCCAATATCTGGAAATAGTAATTTACTTCTTCTTCCATTCTTAAGGTGAATGCCACATGGGAGTTTGATTAGATTGCCAACGTCTTTACCTTTTAATGTGTCATTCTTTGGAAAGATTTCTACATTGATACCAATTTCTTCCTGAACATGTTTTGCAAATTCTCTAACTTTCTTAGTGTTTGTTGGTTCAAGAGGGACTATCAGATGAACGCTCCCAAGACTACCACTCATTTCGTGTATTGTAGAGAGGCTGTATTTTTTATGTAGATGTTTGATTAATTTACTACTATATTTTCTCCAATCGGTATATTTTTCATCACCTTCATGATTGTCAAAAACGCCTATCAATCGAATGGTCAGAGATGATCAGCGCGGGTCGTGCCTTCTGCAATGCCCCTTCCTAAGTTACAAATGGAAATGGAACAATGACGACATCGCCACGATTATAATTCATAGACATCTTCCTCTTTGCTATCCCAAATATTTTTTAGTGCTTGTTGTTGTAACAACAAAGAGCTCTCATCGACTTGAGTCTCATCTTCATGTATAAGCCTTAAAACCAGAACATCTTCTTCGTCAGCCAACAATTTGAACCGCATGCCAGTCTTCAACCGCATCTTCTTGATGCTCTGCTTTGGAATTGATAAGTATCCCTCTTTCGTAATTTTTGCATATAGCGCCATATTTTATCCCTCTACCTCTAAGTTCAGTTTATAGCTCCTCGTTTTTAAACTTTGCATACTGTTCCGCCCCGAAGGCTTCCAAGATGGAGATATAGATTTATTGTAATTCAATTTCTGGTCTTCCTGTAATGACACTGTCCCATTTTCCAGTTATTTTCAAGACGCTGATTCACCAGATTTAAGCTGATTTAAGGTTGCATCTGCATTAATCACCGTAAATCTGCGTATAACATAATTGTTGAAATCACTGGATTTTGGAATTGAGCCATGGGTGAGTAACACTTCTTTTTATTGTGTTGTTGATTTGGATGTTATGGTCTTTGCCGTTTCGACACTATCCTCAATAATGGTTTTCAAATCCTTACCCTTCGTCTTTTCATAATTTTCTTCTCTTACTTTATGAATCCATTCCAATGATCTGTATTTCCACTCAACCAAATCCAATCACTTCCATAGGCGTTACAATATCTACTTGTCTATATCCTAATAAAAAGTTTACTGCATTGAACATTCTTTTTTTTTCAATGTTTGCCATATGCCGACAATTCAAGGTAGTAGTTAAAGTTTGGTATATCTCGGATAAAGTCATGTGACACAATCCAAAGTACCCATATACAGCAGTGTACAGCCAGAGTTAACATGTGTACAGCCTTGAGTCCTTGAGTGCTTCCAGCACACCTGCCCCATACTTGCCAGTGGTTACCAGGTCTGCGACATCTTTCAGGGCAGGATGAGCATTTCCCACTGCCACACCCAGGCCAGCCGCCCTGATCATTTCAATATCATTGGCCGAATCCCCTATGGCAACAAAGTCCCCTGTATCAAGTCCCATCAGTTTTGCTACCTCCACCAGTGCCGTGCCCTTGTTCACATCCACAGTCTTTATGTGGACGGCAAAACCTGTGTCCACAAGTTCTATACCCCTTATGTTCCCATCCACCAGCATCTGCCTGGCAGCATCTATGTCAAAATTACGCCGCAGTGCCAACTCAGATCTCCTTTCCAAACCGTCCAGTTCCTCAAGGTTAAAATGCTCCCCAAGTATCCCAAGGACTTCCTGGCAACGTGCCTTATCCCCGCTGATATGAACCGGCCCGTCAAATCCCATGGATACCACGCCGCCATTCTCTGCTATCATGATATCAGATGTACCGATGAGTTTTGCGGCACATTTTACAAAGCCCAGCACATTACCACTGGCAAGGATCACAGGTACGGTCAACTCACGTATGACAGCGGCGGTTCTTAAGTCAAGCTGACGCTGCTCATCTGTCAGTGTTCCGTCTATATCAATAACTAATGCTTTCAATCTGTCAGTCCTTCTGTTGTTACTGAGAAAACTGCTTCACCTTCAGGCAGGCACGGGGAATCCACCAGGCGGGCTATACGCTTCTCGCCTTTGGATTTGCGCAAATACAGCCTGAATGTGGCAGTATGACCTACAATATGGCCCCCTATGGGTTTGGTCGGGTCGCCGAAAAATGCATCCGGTTTTGACATTACCTGGTTGGTCACAACGATAGCTGCATTGAACAGGTCACCGAACTTCAGCAGTTCATGCATATGCTTATTCAGTTTCTGTTGCCTGTCGGCCAGGGTGCCGCGGCCCACATATTCTGCCCTGAAATGAGCTGTAAGCGAATCGACGATCAACAGGCGTACGGGCTTGCAGCTGTCTTTTAGTTCCTCTGCCAATTGTGTGGCTGATTCTGCCAGTAGTATCTGGTGATTGGAATTGTATGCCCGGGCCACATGGATATTGTTAAGGATCTCCACCGGGTCCAGTTCCTCACCAGTGCGGTGGGATGTCCCTTCTACCATCTGGGCGATCCTCTCGGGCCTGAAGGTATTCTCAGTATCGATCATTATCACTGAGCCGTCCAGACCGCCATGCTCCTCCGGGAGCTGCACATTTACAGCAAGATGGTGGGCGATCTGGGTCTTGCCGCAGCCGAACTCCCCGTAGAATTCGGTAATGGCCTGGGTCTCGATACCGCCGCCCATCAGCTCATCAAATGCCTCGCACCCGGTCGTGAGCTTGCCTACCAGTTTCCTGCGTTCCAGCACCCGGTCCCCTGTCTCAAAACCGCCCACATCTGCTGCACTCCTTGCAGCTATGATGATCTTGGCAGCCGTTGCTTCTCCCACTTCTGCGGTCACTGACAGGTCTGCAGGTGATGCCACTGCTATGGCCTCTATGGAATTGAATCCCGCTTCCCTCAACTTCTCTGCTGTAGCCGGCCCTACTCCGGGCAGGTCTTCGATCATAGTGATCTTTTCATCCATCTTTCATATCTCCTGGTGCACTGGGTATATTTCGTATTGGTGCACAGTTTTACAATTGTAATACTATTTAGATAAATATAAACCTGGGGTAAGCAGGGTGAAAGTATTCATCGCATTTCCAGCAGCTCATTGTATATCTGCACCAGCCGTTTGGATGTCTTATCAATATCATGGTACTTTTCGGCAGACCTTCTGGCTGCACTGCCCAGCCTTATCATCAGGGCCGGGTCATCTGCCAACTGCCGGATGCAGGCATTAAATTCCTCTTCACTACTGCCCATCAGGCAGTCACACCCGTGGGTCAGCCATTCCCTGAATACAGGCAAGTCTCTGGTCACAATGGGCCGCCTGTTAGCTGCTGCCTCTACCAGGGCCAGGCCCTGGGTCTCATGCCTGGAAGGGAAAAAGAAAATATCACTGGCAGACAGGGCACCTGGCACGTTATTGATATAGCCGGTGAACATAACATTAGACGGCATATCTTTCATGATTGTGTTATTCTCCTTCGAGATTATGCCGTAAAGACTCTTAACACTCTGTTTCTTATGGAAACTGCCGCCAACCCACATAAAGCGCATATCAGGAAAACAGCTGGCTACCTCACTGAATTCACTCACACCTTTCCTTAATGTCAAACCACCCACAGAGCACACTACTGTCTCATTCTCTCCGATACCATACTCTTGCCTGAATGCCTGCCTGTCCTGATCTGAATATGCGTACTTCCCGAGATTGATACCGTAATTCAACTGCATGACATCCTTTCCAGGCAGTAACTGGCGATAATATTGTGCGGCGTACTGGGACGGACATAAGATTATATCAGCCTTATTTGCTAAGCTTTTGAGCCATTTCCGTACAAAATATTTTATCTTTCCACCTACCACAAATGTATCTTCGGTCATGTGACCGTGGAATATGATGGGGGTGTTATTGCCGTTATTGTTTTTACAAGACATGCGGTAGGCCAGGGCCATTGGAATATGTATATGCATCAGGTCATAATCCGAATCTTTGTCAAAGACCACGTCAATCCCTTGCTCTTTGACACGCCCTGCTATTGATGGGATATAGGAATCAAGCCATTTACGGTTAGAGGTTAGTCTATTCACAAATCTATTATCAATTATATAATTAACAACAGTCATATGTGGGTAAATTGTTCTTGCTTATCATAGAAAAATTTTGTGTAGTATTTTTGTAGTGTCTCAGATGTTGTATCCCACATGTTGAATTTTACATGTTGTATCTAACATGTTGTTTCCCATATATCACGTATTATACTACAAGCCTTGCTACAAGCATCCCCACATCAAGCCCCATCTCATCTGCAACCACCTTGCATTTTGTCCTGAGCATGTATGCAATGGGACTGTACCCGTATTCTGACATTGTCTCATAATTTGCCATACCCTTACTGATGATCAGGGTTGCTTCATCAAAAGCTTCCACAAGTTCAGGAGGTGCCTCATCCAGACACACGCCTATTGCATTGGAACCAGTGGTCAGTACCCTGTCAACCATTTCGTTGATGCCATGTATCTCTACATCCTCCATTGTTGCATCATTAAGAATCGGTGCCCCGCGCACCACAAGTGTCACTTTGCCGCCCATGCCCCGTATTTGTTCGATAACCAAAGTATCAAGCAGGATCTCCCCGCTGTTATCTACTAAATACACTACATTATCCAGTAGAGGCACCATCATCTCAATATCATCTACATCAAGCCCTTTGTTGAACATTTTCTTAAACTCAGCTTCAAAATCATCTTCCCTGACATCGAAGCCATCCACACCAAAATCAAAACTATTGCCAATGGCACCTGCAAGGACGGCACGCCTAAACCCTTCCATCGATATCTTATCACCCACCAACGACCGGACCACGGGCATCAACCTAGCAGCTATCTCCCTGCTCTGTATCTTCTTTTCAAGATATGGGTCAGGATCGCCAAGTGCCTCGTACGACCTGCGGAGGACTATTGTGGATACCTTTGAAGATGGCACGCCGGGCTTAAATGTCTGGTGCAGGGCGTCCAGTGCTGCCATCACGGCCTTGTTCACGATTTGTGGATTTTGTGTACTCAAGAGAGCCTGGTAATGTACTCTCGATAGCAGACAATGGGCACATCTTGGATTGATCTTCAAAACTTATTCACCTTTTTTAGCAATATTAATATCAATGGGATGACAATAGTTCATTTGGTGATAAATATGTCGGAGCAAGAACCTCAAGATACAACTGAGTGGGAAGCCTTTGCAGATAAAAAGTACGGTGATATTAAAAAGGCAATGAAGGACATTGAAAGTAAAGGTTCTTCCCAGCCACTTGAGCATAACATTAGGGATGTTACAAAAAGTTTTGGTGATATGTTAATCTCACTGGGTGCCCTTGCTTATGGTGTTACCAGTGATGTGGTAGAGAAGACATCCAGTGAAGAAAGGGTAGCATTCCAGGATGAGGTGGGGAAAAAGGCCAGTTCGGCCCGTAATATAATTGCGGATGAACTGGATAAGGTCTCCAGTGCCCTGAGATCTAAAGCAGATGTGTCAGAAGAGAAGGTAGAAACTCCTGACACGTCAGAAACTTAGGATTTCCTGTTGGGATAAAAGGGGGATGGAGGAACCGGAAGGAAAAATAATCCCATAAAAGTCTATATCGATAGATTGTTAGCGGTTTCACGGCTTTTTTCCTGCTGTGTTTTTGCAGCCCCCAGCAGCAAATTCCGCTCGCTGGCAATCCTTGAAACATCCAGGGTACTTGTATCAAGCAGTTGGGCGGCCTTACTTAGAGATATCCTGCCACTACCGTAAAGTTCAATCACATAGTCCTGCGCTCCCATATATAAAAGCTGTCTTAAGGCAGTAGATTTATCCACATGTTCCTCTTTTGTCCTCAGGTTCGCCAGTTCGATCAGGTTTTGCGGAATCCTTAACGGATAGGATGCTGCTGCATTCATATTAAACCTCCAAATTACGTCTTGCTGCATCATAATTTTGCCCGGACACATACACCTTGATCGCATCCAGGAAATTGATAGATTCATCTTTTGTTATCACTTTTAGCTCATTTAATCGTACAATAAGATCAGTTGGAATAATATAAGATATATTATTCCTGTCAAGCAGGTTCAGAAATGCTCTGTCATCTGTGACAATTACCTTTGCATACAAATTATGAAATAGGTGCAAAGTAGAACATTCTCCAACTCCAAAGGTACGGTTTTCAAGCATATTTTCTACCAATTTGTTATTTTTTATGTTTTCAACTTTTAGTTTACCTTCTTTTATCAGCCCGTTGATCTCGTATGCATCATCATGCGCACGTTCCATCCCACGGATAACAGTTTCGTCATAAACTTCTTCAGTTATCGAACACTGGAAACTGTTTAAAATTTTCATCAGGCAGCCTGATTTTGTTAATTTGATAAGACCATCTGAATCCAATACGATTTTATTCATTATTATACTATTTTATACGAAATAATATATATCAATTTTGTTCTGCACTTAAAAGTAGTGTCGAGTCAACCATACAATATTGCTAGATATATGATCTGACACTGTTCCATTTTTCAGTTATTTTTAGAGACTTTTTATTATTTACTGGGACGATTCAGAAAACTGCAGAGAGCGCAGAGGCACGCAGAGAAAACAACACGTCTCTGCGCCTCTCTGCGACCTCTGCGGTGAATCTTTTTTGCCACGATCTATTTATCCAGAATAAATTAAAAAGTCACTATTTTTAAGACGCAGATTTACACAGATTAACGCCGATTTAAGGTTGCATCTGCGTAAATCAGCATAAATCTGCGTCTATTGAGATTATTGAAATAATTTTATTTTAAAATTATGCCATATGACCTATGCCCTTTACAATCTGACACTTGAAAGTTGACACAACAGTAGTGTGTTGGAGAACTCAAAAAGCATAGCCAGCTTAATACCGCACAACCGCACAGTTGCATGAGCATAATGGCTGATGCTGAAAATTCTCATCAAAATCTATATCAATAAATTGTTAGCAGTTTCACGACTTTTTTCCTGCTATGTTTTTGCGGCCCCCACCAGCAAATTTCGCTCGCTGGCAATCCTTGAAACATCCTGGGTACTTGTATCAAGCAGTTGGGCGGCCTTACTTATAATAGCAAGAGAGTTTATGTTTTGATAATTCATATATTAATTGGGTTGTTTGATGGTGTTTTTCACTACATCTTACAAAGTTAGGTTAAAGCGATAGACAGTTGAAAATTTCGTGATAATCACCATGATCATCATTATAAATTTTTGAGATAAGTTTATATATTATATATTTCCTTTTATAATATGTGTTCAATAATAATGATGATATATTTGTGTATCATGAATCTTTTCACCATATAAGAACAGCTATGGTATGCCAGAGGTTTGCTAAAATATGGGGAGGATTTGTTAATTATCAATGTTTGAATTGGTTCATATTTCCAGTTAACGGGATGGTGCTGTACCAATGAACATTAAATCAGCACTATTTCACTCAACAATCATTATATCTGCACTTATATCGGCAGTCTTCGGTCACGAATTAATCCATGTACTACAGTTCATGTTTATTTACGATGAGCCGCTTCAAGATATTTCAATTCACTTTGCACAGGGTTATCCGGTGCTTACCCGATGTGTGGTGGATAAGCCAATTGGGAGTGTACAACAAACAATTGATGAAATTCCAGCATATGCCTGGACCTTTTGGGTTATTGGACTTTTAATATATAACTATACAACAACATTTTACAAAAGGCGGAATGATTCAAGTAATAAATAAATGTGGACTGGGTTTTAGAGTAATCTGCGATTTTCTCCATCATTCTGCATGTTTGCAGAGTTGTTTTTTGACAAAACTTCATCTTGAGGTGAAGCAGTTAATACCGCACAACCTCTACCACCATCCCCCCGGCCACTCCCATCACACCATCCAGTATCCCCCCAAACCCGGCAACCTCCATTTACATCCGGCCCCGTCCGCCCCCTGCCTCCGAATAATTCCTCACGCACCCGGCTCCCCTCAATATCGTCATTCCCGTGCGCAAGTCTGAATATCACAGAGGCAGGTGGAACATGGCTATAGTGGGTGATACGGAGAACGGAGGGAGCACTGTAAGATGACGGATTACTACTCATTTAACAGGTCAATTCGTGTTATGCCATCCACACCTTCAAAGTGCCTGTCATCAGTTACAATAATGGATATCTTATTTTTAAGCATGGTATTGAGATGTATGGCATCCCCCATCTTCCAGCCTCTTTTTACCATAGGGAGTGCTTCGACCAGGAATTCAGGTTCAAAAGCCAGAAGTATAACTCCATGTTCGTTTATCTGCCTGATAATATCTGATATTTTCTGTTCAGACAAACGTTTGCTTTTTAAAAATGCATATATCTCTATTATTGTATGAACAGAAGTTACCCCGATCTCCCTGCCTTTTGCAACATCTTGCAGGAACCTTTCAGAAACATCTCCCATCCGGTTGTCACCGATAAGGTTGTGGATGAAAATATTAGAATCAACATATTTCATCTGGACTCATCTCCCATCACAGCATACCCTTTCTCTATTCCCTCATCTATGGCTCCTTTATGCTTGATAATACCGTGAAGTTTTTCTACTGAGGCAGGGTCACCTCGTTTGGGGTAAATAACGGCTTTCTCCTGCTCCACAATGAAATCAACTGTCTCCCCTATTCTAATTCCAAGTGTTTCACGCACATCCCTGGGTATTACTACCAGATATTTATCATGCACTTTTACTTCAGTCATTGTGTTTAACGTTAAACGTTATACGATAAATATTTAATTATCTTTCCTATGCTCTTTGGTATCGCACAACGTCTCCCACCATCCCACTGGCCACTCCCAGTACACCATCCAGTATCCTCTCAAACCCGGCATCCCTTATCTCCATCCGCCTCCTGCCTCCGAATATCTCCTCACGCACACGGCCCCCGACAATATCATCATTTCCTGGAGAAAGCCTGATAACCACTGACCTGGACGGTACATGGGCATTATGGGGAATGCCGTACCTACCTTTACATGAATTAATTTATAATTAGAACACATTTAAATGTCAAACAAATAAATAATGATTAGTGATGTCAATGAAGCAGGAAATATTTAATTTTACAGTTCTTATTGAACAGGATGAGGATGGAATATACATCGCAAAAGTACCAGATATCCCTGGCTGCTATACTCAAGGTAAATCTATAGAGCAGGTCATGGAACGAATAAAGGAAGCAATACAGGTCTGCATTGAAGCTGAAGATAGAGATAATATTCTGCCTCTAAAGTTTGTAGGAGTACAGCATTTAGAGGTTAAAGTATGACACGTCTCCTTCCTGTTTCCGGCAGGAAGATGTGTAAAATTCTTGAAAAGATCGGTTTTGAGAAAGTTCATCGGGTTGGAAGCCATGCACGGTATATCCATCCAGACGAACGAAGGACTGTTGTGCCTCTGCATGGGAATGAAGAACTCAGTATTGGAATCCTTAAAGAAATCCTGAACCAAGTTAAGCTTTTAAGGGAAAAATACGAGATATTAAGACAAAA
>Ga0255373_1021_pt2 | contig 38656 bp, 33 predicted proteins | sample ANMaggSeSYBR01E5_FD_182093 | JGI IMG/M metagenome (GOLD analysis project Ga0255373, IMG submission 182093) | Sediment cell enrichment communities from methane seep in Santa Monica Basin, California, United Staets - ANME aggregate JGI... | ecosystem: Environmental > Aquatic > Marine > Cold seeps >... | reverse complement strand
TGGGACTATTTTGAGGCAGGAAAAAGGATTCGACATGAAAGGGCTTCAATAGATACCGGCCGTCTCAACCAGATTGTTCAGTTTGATTCTGAGGAAAGGCCGTTGAATATGCAAAAGGACACCTCAGCAGACGGTCAGTTTGACAGCATTTATTATTTTGAGCAGGGAAAGCTTTCCCGTTCCACCAAGGATATGGACGGCGACGGCAAGGTGAATGTCTGGCAGACATACCGGGATGATAAACCGCTTGAAAGGCGCACGGATCAAGACGGAGATGGTCAAATTGAAAGGATGACCTTTTTTGATACCCAGGGTCTTCCAAAAAAGAGTCTGCATGATCTTGACCGGGACGGCAGCATGGAAGTGGTCCGGACGTATCGCGAAGGTATATTGTGTGAACAGAAAAAAGATCTGGATCAGGATGGCAAATTTGAGATTGTAACACAATTCGAAAACAATGAACCGGTTAAACAGCAAAAAGACGCCAATGCAGACGAGCGGTTTGACATCATAACATGGTTTAAAAATGGAAAACCGCACTATCAGGAAAAGGACACAAACTTTGATGAGAAAGAAGATGTCTTTGTTTACTTTGATGCCAAAGGATTTGTTGAAAAAACTGAAGAAGACACAAAATACACCGGCCGGATCGACAGGATCAGAACATACTGCAACGGTGTGCCTGCAAAAGAAATCTATGATGCAGATGGGGACGGATTCAAAGAGACTATAACTTTTTTCAAACAGGGAAAGGTTTCCGTTCAAACTCAGGACTGCAACAAAGATGGAAAGGCCGATGTTACGATCTATTTCAATGACAGGGAAGAAAAGGAGAAGGTGGAAAGTGACACCAATTTGAACGGAAAGCTCGACACTTGGGAATACTATCGAAACGGCAAGCTCTTTAGAATAGAAAAGGACGACGAAGGCGACGGAACAATCGGTTTAAAGATATTCTTTAAAAATGAAAAAAAACAGAAGCTCATCAGAGATAAAGACAATGACGGCCGATTTGAAATCACACAGTGGTTTGACAAATCCCCGTGGTCCATGGTCATGGAACTGGATGCAGATCTTAACGGAAAACCGGAGGGGCGCTACTGCTATAAAGAAGGTGTCTTAAAACTTAAAGAGATTGATGAAGACGGTGATGGAAAGCCGGACCTGAAAGAGTACTACAACGCTCAAGGAAAACTTATTAGAAGCGAAGAGGACGAAGAAGGCGCCGGCAGTTTTACAATCACCTGGTTCTACAATGATGCCGAAGAGGCAATTCTTGCGGAAAAAGACAATAATCACGACAATTGTATAGACACCTGGTACCACTATGAAAAAGGAAATCTGATTAGAGTCGAAGAAGACACAAATGCTGATGGAAAACCGGATTTGTGGGAAGAGTACGATGAATCAGAGGCTCTGGTGAAGCGCGCTAAGGATCTGAATTTTGATGGAGAAGCGGATATTTGGGAAGTGGAAAGTGAGCAGGAGCAGGTGAGCAGGGGGGAAAGTGAGAAAGTGAGAAAGTGAGTGGGTGAGAGGGTGAAGAAGGTACAATATCATTGGGAATTAGAAGTGTACCGGATGTCGGTTGAGGCTGCAATGTTAATTTTTGAGTTGTCGAAAAAATTTCCGAAAGAAGAAATCTATTCCTTAACAGATCAGATACGACGTTCGTCGCGTTCTGTTTCTTCGGCTATTGCCGAAGGCTGGAGAAGAAGAAAATACCAGAACGCCCTTGTTAACAAATTGAACGAATCAGAAAGTGAAGCAGCAGAGACACTTTCACACTTTCACAAAAGAAGGGAGGTAATAACGTGTTTGATTTTTTTGCAAAGGGAGGCATCTTAGTATACCCCATTATCCTTTGCTCGGTGGTGGCCGTGGCTATTTTTGTGGAAAGGGTCATCTGTTTTGCACGGGTACGCATTCGCGGTTATGGGTTGGTAAAAGAGATAGCCCTGCATGTAAGAAACGGTAAATCTGCCAAAGCGCTTGAGCTGGCAAGAGGAAACGAATCGCCTATGGGCCGGGTACTGGTTGAGGCCATTGAGGTTGCAGATCAAGATCACGAAACATTAGAAACAGTTATCATAAATTCAACAGGAAGAGAAGTCAGGGAACTTTCCCGATATCTCCAGGCGCTTGCTACTATCGCGAATATCGCACCGTTGCTCGGTCTGCTCGGAACGGTTGTCGGCATGATTAAGGCATTCATGGTGATTCAGCAAATGGGCGGCAAGGTAAATGCCGCTGTTCTCGCCGGAGGCATCTGGGAGGCCATGATGACAACAGCCCTGGGCCTGTCAGTGGCGCTTCCTGCAATGGTAGCTCACAGCTATCTGGTTTCTCGTGTGGACGAGTATGATGCCCAACTCCAGGACGGGACCGTCACTTTTATCAAGGCTGTGGGAAAAAGGAAAGAGGGCCAAAACTGAGAGTCGGGGGCATGAAATTTAAGGTTACCGATTTAGGACTGGACATTCTACTTTGGATATCGCGCAGGTGAGAAAGTGTGCAAAACTACACATTTTCTCGTTTTCACGTTCCATCGTCATGTAGTCGGCTTGATTAGAAAGTGTAAATCGTAAAATAAAGGAAGCCAACCGTCAACCGTTAACCGTAAACTGTTACTAAGCAAGGAATGTTATCATGCTGGTTCACCGCAAAAAAAAGTCGAGCTACCAAGTGCAGATGCCTTTGACATCGCTGATTGATATCGTGTTTCTTCTTTTAATTTATTTTCTCCTTACAACCAATTTCATGGTTGATGAAGGAATCAAGATCAAACTTCCCCAGGCTAAGGCAGCAGCTCCTCAAACTGAGGAAGTAATTACCGTTTTTGTGGATCAGCAAGGAAGAACATTTCTCGGAACAGAGGAAGTTTCTCTTGCCGAACTCTTTAACGGGATTAAAAAAATGATCGGGCAAAACCAGAACAAGCTTGTCGTTATCAGAGCAGACCGGGCAGTAATCCTGAACAAGGCCGTGAAGGTTATGGACGTGGCCAAGGCAGCGGGAGCAGCGAGGCTTTGTCTGGCGACGGACAAGGAGTTTTAATATCCGTGAACTCTATGAAATCCGTGTTTAAAACAAAACCCAACCGGCTTTTTCGTGGTTTGGTGGGCGTTTCTTTTGCCATCCATCTACTTATACTCATGCATGTATCCGGTATCTACAAGTCAAATGCATTGAGCTATATTGAGCTGACCATGCAGAGCATATCCAAACCGTCAGCAAGATCTATTCCCAGACCTCGTCACAGGCCAAAGGAGATAAAGCCGGAAGACGTAAAAAGATTCAAGATAACTAAGCGCCGCTCTCCTCCTCTCAGACCGATAAAAGTAGAACCCGTTGAAAAAGACCTGCCGGATAGTCTTGTAGAAGGAATAGGTATGCCGGATATTCCGGACACCCCAGGCCTTAATGTCGCTAACTGGAACCCAGGAGAATTAACAGATTCCGGCGATTTCGAGGCTACCTATCTTGAGATGGTGAGGCTCAAAATAGAAAGACACAAGAAATATCCTGAAACTGCCAGGGCCAGACAGATAGAGGGATTCGTAACCGTACGATTTGTGATTACTCCCCAGGGTGATGTTTTAAATATTGAGATTATAAGGAGTTCCAGACAAAAATCCCTGGACAAAGCAGCGCTCAAGGCCATTCATGCCGCGGCCCCGTTTCCAAGACCGCCCCGGCATCTTTTCAAAGGTAAGATTCCATTGGAGCTTACGATTGCTTTTGAGCTGATGTGATAGCATCTGAAGTCATAAAAAACGGTTTCCAATTGGAGGAACCAAATGAAGAAGAACAAGTGCATATTATTTTGTGTTTTATTTTGCGCAGCGATCGTTCTGCTTGTTCAGCCGTTGTCTGCCCATGACATGTGGCTGCAGGAGATAGAAGGAGGATTTTCAATTGCCCTTGGTCATGAAGGTCAGACCGATCCTTATGAACCTGCAAGGCTCAAGGATGTCACCGGATACACGGAAAACGGCTGGACTGTCCAACTGGATATAGAGCGAGAGAAAGAAGGATGCCGGGTTGTGGCAGACGAAGCTTTTTGCGCTGTCAGCGCCTCACTGGACAACCGGTACTGGCTGAAGACGATAGATGGCTGGGAGAATCAGCGCGAACGTAAAGGCTTGCAGATCGTGGAAGAGGGTCATTCCTACAAGCATACTAAACACATAGTCAAATGGTGTGATTTTCTTTCCGGGTCCGTGGGACAACGCTTTGAAATCGTCCCGCTTAAAGACCCCACCAGCTTGAAGCAAGGGGACAGCTTGCCGGTAAAGGTCTTTTTTGAAGGAAAACCGGCTTTGAAGGCAAGGGTCTCAAAAACAAGCAACATGGCAAAAACCCATGATCTCAAACCTGCAAAGGGCGAAAGCTCAGTTGTAGTTCAAGTTGGTCCTCCGGGTCTTCAATTGATCAATACCAAGCTCGTGGTTCCGGTCAAAGGCAAGCAGGTTGTTTGGTTTGCGGCTTCTCTTACATTTCGTACGACAAAGTGACGATTTAAAAGATTTATCATGGAGCTATTGAGCTGTTAAGTTTTTTATCTGAATAGCGTTATCAACGCGGAAATTACAACAAAGGAAGTCGAAATACATAAGAAAACCAAGATGTAAGGGGAAGGCAGCGGAACCGGCTAGGGTTTGCGAGCTGCCTTCCCCGTGAAGCCCCCTCGGGGTGAGGGACACCTCTATTTTTTTGTATCATCGAAGCATTCCTTCGTCAAACAAATTTAGAGTAACCATCCTCCGAGGGCCATCTTCAACATCCCAAACCCTGACTCAGCTTTGTTTTGTTTCACAAGATGTCAAAATAGAAATTTTTACGCGAAGCTATTCTATAACTGTCTTTCGTGCCCGTTCCTTAAGCTTAAACGTGCAGTCTAACTTACTAACCATAAGGAGAAAAAAATGAAGATTTTTGGAAAAACGTTGGGAGTATTAGGTTTGAGTTTGGCTTTGATGCTGGGTGTATTCTCTATGCCTGCCAATGCTCATTTTATATGGATCAACGCCGGTGATTATACACCACCAATAAAGACGCCTGTAAGGTTTACCATCGGGTGGGGGCATAACTTTGCCAGTCCTGTAGGCAATGTCATGTATAAACAGAAAGGTCTTGAGAAGATATACATGCTCGATCCTGATGGTAATGAACTGAAGATAAAGCCCATCGACGAGATTGAGTTCAGCGTGGAAAAACCATTGAAAAAGAATGGCGCCTATCTGGCCGTAGTTATGAGAAAGCAAAGTTTCTATACCAAGACTGCCAATGGGCACAACCTCCAATCCAAAAAAGGTTTGAAGGATGTTATTCAATGTAGTTACTGCGGGATGTATGCAAAGGCGGTAGTTGATGTAGAGAAAGGCGGGGGAAAGAACCTCACCAAACCGGTCGGCCATACTCTTGAGATAGTTCCCCTGGAAGATCCTGCTGATCTGAGGGAAGGAGACTATATGCCTGTAAAGGTTCTGTATAACAACGAACCTCTTAAAACAGAACTCTATGCCACTTACGTCGGATTTTCCACAGAAAACGCATGGGCTTATACCACAAAAACGAATAAACAGGGCATAGGCAGAATAAAGATGCTCAAATCAGGTATCTGGCTGATCAAGGCTGGTCATACGGTGCCGTATCCTGATCCTGAGGAATGCGATCAGTATTCGTATTCTGCCACATTGACTTTTGAGGTAAAGTAAAACTTTTACTACAACCCTCTTCCCCATGTTCTGGGGAAGAGGGAGATGTGGTTAAACCAGGAGGAAAGGAACAGTGATAACAATGATAAAGCAAACAACAAGAGCTAAATATCAACAATCATCAATGATTGCCGGCATTTTTGACTATATGGGAAAATGGATTTCAACAATTGTTGCAGTTATAGTCGTTCTGGCTGCATCAGTTGCGTTTGCAGGGGATAATGAAGCCGAAAACAAAGGAACAACGCGTCTCAAAGATATCGTGGTAACCGGCACAAGAACTCCTCATGCCTTAAAAGATGTTCCTGTGGAAACTGTGCTGATTAACAGGGAGGATATTGAGAGAACAAATGCCCAAAACGCCATGGATGTGTTGAAGAATATTCCGGGTATTGACTCATCTGTTCACGATGACGTCTTTGGAACATACACCTGGCGGGCTAAATTGCGAGGGTTAAACTTTAATGACGGTTATGGCCTGATCCTCATTGACGGGCAAAGGGCCATGGGATGCGGTCAAAGCGGCGGCATGGGAGAATATGGTTCCGGACTCAACCAGATTCCAGTGGATATGATCGAAAGAATCGAAGTGGTCAAAGGCCCCAGTTCAGCACTATACGGCAGCGATGCCATGGCCGGTGTTATCAATATCATAACCAAAAAAACACCGAAAAAAGCAACCGGAAGCGCGGGTGCCTCGTATGGCTGGTACAAAGTCAAAGAAAAGGGGGAAACAAAACCCTCTGATGATGGTCATAGCCGTAACATCTCTAAAACTTATGTTTCTTATGGCGACAAGATCTCTGACAGTTTTGGCTATTTGCTGCATTACAATTATGACAGTGCGGAAGACATAAGAGATGATCCGATCAAATCCTATCGTCATTCTTTTATGGGCAAATTAGATGCAGAGCTTAACGAAAGCATTGATCTCTACCTGAAGTCTGAAGTGAGTGATTACGAAAAGGCGGACAGCAGAGAGGAAGAAAGCTATCGTGTTTCTGCCGGAATTGACTTTCGCCCAACAGACGACCATTTCTTTTCTTTGAAGGGATACACATACACCTGGGATTTTACCCACGGCTATCCTGGTTATTCTTATGGCTATAAATATGGTGATGTGGGTTATGATCAGGCTGAAATTCAGTACACTTGGTATTCGAGCGATTGGAATGCTCTCACCCTGGGTGGAGAAGTTCAAGAACAGGGTATTAATTACGTTATAGAAAACGCGGATGGTAGTATAGTTAATGTTAAAGAAGATGTGGATACCTCCAGTTTGTATGTACAGGATGAGCTTACTCTGTTTGAGGATCTTACCATAGTCGCAGGTCTCCGTTATGATGATCATTCCACCTTCGGAAGCGAGGTAAATCCCAAATTAAGTCTCATGTACAAGTTTTCTGAAGATACAACTCTTAGGGCTTCAGCAGGCAAGGCATTTAAATCGCCCACCATTCGTCAACTCTATTACGATACTCCATACAGGCATGGCAATTATTACAACCAGTCTAATCCGAATCTAAAACCGGAAAAGGCTATCGGTTATTCCGCAAGCATAGAACAATGGCTGTTCGACCAGAGCATTATGATCAACCTGGGTTATTTCCGTAATGACGTGGAGGATATGGTAGTCAGTGAAGATACAGGGACCATGTATGACGGCCTGCCGCTGAGAGAGTACAGGAATGTGGAAGAAGCCTGGACACAGGGCCTTGAACTCTTGTGCAGGACGTATCTGACTGAAGAATTTGCCGCTTCCCTATCCTACACATATACTGATTCGGAAAATAAGGAGATTGGCAAAGAACTGACCTATACGCCCAAACACGTTTTCAGCATTTCGCCTGCATACGAACTGGAAAAATACGGTTTGGGCACGAGTGCTACTATCTCATACATTGGCAAGCAATACACAAATTCGGATAACACCGCCCAGATAGATGAGCATACTGTCGTAGATGCAAAAATCTACAAAAACCTTTCCGACAAGGCCAAACTGTCCTTTGAAGCAGACAACATTTTTGACTCTGATAAAGGTGATGAGGGTAATTTTCGTACAGGAAGAACTTTTACTGTTAAGCTGGATGTTTCTTTTTAGTTTCTCAGATGAAAGGAACTATTTTTATTATTTTGTCGTTTTGTGAGCCTGTTTGAAAAGTGGAGACCGTAGCGAAAATGGAGGCAGGATTAACATCTTTTCAAACAGGCTCCAACATTAATGGCATTTATGGAGGAAACGAAAAATGACATCAAAGATGAAAAGCAGACTGTTTTGCAAAGTCTTTTTTGTGATCGGGCTTGTATTTATCCTGGGCATGATCTCTATCCCTTGTTCAGCCCAGGTAGAAAAACAAGAAGTGATTGATATTGGCACTATCACAGTGATGGCCCCGCAGCCGGGTGTTGAGATCACAACTGAAAAGACTGTCATCCGTATGGATGAATTCAAAAAACCCGGAGAGGTCAGAACGCTGACAGATGTGCTGTCCGAAATCGGCGGAATTGATGTACAGCGCGCCAATCCGCTTATGGCCAGCCCGGGCGACGAGGTATCGATTCGTGGTCTTAATGAAGGAAGAATGGTTATTGAAATTGATGGACGTCGGATCAACCATACAGGACACTATGGAAGATACATTATTGATTGGTCCACGCTGAATATGGATGATGTTGAAAGCATAGAAATTATTCGCGGAGGACACTCGGTGCTTCATCCCTTTGCCATTGGCGGTGTTATCAACATCATCACCAAGAAAGGGAAAAAAACGGATGATCCCAAACCTGACGTAAACATTAAGGCTGGTTACGGTAGTTATGACACGTATAATCTGACAGGATCGATTAACGGAGGAATTGCAAATATCGTTGGTTACAATTTTTCAGCAAGTAAGCAGGAGACCGACGGATATCTCAAAAACAACTTTCAGGACACAGAGAGCTTTAATGGACATTTAACCTTTTATCTTCCTTATGAGGCTACATTAAGCATAAGCGCCAAGTATTCTGATATGCATTACGGATTGCCGGTTATCAATGATCCGAATGATCCCGATCTATCTGTGGCCGCACTTTATGATGACGATTATCCGAAATTCAGGAAGAATCGTGATCAACTGAGACACCTTGGATGGCCTCAGATACCGGGGGGGAAAACACCTGAGTGGAAAAAACATACAAGTTATATAGATGGCCTCTTTCAGGTTCCACTTGGTTCCGGAACCGCCAAGCTCCACTATTTTCAAACTGTGGGCAGACGCTGGACCAGCGAGTATGGTCCGGGGGGGTTTACTGAAGACTACTTTGTGGACGACAAAACAGAGGGAATAATCGCCGAATACCGCGACATTGAGTTATTCGATTCCCATAGTCTGACCGTAGGCTTAGAATACCAGGAACTGGGCTGGCCGGACGAAAATCCGATCATATACCAGGTCAAATCAGCATATATCCAGGATGTTATTAACCTTGGCGACAAATGGACAATTACTCCCGGGGTTCGTTACTATCATGTTGAGATGGATACATATTCTTCCAACTTTGGATCAGGCTGGCCGGACGAAGGCAAAGAAGAGGATGACGATGGCTTTTATCCAAGCCTGAAGGCTGATTTCCAGGCAACTCCTGAGACAGCGCTTTATGCGGCAGTGAGTCGATCTTACCGGCTTCCATGCCCATGAGATTACTATTGGTGGGCGCGGTGCGCGTCCCTGGAAAATCCTTCATTAGACCCGGAGTCGGCATGGGAGTATGAAGCGGGAATTATTCAAGAGTTTAAACCAATGACCATCAGAGCCGCTGGTTTCTACTATGATATTAAAAATTTCATCAACGACAATGGCATCACAGCCGCCGGTGCAGTGGGAGGAATGGGCACTCTTGGAAGTGACTGTCTCTACAACATTGATCATGTCAAACTTTATGGGGCGGAACTTGAGGCAGCCATTCGTATCAGAGACACTTTTCGGGCGACAGCAGCCTATATATATCAGGAATGTGAGGTTGACGAAACAGGGTTTGAAGACGATCGTTGGACATATTACCTTCCTGAACTTTTGCCCAAACATAAAGTAAAATTAATGGCGCGTTATAATGTCTGGGAGGACGGCTGGCTCCAGTTGAATTCCCGATATGTTTATGAACGTAAGACCCAAAGAGGTGAAACACTGGATGATTATATCACGCTCGATGTGGGATTTGAGCAAAAGTTCAAATTTGATGGGATGGAATACATGGCCGGGTGCTTTTGCAGCAATGTAACTGGTACCGATTACCAGGAGATATCAGGTTATAAAATGCCGAAGTATGTCTGGGGATTCCAGGTCGGTGCGAAATTTTAGACAGGATTAAGGAGGCAAATCAATGAAAACAATAAAACAGCTTACTTTTTTTGTAGCAGTTGTTGTAACCGCAGCCGTTTCTTTTTGGCCGTCTCAAGCCTCAGCCTGGGGCCGCGGTCACTTTTATGTGATCGGAACGGGTCCGGCCGGACCCAGGACTGCGACACTTCAGGCGCTGGATACGATTAAGCAGATGGACGTGATTATAGCGAATGAAAAACACATAAAGGTCTTTGCCGAATATGCGGGAAGCAAACCTGTGCTTTTTGATCCGTGGACAGGGATCTGGGACTACAAGGGAAAGAGTCAATGGGAACTAAACAAAGAGGAACTGGCCAGGTTCAAGGTGGAACGCTTTCGGATAAGGGATGAGCGTGTGAAGAAGATCAATGCCCTTTTGGCAGAGGGAAAAGACGTAGGTTTGCTTGACTCCGGCAATCCATGTCTTTATGGCCCGAGTCACTGGTACATAGAGCCGTTTCAACCGCAGGACGTGATCATCATTCCAGGCATGGGGTGCGATGCGGCGGCTATGGCGGCATTGGGCAAAAGCACTATCCCTGCCCATGACACCCGCTTTGTCATACAGACGGCACCTTTTTCTCTAATGGGCTGGAAGATGCAGGATCACCGGCTATTAAAGGATCTGGCAAAGTATGAGTCAACAATAATCCTTTATATGGCTCTGTGGAAACCTCAGGAAGTGTTTGCAGGGCTTCAGAAAACGCTTCCGTCGGATATGCCATGTGCTGTAGTTTACTGGGCAGGATATCCTGATCGACAGCGTGTTGTGCGCGGGACAGTGGCTGATATGGGAGATAAGCTTGCGGCAGACAAGGAAAAATTTATGGGTCTGTTATTTATTGGTCGCTTTCTGGAAGGAAAGCCGTATGAAGCAGCCATGAAACGAGGGCAAAAGGAGCTGGAATAACAGCATGAAGGATTGCCAGGTGAAAGGATTCCAAAACCATAAAAAAGGAGGTGAAAAATAGTAACAGGAAAAAATTTACAAACAAGAAATCGAATAAAATAAGGAGAGAATCAATGAAGATGACAAAGATTTTTTTTGTTATGTTGATCAGCTTTGTCTTTATCTTCTGTGCTGTGGAGTATTGTCCGGCACATGTAGATGAAGGGAAAGAGGGAGGAGAGCAGGTCTATAGACTTGACAAAGTAATTGTCAGAGATCATCCACTCAAGGATGAGTCTATGGTCGTAACACCTGATGTTACAGTAATTAATGTGGAGAAATTTCAAAAAGCCGGTTCAGTACAAAATATCAGAGATCTATTGAGTGAGGCGCTGGGTATAAATGTGCTTCGTTCTTCTGTTACACCGAGTCCCACAGAAAGCATCTATATCAGAGGATTTGACCAATCACGATTTCAGGTTTTTATAGACGGCAGGCCCATGAGACTCATGGGACGTTCTGGTTACATCAAAACGGACTGGACTACCATGCCGCTGGATAATATCGAAACAATCGAGATCATTCGTGGAAGTCATTCGCTTCTTTACCCCTGTTCCATGGGTGGTACTATTAATATTATCACCAAAAAGGGAAGCAAAACCGATGAAATCAAACCCAGGGGAACGGCGACAACTGAGTTTGGTTCCTATGGGTCACAGAGTTATAGCGCGAGTATTGAGGGTGGGTTGTTGAATTTAATCGGATACTCTTTTGCCGGAGCCCATAGAGAAGGTGACGGGTACCTGAGAAACAACGATTACAACACCGGTAGTTTCAATGCCCGAATGACTCTTTTTCTTCCCAATGGGGGAACACTTACCGGTGGCTGGGATTATATCGATAATAAGACAGGATATCCAGTCATCAATGATCCCTCAAGAGCTGATTATGATTCAAGCTATCCGGATGTTCTGGAACATGAGGTTGACAATTTTGTCCATGGTCCTGAGGGGCTTGTATATCCGGGTGGAGATTCGTATTGGCAAAAAAGAACTAATGAATATTCCATGCTTCTTGATCAGCCGCTTGGTCCGGGAGAACTCCGGGCCCAGGTTTATCAGCACGAGTCGAATCGAGACAGATACTGGCTTGCATCAGACGGAACTCAAAAGGACAATCTTGACATTGAAGAAAAAAACAGGGGTGTTTTTCTGGACTATCTGGATTTTGAGCTGATCAAGAGCCATGCCTTTTCAATCGGAGGAGAATACCGGACACAAGGTATGCCGGAGAACAAGGATTTCTATGAGATCATGTCTGGCTATTTCCAGGATGTGTGGTCTGTTACGTCTCCTCTGACGCTTATCTGGGGCGTTCGTTACTATGAATTCCAAAGCGACGCCTACAAGGCAGGATTTCCGGGGTGGGCTATATTTAACAGCCTGAGTGAGTCGGAACAGAAGGCATTCGAGTATCGCAGGAAAGAAAATGAGTGGTGTCCAAAAGCCCGGCTGGACTACGAAGTTGATCCAAATCTTACTCTGTATGCTGCTGTGAGCCGGGAAATGCGTATGCCTTGAATCTGAGATCTATGGAGATGGGCGCAGGCTGCGTCCGAAGCAGAATACATGGCGACAAATTCCGAATTGGCAACAGAAACATCCTGGACATACGAGCTGGGTTTATTAAAGAAACTTTGGTTTGATACAAAATTCAGGGCATCGGTCTATTACACTGACATTACCGATTATCAGTTCATGAGCTATCCTGAGAACAAGATGAAAGCTGTCGTATACAACACCGATGTGGAACTCTACGGCGTTGAACTGGAGCTGACAAGGAGCTTTACGCATGATTTGAGCGGATACCTCACGTACGCTTGGGAGAACTGGTCCGCAGACGATTTTGCACGAACTCACCCACTTGATACAGGAGATGAAACCTATTATTTTATGCAAAACATACCCAGAAACAAGGTTGTGCTGGGACTCAATTATAAGCTCTGGGAGGGTGGTGTGGTCACGCTAAACTCTCAATATGCGGATGACCGTGAGAGCAAGAGAGGTAATAAGATTGCTGACTTTATAACGGTGGATATTGGGGCTCAACATACCTTCAATTTCACAGACTTTAACTTCATACTTAAAGGCTATGTCAACAATGTCACGGACGAAGAGTATGAAATGCGTGCTGGTTATCCGATGCCAGGTATCACCGCTGGTATTCTTGGCAAGGTAAGTTTTTAAGGATAACTAACCCACAAAGCATTCCCTGCACCTTATCGCTTTGATGAAATTCGAGTTAGCACAAAAATAAGATGCGCTAAGGTGTCAGGTGGATGCAAAATTAAGGAGGTAAGTCAGTGAAAAGAATAGAGCGGTTTTTTTCCATTGCGATATTTGTTGCGGTTGTTGTTGTTTTTGTCTTTCCATCTCAGACCATTGCAGCCTGGGGACGCGGTCACTTTTATATTATCGGAACTGGTCCTGCCGGACCTCAGACAGCCACACTACAGGCCTTAAATACAATCAAACAAATGGATATCATTGTAGCCCCTGAACAACATATAAAGCTCTTTGCCGAATATATAGGGGACAAACCTGTCCTGTTTAATCCGTGGAAGGGTTTCTGGGATTACAAGGGGAAAGGCTACAGGGAACTGACCGACAAGGAGATAGTCAAGTTTAAGGTTGAGCGTATCCGATTAAGAAACGAAAGGGTCGAACAGATCAAGCGTCTTCTGGGAGAGGGGAAGAATGTTGGTATCCTTGATTCCGGCAATCCTTGTCTTTTTGGTCCGAGCCACTGGTATATTGAGGAGTTTGACCCTGCCGATCTGGTCATTATTCCTGGAATGGGGTGCGATGCGGCGGCAATGGCTGCTCTTGGGAAGAGTACCATTCCCGCATACAACGCCCGCTTTGTCATGCAGACAGCGCCCAAGTTTTTAATGGATCAGGCCATGAAAGATACCGAAATTTTAAAAGATCTCGGAAAATATCAGCCCACCATGATCCTGTATATGGCGTTGCGGAATCCCAAAAAGCTTTTTGCCGTCCTTGGGGAAACATTTCCGTCTGATATGCCATGCGCGGTGGTTTTCTGGGCAGGGCACCCTGACAGGCAGCGTATTATACGAGGGACAGTTGCTGATATGGGAGAAAAACTTTCAAAAGATAAGGAAAGGTTCATGGGGCTTTTGTTTATCGGGCGTTTCTTAGAAGGGAAGCCTTATGCGGCGGCTGTAAATCCATGATTTCCCCTTTAAAGGAGGATAAAATAAAATGAGGAAAACGCGATTTGTATCCATATTGGTGCTTGGTCTGATCATTTTTTTTGCTTCTCAGTCAGGAGCACATACGCACAGAATTTCACTCCTGATTGATACGGACATGGCTCTGGATGACATTCGGGCGCTTGTCATGGTCTTAAATTCCGATTGGGTTGACGTTCCTTTGATTGTTTGCTCTGACGGCGCTGTCTCACCGCAGACCGGGTGTCGCAACCTGAGGACACTTCTGGAATATTTTGAAAAAAGGGATACAGATATTGTTGCTGGAAGGACATTGGGAAAACCCGCCCCTCCCTGGAGGTCGTGGTCTGAAAACCTGAACTTGCCTGAGTCATCCACAATTACTATCGAGACAACGAAAATCCCATCAGCGACAGATGCAATTCTGAAAACCCTCAACGGATCAGCGGAACAGGTAATCTATCTTTGCCTTGGGCCTTTAACGAATCTGGCTGATGCAATCCGTCGGGATCCAACTATAAAAGAAAAGATCTCAAGAGTCATATTCTACGGAAGCTCTCCCAACGCTGTAGATCCTGATTGGAACTATACACGAGATCGCGAATCAGCCGATTTTGTTTTCAAATCCGGCCTGAATATCCATTCGCTCCAGATTCCTCAAGAGAAATCATTATTGTTTGATCAAAATTTCTACGACAGGATAAAGACTATGCATACGCGTGCAGCGCATATCGTAACTACTCTTCACGATACACCGGTTATAACGGATCTCCTGGAGAATGGTCATTTTCGTGTGTGGGATGAAATAACGATAATCTATCTGAATCACCCATCTTTGTTCAAACTCGCGCCAGAGGAAGAGAGCGCTCGTGTTATGGTTCTTGCAGATTTCAGAACCGATCTTGTTGAGCAAGCTTATTTGAAGCTTTTGGATTATTCTGCCGACCTTCACCTGAACCGACGGACGGCAGTGGTTCTGAATAACTTTCCTATTGATCCATCCATGTTTAAAGAGGATATCAGGCCGTATGTGAAAAGAATCATTGAAAGACATGGCCTTGAGGAGTGGAAGGCCTGTTTTTTGACCAACGAGTTTCACCGTCACCTTGGGATATATTCGATTGTTGGAGCCAAGATGGGAATAAGGGCGCGAGAAATTCTGGAAGCTCCTTTTGACGAACTCAAGGTCATTTCAATTACAGGGAAATCGCCTCCCTTGAGCTGTATGAATGACGGGCTTCAGGCAGCAACCGGCGCGAGTCTTGGCCGGGGCGCTATTGAGGTTTTAGAACAAAATCCGAAAGCAGCGGCTATCTTCATCTATGGCAACAAGAAACTGACCTTAGAGATCAAGAAAGATGTGCTCAACAGGATAAAGAAAGATATCAGCGCCGCACTTAAAAGATATGGGGGATTGAACCGGGAATATTTTGCACATATCCGTAAGTTGTCAATAGATTACTGGCTTGAACTGGATAGAAAGAAAATCTTTGATGAAACTGTAAGGTTAAAAGGAGAACAAAAATGAAACAAGAACAAAGATCGTGGTTGAAGGTTTGTATTTTAGTTGTGCTGTTGTCGGTAATTGCTTCACAGGCAAAAGCGCACAACCTCTGGCTGGCGCTTGATCACTATTCTCACAGGGTCGGCGAGAACGCAAAGGTATTTCTGTACCTGGCACATTCGCTTCCTTTTGCCGATCTTGGAAAACCGGAAATGATGAAGGAGTTCTTTTATCTTGATCCATCCGGTAAGCAAAAAGAATTCGAGCTGAAAAAGCCTGATCCTGAATCATTTTTCAATGAAGTAGGTGTTCCATTGGCCATGCAGCAAGAAGGGACATATATGGCAAGCGTTGTGATGAAGCCGATCTTTATGACCGCAACTCCCAAGGGAAGGAAAATGCAGAGCAAGAAAGACCTTCCGGATGCCATAAGCTGCCGTTATGTTGAGTTTTTTGCCAAGGCGATCTTTCATGCCGGAAAACCGGGTGGCAATGCTTACAAAACCGTATTGGATCAGACAATTGAGATGGTGCCGCAAAATGATCCGTGTCTGATGAAAACAGGCGAATATCTTCCTGTAAAAGTGTTATTCAAAGGCAAACCGCTTACAGGGGAATTTGTATATGCCACCTATGTCGGATTCTCAACAAGGGAAGACTACGCTTATACCACCAAAACTGATCATAAGGGCATTGCCATGATTCGTATCACAAATCCGGGTATCTGGTGGGTCAAGGTGCCGCACAAGGAGCATTATAAGGATCAAGCAGAGTGCGATGTCGGCCAGTATGCTGCTATTATGACTTTTGAGGTGAAGTGATAAGGGCTGAAAGTGAGCAGGTGGGAAAGTGAGAAGGTTGATGAAACATGATTAGGGTCTTCTGATAATCGGAGAATGTGCGAAGTAAATATGTTGACGGTTCACGGTTTTTTCAATGAACTATGCAACGACTGAAGCATTTTAACAGTGAACCGTGAACTGTAAACCGTAAAAGGATATTGAATTGAAAGATACGTTGAACAATCATCATCTAAAAAGAGAAATTGGTCTTTTTTCCGCAACGATTCTGGTGATCGCCAACATGGTGGGAACCGGCATATTCACTACTTCCGGTTTTATCATGGAAGAGTTGGGCAATCCTCAGGCAATGCTTTTGTGCTGGCTTGTTGGGGGCGTTTTTGCCCTGTGCGGGGCGCTTTGTTACGGAGAGTTGGGCGCGATGTTTCCCAGAGCAGGCGGAGAATATGTCTTCTTGAGAGAAAGCTTTGGCAAAGGAATGGGTTTTCTTTCCGGCTGGATATCTTTAATTGTCGGGTTTTCAGCCCCTATTGCAGCAGCAGCAATTGCCTTTGCCACATATTTTTTCCGCATCCTGCCGGCTTCGTTTAGCGCAAAACTCACCGCTCCTTTCCTTGAAATCGGCATTCTTGCAATATCCCCGATTACCATGCTGGCAATAACTGTTATCATTATGTTTTCGCTGATTCATTATCACAGCGTTTTTTTAGGCGCCAGAGTGCAAAACTGCCTGACTATATTTAAAGTAGGTCTTATCATTGTCTTTGTTACGACAGGTTTCTGCCTGGGGCAGGGCTCAATAGAAAATTTTTCCAAAGGCCTGGAGATCAGTTTGATTTTTCAGGACAAATTTGCCATCTCACTGATATTTATCACATTTGCCTACAGCGGGTGGAATGCTGCTGCTTATCTTGGAGGTGAGATAAAAAACCCTGTTAGAAATATTCCGCTTGCTCTTTTTACCGGCACAGCCTTGGTAGTCTGTTTCTATCTTCTTTTAAATATCGTCTATATCTATGCGTTATCGCCGGCCGAGATGAGCGGAGTGCTTGAGGTCGGGACAAAATCCGCTGTTTCCCTGTTTGGCGATAATGTCAGCAGATATTTCAGCGGAGCTATTGCCATAGGCATTCTATCGGTTCTCAGCGCTATGATCATGGCCGGACCGAGGGTCTATTATGCTATGGCAAGAGACGGTGTTTTTTTTGAGCTTTTCGGCAAGGTCAATGGTCTTCGCCAGACGCCTGTGTATGCCATATTCCTGCAAGCAGTTATTGCCATCATCATGGTTATCACCGCATCCTTTGATAAACTCCTTTTATATATAGGCTTTACGCTTTCGCTTTGCGCCATGTTGACTGTTGTCGGAATGATGCTCCTCAGGATAAAAAAGCCTGATCTAAAGCGTAGTTATAAAACTTTCGGATATCCTGTAACTCCATTGCTGTTTATCCTGGGCAACTTATGGATTATCTATTTTTGCATAAAAAGCAGGCCAATTACCTCTTTGTTCGGATTAGGAACCATAGGATTAGGCATTTTAGTTTACTCATATTTTAGAAGAAAAAACAGGAGCGTTGGAAAGGAGACTTAAGTGATGAGAAATTTCACCTGTTTATTGATGTTCTTTTTTTTAATCACTGCCGGCTGCGTCCCTTTGATTTCCAGGGAATTAAGAAGGGAGTTGTCACCGGATATAACCTTCAAACAGGTTATCAAAGACCCGGACACCCATAAGGGGAAGACGATTCTTATCAGCGGAATAATTCTCGGCTCCAGGAACACGAAAGAAGGGACTCTGATCGAGATACTTCAAAAACCGGCGGACATCGAGGGAAGGCCAAAGGATGTGGATGATTCCGATGGGAGGTTTCTGGCTCTATACGACGGGTATTTGGATACAGCGATCTATAGCCGCGGAAGGGATGCGGCAGTGGCAGGGGAAATTACAGGAAAAAGGATACTGCCATTGGGAGAGATAGATTATACCTATCCTCTCGTCTCTATCAAGAAAATTCATCTCTTCAAGGTCAGAAAAGAAGAAAGATTCCGTTATTGTCCATATCCTTATTGGTGGTGGCATGTCCCCTGGTGGTATCATCCATAGTTGTGAGTTTGGAACACACAAAAAGCTGTTGTGGTACGTTTCTGTTTGCAGTAGCGCAAAAATGAAAGAAGGTGGGAAATACTTCAATAACCGAAAAAAGGAGATGGGAAGGCAGATTAACTTTGTTCACCAGCGTCGAGTCGTCGAATGGCCGTACCGGATATTGATTATCCACTCGACTACTTGACCATTTAACTAATCAACTAAAAAAGGAGGAGGAAAAAATGAAGACTTTTGGAAAGACTGTGGGGTTATCTATTTTGAGTTTGGTTTTGATTCTGGTTCTATTTTCCATACCTGCCAGCGCACATCTTATGTGGATCAACGCTGGGGATTATACACCATCAATAAAGAGGCCTGTAAGGTTTACCGTCGGATGGGGACATGCCTTTGCCAGCCCTGTAGGCAATGTCCTGTATAAACAAAAAGGTCTTGAAAAGATATACATGCTTGACCCGCATGGTAATGAACTGAAGATAGAACCGATCAACGAGATTGAGTTCAGCGTGAAAAAACCATTGAAAAAAGAGGGTGCCTATCTGGCCGTGGCCAAGAGAAAAGAAGGGTTTTCTACCAAGACTACTGAAGGTCACAAGCGTCAATCCAGGAAAGGCCTCAAAGATGTTATTCAATGCAGCTATTACGGCATGTACGCAAAGGCAGTAGTTGATGTGGAAAAAGGCGGGGGAAAGAATTTTTTCAAACCGGTCGGTCATACCCTTGAGATAGTTCCTCTGGAAGATCCGGCTGACCTGGGGGAAGGGGACTATATGCCGGTAAAGGTCTTGTATAACAGCGAACCGATCAGGGTCGAGCTCTATGCCACGTATATCGGGTTTTCTACTGAAAGCGCCTGGGCCTATACCACGAAAACGAACAAACAGGGCATAGGCAGAATAAAGATGCTCAAATCGGGTATCTGGCTGATCAAGGCGGGTCACAAGGTGCCGTATCCTGATCCTGATGAATGTGACCAGTATTCGTATTCCGCCACGTTGACCTTTGAGGTGAGGTAATAACGGAAGGAGTTTATCATGTCAAAGATATATAGAAGAGAAACTCAGACCCGGTTAAAGGTCCTGGTCATTATGATTTGTCTCGGACTGTTTTTTCTTCAGGCCGACGCCGTAAGTCATGCCTCTGATGAAAAGGGAAAATCTGCTCTCTATCTGGTGAGCATCGGGGTCGGCGATGCTGATCTGATCACCGTGCGGGCGATCAATACGATAAGAAAATCGGATGTAATCGTATGCCGCGAAAAGACAAAGGAGAGATTTGCAGAATACCTTAAGGGAAAAGAATTTCTGGATATCTCCTTAAGCGGCTGGCGGACTTATGGAAGAGATTGTTCCAGGATAAAGGATAAACAAAAAAGGGGAAGGTGTAAGGAAAACAGAAAAAAACGGGCAAAATTGATTTCCGGGATCCGTTCAGCGATTGCTGCAGGAAAAACTGTTGCAGTATTAGGCAGCGGCGATCTTCTTATCTATGGAGGGCCGTATCGCTGGTATTTGCAAGAGTTTGCAGATGTAAATCCACGGGTTATTCCGGGTGTAAGCTGTTTTAATGCGGCAAATGCCGCTTTGCGCAAAGACGTCGCATCCGGAAAAGAGACTCATGCCGTAGTTCTCACAACCGTTCGTGAAATAGAAAAATTATCAAAACACCATCCCACTATGGTTATTTTTACCATGCATACGAAATTCAAGGATCTGGTGGAGAAGCTAAAAAACCTTTATCCTCTCCAAACTCCTATCGCAGTTGTTGTTTATGCAGGGTACAAGGAAAAGGAACGGCTGATCAAAGGAAGATTAAATACAATTCTGGAGTTGGTCGGAGATGAAAAATTTCCTTTTGAACACCTCGTTTATGTAGGAGATTTTTTGGCTCAAAGGATAAAGAAAGATCGTTAATAAGATGATAGAGAATTTGAGAGACAAACAAGGAGGTTTGTGATGAAGAAGTCTAAAATGATTACTATCTTGTTGGGAATACTGGTGTTTGGCATTCCCCAACTATGTATGGGTGTGGAAGAGATTGAGAAGGAGGCGGCAAAAGAGGAAGAGAAGGTCTTAAAGGTAGGGGAGATACAGGTTACCGCTCCCAGAGAGAAAGAAGGTATTGTAGTTGCCCCTTCGTTCACTACGATAAACGTCGAAGAGTACAAAATGCCCGGCACTCCGCAGAATATCGTCGATATTTTAAGGGACCGGGCCATAATAGATTTTCGCGGGAGTAGTGATCTGGTTCAAGAAAACGATAATGTATATATGCGAGGGTTTGACAGTCGTAACTTTGTTACAGCCACGGATGGTTTAGCCGTTGAAAAAGTCGGCGGATATAAGGGGGGACATTTTACAGATTTTTCCACTATCCCATTCGCGCAGATAGAGAGTATTGAGATAATTCCCGGCCCTCATTCCGCTCTCTATTCAGGCAGGAGCCTCGGAGGGGTGCTCAATATAAAAACAAAAACCCCGAAAAGACATGATACTCTTAAGCCGGATGTTAAAATATCAACAAGTTACAGGTCTTACAATACCCAGAATCACAGTATTAACGTCGAAGGCGGGATTCGCTCATTTGACTACGGCCTGTCATACCAGGACTATCACACCGATGGTTATCTCAGGAACAAGGATGCGGATATTGATACCGTATCCGGACGATTCGGTTATATTCTTCCTTCTGACGGATACATAAGTTTAAGTGCATCTTATCAGAATGCAAGCCGTGGAAGCACCGTGAAAAATGATCCAAACAACAACGATTATGACCCTGATTATCCCATAACGGAAAGAGGATCCAACCCATCGGATAACCCGAGGCGCGAAAAAGAACCGTATTCTTTTCGATTAAACGTTAAGCAACCCACATCCATGGGTGTATGGACATTAGGCGCATACTATAATCATGAAGATCAGAAATACCCTTACGCAAAAGAGGATGAACCTCGATATATTACGGAATGGAACTCATATGGTGGTAATATCCAGAATGAAATAGAACTTTTTGAAGATCATCTCGTAACCGTGGGTTTTGATTATGTGCAGCTTCGCTATATATGGAACAAAATAGATGAAAGTTATGCGGGGTTCATTCAAGATAAATGGAATATCATACCCCGGCTTACTTTGACAGCCGGTCTCAGGTATGAGGATATAACTATCTGGTGGAGAAATAAATACTCTTGGATTGAGGAAGAATACATCCAAAGGGATTACCACCAACTGGTTCCGAAATCTTTTCTTACATACGAACTTGACGATTTGTCTGATGCATTAAGAGATACTTCCATATCCGCGGGTGTCAGCAGAATATGGACCCCAAAGTCCTATTGCCAGGTCTGAAGTTGGGGATCAGGGATCGAGGTCGATCCCATACACGGCATTGGATATGATTTAGTGCTTACAAGAAGAATCTGGAAAGACATCAACTTAAAAGTCGATTTTTCCTATTATGAAATAAACGATTACGTGGTTTCTGCCAGTGATAGAGACTACATTAACGAAGCTCCCTGGAGTCGCAGGAAGCTTAATCTTGAACAGGTTGTCAAAGAAGGAGTTGAGCTGGAACTCAATGGGCATATTTTCGATCCACTTTCGTTCTATGTCAGCTATGCTTACACTGACTGGCGGTATCACGGTCCGCACATGGCGCCTTACGGGGATGCGGCTGAAAAACTGGACGATCGGGCCAAGCATCGAGTGAATGCAGGACTTCGGTACAATCTTTTTGAAAAAACACTGCTTCTTTTAGATTATAAATATCAAGAAAAACAGATTGCGTACGTATGCGAGGAAGAGCCCGAGGGCTCAGATATCTGGTACTGTTACGACAATCCAATGGCGGCTTACCATGTATTCGATTTCGGCATAGAACAAACCCTTTTTAAAGAGTTCGGTTTTATCAAAGATGGTGTTCTGAAATTATATGTAAACAACCTTTTTGATGAAAAATATGAGAATTCCCGCGGGTACTCAATGACCGACCGAACTTACGGCGTTGCCTTGAGTTTTGAGTTTTAGAAAAGGCGGTTTTGAAATTCTATGTGAATAATCTCTTTGATGAAGATTATGAGAATAGCCGTGGATACCCGATGACAGATAGAACTTACGGCAGTGCGTTAAGTTTCGGGTTTTAAGAATTTTTGCAATTGTTCACAGGGGCTTGATGCCTTAATTTTACCACAGCGACACAGAGGGTGCTGAGAGTAGGATTTTTAGGGCAAAAGGTGTTTAGCTCTGTGTCTCTGTGGTGAATTATTTTTGCGTATCTCAAGATATTTCTGTGAACGTTTAAGAATTTCCTTTGAGAAAATGGAGGAAGAATTTTCCAAAGGCGGCAATTAAACCGATTGTAATTCTAAAAAGGAGAAGACAGCATGCAAAGCATTAGAATGAATAAAAACATCCGGATCGGGAGCTTGCTATTGGTTCTTTTTTGGGTCCTTGCGGCAGGATGCCATGCCCACACCCCGCTGGCTGAGAGCGGCAAGGAGACCCCACAAGGCAGCTTCAAGGTGGTGGGCATGGGCCCGGGGGACGCGGATCTGCTGACTGTAAGGGCGCTGGGAGCGATTCGCAATGCGGACCTGGTTTTCTGCAAACCCCGAACCGAGGAAAAGCTGAGGACCTACGTGGATTTTACGGGCAAGCAGGTGCTGAACGGCTATAGAGGTTTGTTCCGTTTTTACGGTAAGGATTGCGCCAAGATCAAGCTAAGCAAAGATGAAAAGGGCCGACGGTCGATGAGCTGCGAGGAGTACCATCGCAAGCAGGCCGAGTTTGCACGTCTGGTGCGCGATGCCGTATCGGCGGGTCGAAACGTGGTACTGCTGAGCAGTGGAGATCCGACCATTTATGGTCCGGACATATGGAGTCTCAAGGAACTCTGTGAACTCGACCCGGTGGTGGTGTCCGGGCTGAGCTGTTTCAATGCCGCTAACGCAGCGTTGCAGGTCAGTTTGGGCGAAGTGATTATCACCGCCCCTTTTAAACGAAAGAACAAAAAGGACACTATTGAGAGTCTATCCGGTCATGATCGGGCCACCATGGTCATTTTCATGCCCCGGAATATGCAGGATCTGTTTGCGAGACTCTCACGGGTCTATCCGGCCGATACTCCCGCAGCCGTTGTCAGCTATGCAGGCCATGCCGGCAGGCAGAATGTGAAGACCGGCACGGTCGGTGACATGGCCGGCGCACTGCCTGAAAATATGCGGACATCTTTGGTCTATGTGGGAAAGTCCCTGGCACGGGCCCAGTACAAACCGGCGGGAGAAAAGGCGCCGTCCGATAAAGGCAAGTTCTATCTGGTCGGCATTGGGCCCGGTGATCCTGATCTGGCTACCCTACGGGCGTTGAAGGTCATTGAAAAGGCGGATGTGATTTTTGCCGGAAAGAGAATCAGCGACAGATTCGGGGCCTATCTTAAGGGGAAAAACGTGATTGTCGGCTATCGCCGGCTTTTTCCCTTTTATGGTAAGGATTGCTCAAAGCTTACCCGGGCTGATAAGGCAAAAGAGCGGATGAGCTGTGAGGAGTACCATCGCAAACAGGCGGAGTTCGCCGCCATGGTCAGAGCGGCCGTTTCCGAAGGAAAGACGGTGGCCATGCTCGACAGGGGTGATCCCCTCATTTACGGCCCCTGCTCCTGGGTATTGACGGAATTGCGCGATCTGGATACCGAGGTAGTGCCCGGGCTGAGCTGTTTCAATGCCGCAAATGCGGCTTTGGGTGCCGGAGTCACCGAGGGCAAAAGCTCCCATTCGATTATTCTGGCCTCGGGCTGGTCTGTGGAAGAGATGGCTGAGCACCGGAGTACCATGGTTCTTTTTACCATGCGGACGCAATTGAAAAAGTTCATCGACAATCTATCGAAACATTATCCTCCCGACACCCCTGTGGGCATCGTCTTCAGCGCCGGATATGCTGAAAAGGAAAAAGTGGTGCGTGCAACATTGGGTTCCATTCTCGACAAGGTGGGAGAAAACAGGCTGCCCTTTGAATATCTGCTCTATGTGGGCGACTTCCTCGCCGACAGTACCGCTCCTGCAAAAGACGCAGGGCAATGATTTTCCCATCGAACATCTAAAAAGGATGCCCAGCGGTTATAGCGATAGACAGATTGATGAATAGATCCACACATATATCGCAGGCCCTCATTATGTTAAATATCTTGAAACGTCATCAACACACCTCCATTTCTCTTCTTGTCCCCTGCTGCTTTTTCTTATCCGGAGCCGCCGGACTGATTTATGAAGTGTTGTGGGTGCGTTTGATCGACAAGATTATCGGCAGTGCCCCGTTTGCCGTGGCCACGGTGCTGACGGCCTTTATGGCAGGATTGGCCCTGGGCAGTTATCTGGCCGGAAGATACATAGACCGGTTCTCTTCCAAGGCCGCGCTCTTGTCCTTGTATGGAAAAATTGAGATAGGTGTCGGTGTTTACGCAGTGGTCCTGCCTTTTTTGATTGCGGCTGCAAAACCCTTTTATCGGTTGATCTATGACCCGTTGCTGTACCAGTTTTGGTGTTATCAGGTGGTTGCCTTCCTGGGATGCGTACTGCTTTTGATCGTTCCCACCGGTCTCATGGGAGCTACCCTGCCCGTACTCTGCCGGTTTTATGTGAACCACATGGGCCACCTGGGAGCCCGAACGGGATGGCTGTATGGCCTCAACACTGTCGGTGCGGCCGTCGGTGCCGTCCTGGGCGGGTTTGTGCTGGTGAAAAGTCTGGGTGTATGGGCAACCCTCGGCGTTGCCGCAGCCGTGAATCTTCTTGTCGGGGCGTTGTGTCTGCTGCTTTCGAAGCAAAAGGAGCCGGTTTTGTCTGACGACACCGTATCGTTCAGAAACGAGTTTTCCCGGTCAGGCGCAAGATCCGTGGACGGCCGCTTAGCGGATAGAATCCATAAGAGGAAGATGAAATGGGGCCTATGGCTATTTGCCGTGTCTGGATTCTGTGCCTTGGCCTACGAAGTTTTGTGGATCCGTTTGTTGGGACTGATCGTTGGTCCGACAATCTACTCCTTTACTCTCGTCATTGCGACCTTTATCATTGGGCTGGCTTTAGGCAGCATCATCTTCGGCCGGTTGGCCGACAGAACCCAAAGGGTTTTTCTTTTACTGATTTTAACCCAGCTTGGCGCCTCGATCACGGCTTTGGCAGTCAGCCAGTTGTTGGGCAACAGTCAGTTCCTTTTTGCCAAGCTCATCCATACATTTCAAAACAGCTTTGCAACCCTGATTCTGGTTCAATCCGTTGTTTTGTTCGGCATTCTTCTCGGACCTACCCTGTTTTTGGGTGCTGCCTTTCCGTTGGTGAACCGGCTGTATGTTCACTCAATGGCCGATTTGGGCAAATCACTTGGCACAGCCTATGCCTTAAATACCGTGGGCGCCATAATAGGGTCTTTTGCGGCGGGTTTTCTGCTTATTCCCTTGATGGGCAAAGAAAATGGCTTAAGGCTGGTCATTATGGCCCAGTTTGTCATGGCGGCGCTGGCTTGGATCCTGGCGGGTTCCGGCTTGCGGCGGCGTAACTTATGGTTGCTTGCCGGCGCGAGCCTGCCATTTTTCTATATAGTCCTAATTCTGCATTTTCCAGCGTGGCAGGGCGATCTGCTCTCACGGGGGTGGTACCGAGATTTTGGGGCCATTGAACATGATTTCGACAGAACCGGCTGGGGCGGTGCACTGTGGAAAGGATCGGAACGGCTTGCCAAGCAGCGGCAGGGCCTGGGGGTTGTTTTCTATGGTGAAGGCATTGGGGGCTTTACGACGGTCGAGAAAGAAATCACGAGCCTGGGAACGGTGGAATATGCCATGTACAACAGCGGCAAAGCAGATGCCTCCAGCCATGGCGACAGGTCCACTCAGACATTGTCGGCGCATATTCCCCTGCTTTTTCATCCCAAGGCGCAAAATGTCATGGTGCTGGGGCTGGCCAGCGGAATGACGCCGGGCGAAGTACTGCTGTATCCGGTCAAGAAGCTGGATATTGTGGAGATCAACGAGCAGGTGGTAAACGCCTCCCGATTGTTTTTCACACCCTGGAACAACGACTGCCTATGCGATCCGCGAACCCGTCTGATCGTTCAGGATGGCCGGAACCACTTGGCCCTGACTCACGAAAAATATGACGTGATCATTTCCGAACCCTCCAACCCCTGGATGGCCGGTCTGGCCAATCTTTATTCCCTGGAATTTTTCCAGTTGGCCCGGCAGCGCCTCAATAAAAACGGCCTTTTTGCCCAGTGGATTCAGTCTTATGAAATGGATTGGGACACCTTTTCCCTGCTGGGAAGAACATTCATAGAGGTTTTTCCCGAGAGCGCGCTGGTCAAGATCGGACCGGTCGATTATTTGCTGCTGGGATTTATGAACAGCAAAGGCTTTGACTGGCAAACCGCACAAAAAAACCTCACATTCGCCCGCAAATCCAAAAATGTCATTTTTCCCGGCGTGAACTTTCTCGTTCACCTGATCCTGGCAGAAGATCTGCAAGCACTCTTCGGTCCGGGACTGCTTCATACGGACAATCGGCCGCGTCTGGAATTTTCAGCGCCCATGAAGCTTTTCAGCGGTAATATAAATCTTGACTCTGCCGTTTCAGGCCGGCACCGGTTTTCTCCCGATACTCTAAAGATATTCGAAGCCAACAGCGATACCGATACTCTGCTGGATCTGATTGAATTCTCCGCATCGGCCAATGTGCCGCTCTTCAATGTGGTGAGGCTGCATCATCTCGATTCCGAACAGAAAGCCCGCTATAAAAATGCGGTAATGGACTACTGCAGTCAGGTCCAGGTCCCGTCGTACGACATTTTCGGAGATTCCGAGTTGAAAGCGTGCTGCGCTGAGCTACAAATTGACAAGATCCGGCAGAGGCTCTTAACGGAAGGTTCACGTACTGTCGACCACTATAACCTGGGGCTTTCCCTGATTGCAGCAGGCCTGAAGGATGAGGCAGCCCGGGAGTTTCGCACAACGATCCGTCTTGATCCCTGGCATGAAGGCGGTCACACAGCCCTGGGTCTGCTTCTGGCGCAGACCGAAAAATTGGATGAGGCAGCCCGGTGTTTTTCACGGGTATTGGAAATGGCGCCGCACAAGGCCGCTCCCTATAAATATTTGGGAATGGTTAAGCTGCGCCAGGACGAGCCGGCGCAGGCCGTTACAAACCTGTCCAAAGCGCTGCAGCTTCACTCCGAAGACCCGGTGATCTTCAATGAGCTGGGCATCGCATACCTACTGCAAGGCAACTATCGGGAGGCGATCGACTCTTTCGCGCAAGCATTGACCAAAAGCCCACGGGATGCCGAATCACATCATAATCTGGCCATAGCGTATTACCGGTTGAGGGATCTGCAAAAAGCCAGGGAGCATTTTTTAGCAGCATTACAAATTGATCCGGCCAATACCGATACTCGATACAACCTGGAGAAGATAGAAAAGCAAATCAGCGTCGGAAAAAGTGCTTCAGTCGGGCCTGACTGAAGTCAGGCAAGCTAAGCTAAGGGCGCGATCCTGAAAAGGAGGTAATAACGAAAAGAGGCAAAATAATAGACCAAAGGTAACTGATCACAGGATGAAGCCTAAGTAAGCCCTTCTATGGCGCAAGCAAAAAGGGAGATATCCAGGCAACCGCACCCAGTGATCATTTACCACCAAAGAACAGCCAGACGGAAATAGATGGCGAAGGAAAAGGGAAGGCAGCCATTCCCCGGCCAGGGTTTGGAGGCCACCATCCAAGGCAATCTCCTTTCTATGTTTAACCTTTTAATTTATTCTCAAAGGAGGAAACACTTATGTTGAACACCCATAAAAAAGAGATTCGGATTCACACAAACTTGCTCGCAATTATGATTTTTTTTCTTACGACTTTTTTTCTTCAATTTGGCACAACAAACAATGTTTACGGTAAAAAAGGAGAATCGGTCTTCTATCTGGTAAGCGTGGGAGTCGGCGATGCTGATCTGATTACCGTGCGGGCAATAGATACAATAAAGAGATCGGACGTAATTGTTTGCAGGGAAAAGATGAATGAAAAATTTGCAGAATACCTTAAAGGAAAGGAATTTCTCGATAGCTCCAGAGGTTGGCGCTATTCCAAGAAAGATCGTTCTAAGCTGACGGATAAAGAGAAAAAAGCAAGGTCAGAAGAAAGGCGGAAAAAACGAGCGGAACTCGTCTCCGAAATTCGCTCGCAAATCGCCAAAGGGAAAACGGTCTCTGTTCTGGATAGCGGTGATTCCCTTATCTATGGGCCAAAGGCATGGTATCTTGAGGAGTTCAAAGACCTGAACCCCATAGTTGTTCCCGGGGTGAGTTGTTTTAATGCCGCGAATGCCGCTTTGCGCAAAAGTATAACCTCGGGCAAGGACACCAGCTCCGTTGTTCTAACCTCAAGACGTGACATAGAAAAGATGTCAGCACACCATCCTACCATGGTGATCTTTACAATGAGGACTGAGTTCAAGGATCTCATAACAAGACTCACAAAGCTCTATCCATCACAAACCGCCATCGCAATTGTCGTTTATGCAGGATACAAGGAAAAAGAAAGCGTGATCAGGGGGACATTAAAGAACATCATAAATAAGGTTGGGGATAAAAAGCTTCCCTTTGAGCACCTGATTTATGTGGGAGACTTTTTGGAGCAAAGCATGAAGAGAGATCGTTAACGAGATGATCGAAGATTTGATCAAGGAGGCTTACGATGAAGAAGTGCAGAATGATTAGTGTTTTGCTGGCGATTGTGCTTCTTGCCATTCCTTCACCCGGTTTTGGATTTTAGAAATATAAAAAAATATAAGGAGGCTCATATGCACAAATTTCTTATTCCCACAACAAAATGGATTTTCATTGCCATGATTTCATTAATTGTTTCGATAGGCGGATTTGCCCAAAACGCTTGTGCGAAAAAGCAAGCCAGCACACAATTATATCTGGTAAGCATGGGCAATGGGGATCCCGATAACATAACCCTGCGCGCGATAGATACGATCAAGGATTCGGATGTTGTTTTTTGCGGCAAAAGAACACGCGACAAATTTTCTATCCTTTTACAGGGCAAGGAGATTCATGATCCTGGATTCGGGCTTTTTGCCATATACGGAAAAAAGCCGGAGCAAGCAAAGAAAAGCAAACGGTTTAACTACGAAGAGAAGATCAAGCAGCTCAATGAGATCACAGAAATTATCCGCAGCGCTGTAAAAGATGGCAGGGTAGTATCTGTCCTCTGCAGTGGCGATCCTACTATTTACGGTCCGAACATGTGGTATCTGGAGGCGTTTGAGGATCTTGATCCGGAAGTCATTCCCGGTGTTAGCTGCTTTAATGCTGCGAATGCTGCTTTGCGCAAAGGGGTCACTTCGGGCATAAAGGCGCATTCAGTTATACTTACTGCTTCGTTCGGACGCGAGGAGTATACCGGGCCGGACAGCATTGAAGAGCTTGCACGGAACCAGGCGACCATGGTTTTTTTTACCATGTTTCTTGATCTGGAGAAGGTGGTAAAGAAGCTAAGAACTCATTATCCGCCAGAGACACCGATAGCAATTGTGTGCTTTGCTGGTTATAAAGAAAAAGAAAAAATTATATACGCTACACTTGATACGATTCTGGAAAAGACAAAAGGGAAAAAACTTCCTTTACACCTGATCTATGTGGGAGATTTTTTGACAAATAGATATGACAAAGGTCGATAGAGGGAAACAAGGAACCGGATTTTGGAGCCGATGAGAAAAAATATTATGTATTCCCACGCCGGAGCATAGGAACGAGAAACGTAAAAACTGTAAACTACTTTTTTGGGTTTGCTGAAGAATGCCGATTTGTCCGATAGAATTTACTTTTGCTTTTTGTATAAATTCGTATTCAGATGTTACCATTTCGAGCAACAAGCGGTCTGTATATGTAGGAACCAATTTTAGGGAAGCATGTTGTTTTGATGCACATTTTAACTCAAGGAGGCGGCAAAATGAAAAAGAGATGCACATTTTTTTTGTTTGTAACTGTTGTTTTTATTTTTTTCTCAACCCAGGCTTTTGCCTTCGGACCACACGAAAAAGAGAGACCCGGGGGAAAGTTTCGTACCCATGCCCGGGAGGTTATGAAAACGCTTCAGCTTACTGATGATCAAAAGGATGATCTTCATGCCTCATGCGAAAAGTCCCGGGAAACAGTTAACACTAACTGGAAAAAATTTGAAAAATTACAGGCAGAGTTAAGTGAAAGCGTTTTGGCCGGCACGGGGTCATCCGGAGATGGGTGTGAGGAAATTATCAATCAAATTGCTGAGTTGAGAGCTCAGATGGTCAAAAATAGACTGGAAAACTGGATAAAGTTTGTCGAAATTCTTGACTCCGAGCAAAAAGAGATTCTGGCAGGCAGGCTGAAAGAATTGCGAAAAAAACGTCCAAAACAAAGAATGCATCTGAAAAGATATTTTCCATTTCCATAGGAATATTTAATGGAATTAGCAATTACGAATTAGGAATTAAAGGTTATTTTCCGATCAGATCAATTAAATACCAGCAATTCGTAATTCGTCATTCCTAATTCCCAATTGCACACGTCTTGACCTGTTTTTATGCGCGAAAGTATGGATATGTTTATAGCTGATGGTGATGGTGATAAGATTACACCGGTTTTAACAGCAGATGAATCAAAATGGCGTGAACTTGTCCGGCTTCATGCTCCATACCTGTTCAGGTTGATCGGGAGATTTTTTCAGGATCGGCAGATGGTGGAGGATCTGGCCCAGGAAACCTTTTTTCGCGCATTTCGCTATCGAAAAAGTTATCGCAGCAAAGTGCCGATAAAATACTGGCTGGCCAGGATTGCCGTCCGGCTCTGCTATGATGCGCTTAGAAAAAAAAAGAATCTTAAAGAACTTTCTGTTTCGGATATTAGCCCGGATGCCGTCAATGAGCTGGAAACAAGATTATCCTGCGGAAATCAGGGAGAAAATACCGATCCGGAAACCGGTTTAATAACCAGGGATTTTTTAGAAAAGCTGCTGGCACATCTTTCGGAAAAAGACCGGATGATACTTATTCTCACGGCGGTCGAGGGCTTGACATCAAAAGAGACATCCGGGCTTATGGGTTTGACCACGGCCGGGGTTAAGATGCGGATTTACAGAGCCCGGCGGTCAGCGCTTCAGAAGCTTAGGAACGTGGCAGGAGGCACAGGATGAAAAAAAAAGATATCGTTCGATTAAAACGCTTTTTTCAATTGCTGAAGATAGAACAGGACAAAATAAAACCTGTGCCTTCGCCTGATTTTTACTGCCGGGTAGCCTGCGGTTTACAGAAGATCGGCGGAGCAGATAAAGATAGATCCTCTTATTTTTCTTACCCGCGGCGAACTTTGCCCTGGGCATTGGTTACTGCTGCAGTTATATCTGTTATTATCGTTGTCTGCTTGCTGCACGCCCCTTTTTCTCCAAAACTTGGCGTAGACGAAGCGCTCTTTGTTCTTACTCCCGAGGTTATTGTTCTTGAAAGCCTGTCAGAAACAGAGTATTCGGATTCAAACGGCGAACTCTTTAATCCTGATTCAAAATCGGACGCTCAAAACAGTATTGAATGGTCAAATAGAATATGCATGCTAAGGCTGTAAAATCGATTATCTTCATCCACCTGATCCTTCTTTTTTTCACGTTGAGCATCGCCTGGGGCTGCCAAGGGGAAAACGCGGCGGATATAACAGGAAAGATATTAACTCTGGAGGATTGTATAAGGATTGCAGTTGAGAGACATCCTGATATCAGAGCTAAGATAGCAGAGGCAAAAGCCAGCAAACTAAGAGTAAAACAGTCTTTTTCCAGCTTTCTTCCCTCGCTTGATTTCTCTTCCGGTTATTCAAAATCAGGATTCGACAGAAATTCGGATTTTACCGGTGCCGGTTCCAGGGATAGTTATACTGTCGGCTTTGCCTTATCCCAGAATATATTCGACTTTGGCCGGTCCCTTTCTAATTGGAGAATGAGCAAAGATGAAGCAGAGGCGCTATCATATGTATTGAATACCACAGGTCAGGAAACAGTATATAAGGTAATAGAGGCATTTTACGGTCATCTCAAGGCATTGAAACTTGAGAAAGTCAATCAGGAAGCATTCGCCCTGGCAGAGTTTTATCTGAAGCAGATAAGGGGATTTTATAAGGCGGGTACCAGGCCGAAGATCGATGTCGCCAGGGCCGAGGTGGATCTATCCAATGCAAAAGTGGCGCTTATTAAGGCAAAAAACGGGGTAAGGCTTTCCATGGTCGGGCTGAACAATGCCATGGGGATTGGGATTGACGGGCCGGAATTTTATCAAATAAAAGATGAGCCGGAATTGATAAAACCGGATTATAATATAGATGACTTGTTTCTTCTTGCCTGCCGGAACAGACCGGAGTTCCTGGAACTTAATGCCAGACTGATGGCCCGGTATCAAAAAATAAAATATCTTAAAAGTGAATTTCTTCCGAGTATTTCCGTCAGAATGTCTTATGACTGGAAAGGCGATTCATCCCCCTTGGACAGAGAATGGAAGGTGGGGCTATCCATGAATGTTCCATTGTTCAGCGGTCTTGATACTTCGTATAAATTAAAGGAGGCTGTCGAGAATCTGAAAAGCGTGAAAAACAGGATTGACAGCTTGAAATTACAGATAAAAAAGGACGTGGAGCAGGGGATTCTGAACTTAAAAGAGGCAGAAGAGAGAGTAATTGCCACAAAGTCGGCCCTTAAACAGGCAAAAGAAAACCTGAGGCTGGCCGAGGGCAGGTATAAGGTAGGACTTGCAACGATTATCGACCTGATTGATGCGCGGGTGCTTTTTCTTGAGGCTAATACCGATTTGATAACGGCATTATATGACTGCAAGATTGGAGAAGCAACAATTAAAAAGGCTGTCGGAACAATACCATTTAAAAGATGAACGTCCAACATCGAACGTCGAATAATGATGTCGCTTTGCTATTTAAATTATATTACTTTGTCCACTAATTTCACGAATTAGCACTAATCATTAGTTTCTATTTAGTGTAAATTCGTGTAATTAGTGGACGAATAAAAAAAACATAATTTTATGATTTTCTATACAATGAAAAAAAGCATTATTATCAGTATTCTGTTTATTATTGCAGCAATATTTTTTGCTGGTTATACTTATTTCCGTTCACAGGAGAGATTTATTTTTAAGACCAGGAAAGCAGTGAAAGGAAATATTGCGCAGACCATATCGGCCACGGGAACAGTAAACCCTGTAACAATTGTGAATGTAGGAGCGCAGGTAACAGGCAAGGTTCTGAAATTGTTTGCTGACTTCAATTCTATTGTCAAAAAAGGAGATATAGTCGCCAGGATAGACCCGGAACTGTATAAAAGTGATATAGAGGAAGGAGGGGCGAGATTAAAGACTGCCCGCGCAAACCTGAAAAGTATTTCCAAAGCCATAAGTTATGCTGAATCAAAGGTTAAAATCGCGGGCGCGGAAATACAAAAGGCAATGGCTGGTCTTGCCTATGCTCAAAAAGAGTATGAGAGATATGTTGAACTCTTTACAAAAAACCTTGTATCAGCAAGTGAAAGAGATCAAAAAGAATTGGCATATAAAGAAGCGCTTGCGCGGTTTGAGAGTGCTAATGCCGAACTGGACGGCCAAAAAGCAAACCTGTTTTCTAAAAAGGCTGATTACGAGGCATCCTTTTCTCAGGTTAAAAGCGCTGAGGCTGCCCTAAACAGGGACAAAACCAATCTCGATTACACAATTATCAGATCACCGGTGGATGGGATAGTCGTGTCAAGAGAGGTGGATGAGGGCCAGACGCTGACCGCCAGGATGGAAACCCCTGTCCTTTTCAAGATAGCGGAGGATTTAACCAGGATGCAGGTCAACGCCAGTATTGACGAGGCCGACATAGGCCGCATCAAGGCAGGGCAGCAGGCATTATTTACAGTGGATGCTTTTCCTTACACCACTTTTAGAGGAAACCTGAAACAGGTGAGAATAGCCCCCATAATAGTACAGAATGTGGTTACCTATGACGTTCTGATAGAGGTGGAAAATAAAGAATTAAAGCTGAAGCCCGGGATGACGGCCAACGTAACCATAACGGTGATACATAAGTCCGATATAATCAAGATACCCAACAGGGCACTGAGATTTACCCCGCCTGGAGATATTAAGCGAAACAAAAAGGTCAAAAAAGGTTTTAAGAAGAAGAATTCAAGACTTGTGTGGCGAATCAATAAGGATGGCGATCCGGAGCCGGTTCCAATAAGAACAGGAATAACGGATGGAGAGTATACCGAGCTTGTTCAGGGGGCCGTAAGGGACGGAGATGAACTGGTGATAGAGGCAATGGATGGAAACGGTGATCCGATTATTTCAAAGAAGACCGAACACGGGCAAAGATCCGGAGTTATGAGAGGATTTCGTCCATAGATGAAAGAAAATAATAAACAGATTGTTGTAATTGATCTTTATAAAACCCATTTTCTTGACCGCGTTGAGGTTTCTGCAATTCGCGGGGTATCTCTTGCTATCTCATCCGGTGAGTTCACGGCCCTGATGGGCGCTTCAGGTTCAGGGAAATCAACCCTGATGAGTATACTGGGGTGCCTCGACATGCCCACGGCAGGGACATATACGCTGGAAGGTGTGGATATCGGGCGCCTGTCCCGGGATGAAATGGCAAGCATCAGAAACAAGAAGATAGGTTTTGTGTTTCAAGGATTCAATCTTCTCTCCAGGACAACTGCCCTTGAAAATGTGGAATTACCCCTTTACTACAAGGATCATATGCCGGCAAAGACGAGGAAGGAACTGGCAAGAGAGGCCTTAACGGCCGTAGGTCTCGAAAATAGGGAAAAACACCATCCAGGCCAGCTTTCCGGTGGAGAGCAACAAAGGGTAGCCATAGCAAGGGCTCTGGTGAACAAACCTTCCATCATCCTGGCAGATGAGCCTACCGGTAACCTTGACAGCAAGACCGGCCGGGAGATTATGGAGATTTTTCAACACATGAATCAAAAGCTGAAAAAGACCATTATTTTTGTTACCCATGACCGGGATATTGCCCGTTTTGCAGAAAGGCAGATCAAACTAAAGGACGGACTGATTATTGAGGACAGCTCGTCAAAAAGGTCAAATCCGTGAATATCGCAATCGGGCTTAAGATATCCTCCTGTGCCTTGTTGAGAAACAAGATCCGTTCGTTATTGACTATGCTTGGCATTATAATCGGGGTAAGCGCAGTAATAGCCATGATCGGTATAGGACAGGGGGCAAGAGAGAGCATTAAGGAGAAGATTGCCGGCCTGGGCACCAATATGCTTCTTGTCCAGCCTGGGAGCCTGACACGGGGTGGGATAAGAGGTGGAATGGGGAGCATAAACACCTTAGTGCCGGAAGACGCCTCTGCCATAGTGGAAAAATGCTCCTCAGTAGCCATGGCCGCGCCTGTAGTGCGTACAACGGCCCAGGTGGTTTGTGGAAATCTCAATTGGTCCACTCGCATCACCGGAACAACTTCTGATTACCTGCCTGTCAGACAGTGGCTGATTGCATCGGGCAAGATATTTTCGGATGATGATGTGAGGTACAGCACCAAGGTGGCAGTAATCGGGAAAACCGTGTCTGAAAATCTCTTCCAGCAAATGTCTCCGATAGGGAAAATTATCAGGATAAAACGGATCCCCTTTAAGGTGATCGGTCTTCTTGCGGAAAAGGGGCAATCACCCATGGGCACCGACCAGGATGATGTGATCATGGTCCCTTTGACCACGGCCAGGAAGCGTCTCCTCGGCAAACACAGCAGCTTGAGGCAAATCAACGTTTCAGCCAGGAATGAAGCCCTGATGAAAAAGGCTCAGGACGAGATCACCTTGCTCTTGCGGGAACGGCACAGGATCCATAGCGGAAAAGAGGATGATTTTATCATCAGAAATATGGCCGACATTCAGGATGCCGCAACCGCCAGCACCAGGGTGATGACCATTGTCCTGGCAAGTATTGCCTCGGTCTCCCTTATTGTAGGTGGAATAGGGATAATGAATATCATGCTTGTATCGGTAACCGAACGGACCAGGGAAATCGGGATCCGGATGGCGGTCGGGGCAAAAACAAGGGATATTCTCTTTCAGTTCCTTATTGAGTCGCTGGTATTGAGCTTTGCCGGCGGTACCATAGGCGTCCTTTTAGGGATTTTCGCATCCAGGGCAATATCGATATTTGCCGGATGGCCGTCTGTAGTATCCGTACAATCAATAATCTTATCCTTTTCTTTTGCCCTGGCGATTGGCGTAATATTCGGTTTATACCCCGCAAGAAAGGCCTCGATGCTGAATCCTATAGAAGCGTTGCGATATGAATAGGCAAGGGATGGGTTTTCGCTTACTCCATAGAGTCGCCAACCTGAAACATAGAAATGTAAAATGATATATCGCCCCAGAACTTCATACATCCATTGACAACTATAAAGTGTTGATGGTATTAAGAAAATGTTTGTGTCTGATCGGCACAATACAAACAAAAAAGTGGTAGAAGCCACTGCTGGCAAAAGTAAGCCGATAACAGTACACACATATTTTTTTGTTTATAAGCTAAACTGAATCAAGCCACGAAGGCTTTTTTCGTCCGGCAAGGATGAGTGATGTATCTTCGTGGCTTTTTTTGTTGTGTCAAAACGTGAAAGAAATTAAAGTTTCCTTTAATCCTTGGGAAGGGATACATGGTGAAGAAGCCGGGAAATTAAGAAAAACAGATTACCAAAAGTGGCTAGCGAGGGTTGAAAAACAAAAGAAAAAAATTCAAACCTTTGTGTTGCAAGAGATTAAAAATGGCAAGACCGTAGCAATGCTGGATGGGGGAGACCCATGTGTCTATAGCCCGTCTCTTTACTGGCTATTAAAGGGTTTTGATGACCGATATTTTGAGATCATTCCTGGAATGAGCGCTTTTAATGCGGCAAGCGCTGCTCTAAAAAGACCCATGACAGGGGAAAACACACAATTTGTTATGCTCACAGCTCCATTTTCTTTGTTTGGAGATTCTTATGAAAAGGCTGACGAAGTACTGCAAAATCTTTCAAAGTATAAAACAACAATGGTCTTTTATATGGCGCTTTCTTCAATGGATAAACTTGTTGAGAAATTTAAGAAATATTATCCGCCCGAACTTCCTATGGCTGTTGTCTATTATGCGGGCTATCCGGAAAAAGAGCGGGTGCTAAGGAGTAATCTGGGTACAATCCTTGATGATCTGAAGAAGGTTGATGAAAAATGGCTGGGGCTTTTGATAATCGGAGAATGTGTAAAGTGAATACGTTTACAGTTTACGGTTGTCGGTTTACGGTTTTTTCAATGAACCATGCAACGACTGAAGCATTTTAACTGTTAACCGTAAACTGTAAACCGTAAAAGGATATTGAATTGAAAGATACGTTGAACAATCATCATCTAAAAAGAGAAATTGGTCTTTTTTCCGCAACGATTCTGGTGATCGCCAACATGGTGGGAACCGGCATATTCACTACTTCCGGTTTTATCATGGAAGAGTTGGGCAATCCTCAGGCAATGCTTTTGTGCTGGCTTGTTGGGGGCGTTTTTGCCCTGTGCGGGGCGCTTTGTTACGGAGAGTTGGGCGCGATGTTTCCCAGAGCAGGCGGAGAATATGTCTTCTTGAGAGAAAGCTTTGGCAAAGGAATGGGTTTTCTTTCCGGCTGGATATCTTTAATTGTCGGGTTTTCAGCCCCTATTGCAGCAGCAGCAATTGCCTTTGCCACATATTTTTTCCGCATCCTGCCGGCTTCGTTTAGCGCAAAACTCACCGCTCCTTTCCTTGAAATCGGCATTCTTGCAATATCCCCGATTACCATGCTGGCAATAACTGTTATCATTATGTTTTCGCTGATTCATTATCACAGCGTTTTTTTAGGCGCCAGAGTGCAAAACTGCCTGACTATATTTAAAGTAGGTCTTATCATTGTCTTTGTTACGACAGGTTTCTGCCTGGG
>Ga0255373_1018_pt1 | contig 41602 bp, 40 predicted proteins | sample ANMaggSeSYBR01E5_FD_182093 | JGI IMG/M metagenome (GOLD analysis project Ga0255373, IMG submission 182093) | Sediment cell enrichment communities from methane seep in Santa Monica Basin, California, United Staets - ANME aggregate JGI... | ecosystem: Environmental > Aquatic > Marine > Cold seeps >... | reverse complement strand
GCTGTATTATGCGTCCCTGGACTCTTTGTTCATACATGAAAGCCTGTAGATCATATACATTTGTAAGTATACACTTTTTCACATCAAATATGAGCAGTGAAGTGTTTTTAAGATCATCATTTCCGGTAAAAAGATAGATTTATCAATTACCCTGATAACTATGTTGCAATTATGAGTGACCTGAAAATCCTTGTAGTAAACAACTACGGCCAGTTCTGCCACCTCATCCACAGGGCTGTGCGCGACCTGGATATAGAGAGCAACATTATTGCCAATACCCTTAGCAATGAAGAGATACTTGCAATGAAACCCGACGGCCTCATTATCAGCGGAGGGCCAAGTATAGACCGCATAGGCCGGGCCAAAGAGATGGTGCAGGAACTTGACCTGCCAATACTTGGCATCTGCCTGGGTCACCAGTTGATAGCAAGGGCCTGCGGCGGCGAGATTGCCACAGGACACAAGGGCGGGTATGCTGCCGTCCAGGTGGAGATAATAGATGAGGATGAAATATTGAAGGGACTGGGACCCAGCACCAGTGTATGGGCGTCCCATGCAGATGAGGTCACAGGCCTGCCGCCTGACTTCGTGCAACTGGCCCGCAGTGATGTGTGTGGGATAGAGGCCATGCGGCACAAAACCAGACCGCTGTTCGGTGTGCAGTGGCACCCTGAAGTAAGCCATACCGAAAAAGGGGATGAGCTTCTCTTGAACTTCTTCAGGGTGTGTGATGAATATTGAACAGCCTGGTGATGGATACCGGGTATAAATTCAAGACTACAAAAGGAACACACCTATTCCTGCATGAAGTGTATGAGCAGGACGTGGAAGGGGTAAACTTTTTTATCGACGACAACAGGGACCCCTGCGGTATCGTGATACTGCGATTTAAAGGGCTGGCCGACATCGCGGGGCTGGACACACTGGCGAAACATCTTGAAGGGGAGCGGATGTACTTACCCCGTGACTGGCGGGTACAGTTTGTGGATTATGAGATGGTGTTTATTGAGTGTATAGAGTAGAGGGAAATAATTATAGGAATATTTCCCTGTTAGTTGAATATATAGCCTGTTTGTACAGAAGTTGAAGGATTCACTGTGCTTTAAATTGCTCATGAGTGCATTTGCGTCTATTTGCACAAACGGGATTTTTCAAAGTAAATAAAAAGTATAAACACTTTTCATTGATCTTTTAGTCAATATCATTTTACCCATAGCGTCAGGAATGGCTTGGATTTACCGTTATAAGCATCAGCAAACTGCTTCCACGCTCATTTCTGCCCCTAAAATGGCTTGAAGAGTAGAAATCAATTCACCCGATGGTTTAGTCGACTCCAAAACTTCAATAAAATCTCCCGGAACACATATTCGCTTGACATCAACGATTGGTACAGCAGGTCCCCTTCTTATTTCACGGTATTCTTTTCGGAGTCCTGGAAGATCCTTCACAAACGGGCTTAGAGAACGTCCAAGATCTTCAGTGTCAAATAAAATATATTTCAGATAGGTCTCATTGTGTAGTGAATATACACTACACAACATGTAACTTATTCTGTTTTGATCGTTAAGCAATTCTGAAGCGCAGGCTAAGCTTTTCTAATAAGGAATGGAGTGGGTAATTTAGGAAGTTACAAGCCATTCCTTTCGCTATGGCTACATACCTCCCAAGAAAATATGGTATTTATCACTATTATTAATTAACGGCGGCACAATTCATGTTATCCTGGCATCTACCACCACATGCCATACGCCTGGAGAATATTTCTTGATCCTGTGCCAGTCCAGTATTTCAGCCCGACGGCCCTGCTTACAGGCTTCGTCCCTGATCTGGCCAGTGGGTCTGGACGGTACCAGGTGTACAGGCACAGTATCATGGTAGTGCAGGATTCCCTGGAATCTCAGCGCCTTTACACCGTATTTGAGATAGTGGCAGGTATTACCCACATACCCCATTATCACCCGGTCTGCTGATAAGACCGGTGTCATTTCAGCACAATCCCCAAGTATTGGGTCCACAATCCCCTCAACGCCATTAAGCCGAATATTCTCCACAAGGTAATGGTACGATTCGGGATTTATTTCAATGGCAATTATTTTATCAGGACGTGAGTGAACCGCTATCGGTATGGTGAAATACCCGATACCAGCGAACATATCCACCACAACCTCACCTTTCCCCAGCCGGCTCATCCTCATCTTCTCCTGCAAGTTGCCCTTACTGAACATAACCTTAGTAACATCCAGCCTGAACCGGCACCCGTTCTCGTTATGCACCGTAATGGCAGGGTCGTTCACCCCATCCCTGACCGCCACCAGTTCCCGTCTTGGACGCCGCAGTTTTCCACTTATGCCCTCATCCAGATATACGCTCTTGCAGTTCGGGTATAGCTTAAACATTGCATCACCCACTTGTTTTCTCTCCGGATACAGGTCACTGTGCAGCGAAATTACAACAATATCACCGATCATCTGCCAACCCCCTGGCAGCAGTGCCAGTTTATCATTATCCAGATGCTCCCTCATCAGGTCCCTCAGAGTGGGTTCAGGTTCGTAGTATTTAGCATCATCAGGCCAAACGACCGGGTAAGACTTAAATTCAGACGGGACCGCCCCGGTAATTGGGATTTCCAGGTGCTTCCCCCTTTTAGACAATTTACGCTTTGTATCCAGGCACCCCTGCTCAAGCAGTCTCAGCCTGACAGCTTCTGCTTGCTCTTTTGGTACCACCAGCGCCTTCATTTCATTCATTTTCCTGATATGGCGGTAATATTAATACTTCATCACCGATAATAACGATCCTGATATCCTCACCGCCCCTGCCGGACAGGTGTGCCGGTTTTTTCAATGTTACGGGCCTGAATGTCGTAGGATGCATTACCTGCACGATATCATCTTCCACCGAAATCAGCACCGTATCCACTGCATCTTCCATATCTGCGATCTTCACAGCATCCTTTAACCTGTTGGTATTCTCAGAGAACTCCAGTCCGGACCCAAGGAGCAAACCTGATGTCCTCTTGCCAGAATGCCTGATAAGTATGGCATCTCCGCCTGTATTGATAATATCACCGGGTACGAACCTGGGCAGCCTGAGACTGTATGTGATCCTGTAGATATCCTTGCCGTCCTTTTTACCAACCAGGGAGGGGGATTCCGAATAACTGCACCCGAAACGTTCGGCTGCCAGTTTGCATGTCTGCCGTGCAGAACTGTTGGAGCCAATATACACATCCGTTCCCTCAGGCAGTTCATCGACTTTTGTGATAAAAGCCAGCCGGTATCCTTTCCGGTACTGCCGCTCGATCACTTCTTCTATTAACTCAACAAGCTGCATCTGTTCTTCTTCATCCGGAAAGCGCCCTTCTGCCCTTACCTGGACCACTGCCTCGTAATAGCCACCTGCTATCCGGCTGCAGGTGTCACAGGTCTCTCTTGAGACCCGCACTTCTGTTTTAAGTGCTGCATTGGTCCTGCTTCCCTTGACACTGGCATCTACCCTGATGCCTGCATGGTATATGGACGGGTCGCTATTTGTGAGATCGATCGAGACATGTACGTCCACTGCATTTGGTTCAAACTTGAGTGCTTCTTTGATCCCTTCCTGTATAACATCTTCAAGTTCAGCAGTATTTCCTTCCCAGTGCCCGCCTTTTTTCACTGCACTGCATAAAGGGCAGATAATAGTGCGGACTATATGGGGTATCCGGGCCAGGGTAAAGGTTTTGAGAAAGCAGTCCTTACATCTGCCGTCTATTAGGTTGTCTGCGGGATGGCCGCATATGGGGCATGCGAGATTTTTCATATCTTCCTTTTTATAGGGGTTTGATAATATGGTTTTCTATGCAGGATACAAGATATTCTTGTGAACATGGAGTACACCCCAAATACTGGACTTTAGGTTCGTTTTATCCATCATAACCTGCTCGAACTTCTTTTTATATTTTTTAACAAGCATTTGCATTACTGTACCGGCAGTGTCATGATGAGTGCATAATAATTCAATAGATGATTCGCTGGTAATCACGTGAATTGTGGCAAGAAACTTTACTTCTACTTTCACTACCAGCGTCTCCGGGTATGCAGCAAAAGGAAATGGGCTATGACAGCCCAAGTTCTTTAAGTTTCTCTTCTGTAGGTTTACCGTTTACCCAACTACGGAGCTCATAATATTCAGGAAGCATTTCTGACAGATTTGAAATATTCCCTTTGGCCGGACCCGTTGGTATTGGTTCCTCCAGTAATCTCTTAGGTAATGTATCCTGTTTTTCATCAACCCCGTATCTGTTGTTCAGAAGCCTTTCAATATTTGTTACTCTCTCGCCGATGGTTAATACTTCACCATCATCTAAATCCCAGCCGGTAATGCTGGCCAGCAAGCCTGTGTAGTCCGGCAGTCCAAGAGCAAAGGTATTGAACAGGCAGACTCCAGATGAATTAACAACCGATGTGAAATCCTGGAAAGTTATTGTCCACTGTGCCTTATCTTTGGTCACAAATGGGTCCAATTTTTCAGGCAAACCCAGGATCTCCGGAGAGATCATATACCCGCTGACATGACAACCGCCGCGGTTTGCGGTTGCGTAATTAAGTCCTATTCCCTGAATGGAACGGGGATCATAAGCCGGAAGTTCCAGACCCTTGACACTCATTGATATGTCAGGTGCCCCATATTTTTCGGCCAGTTTCTTAGATCCAAGCGAGAGATCAGCACCGATCCCAGCCCGATATGCCGTTTTCCATACAGCTTCCACCATTGCGCCTGCATTTCCGAACCTCAGGTCAAGACCGTACAGTTCAGATTCAGGAATATTACCCATTTCCACAAGTTCCATGGCACAAGCAATGGTTGTACCCATGGAAATGGTATCAAGTCCCAGTTCATTGGATAAATAGTTGGCTTTTATTACAGCATCAAGGTCAACCACTCCACAATCAGAACCAAAGGCAAAAATACTCTCGTACTCCGGACCTTCACTTTTACTGATACTGAACGGACCGTCAGGAACCTTTGAAACCCTTCCGCAGCCTATTGGACAGCCCCAACACGCAGCCTTCCCGGTAAGATACTTATTAACAAGTGTTTCACCACTTTGTTTATCTGCCTCAGGGAAATATCCTGTCTGGAAGTTACGCGCTGGAAACCCACCGTGCTCATTGATCACATTGACGAGTACTGCAGTTCCGTAGGTTGGAAGTGCCTGACCTGTGACCGGGTTCTCCTTGATCTTACCTATGGCTTCTTTAACGCGTTCTTTCATTTCATCAGGCCTGGCAATAGATACTTTTCCAGTGCCATAAACTGCTATTGCTTTGAGTTTTTTGCTGCCCATGACGGCACCTGCACCGCACCGCCCGGCAGCTCGATTTTTTTCATTGATTATGCAGGCCATTGCGACCAGATTCTCACCTGCAGGTCCTATGCAGGCTACTGATGCTTTTGGTTGTCCGATCTCTTCAAGGATCTTATCAGTTGTCGCAAATGTTGTCATGCCCCAGATATCAGTTGCGTCTTTAAGTTCTGCTTTACCATTGACTATACTGAGGTATACAGGAGTATTGGAAGCACCTTTGATAGTAACTGCATCATATCCTGCAAATTTAAGATACGGACCCCACTTTCCACCAGAGTTTGCGCTCCCAACCAAACCAGTAAGCGGGGATCTCTTAGTAATAACATGATATCTTCCACCTGTTGGAAAAGATGTGCCCGTCGCGGGTCCGGTAGCAAAGACAATTACATTATCAGGCCCTAACGGATCTATATCCGGTTTAAAGTCGTCGTTTATAATTTTAAGGCCGAGACCTTTTCCCCCAAGGAACTTTCGTACAGTATTCTCATCTATAGGAATCTCATTGAGTTTACCACTGTTCAAATCCACTTCTAATATTTTCCCAATGTAACCATTTGTCATACATAAACCTCCCATTTGAATATAATCTAATCTTGATGCAACATCTATTTCCATTGAAAACAATGAAATTATTTGTTGTTACAAGATTTCTTTTAAATTGTAATTTATTTATGATAATTAACATATATAAGTATCGCCGTTTTCCGATTTTTATTCATACAAATTCTGAATAATCCAAGTCTCAGCTTGTCCTAAAACTTTTTCAGAGGAATCTGATCGAAGGGTTTTGGCAGCGACTTTACAAGTTGAGCAGAACTGCATAATATGAGTTGATTACATTGGTCATCGGTTAAGGAGTTTGACAGAGTCGGTATGCATTATTTTCCAAAAGACCAATGATTTCAGACGATTCTCCGATTTAATTTAAATCGAATACGGATGACACGGATTGGACGGATTTTCACGGATTTATTTATTATCCATGCAATCTGTGTTCTATTACAATATTACTCTTAACCGATGACACATGGACTCGATTAAGTGTGAGTATGGAGAATCTAAAATGAGAAATGGCGTTGAAAGTTCACAAAAAGAAATAACAAGTTCTAACCTGACATCAGAAAGGAAACTATGTCTGCAACCACTTCCAAAGCGGCACAAACCGGATGCTTTTACCCTTGAATACTTCCACATCTTCATGATCCCAGGTGATAATAAGAATATTATGTACTGCACAATATTTCAAATGTTTATGCACTACAGAGTATAAAGTGTATAACAATCCAACTTTACTTCAAAATAATCCCGATCATAACTCCAAAAGCCCAGCCGACATAATGCGAAAAGGTATTGATCATACATCCGTGTATATCAGTGTAAATCCATGTCTGAAAAAACAAGACCCACGCCCCCGCGATTATGGAAGATATGCAAGAAATGAAGACGATGTGACTGCTCACAGCTTAGAAGTCGTCCAGGTCAAAGACCACAAACCCCTGTTCATGCAGCTTCTCCTTGCCTTCTATGTGCCTTGCAATGATACTATACATACCATGTAGTATACATACCATACATATTAATCCTGCACAGGTCTGTATATTTCATTTATCCCTGCTACTGCAACTTATCGCTCTACTTCTCTCCTCTGTAATGAATGGGAAATCACAAAAAATGCAAAACTTACCCACCCGCTCACTCCCTCCAGAACCCTGGTATCAGCAGCACCAGCACCGTGAAAATCTCAAGCCTGCCAATCCACATATTGGCAATAAGCACAAGTTTCCCCAAAACAGGTATGGCACTGAAACTGGAAGTTGGCCCCACAAGGTCAAATCCGGGCCCGATATTGCCCAGCGTCGCAATGGATGCCGAAACAGCGCTGACCTTCTCAATCCCCATCAAGCTAAGTAAGAACGTGCTGGTCATGAACACCAGTATATACAGGATAAAGAACGAGAAGATACTGTTCATCACATCCTCTGGCACCACCCGCTTACCCAGCCGTATGGGCCGCACCAGCTTTGGCTGGAACGACCTGAACAGTTCCCTGTACCCGTACTTCAACATCAACAGCAGTCGCACCACCTTGATCCCGCCTGCTGCGGAACCTGCACTGCCTCCAATGAACATGAGCATGAACAGTACCATGCGGGACGAGTCCGGCCATGTGTTATAATCAAATGTGGCATAACCCGTTCCGGTCAGTATGGACAATACATGGAATATGGCAAACCTGAAGGATGTACCAATCTCCTCAAACGTCCCTGTCATCCAGAGGGTCAAGGTCAGCACCGCAGCCGCAGAGACCACAATGAAACTGTAGAACTTGAACTCGCTGTCCTTTAGCAGGCTTCTATGGTCCACATATATCAGCCTGTAATGCAGTGCAAAATTGGCACCTGCCACGAACATGAAAAAGACGATGATCCCCTCGATAAGGGGACTGTTGAAAGCTGCAATAGAATCTGCCCTGGGTGAGAAACCGCCGCACGCTATGGTAGTGAAGGTATGGGTCAGGCCGTCGTATACCCCCATTCCTGCACATAGCAGTGCAATGAACTGTATCGCCGAAAGGACCACGTACACCATCCACAGTATCTTGGCCGTCTCCTTAAGCCTGGGCTTAAGTTTATCTTCAGTGGGCCCGGGCGCCTCTGCCCTGAACAACTGCCGGCCTGCCACTGCCAGTTTGGGCAGGACAGCCAAAAACAGCATAATGATTCCCATGCCGCCCAGCCACTGTATAAAACAGCGCCAGAACAGCAAGGCCTTTGAATGGGACTCGATATCTGTCATAATGGTAGCGCCGGTGGCGGTAATGCCTGACATGGACTCGAACAGGGCATCCACAGGATGCATCCCGCTCATCAGGAAGGGCAAAGCGCCAAACATTGCTGCCAGGAGCCAGGCAAAAGCCACGATGCCAAAACTCTCCCGGTTCCTGAACTCGCCGCTGCTACGATTGGTATATTGCAGCACAAGCCCCACCGACGTTGTGATCAGGAACGAATATATGAATATCATAACAGATGGGAACTGGGCCGGGTCCTGCCTGGAATAATAATATCCCACCAGTGCCGGGATAAGCATCAGAACTCCCAGGTACTTCAGGATAATTCCCAGGGTGTTGAGGACTACTTTAAATCTCATTGTATAACCCACTCTTTACGTAATTTATCTTAATAAGCCCAATACCTTACTCCTTCCAGAACCCTGGAATCAGCAGCACCAGTACCGTGAAAATCTCAAGCCTGCCGATCCACATATTTGCAATAAGCACAAGTTTCCCCATATCAGGTATGGTACTGAAATTGGACCACGGTCCCACTAGGTCAAACCCTGGTCCGATATTGCCCAGAGTCACAATGGACGCCGAAGCAGCGCTGAGCGCATCAATACCCAACTCGCCCAATATGAATGTGCTGGCCATGAACACCAGTATATACAGGATAATGAATGAAAAGATACTGTTCATCACATCCTCAGGCACCACCCGATCGCCCAGCCGGATAGGCCGTACCAGCTTTGGCTGGAGTGACCTGAACAGTTCCCGGTACGCATACTTCAACATCAATAGCAGCCGCACTACCTTGATCCCGCCTGCAGTGGAACCTGCACAACCTCCAATGAACATGAGCATAAAAAGCACCATGCGGGAGGAGTCCGGCCACGTGTTAAAATCATGGGTGGCATAGCCTGTTGTTGTCATTATAGACAACACCTGGAATATGGCATACCTGAAAGATGTGCCAATCTCCTCAAACGTCCCCGTCCTCCAGAGTGTCCAGGTTAACGCCATAGTGGTAAAGACCACAATAAAACTGTAGAACTTGAACTCACCATCCTTTAGCAGGCTTCTATGGTCCACATATATCAGCCTGTAATGCAGTGCAAAATTAGCACCTGCCACGAACATGAAAAAGACGATGATCCCCTCGATAAGGGGACTGTTGAAAGCTGCAATGGAATCGGCCCTTGGTGAGAACCCACCGCATGCCATGGTAGTGAAGGTATGGGTCAGGCTGTCGTACACCCCCATACCGGCCAACAGCAGTGCAATGAATTCAACTGCTGAAATGACCACATACACCATCCACAGTATCTTAGCCGTCTCTTTAAGCCTGGGCTTGAGTTTATCTTCAGTGGGCCCTGGCGCCTCTGCCTTGAATAACTGGCGGCCCGCCACTGCCAGTTTGGGCAGGATGGCCAAAAACAGCATGATGATACCCATGCCGCCCAGCCACTGCATAAAACAACGCCAGAACAGCAAGGCCTTTGAATGGGACTCGATATCTGTCATAATGGTGGCTCCGGTAGTGGTAAAGCCTGACATGGACTCGAACAGGGCATCGACTGGCTGCATCCCGCTCAGCAGGAAGGGCAAAGCGCCAAATATTGCTGCCAGGAGCCAGGCAAAAGCCACTATGCCAAAACTCTCGCGGTTTCTGAACTCATCACTGTTGCGATTGGTATATTCCAGCATGAGCCCCACTGAAGTTGTGACCAGGAACGAATATATGAAGATCATAACAGATGGGAACTGAGCCGGGTCATGCAGGGAATAATAATATCCCACCAGTGCCGGAATAAGCATTAAAATCCCCAGGTATTTCAGGATAATTCCCAGGGTGTTGAGGACCACTTTAAATCTCATTGTATAACCCATTCTTTACGTAATTTATGTGATAAGTTATTTATCCAAAACGCCGCAGCAGTAACTTGAAAGTCACAATAATTGGTATGATCTCAAGCCTACCGATCCACATATTGAATATCAGCATCAGTTTACCAACCCACATCATATCAGGCGACGTTATGCCCGTGGACAATCCCACATTGCTCTGTGCCGATACCACCTCAAATATGACATCATCAACATAGTACGACGGTGATGCGATATGCAGCATCACGAAAATACCCATGAACAGGAATAACACCCACAAGAACGAGATGATCGCAGCTTCGTTCAGCTGTGCGCCCATTTCATCATCAGACAGTACCTTATCCCCGAACTTCTGGACCACTACTACCTCATGGGGCAGCGAGAGTTTCTTGTACCACCACCCGATCCCTGTGAACATGGCGGCGGCCCTCACGATCTTGATACCACCGGCAGTGGAACCCGCAGCCCCTCCGATCAGCATCAATAAAATGATTATAAGTTTGGCATTGGGCGCCCAGGTGTGTACAGTGGCAGTCTGCAGGCCTGTACAAGTCAGGCCGGACACCGCCTGGAACATAGAATACCGAAAAGCCTCTGACCACCAGCCGTAACTGAGGAAGTTCTCTGCTACAAGCAGTCCCCCTCCCAGGGATAGCAGGATCAACAGGCTACGAGACTGCACATCTTTAAAAAAGGCACCCACATTCCCTTTCAGAACCTTGTAATGTACCAGGAATGGAATTGCACCCATTACCATTATCGGTATCAGGGCAAGTTCTATCAGTGAATTATCATAAGACGCAATACTTGAGTCTTTTACTGAAAAGCCGCCTGTGGATATGGTGGTCATGCCGTGGTTTATGGAATCCCACAGGGGCATTCCGGCCACGAGCAGGATTAAAATGGAAAGGATCGTCAACAGGAAATATATCCACCATATCATTCTTACAGTGGTCATGATGCGGGGGAATATCTTTTCTTCACGTCCTTCGGCACGGTACAGGTGGTACATACTGGTGCCGGGCCGGGTTATGATGCTGATTATCAATACGACCACCCCAACTCCGCCGATCCACTGGGTAAGCGACCTCCAGAACTGGATGGTATGGGTAAGTTGTGATGGGGCCGTTATCATAGTGAGCCCTGTGCCCGTCCACCCCGAAGTTGATTCAAATACCGAATTTAAGGGGGACATGCCTTCGATCAGGATAAACGGGATGCTGCCGAAGAGGGGGATTACCAGCCATGCAATGGATGAGATGGCCATAGCATGCGTAAGCTGTATCTCACCATCGATCTTGCCTATGAATTTTAAGACCAGTCCTGCAATGCCAGCCAGGACTGACGTGACCAGCATAGCATAAATGGCTCCATATTCCCTGAATACCAGGGGCACTGCAATGGATACCAGTGCAAGCAGGCTTACTATCAGTAAGAGGCTGCCCACATTCCTTAAAATAATCTTGAAATCATTCCATGACAAAGGCGATCCGCCCTACTTGAAAAGTTCCTCCACCTTTGAAACTATTTCCAATTTGGTGAAGACAATAACCTTATCACGTGGTTGTATCTGAACATTACCGTCTGGTACAATTATGTTACTTTCGCGTACTATTGTGCTGACAATGGCATCTTTTGGGAACTTGACACTTTTCAGTGGCTTTTTTACTATTTTTGAACCTGCCTTGGCAGTCAGTTCAAGCACTTCAGCTTTTTCACCTTCCAGTGTGGCAATGGATTGGATGCCTGTCTTGAGCAGCGTGGTCTTGAGCACCTCGTTGATAGTAGCTTCCCTGGAACTCATGGCCACATCTACACCCACCATTTCGAACAACTGGGTATATTCGGTCCTTTCCACGCGGGCCATGACCTTAATTGCGCCCAACTGCCTGGCAAGCAGGGAGCATAGCAGGTTCTTCTCATCACTATTGGTAACAGAAACCACTGCATCCATACCAGGGACATTTACTTCTTCCAGTATCTTCATATCAGTGCCATCACCGTTTATGACCATGATATTTGGCAGGGACTCGGCAATCATTTCACATCGTTTCAGGTCCTTCTCAACCAGTGTGATGTTAAAGTCATTTTTCCGAAGCAGCTCAACCAGGTAGAACCCAACAGTGCCGCCTCCTACTATCAGCACTTTTTTGCTCTGGTTGCTGACCTCGAACCATTTCCTTATCTCCTGTATGGCCTCTTCCTTGCCTATCATTACCACCCTATCACCTGAGCGGATGATATCGTCCCCTCCCGGAATGATGACTTCATTATCCCTGAATATGGCTGAGATCATGCTGCACGGAGGAAATTGTATCTTTTTGAGTGTCTTGTTCACCAGCACATTTCCGTCATTTACTTTGAACTCGATCATCTTGACCATTCCTCCCACAAAATCCTGGACATCAACAGCCGAAGGTATCGAGAGTATCTGGTACATTTCATAAGCAAGGGAAAGTTCGGGACATATCATGATATTCATGCCCACTTGTTCTCGCATGGTCACAGGTTCATTTATATAATCAGGATTACTGACCATTGCAATGGTCTTGGTTCCGTTTTCGGTCAGCAGCTTGGCTCCCATACAGGCCACGATATTGAGTTCATCATGATCGGTTACAGCCACCACGAGGTCTGAATTTTCCACTCCCGCTTGTTTCAGGACCTTTATATCAGCACCATTGCCCTGGATAACCTGTACATCAAGACCCAGTACCTGCTCTAAGGCATCTTCATCTTTTTCAATAATGACCACTTCGTGGTCCTGATAGACCGCTTTAGCAAGATGATATCCAACATCACCGGCACCGATGATAATTATATGCAAAATGTTCACCTGAAAATATGTAATTAAAATACGTAATGTAAATATGTAATGTAAATGTATAATGTAAATATGTAATGTAAATGTGTAAAGTAAATGTATAATGTAAATATGTAATGTAGATGTGCAATTTAAATGTCTGAAGTAACTTTTTACATTCTTATAAGAAATCAAGGATGATTATCATATGTTAAAAGCCTATCTATGAATAATGCCACTTATTGAAAATCTTTGAGATTTTGTTGTGCTTTTACATTTTCTGTAAAGTCACTCGATTTTTCATCAACATCAATTCCGAGCTGCCTGAGGGTATTAGCAGCTATCTTCGGACCGATAATATCAGTCAGTGCTTTAAATTCAGCTTTCCTGATAGCTTCGATATCCGTATATCCTGCATTATAGAGCTTCCTTGCCCGCACGCGCCCGATACCCTTTATCTTGATAATGGGCAGCAGTTCCTTAGCTGCACCATAGGATATGCGCTCAACCAGTTCCTGTGCAAACCCTGCATGTTCGCTGCCGAGATAAGAAAATATGCGGGCAGTGGAATGCATAAGCCACTGGGCAGTGTCCGCCTGTGCCCTTATATCACCCGGACCTATATTGAACCTGCTTGTAATATCATCTTCCTTGCTTTCAGATATCCATTCCAGAAGTAACACGGCTGTCTTTACTTCAGACATGAACCACTCATACTCGCTGCTGTGCGGGGGAGGAAGAGCTACAAATTCATCGTTGTGCTGCTGCACATAGTCATCCAGCCAGCCATAATCGTTATTTCTCAGGTACAGAGGCCGCATATTTGGTGTATTGCAGATAAGCTGAAGCATTGTCAGTTCGGTCATGTTCACCTTGCCCAGGAGCCCCTGTCCATCCACAATGGTACTGGCGGACATGGGGTCAATATACAATCTGGTCACCAGTTCTCCCAGTTCGGTCGGGTGCAGCCCGTCACTCTCTATTATCAAGTTGTTCGCCACAAGGAACTCTATCACTTCATCGACTACAGCCGCAAGCTTCCAGGTATCCTGCTGGTACCCGAAAAAAGTACGGCCTAAAAAATCCATAAGTTCTTCTCTGCTTTTTACAAGCCTGGTAGATACTATTGAAAGGATGTGGGTACGCAGGGCACTTTCGGTACCAAGTTTGGAATAGATGTCCTCGGCATCGTTGTTCACATACTGTTCAATAAGTGCCTGTTGTTCTTCATCTGATCTTGATATCAGCACCGACTCACCGTACGGGTCAAGCCCTGGACGGCCTGCCCGCCCTGCCATCTGTTTATATTCCAGCACAGGTATGGGCACCATCCCGTAGTTTGGGTCATACCGCCTGTAACCCCTGATAATAACGCGCCTGGCAGGTAGATTAAGTCCAGCGGCAAGTGTGGGCGTGGATGATAGAACCTTGATAAGATTGTTCCTGAACCCGTCCTCTATAAGTTTTCTCTGCTCTGACAGCAGTCCAGCATGGTGGAATGCCGCCCCACCCCTTACGCATTGTGCCAGCCGCCTTGTGATCTCAGTCTCACCAGTATCCAGGATCTGGTTGGCGAGGCTATCCAGTTTTGCGCTGTATTCATGTCCGGGACTTTCTGAGCTTCCAGGGCTTCCCGGGATCCTTAAGCTCTTACCAAGGGTCTGGCCAAGCCGCCTGGCACTGGCCTCAGCATTCCGGCGGCTGCTTTCAAATACAAGACACTGCCCACCTTCATTAAGGGTATCATAGACCAGGTCAGTCAGTTCATCTTTGTACTTATGCTCCACAGTACGCAGGGAATTTTGGAATTTAATTGCACCACTTAAAAATACTCCCTCCAGCAGGTCGATAGGCCGCCATTTGCTCTCAACCAGTGCAGCATCAAGCCACTGCGCCATCTCCTGTGCATTTCCCACTGTGGCAGAGAGTGCGATTATCTGGACATCCGGGTTCATTTGCATGAGCCGTGCAAGGGTGATCTCAAGGGTCGGGCCCCTGTCAGGTGAATCCAGCAGGTGCACCTCATCTGCCACAATTACTGTAATATCCTTTATCCAGGATGCACCGTTGCGTATCAGTGAATCAGTCTTCTCAGAGGTTGCAACAATAATATCCCTCCTGCCCAGCCATTCGTCCCTGGAATCCAGGTCGCCTGTGGAAACCCCTGCCTGCATGTTAAGTTCCTGGAATTCCCTGAACCGTGCATATTTCTCTGATGCCAATGCCCTGAGGGGCACGATATACAGGCACTTCCCGCCATTGATGATGGATTTCAGCATGGCCATCTCAGCGATCATGGTCTTGCCCGACGCCGTGGGCACGGCTGCTAATATATTTCGCCCTTTAAGCAGTCCGGCTTCAACAGCCTTTTCCTGGGGCGGGTAAAGTTTAGATATGCCGGACTCTGTGTAGAATCCTTTTACAGCATCAGGAATGTCAATGTCAGAGATTTTCATAAATTGTGTAACTTAAAGGTTTAAGTAGATATAAAGACATTTTGCAATTCAGTTCAAGCACTTCATTTTATCATTTAACAAAGGTGGAACCAATGTACTCAGAAAGGATCAACAATCTCCCTCCGTATCTTTTTGCAGCTATAGATGAGGCAAAGGCCAGAGCAATTGAAAAAGGCGTGGATGTGATAGACCTGGGTGTTGGCGACCCGGATATGCCCACACCTGATAATGTTATCCAGGCCCTGTATAGATCTGCACAAAACCCAATCAGGCATAAATACCCTTCATATACCGGCATGCTGTCCTTCAGGGAAGTCGCTGCAAAGTGGTACAAGGAACACCTGGGTATTGAACTGGACCCAGTCTCCCAGGTGCTGACAGTGATAGGCTCAAAGGAGGGGATTGCCCATATACCACTGGCATTTATAAACCCCGGAGAGATTGCCCTGATCCCGGACCCCGCATATCCTGTGTATAAAATAGGTACATTGTTTGCTGATGGAAAGCCCTGTATTATGCCTCTGCTTGAAGAAAATGACTTTCTGCCTGACCTTGATGCAATACCCAAAGATGTAGCAAAGCTGGCAAAACTAATGTTTTTGAACTACCCGAATAACCCCACATCGGCCATAGCACCTGACAAGTTCTTTGAAGAGGTAATTGAGTTCGCAAAAGAGAATGAGGTTATCATTGTCCATGACAATGCCTATAGTGAGATGACATTTGACGGTTATAAGGCACCAAGTTTCTTAAAATTTGACGGCGCCATGGACGTGGGTATTGAGCTGCATTCCCTGTCAAAGACCTATAATATGACCGGATGGAGGATAGGGTTCGCTGTGGGTAATGCAGAAATCCTGGACGGTCTGGGCAAGGTCAAGACCAATGTGGATTCCGGGGCCTTTGAGGCGGTACAGGAGGCAGGTATCGCGGCAATGCAGGGTCCCCAGCAGTGTATCAGTGACATGAACAAGATATACACACATAGGCGGGATGCCCTGATGGTGGGATTAAAGGAACTGGGTATTGATGTCAAGCCGCCAAAGGCTACATTCTATATCTGGGCCCCTGTACCTGAGGGTCATGATTCAATGGGCTTATCAAAGATACTGCTGGAAGAAGCAGGTATCGTGGCCACACCAGGCGTGGGTTTCGGTGATTATGGTGAAGGGTATGTGCGTTTTTCCCTGACCCAGTCAGTGGAACGGATAAATGAGGCTGTTGAACGAATGGGACAACTGGAATTATAGAGTAGTATATATAGAGTAGTATATTTTGTGTTTTCCAATGGAAAATTTCATAATGAAGTATGTTAATATCTTAGTTGGTTCAAATGACAATCAAGAATGAAATTTTGGATAGGGTGGATTCAGGAATCACTGGTTACAATGATTTGTTGAACGGTGGCTATTTCAAAAAGACAGTAAATGTGGTTTCCGGGGAATCAGGGACCGGCAAAACTGTATTTGGCTCCCAATTTTTGTATCATGGTGCCCAGAACAATGAAAAAACCCTTTGTGTTATGACTTCCGAATCAGCAGAATCCCTGAAAAAAGAGATGTATTCTTCATTCAAATGGGATTTATGGGAAATGGAGGAAGCTGGTAAGATAACATTTGTTGATATAGCCAACCCTGAACTCAGGTTACAGAAGACTATTGACATGGCACCTATGGAACTTATCATGAGCTTTAAGAAGCTACTTGTCCGTAAGATTGAAGAGGTAAAACCTGACCGGATATTTATTGATGCCATTGAAGCCATGTTACTTGCAATTGATTCTCCTTACAAATTAAAGACACTTGTAGATGACCTGTTCGGTGTGCTAAGAGAATATGATGTTACTTCTATCGTCACCGTAGGTACGACTTTCAATATTGAGTCTGTTGTAGAATACGGTGCAGATTCAGTGACACGCCTTGGTCGAGTGGTTTCAGGTAACAACCTACAGCGTTCCATCTATATAGCAAAACTAAGGGGTTCGAGTACATTAAACGAGATACGTGTACTGAACATATCTAATAATGGTATCAGTATACTGGACCAATCACCCTACGCCTCTACTGTTTAGGATAAGTTGTTAAATCCTGGATTATTACATAATTTGTACACGTATAGGAAAGTATATCCTTTCACGTAGGCTTGGAAAATGCGAACGAAGTGAGCATTTTCCTGACCTGTCGATTGCAATATGCTGTCATAGTAATAGCTTAGTTTTATATATCTACGTGTCAATTAATATAAAAATAATGCAAAGGTTCATTATCAGAGGAAATCATGTGAACAACTGTTTTTCTCTTTTTATATAGAGGTGTTAATCTGAGTATTCATAGGAAAAAACCACCAGTAGAAAATGAAGTAATAAGAGTGAGGGTTCCCCGCAAACAGGATAGAGAAATTCTTGGTGTAGTTGAAAGTATGCTTGGTGCTAATAAGATCAGAGTACGGTGCATGGATGGAGTAGTAAGACTCGGAAGGATTCCGGGAAAGATGAAAAAACGTACCTGGATTCGCGCAGGTGATATCGTTATTGTGGTACCTTGGGATTTCCAGGATGCGAAGTCAGATGTTGTATGGCGATACACCAGACCACAAGTGGACTGGCTGGAAAAAAGAGGATACCTGAAAGGATAATCCATTATGGTCGACCTGGACACTACGTCTTCAAAAAAACTGGAAAGGTTTGACGATAAACTTGATGAGTTCAGGAAGAGGATCAAGGATTCTGAAGATTTTAAGGTCAAGGATGAGGTTTTCGATAGAGCTACACTGATGGCCCTGTATAAGCTTTCATCAAAGGGATACCTGGATGCGCTTGGGGGTACAGTAAGTACAGGGAAAGAGGCCAACATCTTCCATGCAGTAAGAACACAGGATGATGAACTGCAGGAGTTAGCAATCAAAATCTATCGCATAAGTAATAGTAATTTCAGGGCTATGCAGGATTACCTGATAGGTGATGTGAGGTTCAGGAACATAAGACACACCAAACAGGATATTGTACTGGCATGGACCCGTAAGGAATTCAGGAATTTAAGCCGGGCAAAGGAGGCGGGGTTGAATGTACCCATGCCTCTTATAACCAACAGGAACATACTGGTTATGGAGTTTATCGGAGCGGAAAATATTCCCTTCCCGCAACTTCGTGATTTTAACCTTGATACAGAACAGGCATCATTCGTATATGAAGCTGTTGAGGATTTCCTTGTGCGGTTGTACAGGGATGCACAACTGGTACACGGCGACCTGAGTGAATACAATATTCTGGTAGACCCTGATTCCCTGACTTCTGTATTTATTGATATGGGTCAGTCTGTGACACTTGACCACCTGAATTCAGACGAATTCCTTCGTAGGGATATCGACAATATGGCTAGGTTCTTCTCCAGGTCCAAAGTGGACGTGGATACCAAAGACCTTTATGAAAAGGTAATTCAGTCCGGGCTCGACCATCAGTAATATGTGCTATTAAGTATTTTATGGGGGCTGGTATGATAGATAGCAAAACATCCACTTACATTAAAGTTCCCATGGACAGGGTCGGCGCAATAATTGGACCTGAGGGGAGCATTAAAGATATTATTGAGAAAAAGTCCACTTCAAAACTTGACATTGACAGCCAGACAGGGAGTGTTGAGATCATTAGTCCCGAAGACCCGCTGATGGCAATGAGGGCAGCAGAGGTAATAAAAGCTATAGGGAGGGGTTTTAGTCCTGAGAAGGCCCTGCGCCTGTTTGATGATGATATGCTTATCCTGGAAATTATTGATCTGAGCCACATAGCTAATACGCCCAAGGAAATGAAACGGTTTAAGGGACGGATAATAGGTAAGAACGGTAAGACAAGGGAAATATTCGAGAACCTGACAGGTAGTAAGATATCGGTTATGGGGAAAACAGTGAGCTTGATGGGGTACCCTGACCAGGTACTGGTAGTACGTACCGGTATCGAGATGCTGCTCAAGGGTTCTCCGCACGGTCCGGTATACTCTTTCCTTGAAAAGAAACGAAGGGATTTAAAAGAGAGCAGATGGTAGGTCCATCTGCTTAATCCAATGGTATGAATATCCTTTCCACAGCAACATATTTCATAATCATCAGGGCAGAATTCCCAGGGTAGATTACGATTTTGTCTGAACGATATGCATTTAATATGACCCTGGCAGAATATCCGCCGTAACCGCTGATCAATTTATCACTGTAATGATCTATCCAGGACTTAAGGATCTTAGCCTTGACTTTTGAAGGTGTATCATTCAATTGTACTTCTTCTGGGGGGTAGCCCGTTCCAATGATCCAGCTGCACATCTCATCAACATCTATCCTTTCATCGGTTTCATCATAAATGATATATTCTTCAGTCGATAGTTTTCTGAATGTTTCTATGTCAATTATGATCAGCCTGTCAATTAATACATTATGCTGCTTCTGGACATTCTCATAAAACTGCTTATTATTTGATAATGCCCCAAGTTCGGTTACTTCAATAACATCTGATTGTTTTGTATCCGTGTGATAGATACTGGCAGCATGGGGTACATCCTTATAGACCACCACTATCAGGTATGTGTTATCATCTCTCAAATCATCCATACCAGAAGTCCAGGCATACATGGTGCCTGCAAGGGCCAGTGCGATTACCAGGACAATTACAAGTGCTGTTCGCTTGATCTTTCTAACGAACTTGTTGGGTTTTTTTTCCACTTCTTTTATGATCACTACTTCTTTAGGTGGTGCCTCTTTTGTCTCTTCTTTGATCACAGGGGCCGGTTCTGGTGGTGTTTCAGGCTCTTTTTTAACAGGAATCTCTTCTTTCACTGGTATTTCTGGTACCACTTCAACTTCTTCCTCCGGCTCTTTATCAGAAGCTGCCGCCGATTCTTCATCAAAAGCTACTACCTGTTCTTCTTCCAGGGGAGTTTTTGGTGATACTTCAATATCTTCCTCTGGCTCTTTATCAGAAACTGCCATCGTTTCCTCATCAGAAGTTGCCACCGGTTTTTTTTCCCCGGAAGTTTCCGGTTCTACTTCAACTTCTTCCTCTGGCTCTTTATCAGAAACTGTCATCGTTTCCTCATCAGAAGTTGCCACCGGTTTTTCTTCCCCGGAAGTTTCCGGTTCTACTTCAACTTCTTCCTCTGGCTCTTTATCAGAAGCTGCCACCGTTTCCTCATCAGAAGATTCTACCGATTCTTCTTCCGGGGGAGTTTCTGGTGATACTTCAATATCTTCCTCTGGCTCTTTATCAGAAGTTGTGATCGATTCCTCATCAGAAGCTACTACCGGTTCTTCTTCCAGGGGAGTTTCTGGTGATACTTCAATATCCTCCTCCGGCTCTTTATCAGAAGATGTAACCAAATCCTCATCAGAAGATTCTACCAATTCTTCTTCCAGGGGAGTTTCTGGTGATACTTCGATATCTTCCTCCGGCTCTTTATCAGAAGTTGTGATCGATTCCTCATCAGAAGCTACTACCGGTTCTTCTTCAGGCAAATCCTCTTCCTTTTCAGGAATTGGTCCGGACCCAAGTTTTTCAGGTTCCACCCCGGAATCCTGTGAAGTCTCATTATCCTTTTCATTCATAATTTATCCCTCATAAATGACAATAAGTAGAATCATTAAAAATCCTTTTCAGCATTGCTATATAGAAAGTTATCATTTTTTATGCTTTATCAACTTTTCTATGAAGCAATGAATAATATTTCATTAATAATAGTGGAGGGTACAAACGAGGGAAGGGGGTGGGAGAATATAAAATAGTGTTAAACCTCGTCTGTACACTTAACTATTATAAATTTATTGTATATAAGTATTTCGTACAAACACGAACAAAAAAACGTGAAATATAACACCCCCCTATTTCCACTGGAGCAAAAACAATATCAAGAGAATACTTTCACCCTGCTCTCTATAGAAACATTCATATCCAATTACCCGTCATAAACCAGATTAATTAAAATGACCGAACATTCATCTGAACCTGTCTGGGAAGAATTCTATAAACGTTATTACTGGGAGCAACTGCTATCCCTTGCAGGCATTTATCCGGAAAGTAAGAGCCTGGTAATTGAATTTCCTGATATTGAAAGATATGACCTGGAACTTGCAACAGAGCTACTGGAAACACCTACCAAAGTACTGGATGATGCCAATAATGCTCTTCGGAAGATAGACCTGCCAATGGATGTAACCTTAGAGGATGCCTACATAAGGATTATCAAGCTCTCTTCAAGGATAGATATACGCCTTCTAAGGAGCGAAAATATTTCGAAACTGATCGCTATTGATGGTATAATCAGAAAGGCTACTGAGGTCAGGCCCAAACTGGTCAGGGCAGCATTTGAATGCCAGAGGTGCGGCCATATAACAAATGTTTTCCAGAGCGGCAATAAGTTCGTACAGCCCCTGGAATGTGAGAATGAGCAATGCGGCAGGCAGGGTCCGTTCAAATTGCTTGTAAATGAATCTATTTTCGTGGATGCCCAGAAGCTCAGGCTGCAGGAATCCCCGGAAGACCTGAGGGGCGGTGAACAGCCCCAGACACTGGATATTGACATTGAGGATGACCTGTCAGGACTGGTGGCCCCAGGGGACCGTGTGACCATTGTGGGTACACTGAGGAGTTACCAGAGAGAAAAGAACCAGATCAAGAGCACTTATTTTGACCTGGTACTGGATGGACTGTCGATCGAACGGGAAGACCATGAGTTTGATGAGATCAAGATCACACCTGAAGATGAAGAGGTGATCAGGGAACTGGGCGGTTCACCTGATATTTATGACAGGATGATATCCTCTATCGCTCCCAGCATCTTTGGCTATGAGGAGATAAAAGAAGCTATGGCACTGCAGTTGTTCTCAGGAGTGGCAAAACATTTGCCTGACGGGTCAAGGATCAGGGGTGATATTCATATGCTGCTGGTGGGAGACCCTGGTATTGCTAAATCCCAGCTTTTACGCTATGCGATTAAATTATCGCCAAGGGGCATCTACACTTCAGGCAAGGGCACTACATCTGCCGGTCTTACTGCAGCAGCAGTTAAGGATGATTTCGGTGACGGGCGGTGGACGCTGGAAGCAGGCGCACTGGTACTGGCAGATAAGGGCATGGCAGCAGTGGATGAAATGGACAAGATGGCAAAGGAAGACAGGAGTGCCCTGCACGAGGCCATGGAACAGCAGACCATAAGTATTGCAAAGGCTGGCATACTGGCTACTCTTAAGAGCCGATGTGCCCTGCTGGGTGCGGCCAATCCTAAATTTGGCCGATTCGACAAGTATGAGAACATTCCACAGCAGATCAATATGCCTCCTGCCCTCATCTCCAGGTTCGACCTTATCTTCATACTGACTGACGAGCCCGGTAAGAAAAGGGATACGGATATTGCCGAACATATAATGAAAGGGCACTATGCGGGAGAGATCAATGCCCAGTTCCATAATGTACAATCATCACCTGTCACCCAGGACCAGATAGATGAAGCTATGGAGGTAATCCAGCCAGCCATTGACCCGGAATTGATGAGAAAATATATCGCTTATTCCAAACGTAACATTTTCCCTGTCCTGGAGGACGATGCCAGGCAGATGATCATTGATTTTTACCTCAACCTCAGGAACCAGGGGTCATCCGATCCCAATTCTCCTGTACCTGTTACTGCCAGACAGCTTGAAGCCCTGGTCCGCCTGGCAGAGGCATCATCAAGGATGCGGCTAAGTAATGTTGTGACCACAACTGATGTGAACCGCATTATCAGGATAGTGAACGAAAGCCTGAGGCAGGTTATGACAGACCCCGAAACAGGGAAACTGGATGTCGATATAATCAGTACCGGTATGGCTAAAAGCCAGCGTGACCGGGTCAAGTTGATCCGTGATATTATACGTGAGCTCCAGCAAGAACACGAAGGTAAAGCACCAAAAGATGAAGTGATCCAGCGTGCCTCAGAAGCCGGGATAGATGAGGATAAGGCAGAAGATTTAATAAAGAGGCTTAAAAAGGAAGGGGCCATCTTTGAACCAAGGAACGGCTACTTAAAATCAACATAAGGTTTAATAGTCTGTAATCCAAGCTGTGAATATGTATATCAAGATATATGAAACTGAAGTGTCGGTGCTGGTAGCAGTTTGTGATCGTGATCTTGTAGGAAAAACCTATAGGGACTCAGGACTGAAACTTGAAGTAACTGAAGAGTTCTTCAAAGGGGAATTAGTTGATGTTGCCCGGGTACAGACAGCTCTTCTCCAAGCCACCACCGCAAATATTGTTGGAGAACAGAGTGTTGCTGCTGCCATATCCTGCGGGGCTATAGAACCGGAATGTGTAATCATCATTGGCGGCGTACCACATGCCCAGATGTTCTGTGTGTGAACTCATTGGTCATCGGTTAAGGCGTTTGACAGAGTCGGTATGTATTATTTTCCAAAAGACCAATGATTTCATACGATTCTCCAATTTAATTTAAATCGAACACGGACGACATGGATTTGACGGATTTATTTTCGTATCCGCGCGAATCCGTGTCATCCGTGCAATCCGTGTTCTATAACAATATTACTCTTAACCGATGACACATGGTGTGAACTCAATAGGTCTAGTTTTTTTTTGGAAAAAGATATATTCAGGTATTACGATAAGTGGCTTTAAGCTATATGGGGAAACCACTTTGCCAGATACAGAAACCGAAGTAACCAATACGCCTGTGACATTACTGGATGATAATGAATTGTTGTCTATTGTTATTGAAAAACATAACCGGTTCATGGGTGAATACAGCAGTGAATTGAAAGACCTGCAAGAAAAGATGAATTCCGGCCGCTCTGAATACAATCGGGTAAGTAAAGAACTGGAAGCCCTTGAAACGCGAATTGTTGTATTAAAGGAAAAACGCCACCAGTTATATTATCAGGCTGGTAAACTGCGTTTGAGACTTCTTGAGACAATCAGCGATAAGGAGAAGACACAGCACCTGGAAAGTGAGATAAGGAATATCGAGAACAAGCTTCAAAATGCAAATCTTTCTTCGAGTGTGGAGTGCGGTTATATCGACAGCATAAGGTTATTGCTTAAAGAAATTATCGAGACCGTTCCTGACAATGATATGGTACAGCAGGCCACTGTATCCTCCATCCATGATATACTGGAGACTACGAAAGCAGCCAGGAGTGAACTTGATGAAATGCTGAATGCTCCTGATGAGCACAGAAAGGAATCAATTGCACTGAAACAGGAAGTTGAAGACCAGGAGGCAAGGTTGGCCTGGCTTGCGCGCAGGACCGCTCTTCACAAGGAAGCCCTGGGATACTGGGAAAATGTGGGGCCGGTGGGGTCAACAATGATTGATGGACCTGGCATTTCTGAAGGAGAGGAGCAACAATGATCGATATATCTGGCATTTCTGAAGGAGAGGAGCAACAATGATCGATGTATCTGGCATTTCTGAAGGAGAGGGGCAACAATGATCGATATATCCGGCCTTTCTGAAGGAGAAATCAAAAACAAGGTAAATGTGCTCAGGCAGCATATTGACCATAAGGAACGGGAGATCAAAAACCATTACTATGAGATGAACCTTCATAATAAGGGTGCAAAAGACCTGAGGAAGAAACGGGACGAACTTCATGATCAGGCAAAAGTGCTCAGGGATTCTACGAGTGGGTACAGGCAGCGACGTGATGAGGTCAATAAGAAGATAGCAGAACTTAAACTACAAAGGGAAGAGGTCAGGGACCGCAGGAGTGGTTATACCGATAAGATAGGGGAATTGAAGGCTGCAAGGGACAGCCTGAACAATATCGCCAGGGGGCGGCTTGAATCTCTTACTAATGCCTACCGGTCTGAACTTGAAAAGTTTTCATCTGCTGATATATCACTGGAATATGAACAGTCACTGTTCAAGAGGCTTCATGAACTGGGTGAACGGGTACAGGCCATACGTAAAGCAAATAAGATACATGGTGAGATCGGTGAGATATTTGGCAAGGTAGGCGAGTTCCACCAGGACTATGATGCCGTTAATGCATTAATTCAGGACATGGCTGCCGAATCACAGGAAAACCATGAGGCAATGCGTAATATCTATGATGAGGTCGATGAGATCAGAAGCAGGGCAGATGAATACCATAAACGCCTTGTCGAGATATATGAAGTTACCAAGCCGTTGAAAGAAAAGATCGATGCTGCAAAGAAATCAGTATCTGAAGCCAGAGCCGAACTTGATATATACCTGGATAGGATGAAAGAGATCCAGCTTTCAAGGGACGAGAGAAAGCAGGAAGAAAAACATGTGGCAGCCAAAGACAAATTCAATAAATCAGGCAGGTTAAGCCTGGAAGACCTGAGACTGCTAATGGAAAATGATGAGATTAAATTCGGGAAATAATAAGTTATAGAATACTTGAGAAAAAAAAGGAAAAAAATAAAGCGATCGCTTAAGCAGTTCACTTAAGCATTTCAGCTATTTTTACCTCTAATTGCTGCTTTGGGAGAGCTCCCAGTATACTACCGACGTGTTTCCCATTATTGAATACGAGCATTGTAGGTACTGCACTGATCTGATATTTCATTCCAGTCTGCATGTTATTGTCAATGTCCAGTTTTCCAAAGACTATCTCGCCAGCTTTTTCCTTGGCCATTGCTTCAATTGTCGGTGCAACCATTTTGCAAGGGCCGCACCATACTGCCCAGCAATCAACAACCAATTTTGGATAGTCAATCAAGGCCTGTTCCATATCAGCATCGGTAAGTACTATGGGTACATCGGGTAAAGGTGATTTGTTCATTTTATCTTGCAACTCCTTTAGTTTTTTATTCCTTATCTCTTCAAGTTCATCGTCCATTTCAAATTGCTCCAATACTGCTCCCGGACTAAGCCAGGGATAATGCCTGATGAGGACATGCACTGACGCACTGCCCACAATCCTCACATGTTTGTGCATTGAACACGGGATACTCACTTTCCTTTACTGAGATTGCTCCAGTTGGACACAACGAGACCATCATACAGTTCGGACTTTTATCACAAGCATTTTTGTCAAGTATTACGCTCATTTTATCACAATGTATATTAAATGTTTTAGTTATATTTATAGTTTTGTGTGGTTTATGCACAACTATGCAAATACTACATTTCCTTTTTCTTCACTGTAAAATCAGAGACTTTTAAATTTATTCTGAATCAATGAATCTTGGCAAAAAAGATTAACCGCAGAGGACGCGGAGGGTTGTTATTTTTCTCTGCGTCCCTCTGCGTACCCCTGTGTACTCTGCGGTTACTATCGAATTGATTCCAGCCCTTATTGGTTCCTTCAATCACCCTGCCACCGCAGCCCGCCAGGGCGGCAGTGTGGCAGCCAGCCGTGTAGATTCGTGCGAGTTTCGAACCGCAGATGAACGCGGATAAACGCAGATATTGTAGCCAAAATCAGATTATACTTGAATTTCCACTATATAATTAAAATTAAAATCCATACTTGCCATTATCTGTGTTCATCTGTGTTTATCTGTGGTTAATTATGAAATTGGAATAATTCCAAGCTGCTTCCTTTCTGCACATGCGTAGAGCGTGGGTCGGGAAGTAGTGGGTGCGGGCGGTGGCCTCGGGTGTTGGTGATTGCTGCCGGCGGTGAGTGTGGCTGTTAAACTATATAATTTATGTGATAATATAACTGCAGAGGTTCGCAGAGCACTTTTATTTTTCTCTGCGTACCTCCGCGTACTCTGCGGTTAATATCGAATTGATTCCAGCTCTTATTGGTTCCTTCAACCACCCTGCCACCGCAGCCCGTCAGGGCGGCAGTGTGGCAGCCAGCCTTGTAGATTCTTGTGAGCTTCGAACAGCAGATAAACATGGATATTGTGATGAAAATAAATTCTCATCTTAATAGATAATCTCCCTAACAAAACCTAAAATAAACTTTAATGCCTTTTCCGGCTCTTATGGCAGGAAACTTTCAGATACATTGTCATCAATTCTATTATGAAAATGATGTGGGAATGTCTTGACATTCTTCCATACGTCATGTTTCGCATTACCCCAGCGGTAGATTGTATTATCCAAATGCCTCCTCTCCCAATGGTAGGCATATCTTCCCTTAAGCTGTCTTGAGAACCATATATCCAGGAATGTCTCATCCACAATAAATAGTCTTAACTTTCCTTCTTTTATTTCGCAGCATGTCGTGACATCAGCGAATTCTGTTTCTGCGATGTTGGCTAGTTTTAGAAACAGCGAATCAATCATCTGACATCCCTGAAGAAGTTCATCATCTTTATTTTCTCGGATTCAAGATAATCTATTTTTGTCAGATCATCGAGCACATCTGATTCTACCACTTCACCCTTCTCTATAGCATGCTCCAATTCTTGGATTGATTTTATTTTATACTTATGATAGAGCAGATAAAGTTGTGACTCAATTTTGCCCAGTTCAGACCGGATGTATGCTTTTACACTCTGGCTGACGAGTTCACTTTCTTTGATACCCATTTCTTTCGATAATTTATGTAACATTGTGGACATGTTATCACATCTTGATTATGATGTAGAAATACTTGTTCCTTAATTAAGTATGGGTATTTGCTATCACTTTAAAGGGGTGAATGTGGGTTATGAATAATTACTATTGAAATATATACTTAATGATATGGTACGCCACAAAGAACGCTAAGAACGCAAAGTTAAGGTAACAATATATTTGCGCCATTTGCGATGAAACAGTGAGCGGCGACCTTCAATTTGCGTGTATCTGCATCCATCTGTGGTTCATATTAGATTGCTGCCGGCGGTGAGTGTGGCTGTTAAACTATATAATTTATGTGATAATATAACTGCAGAGGTTCGCAGAGCACTTTTATTTTTCTCTGCGTACCTCCGCGTACTCTGCGGTTAATATCGAATTGATTCCAGCTCTTATTGGTTCCTTCAATCACCCTGCCACCGCAGCCCGTCAGGACGGCAGTGTGGCAGCCAGCCATGTGGATTCGTGCGAGTTTCGAACCGCGGATGAATGCAGATATTGCAGTCTAAATTATATTATACTTGAATATACACCATATAATCAAAATTAAAATCCATACTTGCCGTTATATGTGTTCATCTGTGTTTATCTGTGGTTAATTATGAAATTAGAATAATTCCAAGCTGTTTCCTTTCTGCACATGCGCATAGTGTGGATCGGGAATTAGTGTGTGCAGGCGGTGGCCTCGGGTGTTGGTGGGTGCACCGATGGATGGTATGGCTGTTGAAATATATAAATAATGAATTGCCACACCTCAAAGTACGTAAAGTTAAGGTAACAATGTCTTTGCGAACTTTGCGCCCTTCGCGGTGAAACCGTGAGCGACAACCTTCAATCCGCGTTCACCAGCGGTTAATATTTTATTGATTGTTATACCAAACTATAATTTATATTGGCGTATGTGCTGTGTATCTACACAAATCTTCTGTTAAATTTACCAACTTATTTCATGGCAGTCCCTGATTCCACTCCTGTCAGGTCATAGCCTGTTAATCCTCTATTACATATTCGAATACAAGCTGCGCTGCAATAAAAAATACCAGATCGTAAACGACCAACAGCCTGATCTCGTCAATTGCAGAAAACAGGTCGCCGGTTGACAGCACTTTCTGGGTCGCCATGACGGAAGACATGATCAGCGGTATAATGATGGGAAACAGTATCACAGGGAGCAAGATCTCTCTTGTCCTCATATTGACTGTCAGGGCCGAGAACAGTGTCCCTACCAGTATGAACCCGATCGTACCAAGCAGGATTATGACAATAAGACCGGCCAGCCCTTTTACATCACTAAAATTGAACAGGACAATGAACAGGGGTACAATGATGGCTTCAATCATGAACATTATGACCAGGTTAGACACGACCTTACCCAGATAAATGGTGGAAGGGTCAACCGGGCATAATTTCAGTCCGTCAAGGCACCCCTCTTCCATCTCGCTTGCAAATGAACGGGACAGACCCAGCATTCCGGCAAAGGTAAAAGCTATCCACAATATACCGGGCGCTATATCTGCTACTTCGACATTGAACAGGATGTTGCTGAAAGAATAGTTGAATATGACGATCACAAGCAGCGAGAATATGACCATGCTGTTCAACATCTGCTTGGTCCGAAACTCCATTAACAGGTCTTTCCAGGCCAGGTAAAGGAAATCCTTCAATTGTTACACCTCCCTGACATAATGTTCATAGGTATGGCGGAACTGCTCCACGCCTTCCATCTTATCCTTGGTAGCCTCGTACACGATATTCCCGCCATGCAGGATAACAACCTTATCGGCAAGTGCCAGTCCCCGCTCAAGATCGTGGGATACCATGACCTGGGTCTTGTCTGATACATCAAGTTCCTCCAGGATAGAATCAAATGTAGCTGCTGCATGCTGGTCAAGCCCTGTGTAGGGTTCATCCAGGAACAGTATCTTCGGGTCATGCAGGATGGCCCGGGCAATGCTCAGGCGCTGTTTCATACCCCTGCTGAATGTACCCACCCTGTCATCCAGCCTGTACTGCAACCCTACTTCTTCCACAAGCTCATGTATCCTTGCCTCCAGCTTGTCCCTGTGCATACCGTACATCCTGCCAAAGAACAGCAAGTTCTCTTTTGCGGTCAGGTCCTGGTACAGGTAGGTCTCGTGCGAGATCACACCGATAAGCCGCCTTACTTCCAGTGGTGATTTCTTAACATCGAGGTCATGTACAAGCACAGTTCCTGAAGTGGGGCTGACCAGGGTGGACATGATCTTGACCAGAGTGGTCTTGCCGGCACCGTTGGGACCGAATATGGTTAAAAAATCCCCTGTCTTGATATCCAGGTTGATATCACGAAGCACAGTATAGTTTCCGAAAGTCTTTGACAGATGCCTGATGGAAATAATGATTATCTGCTCCGTTACATATTTTAGAAGTAACTACTCTTTCCTGGTTTTTTTAAGTTCCGATTTGCAGCGGACTTGCAATCTTCTTAAGTGTGGCCACGGCAGACAGGGCGGCCAGATAGCTTGTTTTCGGGTTTTCCGGGGAAGGTACATTCTCGACCTGTGTAGTAAACCTGCCAAAGTCCCCTACTACCTCCATCTCATGCCTGTTCCTGTCACTGGCCGGGTCAACTATTATGCGTACCCTTGTTTTTTCCACACCGATACCTGCCAGGCTGATGGCAGCAGCCACATTGACATTTGCGGGGAAGGCTTTCACAGCTTCATGGGCAGCACCCTCGAAAATTACCGTGGGTTCCCTGAAACCCTCCAGGTCAATATTGTGTTCGACAACGTACGGTGCTCCGGCAAGAGCCCTGGGCGGTTTGGTCGTGGTGAGAGTAACAGATTCTATTCCAGCTATGGATGCGGATTTAATCCCGTCAATACCTACCACTGCTCCTGAAGGCAGGTATATCCTGCAGTTATTTTCCAGTGCCAGGGACGACAGACTGTCCATCAGGTCGGAATCGACCAGGGCGCCTACACTCATTATCATTACATCACACCCATTTTCAAGAGCAGTAACTGCTGCTGACGGGACGGCTTCGGGTGCTGCTGCTTCTACAACAAGGTCTACCATTTCTACCATTTTGCGGATCTTTACCATCCCTGGTTTACAGGACAGGCTGGCGCATAGAGTTTCCATTAGTTTTGTATGGTGTTCGTGTACGGCAACAAGCCGGGCACCTTCGATCTCAGTATCCAGTGCATGACAAATAAAGGACCCGATCGCACCACACCCTACAACTCCTACACGAAGCATATTAACACACCTGTTTAGTATTTATTAAAAATTATCCAGCACAGTCTGCACGATTTCTTTGAAATCATCTTTTAGAGAATAATGGTTGTGCTCCCTGGTCACATCAACACGAAGGATACCAAGACGGGTATTCATCAAGCCCACCATTGCAGAGACGCCGCGATAGTTCAAGTCAAAGCCCTGCTGCATGAGGTTGTTATAGATGTCGTTCGTAGTATATATTTCTCCGACCAGGAACATCTGCAGAACCGTCTTACGCAGATTGGTCTCATCCTTACGTAAATATTTAATTAGCCGTTCTTTGACTTGGTTGTTAGTCTGGTTCAGTATTACCACCGTCAATATTGATCAGTAAAATCGGGATTCAATATGTTCACTTTAAGGTAAATAAAAGTTGGCGTCAAATGGTGAAATCTGCAGCCGTATCTATGGGAATCCGTTCAACAACCAACCTGCCATATGTGGGGTAGCATTCTTCATACCATGACCGGAACCTATCTCCAATTTCCGGTGCAATCTCCTCCAGTACCCACCAGGCCAGTTCTATCCTGCCGTCCAGCAGTTCAAAAAGCTGCCCGGGCACGTCAAGTCCGTTCAGCATCCTGGTGATCCCGTCCACATCTTCTTCTCCTTTTCCTTCCCCTTTTCCTTCTATCACTCCATAGAATAACGTGCCATCCGGGGTCACTTCATCAAATTCACGGCCCGATATCCGGGCTGTTCGCAGCAGCCTCTTGCGTAACTGGACTGCGTCCTTAAATCGGGATGAGCAGAAATGTGCCTTTGACCCCGGGTCCTGCTGGATAATACTATATGCCACATCCCTGCTCCCGGCCGCACGACAGCTTTCATCATCCATAGCAGAATAACCCATGGCTTTTAGTGCTTCTGCATTGGTCTCTGAGAACTCCAGTTCGTTCAGGTTTATGAATACATCACAATCCCTTGCAAAATCTGCAACCTGCTCTGAACCTGGCAGGGAAGGTATCTCAAAACCTGCATCCATACCCAGTTCTTTTGCAATTCCAAGCGACCTGGCGAACCCGGACCCGGGCAGATGGTCCCATATTTCGGGTTGCGGATGGAATCGTATCTCATCGAGTCCTGCCGCTTTAAGCTCTTTTAGAATCACTCTTTCAGGGGACAGGGCAGTATAAAGGTGGATGTGATGCTCCCTGCCAAAGCTGGTTTTCAGGAGCCCGATATAACCAAGTACCCTGTCCGGCACAAGCAGTGGTTCACCCCCGGTTATCCCGGTGCCCAGGGCATTCATGCTGCGGGCCTCTGTAAGGATGTCATTATCTGACGATACCGGGCGCTCATTGGCGAATGTTACATCCTTGCGCATCCGTTTTTCAGAGACCGGGCAGTAGAAACAGCTCTTGCTGCATAATCCGGTCACGAAGAGTACCATTTTGGCGCCCTCGTAGCAGAGCTGGCAGCCGTGTGGAAGATGGGTGTAGAATGAATCGGATCCGTTTTTATGTTCCATGATGGGGGGAATATATGTTCTGCTGAACATTAAATTTAGGGCAACGAACTGGAGACTTTTTATTACATTAAACCGTGTCTCACCGTTCATAGGCTTGATATTGCAAACTCCTCCTCTTTTAAGGAGAGTATAATGCCCCTCCCGAGTTCCCATAGTTTCCGTTTGATACCATGCTACGGTCTTAGACCTTGTTGGATTCACATTACCTTGCTATGTCCCAGATCTCACTAAATGCTACCACTATAAAGGCCATTTATTTTTCTGAACAATACCAACTATGGCGTCAATCTAGCATCTGTGCTAATAAAATTAGACAGCCACCTGCTAATATCCGCCTCGGGGATGTCATTAAACTCATCCTCAACAAGTGCACAAAATCCCGAAGGATCTCAGGTCTTTTCACCTCAGATTTAACTAAAGGACGTTGTGGAAATTTTCTTATCAATGCCTTGCTTCCTGAAGTTATTCATCTGTACCACACTACACAAATTATATATTTCAACAGCCATGACCGCTATCGGCAGCATTAACCAACCCCAGAGACCGCTGCCCGCATATAGAGCAACCAGATGCAGGCTATGGGGTCGAGCAGGAGGGGCGGCAGGGTGAGTGCTGACGGCAGCGCAGGCAGATGTTTGCAGAGGGTGGCGAGGTAGTGAATAAATGGGGGCTGGGGTGGCAATATTTTAGGATACGGATTTACACGGATTTGAACTTGTGAGGGAAGCAATCATGGGTTAGCGCGCGGTTGGCACATTGCAAAACCTGGTTGCTGCCGGTGGGATGATTGGAGACTTAATTCATATAACGGTTAGCAGGTATGCGTATTTGCGGAGGCGTGCAAGCGACTGAAGGTCGTTTGAGTTAGTGAACGAAGGATTCAAGAAGCATAATCGCGATGCCTTAATCTTTAGATGGCTCTTGTTTTTTGAATCTTCTGTAGTGACATTTTTCGATGAAGCACCCCAATGACTCCTTCCACGGTTCTGATTTACTGGGGACTAGACTCCCAAACTTCTTGGGGTTCATTCCAAGTTCTTTAGCCATTGCTATTTGACGAGAATTTAGTCTGTATTTTGTCTTAGCTAATGGCCAATGATCATTAGATTTCTTTTTCTTTTTTTTTGTCATAAATCTTTTAGCCTCCATTTCTGTTTTTGCCGTCCCGGTTTTGTATACACAATAGGGGGAATTTATCAATTTCGCCTAACATTCACGCTCATATCTGAAATTCCAGCCAGGGATATAAGGTGGAGGCATGTAGCTTAAATATCGTTTCGGTCTTTCATCAAAAACTTATACCCCTTTACCACCTCGATCACCTTCCCTTCCACCATTCATTGGAGTCCAGCAGCACCTCTCTAATGTGTGTCATGTATAATTAACCCAGATTCGATTCTATGTTAAATATACTCATCATATATTCGATATATTTTTGGTATTCAAATACCGCACCATAGGACACGCCTTTAAACGCAACCCACGGGAGTTGGCGCAAGGTAGTGCCCTCGCCCAAGCCCACCCCAAAGACCGTTACACACAAAGGTAAAAGTCAGGAATTGTCAAATGAAAAATGAGTCAACAATAAAGTCTCAACACCAAAAGATTTGACAACCCAAAAATTAACAAGCATCGAAGTTTACTTTCACAATTATATTCTTTCTTTGATCAACTCTCCCAGCTTTTTAGCCTCTGCCATAACATCAGGTTCGTCCTTAACTAACCTGTAACTTCTCAAAAATCTGGCAGACCCATTAACATACGGTTTATTGTCTGGCAGGAGTTCAAGATATCCTTCATATGCCTTCTCGATACCCAAGTCCATTCCTGACAACTCTTTTGAATATACATTCCAGATAGCAAATGCACAAGTCTCGCCAGATCCGCACACAAAGCAACACGGTGTCCCTTTAGCAGTCATGGTACCTACAACTTCCATACCTCCTGCACCCAGGGCATCTCCCATCCACTGAGCCACCATCTGCTCTGCCGCCACACCTACAGCCAATGTTACTGCTACTTTTCCGCTGAGTAGCAGCTTGAGATGGCGCTTTGAGTAAAGACGTTCAATAAACGCCTTCATAAAAGCGCTTGCTGCGCCGTAGTAGGTGGGTGATCCAATCACGATGGCATCCGCTTCTATTACTTTTTCGGAGAGCCACCTGAAATCATCATTAACCACACATACATTCGTATGTACGCATTTCATGCATGCAATGCAGGGACCCACGTTAATTTCTGAAAGTTTGATAAACTCGGTCTCAGCCCCGGTTGCATCAAGTACGGCTTTCACCAAAACATCAGTGTTGCTGTTCTTTGTGGGACTTCCACTAACACCAAGTACTTTCATGATCCATCCCCCTGGAAAATCGACATCGTGATATCAAGTACATCCATGAACATGTTACAGCCTGTGAACAGTTCCATTACACTTTCTAAAGGTCTTATTCTTGTCATGTTGATCAACTACACTGTACTTACAGCCCTGCTCTTTCAACAATAACGTCAGCCACCTGTTTTTTATCGTTGAAGGGGAAGTCGCTGGCCTTTAGCAGTTTTACTGCTTCACCTGCGCTTACTTCAAGATCACCTGCTTTGCATGTGGTATTTGCACCTTCAGGGAATGCTGCCAGCAGGTCTTCCGGTGACATTATTGGGAACTTTTCGCCGGCAAGTCCCCCTATGATTTGGGCGTGGATTTCATCTCTTACATTCATACTTCTGTCTCCATCATTGGTTTTATCTCACTGGCTGTTTTGGAGATTGGACAGTCATTTCCATGTGTCCCAGATCCGAAACACGCGCTTTTCACAGCTTCTAGTGACCTCGCAGCATATTCTTTTGTTAAATTATTATTCCCATATTTCCAAACCGGCATTTATTTCACCTCAATGTTCTATTAGTTAGTTATTATTATATACTTGACCGTTAGTAAAATATACTAAATATATTTTTCTACACAAAAATGACCTTTAAAGTTGTGGTGGAAACCTTTTATTATGTGCCATTAAATATATGTTATGATTGAAATGATAGATTCTCATCAGGATATCCTCGAAATAAAGGACAAATTATCCACCATACATACAGACCTAAAACGACTGATAGAGCGTTCAAGCCAGCAGCATCTGGAATCAATTATTTCTGGTTTGCAAAGGGACTTTTCAAACGGTATTGTGGGCTACCTGGACCACCAGGCAGATAAGGATCTTGAAAACAATATGATCAAAGAATGTGAGATGTGGGAGACATGTAAATCAAAATTCAAATGTTTTCTACAAAATAACGCAGACCTGGTCAAACATTCAAACATTGATGAAAATATCATTGTGCAAAATCGGTCCGAATTGATGGAAATGAAAAGTAATGCACCATCTGAGCAGTGTGATATTTGTTTCTCAGAGGTATCAAATGTCCTGGAAAAACAGATAAGTTTGATGCGTTCATTACAAATCTACCACAAAGAGGAAGAAAGCAAACAGCACATACCGGAAATAGCTGAGGAAGCAATTGTCAGGGATGTACTTGAACCATTATCCAATAAACAACGGTTCCGGATCCTAAAAGCAGTGTCAATGGAGACAAAAACCTTCACAGCACTTTCTGAACTGACGAAACTGCGCGGAGGCAATTTACTGTTTCATTTGCAAAAATTACTTGATAATGGGTTGATAATACAACGCCATGAACGGGGAGACTATATGATAACTGAAAAAGGATATACTATATTCAAAGGTGTCAATGATATTTATTCCAGATTAAAATCCTGATAACTGCTAATGACCCAGATCATCATCTACTAAATTCAACCTTGTCACCCAAATACCGCACCACCGGACATGCCTTCAAACACAGCCCACAATGCGTACAGTTCTCATTAACCACAGCTCTCCCATCCTTAACCTTCACAGCCCGCACCTCGCACTTACCCACACACAGCCCGCAGCCCGTACACTCCAGAGAGCGCCGGATCGAAGATTCGGCCCCCTTCATCAACCGCCTGGCACCGGCGTCAGTATCGCTCCTTGCAGTCACAGTGCCAGATGCGAACACCTGCACATTATCTTCACCCTGGCCGGACGTTATCACACCATCCATGGAATGCACCTCACCCAGCACTCTCATCATACCCGAACCCTCGATGACCCCAAGGTTCAGTGGCACACCAAAACTACCCTCAGCCGAAACCCCGCCAGCCTTGCACGGCCTGTACCCCGACACCATTGAGAACTCCATCTCCCCGCCGAACCCTTCAGGTACCAGGTTGATGCCCAGCCTCTCTGCCATTTCACGCTGAACCTTCGGAGGATTTTGCCAGCGCCACAGCCCGTAATCCACCCAGCCCTCCCCGTAGCCGAACTTCTCTGCATGGGAGTGCAGCTTCTCCTCGAACCTGGCCCACATTTCAGGATGAATATCCTTAATACGCGACATCTCGGCCATGCTTCCCGAGGGACACAGCCAGCAGCCGATGCGGTCGAACCCCTGTTCATACAACGGATTGTACAGCGCCCCTTTCCAGAAGAGGTACAGCCAGATATGCAGCGCAGTCCAGTTCTGGATTGGCGAGGCCGCAATCTGGTTACCTATCCAGGGATTCTTCCAGATCTTATCACTTTTAGCCCGGCCCTCGCTTTCGTACTTGCGCTGACCGATAAATGTCAGGCAACCCTCAGGGAAGTTCTCTTCAATGAGCATGGAAATCGGGCCCAGTTTACAGGTCTTGCAGCACCACCTCGCCTCAACCGTGGGTGGTCCGAAAGTATCAATGGAGTCCCAGAACACGTCACCTGCATGAAAGATTTTCACAGTCAGGCCGTAATGCCTGCCAACCTCTTTTACATTCTCCAGTGTCTCTGGGAACTCCAGTCCGGTATCAGCGAACAAGACATTGAAGCCATCCAGGCAGTCCATGACCAACAGCAAGGTGGCCAGGCTGTCCTTGCCCCCCGAGTATGATACACTTACAGGTCGGTTTGTGGATTGGGACACGTTCCTGATAAACGCATGGGCTTTGGCCTCAAAATCTTTCAGGATATTAAGATTAGCAGTAACTACATCATCCCATGAATGGGGGACGGGTGTTGCAAAGGTTTCAACTATCCCGCTCCACCTGGTCTTGACAGCCACGCCCCTTGTGGCTTCCACCATTTCCCTGCCGTTCATCTTAGCCCTGCCGGCAGACACAGGTATGCCATCAGGCGATACCACTATCACCTCTGCGCCCGGGATTATATCTGGGTCTGCATCGATAACGCCGGGTGCCAGCGTGCTGGCACCTTTTTGTATGAACGGTACTGCCGATTCGTCGATCACCACCCAGTTGCTGCGCCCCTCTATTTCAGTGAATATCCGGGCTGCCCCTTCCATCCTGGGCAGCAGTACCCACTTACCTGACTCCACATCGAACCTGATATTGGCAAGGGGCACTCCACTGGCTATGATCTCTTCCATCCTGTCGTCCGATGGGACTTTGTTCATGATGGCGATAGTCCCGTCATGTATCAAGGGACTGCCGAACTGCGCTGTAGTAGTAGCGTTGATAAGGTTAATATCATGGGGGAATGCGGGCCTGATATCACCGGGCGGTGTAACCCTGACCTTGGCAGCAGGTGAGCCGCATGCACATATGGGCTCCAGTACCGGTAGATCGCATTGGGGGCACCAGTGCAGCACCATTTTTCCCAGGTATATCTTTGTCATAGGGCATCATATGATAGAGAAGTATAGAAATATTGTGCCGGATAATATACTGATATTGACTGTATACTGATATAGACCGTAAACTGATATAGACCGTAAACTGATATAGACTGGTCAATTCCCAGGCGGGGACATGAAATATAAACAGATAATTAAAGTACAGGCCTTAGCGCTGTCATTGAACCTGGTTGTAGCATTTGCAAAGCTGGTATACGGCCACCTGACCGGTTCTATCAGCATGAAGGCCGACGGTTTCCACTCACTTATGGACGGTGCATCGACCACGGTGGGAATGCTGGGTATCTGGGTGGCGTCCCGCCCGCCTGATGAATCCCACCCCTACGGGCACCGCAAACATGAGCAGTTCGCCTCGCTATTCATAGCCGGCCTGCTGCTCATCACAGGGTTCGAAGTGGCCAGGGGTGCTATTCAAACCATATATGAACCTTCTATCCCCAGGGTCACCACATTGAGTTTTGCCATCATGTTGGGTACCATGGCTGTTAACCTTTTTGTCACCATACTTGAAAGCCGGAAGGGCAGGGAATATAACAGCCAGATACTGATTGCCGATTCCCTCCACACCAGGAGTGATATCTTCGTATCTATTGGAGTTATCTGCAGTCTGATAGCAGTTAAGGCAGGCTACCCTATGATCGATGTAGTTGCAGGTATAGTAATCGCATTGGTCATTGCCAAGGCCGGGCTGGATGTGGTGAGGGAAGTATCCTTCACACTGCTGGACGCATCGGTCCTGGATACTGATATGCTGTGTGGGATTGTAATGGAAATAGAGGGGGTTGAGGACTGCCACCATATCAGGACCAGGGGTACAGCCGATAATGTCTATGTGGACCTGCACGTGCATGTAAGGGCAGATATGCATATGGATGAGGCGCACTGCTTAGCCCATGCAGTTGAGAACCGCATCAAGGAAAGGGTGGAAGGTGTAAAGGATGTGGTTGTGCATCTTGAGCCTGAAATTATTTCAGGAAAAGATTAAACTGGAAGGAGACAGTGAATGATATATATCTCATCTTTAACAAGTCAGTTTTTTCAATAAATCAACAGCAACAGCGTTAACTTTCCTGATTTTTTACACCAAAGTAAAACTTTCACAAAATTCCAACACTGAAAAAACACTATCTGCTGAGTCATTCTCACATTTAAATAAATTTTTATTATACTACTATGTAGGTATATAAAATATAATAGAAAATACAAACAAAAACACGTTTTTGGTGAACTTTCGGTAAAACACGTGGATTTCCATGTAGGTATGCACAAAATTTAAGGATATTAAGATGTTAATTTCGTGTGTTGAAAATTCTCAGAACTTCAAGGTGTCGTAAAAAGTTGTTTTTGGGACAGCCTGCTTGAATGATTTATCAAAATATATCAACTTTTTTTTTATTCCACCTTACCACATTATCGACATCAATCGGCCTTTGGACAAAATTCACTTATACTACCTTACGTGGCCAATGCGGTACATTGCCATCTATGATCTCAAGATACCCAATTCTCTTAACATTATGTGCAACATTCTACACTATTATTAGTTGCAGTAGAAATGAAGGGGTAAACTCTAACAGATAGTATCTTACCAAACTACCAGGCAAAGTCTCACAGCACACCCTTGGTACTGGGCACATCATCCCCAACCACAGCTGCAGCCCGCTTCAGCGCCACCGCAAAAGCCTTGAACAGCACCTCGATCTTGTGGTGGTCGTTCTCACCTTCCACCTTCATATGCACATTAATACCCGCATTGCTGACCAAAGACTCAAAAAAATGCCTGGTCATCTGGGTACCGAAATCGCCTACCTTCGGGCTCATGAACCGTGCATCAAAAGCAAGGTAACTCCTACCCCCCAGGTCCAGCGCTACCTCTGCCAGCGCCTCATCCATGGGTATCCTCGCTTCCCCGAACCTTACTATCCCCTTTTTGTCACCCAGTGCTTTATCAAGGGTTTTTCCCAGCACAATACCCACATCCTCTATAGTATGGTGCTCATCCACATGCACATCCCCAGTAGCATTTATAGTGAGGTCAAGTCCACCATGCCTAGTCAGTGAAGTCAGCATGTGATCAAAAAAAGCGATACCAGTATCTATATCGGCAGACCCGCTGCCGTCCAGGTTAAGTTTCATTCCAATTTCAGTCTCCCTGGTCTTACGTTTCTGTTTTGCAATTCTCATATCCCTACGTCCTGGTTTTTTCACTGCATATAAAGTATGATTTGTATGATTTCCTGCATCTTTCAATAATTATAGTCAAGAACCTAATATTCGATAGAAGTTATCGATAGATGACTTCAATAAAAATCATCGATGCTAATGTCTCAACACTTAAATCTTCAGCTAATTGTAAATAGGGCCATATGACCCATACTCAACTTACCTTCCCAATATTCCCAATCTTTAATTAACATTTTCTTTCTCCTTCCCACCATCCAGTTCTTAAATCAATTCTGCATATTCTACAATAAGTGATTTACTCATTTGTGTTGTGAATGCCGCCTCTTTCACCGATAGCCTTTTATTAAGACAGAAATGCACATGTTCAAAGTCGCTGAGATATCTATAAACTGCCATTGGACTGTGATAAGTTTCCAATGCAATGTCCGGCTTAGCTTTTCGATCCAGAACCGATTTTCTGCAGATGACTGGCTTATGTGATGTACTTCTGCCCATATCATGCACAGTTCCCCTTCGTGGGAGCACCACATTATTCTCACGTTCGTATTCTGCGATATCCTTTTGCTGTCCGCGTGTTGGAACAATCACACCTCTCTTTGTAAGTTCCTTGATATCACGTCTCACTGTTCTGATGCTGCAATTCAAGAGTTTGAATGCAAGATCTTCCTGTGTGTGTGAGATACCTTGATCCAATGCTTCGTGTGCGGTTCTAGAAAGTCTTGCTTGCCGGAGGGAAACAAGCCCGTACTTATTCCTGATGTCTTCATCTTCTTTTCAGGCATCAAGCGTTGGTCGTGTCCCTGATTAATTGACAATATTTAAATAGTTTAAATGTAATTCCCTCTTTTGAGGGATATAAATGGATTCAGAACTGGATTTATCAGAATTTTGTTGTTTGAATAAAGATTGCCCGAATTACGGTAAGAAGGGTAAAGGAAATATAAGAGTCAAAGAGAGATACGGATCGAAAAATCGGGCGCTATTGAGATGCAATACATGCACACATTGCTTCAGTGAAACCAGATGTACGATATTTTTTGGACTTAAGACCCCAGATGAAGAAGTACTTAGGACACTGGCAATGATACCTGAAAAAGGAAGCATACGAGGAACGGCAAGAGCCACAGGATATGATAAAGATACTATATGCAGATGGCTTGACATTGCAGGAG
>Ga0255373_1017_pt1 | contig 41658 bp, 36 predicted proteins | sample ANMaggSeSYBR01E5_FD_182093 | JGI IMG/M metagenome (GOLD analysis project Ga0255373, IMG submission 182093) | Sediment cell enrichment communities from methane seep in Santa Monica Basin, California, United Staets - ANME aggregate JGI... | ecosystem: Environmental > Aquatic > Marine > Cold seeps >... | reverse complement strand
TGGTTAAACGGTTTGATATCAACGAAGCCGGCGGTCGTAATCACATGGTCAGCATGCAGTCACTGCTCAAGGCCGATGGATATTACTATGCTGGCTACAGGGACTTGGCGGAAGCAATTAGGCATGTATCTGCTTTACCTGCGCGGGATCTTCACAAGCTTTACAGGCAAATGGTCTTCAATGCAATGATCGGCAACACCGATGACCACCTGAAAAATTTCCTTATGTTGCACAATGATGAGGGCTGGAGACTGAGCCCTGCATTCGACCTGGTGCCGAACATCGGTTTTAACAGGGAACATGTGCTGCGCATCGGGCTTGATAACAGGCCGCCTGATCTTGAAACATTCCTGCAGGAGGCCGGGCATTTCGGGTTAAAACGACGACAACAGGCCAAGGAAGTAGTAATGGAGGTTCATGAGGCTGTCTTAGAGTGGCCTACAATTTTCACTGCCAATAAAGTGCCGGCGAAAGATGCAGAAAGTATTGGTAGAGATATCAGCCAAAGGCTGGAAAAATGTTTAAGATAAGGCTCGGTCAAAAATAAGTTGGGATGCAAAGCACTTTTCAGGTTTATCCAAAGTACATAGACTTTCAGATAATTGATTTCACAAGGCCAGAAGGAGGAAGGCGTATTAGTTATACGTCGACGACTGATAACGTAGTGAAATTAATTATCTGAAAGTCTATAGGTGATTGTAAAAAGCATCAATACTGTTTGCGAGTTTCTTTCTTCGATGATATGTATTGATCATAATAATATTTTCGCAAAAAATTGTTACGATAAAACCTAAGTTGAGCAATTTTTTGCGAAGAAATGTGCCAAGATTTTGATGCAGCAAGGTTTGCGAAAAGCGTAGGTATACCAATGGATATGTCAAGACTTTTCGCAAGTCCTTGATGCGCAATAGATTGGTGCAAGTCGAGTAAAAAATCGCTCAATTTAGGTGAAAGTAAAAAGGAAGAAATTATGAATTTTAGTTTGAGCAGAGTTCTTGTTACCGGTGGTGCCGGTTTTATAGGGTCTCATCTTGTCGATACTCTTGTCGCAAAGGGATGCGATGTAGTGGTTCTTGATGACTTGTCTTCCGGCAGTCTTTCCAACCTGGAACAAGTAAAAGATAAAATCACTTTCTACAAAGGCGATATACAAGATCAAAAAATTTTAATGAAAGCTGCTAAAAACTGCGAGGTAATTTTCCATCAGGCGGCAATGGTATCTGTAACAAAAACTGTAGATAATCCGGTTGATTCCGCATTTATAAACGACATTGGAACACTCATTGTACTTGATGCCGGGCGAAAAAATAAAGTCAAAAGAGTTGTTCTTGCAAGTTCAAGTGCTGTTTACGGAGATGACCCGCTTTTACCAAAACATGAAAACATGCCGTTGAAACCAATGAGCCCTTATGCCGTTCAAAAGCTTACCGGAGAACTTAATGCGCGTATCTACCATGACCTGTATGGGCTTGAAACAGTCTGTCTCCGTTATTTTAACGTATATGGTCCAAGACAGGACCCATCATCACCTTATTCAGGTGTTATATCGATTTTCATGACCAAGGCTGTTTCAAAAAAGCCTCCTCTAATATACGGCGACGGAAAACAGTACAGAGACTTTGTTTTTGTTAAAGATGTTGTAAAAGCTAATCTGCTTGCCGCAACAGAAGATGATGCAGCCGGACAAATATTCAATATAGGCACCGGCAAACATGTTAGTATAAATAGTCTCTGGGATATGATAAGCCTTTTTTCCGGCTTAAAGATTGAACCCGAATACATACCATCAAGGCCGGGAGATATTATAGAATCAGTTGCAAGTATAGAACAGGCAAAATCGGCGCTGGGGTTTGAACCTGATTATTTATTTGAAAAAGGGCTTGAGATTACTTTTAAATGGTATAAAGATTCAAGAAAGTGAAAATTATTTAACATTTTAGCCTTATGAAACAAATAGGCTGTGCGCGAGCTTCAGGTATAATACATTAAAACCATGAAAAACTCTCGCATAACATATCATAAAGAAAGAACTCGCCGCGAATTTAAATATATGATTGCAGTCCAGCGAAATTTTATAGAGAAATACATAATCCTGACAGGTTCTTTCTTAATGATATCTAATGCGTTCAAACAGTTTCCTGATTTGAATGTATCACACCTGAAGCTCTTGCGGAGATAGATTTACAAAAAGTCTTTTGCGAACGTGCATTAAGCAATTTTGTCACAATTTTAAAATACTAAGCTTAGGAACGTGGACGAATTAACTTCCACAAGTAGGCGCATAGATTTGGGTCAGATTTGTGGGTCAACCGGAACTGGTGTGGTAAAACGACCCTCTTTTTGCCATTTTTTAGTTGTTTTACAAGTGGTTACGCCAAAATCAAAAAATGCCATTTTTTTACTCTTAATACCATTGTTAAAATATTGATATCTTAACAATGGTTTGCGTAACAGATTGATTTTATTGACCACATTGATTCCGGTTGACGGGGTTAGGCATCACACCAGTTCCGGTTGAGCCAGATTTGTTCGATCTCAGATCACAAAAGTTGATGGAATAGCGGGCTATTTTGATATTTTTGTGATTTGAAATCGGGCAAAGGTGGCCTGAAGCTGTGATGCATAGTTGAGTAAGTTATTTCGTCCACGTTCCTTAGGTTGAACAGGAGTTGAATATGAATTTCCAATTTAACAGAGTACTAATTACAGGAGCTGCCGGATTTATAGGCTTTCACCTTTCAATGAGACTATTAAAAAATGGCTGCCATGTTACCGGTATTGATAACTTGAATTCTTACTATGATGTAAAGCTTAAAGAAGCTCGCCTTGAAAAGCTGACATCATTTGAAAACTTTTCTTTTTATAAAATGGATATTTCGGACAAAAAAAGTCTTGAAGCAATCTTTAATAATACAAAGTATGATGTTGTAGTTAATCTTGCAGCCCAGGCCGGTGTCAGATATTCTATTAAAAATCCTCATGCTTATGTGGATTCAAATATTGTAGGCTTTGTTAATTTGCTTGAAGCTTGCAGGCACAATGATGTGAAGCATCTGGTTTTTGCCTCATCCAGCTCTGTTTATGGAGCAAATACAAAAATGCCGTTTTCGGTTCATAACAATGTAGATCATCCTGTATCTCTTTATGCTGCAACAAAAAAAGCAAATGAACTAATGGCTCATGCGTACAGCCATTTATATGGCATGGCCTGTACAGGGCTCAGGTTTTTCACGGTCTATGGCCCATGGGGCCGTCCGGACATGGCTCTCTTTCTCTTCACAAAAGCAATTCTTGAAGAAAAACCAATAAAGATATTCAACCACGGCAGGATGCAACGAGACTTTACTTATATCGACGACATTACAGAAGGTGTTGTCAGGATAATGGCCAGACTGCCCGAACCTGATCCAACATGGAACGGAGATAATCCTGATCCGGGAACATCTTACGCAAGATATAAAATTTACAATATAGGTAACAATAATCCTGTTGAACTAATGGAATTTATTGGTGTAATAGAAAAAGTCCTCGGCAAAAAAGCTAAAAAGGAATTTCTTGATCTTCAGCCCGGAGATGTGCCTGCCACGTATGCAGATATTGATGATTTGATAAAAGATGTTGGTTTTAAACCTGAAACAACCATTGAGACAGGTATAAAACAATTTATTTTATGGTATAATGATTACTATTTAGGTGGATAGGCTGAAGACTGAAGGTGGAAGGTGTATAGACTGAAGGCTGAAGGAGAAAGATGTGGTAATAGAGACAGACATCCCTGGTGAACAAGAGTGTGTACAGCGGATTTTCAAGTGCACCGGCCACAATTTCAAGCCGGATCTCGCAAGAAAACTGTGGCCAAGGATCTTGCGGCACAAGTGGTATCTGTCTGAAAAGTTGGGCCGAGACGTGGGAATTAAGGTAGCCTCTGTCGATTTCATCGAGAACGTTGAGCCGATGGGAGAGGATTTGCATGACGAAGAAAGGATTCGACTCCTAAGGAACTTGGGCGCCTATATGATAGACCAATCAATTTGGGATACGATATCCGATACTCAGCCGCCCAAACAGATTGTAAATAAAAGAATAATTCTTCCGTTCACCGCGACCGATCTGGCTCTCAAGCACGGAGTCGTTCCACCCCGGACCATCATTTTTTTCGGCCCTCCGGGTACCGGTAAAACCCACTTTGTGAAGGCTATCGCAGGAGTGCTTCAGTGGTGGTATATTGAGATCAGCCCCAGCACCTTATTAGCCGATGGAGAAGATCGCATGGGAGCCAACCTCAAGCGATTAATGGAAAAAGTTCGCAACGTTGACCAGTCGGTGGTATTCATAGATGAGTTTGAGGAAATCGCAGCCAGCCGGGATCAGGCATCCCGTGTCGACAAATCGATTACAAACGAGTTCCTCAAACAGGTACCATTGCTGAAAAAACAAGACACAAAAATGCTCCTTATATGCGCTACCAATTATATCCAGCAGCTTGATGCAGCACTGTTGCGGCCAGGTCGTTTCGACTGCATCATTCCAGTTGGAGGTTTGGACGATCAGGGTCGACGAACTATTTTTGAGTATTTTCTGTCAAGCACCAATCGTGGCGAAACAGACGTAGAGAAAATCATTTCCATGATTCCGCTTTTTACCCCTGCGGACATCGAATACCTTTTCCAGAAGGTCAGGCAATACGCTTTTGAGAAGGAATACGCCAAAGGAGAGGATTACCGTGTCACAACGGAAACATTTGTGGAAATAATTCCTGAAGTCCGGCCAACGCTTACTAATGAAATTATAGAAGAATTTGAACGGGATTGCGACCGTTACACCCGGTATTAGGCGATCCTTTATGAAAAAACTACTTTCAACAAAAAAAGTTGCCCAATTTCTGTCTGTAAACGAGAAAATGATATATTCTCTTGTTGCAGAAAAGGGACTGCCCGCAACAAAGATTACCGGCAAATGGCTTTTTCTTGGATTCCTTCAGGAAACTCGCCGCAACTTATTCGGGATATGATCTTAAACTTTCAGGCAAGGTGGTTTATCCAAAAAACAACTAGCTTTTATCGTTTAATAGGAAAAAAATGAAGAGAAGAAATTTAATTTTAAAAGTAATACTGCCCGTGATAGCAATTTTATTGATTTATGGGGTTGCTCTGGGAGAAGATAAAATTATTAAAATGGCCACAACCACAAGCACTCAGGCATCAGGCCTGCTTGATATACTTCTTCCTGAATTAGAAAAGGATACGGGAATCCGTGTAAAGGTATTTGCTAAGGGAACAGGTGCAGCCATTCGGGATGGGATGGATGGCAATGTTGATGTGATTTTTGTTCATGCAAAGGAAAGAGAAAAAAAATTTATAAAAGAAGGCTACGGCACACAACGCTATGCTGTAATGCATAATGATTTTGTAATACTGGGGCCTTCAGACGACCCCGCTGGCATTCAAGGCCAAAGTAGCGCAGCCGCTGCATTGGCAGGAATAGCCAAAGCCGAAGCTCTGTTTATATCACGTGGTGACGACAGCGGTACTCACACTAGGGAACAGGCTCTTTGGAAAATATCAGGAGTTTTTTTAGAAGTGAGAAAAACCGAGATATTAAAAAAAGGGAAAAAAACAGCAATCAGCTTTGTATTTCCTGAAAATTCCATGGACTGGTATATTTCAATAGGGCAGGGTATGGGAAAAACAATAATATATGCCAATGAAAAACAAGCTTATACTTTGTCTGATAGAGGTACATACATAAAATATAATTACGGCAGAAAAGAAAGTATTGATCTGGAGATCATGTGTGAAGGAGATCTTTTTTTAAATAACCCATATGGAGTGATTCCTGTCAATCCTGCCAGGCATCCGCATGTGAAATATGAATTGGCTGAAAAATTTGCAAGCTGGCTTATCTCACCTAAAGCGCAATCCCTGATAGCAAATTACAGGCTTATGGGAAAGCAGCTTTTTTATGTAGAAGGTAGAAGATAGAAGGCTGAAGGCTGAAGGTGGAAGGCTTTTAGGAACGCATCATGCGCGATCACACAAAACTTAGGTTAAAGCATATAAGGTGAATAGGTTGAAGGCTGAAGACTGTCAGGAAGCTTCAGCCTTCGGACTTCAGTCTAACACGCTATTAATCAGCTAAGTTTGTCAAAGCGCTTAGGCTTTTTGTGCAACCGGGATTTATCCCTGATTGAACCAAAAATCGTTGAAACCGAAAAGGTCTTGAATGGCTTAATTCGAGCATTGCGAGATGATTGATATACTTTCTTCCCTTCAGTCTTTAACCTTTAACCTATCCCTGACTATTTACCATGGAACTTCTTGTCGACAGCTTTTTATCCGCAATTCTTCTTATTTTCTCATTAGACACGGAAGTGCTTTCAATTGTATGGGTATCTCTTAAGGTAAGCGGTATTTCCACTTTTTTCGCAAGCCTGATGGGCATACCCCTGGGTTTTTTAATAGCTTACGGATCTTTTAAAGGTAAGCGTATTCTTATAATATTCTTAAATACAATGCTTGCCCTTCCCACCGTGGTTATAGGTCTTTTTGTATATTCATTTATCTCAAGAAGAAGTATTCTTGGTTCTTTAGATCTGCTTTACACTCAGAAAGCCATAGTTATTGGCCAGATCATACTAATCCTGCCCGTAGTAGCAACCCTGACAATAGCTGCTATAAGCAGGATTGATGAAAGATACCGTAAAACCGCCATGACTTTGGGAGCTAATCGTTGGCAGACAGCCTGTGTAATATTCAGAGAGGCCAGGTTTGGGATAGTTGCTGCAGTGATAGCTGCATTTGGCAGAGTTATCGCTGAAGTGGGTATAAGTATGATGCTTGGAGGAAATGCGAAAGGTTTCACACGTACTATGACTACTGCTATGGCATTGGAATACGATAAGGGAGAATTCATCCTGGCTGTAGCTCTGGGTATTATATTACTGGTATTAAGCTTTGGTATTAATCTCATTTTTAATTTTTTCCAGGGGAGAACCAGAGCCTGATGCTTTATGTATTATCAAAGATAACCAGGAAATACGGTTCAAGGACAGTTTTAGACATTCCTTTAATGGAAATTGAAAAAGGGAAAATTTATGCTTTGCTTGGCCCAAACGGTGCCGGCAAAACAACTCTGTTGAACATCCTGGGTTTTCTTGAGGTTCCTACTACAGGTGACATCCTTTATCGTTCAAAAACCGTTAATTTTTCAGAGTCATTCCTGCAAAACTTACGCAGGGAAGTAGTTATGATAGATCAGCACCCCATTTTATTTACAGGCACGGTTTATAAAAATGTGGAATTCGGCTTAAAAATCAGGAGGATTTCTCAAAAAAAGAGGGGAATTATTATTGAAGAAACTCTTGATCTTGTTGGAATGAGTGATTTTGTCCAGGCTCAGGCGCACCGGCTTTCAGGTGGTGAGACTCAGCGGGTAGCACTTGCCCGTGCGCTGGCTGTTTCTCCTGAAGTACTTTTGTGTGACGAGCCTAATTCAAATTTAGATGTGGAAAATCAGACTGCTATTATAAATACTCTAAAGCAGATAAATGAACAAAGAAAAACAACTATAATGTTTACAACGCACTACATGTATCAGGTCTCTTCATTAGCCCACCATACTTTTTTCCTTGATCACGGCAAACTTACCGCCACCCAGGCAGAGAGTTTCAAATTGTGCCAATAATCGGCCAACCTGGGTTTTCATTTTTTCCCCAAAAGCACAGTATGGCTGCGACCTATCTTGGGACTGTCGATTACATTAAAACCATTCTGTTCAGCAATAGAAATAGTTATTTCAAAATCCTTTTCTGATACATGTCCCTTTGGTTCTACTACAAGAAATGTTCCAGCAGGTTTTATCGTTTCATATATCTGAGAAAAAAACGTGTGAGCATCAGAAATTTCGTGTACAACAGCAGATGCAAAAGCGAAATCGATTTTTTCCTTAAGGTCATCCAGACTAAGTAAATTATGGTGACATATGCGTGTTTCAATTCTATTGGCTAATCCTGCTTTCTGTGCGCGTTTTTTGAGTGACTTAATCATCTTCTCTTGCACATCCACACATATGACTTTCCCGTTCGATCCGATAATCTGTGCAAGGGGCAAACTGAAGAAACCCATTGCACAGCCAATATCTAAAACCTTCATCCCGTTCTCCACGTATGGGGCGAGTATCTTTTTAGGATTTTGAAATAATTTTCTTACAGGACTAGCAAGAAGATAACCAGCCCATACAGGACACACTCTCTCAGCCATCTATTTTTCCTCAATCATTTGTTTAAACACTAATGAAATAGAGGGAACAAACCGTTCAAGGTAGTAAAAACCAATTTTCCTTTTGGTTTTAGGGCGTTGGCAGCTTTTTTTATTTTCAGTTCTCATAAATTCTTGAACGGCTTGACTACATACACATATGCGTCAGGGCTGCGATAACTTTTATGGCCTTACTCTATTCTTCCGTCCTAATTTTTCCCCACAAAGGGTCTTCACCAAAACGTTCAAACCACCATTCCTCATCTGAAAGATAATTTTTAACTTCTTCTTCACTAAAAGAGTATTGATAGGATTCACAATAATCAAGGATAATTCTATATGCGTTAATAATTTTGCCACTCATTTCGGCACATTCCTCGTTTGCTGCATTACACTTATCCGGATGCCATTTTTTGATGAGATTTCTATAGCCGGCTTTAATTTCATCCATTGTTGCCCGCTCCGGCAATTCCAGCAGTTTTCTTGCCTCATAAATTTTTTGATATTTTCTCATTAACCTGGCCAGCCTTTATTATACCTGAATTGATCGATTTTTAATATAGATTTTCAGATAATTAATTTCACTGCGTTATCAGTCGTCTACGTATAACTAATACGCCCTTCTCCTTCTATCCTTATCTGAAAGTCTATAGCTTATAAGCTTAAAAACCTTGTGCTCCGGCACATCAATTGTAATCATTTCAAATTATATCCTTTATATAGAGCCTGAACGAAAACCCATGGTTCCGAGCGGTCATTGCGCCTTCTTTCCAAAAGTTTTTCGACCTGTGCGGTTAGCTTTCGGATAAAACTGTTTAACATCCTCTTTACCTCATTGACCTGTTGATTAAGTTCTCTATATGTTTCATTCCTGTATATAATTGAGATCGCAAGCGAGAAGCATCTGATATTCCACCTCGCTTGCAGATCCGGCAGCGATGTTCGTCGGAACGGATGCCGCAGCCCTGCATAGCTGAATCGTAAGTCCAAATCGTTCATCAGAAGGAAAATTCTTTGTGATTCTATAGACTTGTAATGTAAAACAATGGGCTTTCTCCCATACTTTAAGTTCTCTAAAATCTCTCATTTCCACCCATTTTCAATGCTAACGGCTAACCGCACAGGTTGCAAAAATTAGCAGTTTTTGTTCAGGCACTATTTAGGATATGCCTTATAGGGAAAACCGTGTGCTGATTTCTCCATTCCCGTGACCATGATCTGGAATATCAAAAACGGCATGCCCAATCCCAACAAGTCGCCTCCCCATCCGCCGGCCGCTCTTGCTCCGAGGCATAAGAAAGAACCATTCAGCCTTTGTTCCAAAAAAGGCAAGGCTGTCAAGTCTGCGCAGACGGCTCTAATTCCAATTGTACTCATCTCAAAGCGACTACCGGTAAGGAAATTGTAGCCCTGAATTGCGAGCAGTGCCTGCTTTGGCCTCACTGCCAGGATCACCACATCGGGTGCCATGTCGAGTTTATCTGCTGGATAGGCCACCGCAGCATCCATAATGGCTGGTTGAATTGCCGTCATCCCGGAAACGGCTTTCAGTGCTACCCCTAGTGTTTCATAGCGACCTGTGTCCTCTTTTCCAAAGAGTGCAAATTGCATGTTGCCGCTCTCCTTGCAGGCATAGACAAACCCTTGTGTGAAGTCAGCAGGAGATGCGGTTTTGCTCATCAAAGCGGTGTATTTTCTCTTGCCTCCTAAAGGTTCTCTCTCATACTCGTCAACAAGACCAAGGGCAATAGCAGCCGCTGGACAACCTACATTCTCTTTTGTTATGACTACCGTCTCATTTTCGGTGGCGGCGATTCTAACCGCTTCGCACCATAGAGTCCCCTGGTATTCCTTGGGAGGGACCGCTGTCTCTGGAATCTTTTTTCCTTTTGGAATCAGTTTTACACCTATGGGTTGCAGTGGTTCCTGTTCGCCAAAGACACCCATGAATCGTGCGCTCGCTTCCTTAAAGCTGATGCCAATACCCATATTTGAATCATTCATACTTTGCCCCACTGTTCTTCAATTCTTCGTTCGTTGATCTTTCCGGTTTTCCAAAGACGCAGGCCCTTTCAAAGTAGTATTGCTGTCGCGTTAATGATTTATAATTATTAGCTTCGTAAAAAATCGCTCAACGGGTTTGTAAATTTCTGTTTAATGTATCAAAAATAACCGGTCCCATCCCAGCAATGAGTACATAATTTATCTTTTGGGAGACCAATTGCCTTTATAAGATCTTCGATTTTCTGATATTTTAAAGAAGTGAGTTTTAACTTCCGCCTTATTTTTTCGGTCATTTCGAGATTTTTTTTCGTTCCTGCAATTGCATATTCATCTATTGAGTTATTTTCTCTGTTTTCAAGTTTAACTATAGCTTTTCTTCCTGCAAGGTCCAATGTGGATCGTGATGTGGAAAAATTCAGAAACTCACAGGGATAAATCAAGGCAGGACATGAGATCCGCATGTGAACTTCCAAAGCTCCACAGTCATATAATATCTGGACATTATCCTTTAACTGCGTACCCCTTACAATTGAGTCATCACAAAACAGCATTTTTTTTCCGTCTATCAAAGTTCTGACCGGAATCAACTTCATCTTTGCAACAAGATCTCTTATACTTTGATTTTGCGGCATAAAACTTCTCGGCCAGGTAGGAGTATATTTAACAAAAGGTCTCATATACGGAATTTTCTTTTCATTAGCATACCCTATTCCGTGCCCTATCCCTGAATCCGGAATTCCTGTAACAAAATCAATCTCAATATCATCATTCCTGGCAAGAGCACAACCGCATCTGTACCTGACAGATTCAACATTAATATCTTCATAGCTTGATGCAGGATAACCATAATAAACCCAGAGAAAAGCACAGATCTGCATTTTATCGCCCGGCTTTCTTCGCTGCTCATAGCCATCTGCTGTCATAAAAACAATTTCGCCAGGGCCAAGATATTTATCAATTTCAAAACCAAGATTCGGCAATGCACATGTTTCTGAAGATGCTGCATAAGCCCCTTGTTTTTTGCCGATTATAACGGGAGTTCTTCCTAATCTGTCTCTTGCAGCATAAATACCGTCTTCTGTGAGTAAAAGCATTGAACATGAACCTTTAATTGACTCCTGTGCATTTTGTATTCCATCCTCAAAAGATCCTTTTTCGCTGATTAACATTGCAACAAGCTCAGTCGGGTTTGTTTTCCCCCTGCTCATCTCCGAAAAATGCATTTTTTTATCAAATGCTTTGTTTGCAAGTTCCTCAATATTATTTATTTTACCCACTGTAACTATTCCGAATGTTCCTAAATGAGAACCCACTATCAATGGCTGAGCGTCATAATCGCTAATAATTCCTATGCCCTTATTGCCATGCAAATTAGGAAGATCAGGTTCAAATTTAGATCTGAAATAATCATTTTCAATATTATGAATAGCCCTTTCATATCCTTTAGAATTTTTTACAGCCATCCCACCCCTTTTAGTCCCAAGATGAGAATGGTAATCTGTTCCGTAAAACAGGTCAGTTGAGCAATCCTTTTTAGAAACACTTCCAAATAATCCGCCCATAAGTCCTCGCTATTTCAAACAGAATTTTATCATATAGACTTTCAGATAATTAATTTCACTGCGTTATCAGTCGTCGACGTATAACTAAATACGCCTTCCTCCTTCTATCCTTGTGAAATTAATTATCTGAAAGTTTATAGCTTTTGGTTGAAAATATGGTGAAGCCGTGATGCAAAAATGCCAGGTTATTTCCTTGCAAACCCTTATTATATCTGATTAACTTCGTTTTTATTGTTGGCATATTATGCCAACAAGATAAAACTGTCAATCCCCTTTGTCAGAAGAATAAATTGGCAATAGAGGGGGAAACGCCCTTAATGTTACATAAAATGAGTTTGCAAAATTCTGATCAATTAGTTATTAGCAATTGATTATTGACAATTTGCTTTGCTTTAAACTGCACACATACGCTCTCTGGCCGTCAGAAATAATAGTCAATTGTCAACAAAGCTTACGACCGGAACCGCCATTCTTAACCTGGAGATGAAAAATGGAAAAATCTTTTCCTTTAGACGAACTCATCGACCTTGAGGAACTCCAGTCTATTCAGGACAGCTTCGCAAACGCCGCTGGAATCTCTTCTGTGATATTTTTGGCTAAAGACAAGCCTCTGACAAGGTTTACCAACCCGACCGGATTTTGCTCCCTGATTCAATCGACAGAGAAAGGAAAAGAGCGCTGCTTCCGGTCGTTTCTGAAGATGGAGAAGATTGCGCTTGAGTCAGAGAAGCCGGAGATATGCTACTGCTTTGCACACGGCGGGCATTTTGTTGCGCCGATCAAGATCAATGGCGAGCACAAAGGAACGATGTTTGCAGGGCAGTTCATACCTGAAAAGTTTTCTCCTGAGCAACTCCAAAATCTCGAAGAGATAGCGCAGGAAATCGATCTTGACCCGGGGCTGCTTGTAAAAGAAGCCGGGAAGATGCGTATCGTCGGGGAGGGTGTGATCCGTAACTATTCGAGTCGGTTGTTTAAGGTCGTAGAGATCCTCGCAAAGAGATGCATGCAGGCAGCAGAACTGAGTCGGGTTAACGATGCGCTTAAGGTAGCGTACGACGAACTGGAAAGGCGCGTGCAGGAACGCACCGCTGAACTGGCAGAAGCGAATGAGGGACTGAGGTATGAAATTACGGAGCGCAAAAAGGCGGAGAAAACGCTGCGGAAGAGCGAAGAACGAATGAAAACCATGTTTGAGGAAGCACCGCTGGGTATTGCCTTAATTGACTCACTAACGGCGCATATCTATGAAGTCAATCCAAAATTTGCCGAAATTGCCGGCCGAAGCAGAGAGGAAATGGCCAGGATTAACTGGATAAGCATCACCCATCCTGATGATGTGCAGGAAGATTTGGATAATATGGCCCTGTTGAATGCCGGGAAGATAACCGGATTCAATATGAACAAACGTTATATTCAACCGGATGGTTCATTGGTTTGGATTAATATGACCATTGCGCTTATAAAGGTTGAGGACAAAACTCAACCTCGACATCTCTGTATGATAGAGGACATCACCGAGCGCAAACAGGTGGAGGAAACCCTGCGGAAGAGCGAAGAAAAATTCCGTTTACTATCAGAGAATTCTATTGATTGTATCTGGATGGTGAATACTATGCTGAGATTTACTTATCTAAGCCCTTCTGTGGAAAAAATGATGGGGTTTAAACCGGAACAGTGGGTTGGTACAACACTAAGCTCGCATTTCAAGAAAAAAGAGTTTTTAAAGGCTGGTTTTCTGGCTGCCAAAGCCATTAAAAATTATAAGACTTTTACTCATGTTACCTTCGAGACCAAAATGCTTAACAGCAAGAACGAGGAAGTAGATGTAGAAATTTCCAGCAAGGTGCTTCTCAATAGTCAGGATAAACTAATCGGTCTTCAGGGAATAACTAGAGACATCACCGATCGGAAAGCCACCCAGGAAGAGATAAGAAAATCCGAAGAGAGATATAAGACCTTGTTTGAATTTGCTATGGATGGAATACTAATAGCAGACATTGAAACAAAAAGATTTAAATATGCCAATCCCGCTTTATGCAAAATGTTGGGATATAGCCCAGAAGAATTAAAAGGGATGAGCGTAAGCGATATCCATCCAAAAGATAATTTCGAACATGTAATTTCTGAATTTGAGGCTCAGGCAAGAGGAGAAAAGACATTAGCGCAGTATATTCCGTGTTTAAGAAAAGATGGAACGATAATTTATGCAGACATAAATACAACCGTTGCTTTAGTAGATGAAAAAAAATGCAATATAGGTTTCTTTAGGGATATCACCGAACGGAAAGCCGCGGAAGAGGAAATTAAGGAGAAAGCCGATGAACTTGAGAAATTCAACCGACTGGCTGTGGGCAGGGAGTTTAAGATGATAGAACTTAAAAAGGAGATAAACGCGCTTCTTGAGAAGTTAGGTAAGGAGCCCGGATACAAGATTGTTGGAGATGTTTAAGGAGTCTATCAGATGAAAATTCAGACAAAAATCCTTCTCATCACGTTGCTGTTATTCATGGTCGCGGGCACGGCTATCATAGTGGTCAATCATTTCGCCACAAGAAACATGACCGAAGATGATGTTTACGACCATATGAGCACTACTGCCGAATCAAGAGCAAGTCACATCGAGACTTATCTGGACGGTGGAAAAAAAGCAATCAAGCAATTATCAGAGAGTATCGTTATAGAACGATTGTTACTGGCAGGCAAAGATGACCCGGATTATAGCGGGAAGTATAATGATGCTATACGAAGACTAAAGCATACAGCAGCGGCAAACGAGTATATCTATGGTGTCTTTGTGCTTGACAAAGATGGAACGATCATTGCTTCAAGCGAAGAGATCGATATCGGAAAAGACAAGAGCAGTGATCCTTATTTCCTGGGCGGGAAGGAAGGCGTTTTTATAAAGGATGCTTATACATCCCGGAATAGAGAAATAGACTCAATCGCTTTCTCAGCGCCGATTTTCGATGAAGAAGCCACTGTTTTTTTAGGCGTCATCGTCATAAGGCTTTCGATGGAAAAACTGGATAAAATCACAACAGGCAAAGCCGGTCTTAGGGAGGGCGAAGAGTTTTTCCTCGTGAACAAGGACGACTACATGATAACACCATCGAGGTTTCTTAATGATACGTTCCTTAAGCAGAAGGTTGAGACGTTCCATTCAGGAGGTGAACCTGAAGATATAGAACATTTGGCTGGGTACGGACACGAGGTGATTCTATGCAAGAATTACAGGGGGGTGGAGGTTCTCAGGATTCATGTGCACATACCTGAGATAGGCTGGTGCCTGATGGCGGAGACGAGCACAGAATATGCATTTGCTCCGGTTGCGCAATTGACGCAGAACATGGTGTCGATTTTCGTTTTGCTTTTCGTTGTCAGCATCATGGTTTCCATCGCCACATCCAGGACTATAACAAGGCCTATCGTAAAATTGCACAGCGGAATCGAAGAAATTATGAAAGGGAATCTGAATCACAAGGTAGGCACCGGCGCAAACAATGAGATCGGACAACTCTCAAGGGTTTTTGATGAGATGGCCGCCAATCTCAAAAAATCAAGAAAAGATTTGGAGGATTACAGCCGGGGTCTTGAGGGGATAGTAAAAAGGAGAACTGCGGAACTGGACAGGAAAGTTGCCGAGAGTGAGCAGCAGAGACTTGCGATAATGAACATCGCAGTGGACATCGAAGATGCAAACAAGGCAAAGGGGTTGGAAATTGCAGAGCGCAAAGCCGCTCAGAAGGAACTATCCGAGACCAACAAAAAGCTTCAGGACGCGGTTAATCGCTCTAACCAGCTCGCGATAGAGGCCCATGCAGCCAACACGGCCAAGAGCGAATTTCTGGCCAACATGAGCCATGAGATCCGGACACCTATGAACGGCGTTATAGGCATGACGGATTTGCTGCTTGATACGGAATTGCCTTCGGAGCAGTTAGAATATGCAAAGATCATTAAAAAGAGTGGAAATTCGTTGCTGGCGATCATCAACGATATCCTCGATTTTTCCAAGATAGAGGCCGGGAAGTTTGAACTGGGAACGTTTGATTTTGATCTTCGCATGACCCTTGAAGACATGACCGATGTGCTGGCGTTACGCGCATATGAAAAAGGTTTGGAGATGACCTGCCTGATAGAACCGGAGGTCCCTGCGTTGTTGCGGGGAGATCCGGGGCGACTCCGACAGATAATTATCAACCTCATCGGAAATGCGATTAAATTTACGGCACAAGGCGAGGTGGCCTTGCACGTGACCCTTGATAGTGAGGATAACGGCATGGTCATGATCCGTTTTGTCGTGAAAGACACAGGCTGCGGAATGCCCGCGGACAAACTCGATATTTTGTTTGATCCCTTTACCCAGGCGGATTCCTCTACTACACGCAAATTCGGCGGAACCGGCCTGGGTCTGACCATTTCAAAACAGCTTTGTGAAATGATGGGTGGGCAGATCGGTGTGGAAAGCAAAGAGGGCAAAGGTTCTACGTTCTGGTTTACGGCCCGTTTGAATAGGCAATCCACCAGCCGGAAAATGGAGATTACAACGCTGGATAATATTTCGCTTAAGGGACTGCGTATCCTTGCCGTGGACGACAATGCGACAAACCGCAGGGTGGTCGCAGGCATGCTTTCGTCCCAGGAATGCCGGCACGAAGAGGTCTCGGATGCCAAGACCGCACTAGACAGGCTCAGGGCGGCCGCAGCATCAGGAGACCCGTTCCGCATCGCTATTTTAGATATGGTTATGCCGGAAATGGACGGAGAGACCCTGGGCAGAATGATCAAAGATGAGCCGGCTTTGCGTGATACTGTGCTGGTGATGATGACCTCGATCGGTTCGCGGGGCGATGCCGGCCGGTTCGAGAAGGCGGGATTTGCTGTGTACCTGACCAAGCCGGTAAAGCAGTCGCGACTTTTTAACTGCCTAATGGCGGCGATCGGCCGTAAGCCCTCCGATCAGACCTCACCGAACAGGATTATTACCCGACACACAGTGGCAGAAAAAAGCAAGCAAAAAACCCGCATACTCCTGGCCGAAGACAATATCATCAATCAGAAGGTCGCTTTGAAAGTTCTCGAAAAGCTTGGCTATCGCGCCGACGTGGTTGCCAACGGCTTAGAGGCGCTCAAGGCGCTTGAGATGATTCCTTATGACATGGTGCTCATGGACGTTCAGATGCCGGAGATGGACGGATTGGAAGTGACCAGAGAGATCAGGAAACGGGAGGAACTCATAGCTCAAAAAAAAGATGCGGGTTTTTCCGACGAACTTTCAGCTTTGAGCTTTCAGCATTCAGCTCGATCGAAACATATTCCGATCATCGCTATGACCGCCCACGCCATGGAGCGTGACAAAGAGATGTGTCTAAAGGCGGGCATGGATGATTATTTGACCAAGCCGATCCAGCCGAGCAAATTTGGAGAAACAATAGCCAGATGGATCAAAGGCATTGCTGCTGCCGGGCAGAATCGAACCGGAGATAAGCCGTCGGAGGAAGCGATGACAAAGGAAACCACGTAATGAGAATTTTGATTGCTGAAGATGATATAACCTCCCGCGCGCTACTTAAACATATGCTGGCCGAGTGGGGTTACGAGGTGGTTGTCACAAAGGACGGCGACGAGGCATGGGAAGCGCTTCGGGCCGAAGACGCGCCAAAGCTTGCGATTCTTGACCGGATAATGCCAGGGAAGGACGGTATTGAGCTCTGCCGTAAAGTGCGCCAATTGGATGTTCCCAATCCCACGTATATTATTCTTCTCACGATTCGCAGCAGCAAGAAAGACATTGTCGCCGGTCTTGAGGCAGGGGCGAACGACTATATCGGCAAACCGTATGATACGGAAGAACTGCGCGTCCGGGTCAAGGTGGGAGAAAGAGTAACGGCATTGCAGTCAGCCCTTGCAGAACAAGTACATTCCCTCCGGGAAGCGTTGGCGCATGTCAAGACTCTTCAGGGCATCCTGCCCATTTGCATGCATTGTCACAAGATCCGGAATGACCAGCAGAGCTGGGAACGGCTCGAAAAATACATTGCCAAACACTCGGATGCAGAATTCAGCCACGGCCTGTGTCCCGAATGCCTGGAAAAATATTATCCGGATTTCAACGAGTAAACAGAAGTTGGTGGTAACCGTGAGCGCTTACCTAAAGTGTTAGCTTTTTTCTCAATCTATCCGAGACTTCCCTTGTCAACCTGAGAACCTTTGTTGCATTTTCCAGGCTTAAGGAACCAGTACCGCAGCTTGGAGTTATTAAAGACTGAGCCAGGATTTTAGATCTTTCAAATCCAAGAGCTTCTAAATCCCGCACCTCATCTTCCCATTTTATCACTATCGAATCGACTGTCTCTTTTTCAACATCCTCTGCTTTTGAGGTGGGCACTATGCCCCATGCAAGAATGCCTCCTGATTCCATAAACTTCTTAATATGATCAGCGTAAAGAATAAATCTGTCAAAAAAAGAATATGCATCAAAGCTGACTATATCTGCCGAAGAACCAAGTACCAGCGACCAGTCGCAATTGGCGCAAACATGTATTCCTGCAATACCGCCTTCTGAATGAACGGCTTTTATAACTTCTTTAAAACATTTTTCTACTTCATCGCTTGATATACCTATAAACGCAGATGAGCCGAAACCGGCAAGCGCGGGTTCATCAAAAAAAATAATTACGGGAACTCCGAATTTTGAGAGTTCTCTGACCTGCCATCTGGCTTTGAGAGCCAAAAGCTTTACAGCCGCATCCCTTATCTGTTCGTCATAAAATATCGCCTTTCCATCCTGGTCATTCAGGCCTGTGGAAAAAGTTACAGGGCCTGTTATCTGGCCCTTAACTGCAACCGGGGGAACGGAAACCGCCTTTAATTGCTTTGTAAACTCAAAAAAACCACCTGCCGTATCCTTTGTCAAAACGAATCTTGATCCGGAAAGCTCGCCCTCTCCTTCAAGTACAGCCATGTAGTCTTCATAGAATTTAAGAAGATCTTCACCAAAAGCACCTGCGCCGGTATCTATATAAGCTCTTTCTTTTTCAACAACAAGACCCGGTAAACCGGGAAGAAACTGTGCAATCATTCCTTCTTCTTTATAAACCGGAAGCTGAACCCATAAGGGAATTTCAGGAGTATATCTGAAAACAAGTTTTACAGCTTCTGCATGATTATCCATAGGAAGGCTTCCTATTAAAGCGGGAAGACCGTTTGCCTGAAAGTTTTTAATCACAATTCATGCTCCTCTCATACCGTATACCTCGGAAGATTATAAATAATAATAGTCAAATTACCACTCCCAAGAGGTGGCTTGTTTTATTTGTCCTGGAAGGTACCCTGTGTTTAGTGCCTAAAGTGAGCTAAAGTGCCTAAAGTTAAGGAATGCGCCTTCGGCGCTGCCAATTTTAAATCTATAAGTAATTAAAATTAGTCTGCATAATCTTGACAAGGGTTAAGGAATTCATTCATCTTTTATAGGTTCGTTTATGCCGCCACCCTAACAGCTAAAAGAAGTTTACAAAGCCCAGTAGCTTTGAGTTATCAATCAGCATGCCGAAGGCATACCACAACTTTAGGCACTTTAATATACTTTAGGCATTTTAGGCACTTAGGTCTAACTAATTCCTATAACGGTTGAACCTTTTTATGGTACCACTACCAGAGGTAGTGATTTAGCCCGATTAATAAAGATTATCATAAGACCAATGAATTTACAAGGAATATACGTAAGCGTTCACGGAAATTGGAAATTGGGCCTTCATGCTTTTGTACTGTTCTTCCCAATTTCAAGTTTCAAGCCGTAAACAGCTACCAATATACTTTGCACGGCCACAAACCGCACTTTTTGAAGCTGTCAGGATTGTAAGAATTATTGCTGTAATCTGTAAAAGATTGACACGTAATTATGCCGATGTTATGTTTATATAAGAATTTAAACAGAACGAGCACAATAAATAGGAGGATTTTATGTTTGGAATTGGTATGCCTGAACTTATAATAATACTTGTTATTATTCTAATTATATTTGGAGCCGGCAAACTTCCGGAAATCGGAGCAGGTGTAGGCAAAGCAATAAAGAATTTTAAAAGCGCAACAACCGATGCTGAAAAAAAAGAAGCTGACAAACTGGACAGTGGTGATAAAGGTGATAAATCATAAAGCTTCAATTTGTTTCAACAGGTTTTACATTGTTGATATTCCGGAACCAACCGCCCAGCACAACACTATTACTGTAATAATCGCACAACTTCCGGCAAGAATTTTGTGAAGCAGGCTTTCTCTATTTCTTTCATTATAACCTATAAAAAATCCAATAGCGGCCCCTGCCAATATTCCAGCCCCGTGCCCCCAGTTATTTATGCCTGGCACAACAAAACCGAACAGCATAATTCCAAGCGCCCATCCGCCGATTTGCCTGTAAATGGCATGCCCATAAGTCCCGCCCCGGCTTTTGCCATAGTAAATGGCCGCCCCTATCAAACCGCATATGGCGGCAGAAGCACCTAATGTGAATGCAACACCGGCTAAATAAGAAATCCTGAAACCGATAATTCCGCTTAGAGTATAGATGATAAACATCCGGTAAACACCATATTCCCGACTGACCAGGGGCGCTATCTGACTGAAGGCAATCATATTAAAAAGAATGTGCAATATTCCTCCGTGAAGGTAATTGGCGGAAACTAATGTCCACCATCCGTGCATCTTGTCAACCGGGATAGTCCCTGTTGCTCCCAGTAACAGAAGGCTTCTGTTTTCAGGAGACAGGATATGAAATGGATTAAACGAAAGGCCCGGCAAACGGGAATTAAACAAAAGCGATATAATGTACATGCCTATGTTGGCATAGATTATTGCTTTGATGATCTGGTCGGCACTGCTAACTCCTTGAGTCCATAAATTATTTTTCCACCATGCATCTGGCTTTGATATGTTACAGTACGGGCAGCGAGATTCATCGGCGCTTATCAGTTTTCGGCAGTTGGGGCAAATAATCGACCCTCTCTTGTGATTTGTCATGACTTGACTTAACCTTTCGAGGTATAGAATTCTTCCTGAATTTTTCGATAAAATAGCACTGTCTCGCATCATTGTAAAGAACGCTTATAAAGAAAAATCTTAAGATCTTAAGGAAAATCTTGACAGCTATGAGCTGCTTTGTTATTTAAACAAATTTTTAATTCTTTCATTAATTTTTTTAAATTCATTCCTTGCTCTGAATTATTATTATTTCAGGGCTTAATATCCAAGAGGAGGTTTAATGCGAAGGTACGAAACATTTATAATTATTGATCCTGATCTTTCAGATGAAGAACGGAGTCCTGTTTTTGAAAAAGTAAAAGACTTAATCCAGCAAGAAGAATGCCTTCTGATAATGCTCGATGAATGGGGGGACAGAAGGCTTGCATATGAAATCAAGAAAAAATCTCGTGGGTATTATGTTCGCTTAGACTATTGCGGAACAGGAAAACTTGTTGAGGAAATAGAACGTTTTTCCCGGATTGATGACAGGGTCATGAAGTATATGACGGTTTTACTTGACAAGCATGCAGACATGGAACTTCTTAAAGAAGAGATAGCCAAAGCTGAAATTAAAGAAAGCGAGCCCGATCAAAATAAATCCGATATCGAACTGGACGTCCCCGATATCCCTGATATTAATGATTCTGAAAGGGCTGAGGATAAAACAATAAAAACAACGGAAAGTGAATAAATAGGAGAAAAAATGGCTGTTCCTTCAAATTCAAAAAGAAATTCAAGAAGAACTCCAGGTAAAAAAAGAATATATCATCGCCGGAAAATATGCCGTTTCTGCGCAGATACAAGTCTTGCAATAAATTATAAGGACCCTAAAACACTCAAATATTTCATTACTGAACGAGGCAAAATTATCCCAAGACGTATATCTGGAACATGCGCTAAACATCAACGCGCTCTGACACATGCCATAAAGCGAGCCCGAACAATTGCACTTCTGCCTTATGTGGGGACTATTGACTATATTTAATGTTATATAAGTCTGTGTGTCTCCAAGGAGAAGAAAATAGTGTCTCAAACTGTTCAAGGGAATATATCAAAGGATATAATAAGTGGCATAGCAATAACAGGTCTTATATTTACAGCTTCAACATATCTGCCGATCATAGGGTTTTTCTTTTCTTTGTTTATCCCTCTGCCAATTCTCTTTTATCGCTCAAAGCTCGGGAGAACAACAGGAATTATAGTCTATATCTTATCAATCATAATGATGATTGTAATGACAGGCAGTATATCATTGGATATATTTTTCTTTGCTGAGTTGCTGCTGCTGGGTTTTGTCCTTAGCGAACTAATTGAGATGCGTTTATCAATTGAAAAGACAATTAGTTATGCGTGCGCCTCCGTTCTAATAACGGGAATTGTTATCTTGGTCTTTTACAGTAATTTATCAAACGCTGGAATTTACACCCTAGCATCTGAATATATATCACGAAATCTCAAGCTGACTATGGTAATGTATGAGAGTATGGGGGTTCCGGAAGAAAGCATACACGTTATCTCGAATTCACTGGAAAAAATCCAACACGTACTTATACGAATTATTCCTGCTATGCTTATATCTTTAACCTTATTTGTGTCATGGGCCAGTCTGTTAATCGCAAAGCCCGTGCTTAAAGCTAAAAATATTTTTTTCCCTGATTTTGACTCTCTTAAATTATGGAAAGCACCGGAATTTATGGTTTGGATTTTTATAGGATGCGGCGTGATGCTTATTTTGCCGGAAAATTCTTTTAAAATTTTAGGATTAAACGGTCTGATTATCCTTATGACAATATATTTTTTCCAAGGCATAGCAATTGTGTCCTTTTATTTTGAGAAAAAAAATGTTCCCCGTATATTCAGGATTTTCCTTTACAGTATCCTTGCTTTGCAACAGTTGGTTCTGCTTTCTGTTATAGGGCTTGGCTTCTTTGATATGTGGATTAATTTCAGGAAATTAGGTATAAAAAAAGAAAGCTGAAACTTAAAATATTAGGTAGCCGTTCACGGTTTACAGTTATCGGTTCACGGTTGAGAAAAACAGAAGGTTTATAAATATTGCACAAGGATCGGCTGCGGAGCTGAGAACACAGATTTATATTTAACGAGAGGTTAATATATTTTCTGATTTAGATGCTAAAGAATTAATTCAAGAGTTGAAATCAATATCCAAAATGTTTCAATCGTTGCATAGTTCATTGAAAAAACCGTGAACCGTGAACCGACAACCGTGAACGCTTACAAAATTGTTTATGGAGGTTATAATGAAAGTAATTTTAAAAGAAACTATACAATCACTAGGCATAATCGGCAGCGAAGTTAATGTTGCCAAAGGTTATGCCCGCAATTATCTTTTGCCTCAGAATAAGGCTGTACCGGATACACCTCAAAATCGCAGGATGCTGAAACAGGAAAAGGTTAAATTTGATGTTCAGATAGCTAAAGAAAAAAGCCTTGCTGAAGAAATGGCCAATAAACTTGAAGGAGTTGTTTGCAAAATAGTTGCAAAGGTTAGTGAAGAAGATCGCCTGTATGGCTCGATTTCTGTGAAGAATATTATTGATGCACTTGTAAGCCAGAATATAGAAGTTGAAAAAAGAATGGTTCTGCTTAGTGAGCCCATAAAAAAATTAGGTACATTCAAAGTTCCTATACGAATTTACAAAGGAGTTGAGCCTGAAATAACTGTTGAAATAGTCTCCGAATAAAGTTATTATATTTTAATGATAGACAGGCAGTTTCAAAACAAACAAGACCCATCTCTTTATAAAATTCCCCCTCAAAGTATTGAAGCCGAAGAATCTTTACTCAGCGGAATCCTTATAGATAACGATACATTACTTGATGTTGTCGATATTATTTCACCAGAGGATTTCTATAGATCCGCCCATCAAAAAATCTTTTCCGGTATTGTTGAACTTTTTTCAAAGAATGAACCTGTTGACCTTGTAACTCTTACCAACGCTCTCAAAGAAAGGGGGAATTTAGAAGAGATTGGAGGGGCAATATATTTAGCCACGCTTGTTGATACCGTTCCGCTTGCAGTAAATGCAAAACATTATGCTAAAATTGTTCATGACAAAGCGACATTAAGGCGCCTTATAGAAAAAGCAAATGATATCGCCAAAGAATGCTTTGAGGACAGGGGTAATGTTGACGAAATAATAGACTTTGCTGAAAGTTCGATTTTTGAAATTTCAAAAAATAAGCATAAACAATCATTTTATCGTATAAGCGAAATAATTGATGGCAACATTGAAACCCTTGAAGAGAGACAGGGCAATAAGGCCCTGGTAACCGGCGTTCCAACAGGGTTTACCCGCCTTGATAATCTTATATCGGGTCTGCAGCAATCAGAACTTATAATTCTTGCCGCACGCCCGAGTATGGGGAAAACAGCCCTGGCCCTTAATATTGCCAGAAACGCCGCAGTTGATGCAAATGTACCTGTAGCCGTATTTTCTCTTGAAATGTCAAAAGAACAATTGTCAATGCGTCTGCTCTGTTCTGAAGCGAGAATTGATTCATCTCGTTTAAGGGGGGGGTTTTTCAGCATGGAAGACTGGCGCAAACTGACAGATGCCGCCGGTGTCCTGTCTGACACTTCTATTTTTATTGACGATACTCCCGATATATCAGCTATGGAAATACGAGCAAAGGCCCGTAGATTAAAAATGGAAAAAGATATAGGCCTTGTCATTATCGATTACCTCCAGCTTATGAAAGGCCGTATGTCTGCTGAACGTCGAGATCTTGAAATCTCGGAAATATCGAGATCTCTAAAAGCTTTGGCCAAAGAACTTAACATTCCGGTAATGGCTTTATCTCAGCTCAACAGAATGCTTGAGCAACGAAATGACAAGCAGCCAAGACTCTCAGATCTGAGGGAATCCGGAGCCCTTGAACAGGATGCAGATGTAGTAGCTTTTATTTACCGAGACGAAATATACAACAGCGATGACAACAATCCCAAAAAAGGTACGGCTGATATTCTGATTAGAAAGAATAGAAACGGCCCTACCGGAGAGGCGACATTGACCTTTTTAGATAGCTATACGCGTTTTGAAAATATTGCATTTGAAAAATAGAAAAAAATAATATGAAAGGGCTTTTCGGAAATACATCGGGCTTAAAGGCAAATCAAATTCGAAGCCTTGAAAATCTCTACCGACGCCGTATCCCCGACAACTTCCTCATCACACCCGAACTTGCGGCTGATATCAGCAGGCTTTCTCATGAAATGCGCCGCCAGATAGGTCTTCTTGTCAATCGGCGAGGCAGGATAGCATTCGTAATTGTAGGGAGCCACCATAAAATAGTCATACCTGATACAAGTGAATACAGGGCTGCCCCTGGTCGTCTGAAGGGCCTGAGATGTATACACACTCATCTAAAAAAAGAATCTTTAACAAACGATGATTTCAACGACTTGGTCTTTTTAAGACTGGATGTTATGGCTGCAATTACAATAACTAAAGATGGTCTTCCATATCAAGTTCATGCAAGCCATATTCTTCCGAGCGGTAAAGATGGAAAGCCTTATCAGATATTGGGGCCGCTTAATCTCAATCAGCTTGATATTGGATGTGTTGAACTTATACAGGCTATTGAATCTGAACTCAGCCATGCAGGATCCTTATATAAAACGAATCAAGACAAAGAAAGAGCCCTTCTCGTAAGTGTGACGACTGCTCCCAGGCGCAGCGCAATGGATTCTTTAGAAGAACTGAAAGAACTTGCCGGCTCAAGTGGTATTGAAGTAGCCGGCACCGTGCTTCAACAGCGCAAAAGGGCTGATTCAAGATTTCTCCTTGGTCCCGGCAAACTCCAGGAACTCACTATACAAACACTTCAGAAGGGCGCGACACTTTTAATCTTCGATCAGGAATTGAACCCGTCGCAAATTCGCTCCATTACAAATAATATAGATTTAAAGATCATAGACAGGACGCAGCTTATTCTGGATATTTTTGCTCAACGAGCTCAAACAAAAGAAGGAAAAATTCAGGTTGAGCTTGCTCAACTTAAATATCTGCTTCCAAGACTTATTACAAAAAATACCGCCATGTCACGTTTGACCGGAGGTATTGGTGGCCGTGGTCCTGGCGAGACCAAGCTGGAAATAAACAGAAGGCGTGTACGCGATAATATAGCACGACTTGAGAAGGCTTTATTAAGTGTAAAAAAACAGCGTAAGCAACAAAAGGCAAAGCGCAGCAAAAAAGGATTGCCTGTTATTTCGATTATAGGCTACACCAATTCCGGAAAATCAACTCTATTAAACACACTTACAAAAAGCAATGTTATAGCTGAAAGCCGGCTTTTTGCTACCCTGGATCCTTCCAGCAGGCGTCTTAAATTTCCCAGGGATACTGAAGTCATAATTACAGACACGGTAGGATTTATTAAAGATCTGCCAAAAGACCTTATGGTTGCTTTTCGCTCAACTCTTGAAGAGCTTGAAAGTGCCGACCTCCTGCTGCATGTGATAGATATAAGCGGTCCGCGTTTTAAAGATCAGATCAAATCCGTCGAAAGAATACTATCGGACTTAAATCTGCACAATATCCCATTAATTCGTGTTCTGAACAAACAGGATCTCGTTGACAGGGAAACTATTAACAGGCTCGGCATTGACCTTGATGGAACCCCCATATCGGCTATTAACAAATCAACTTTGATGCCGCTTATTGAAAAAATGGAAAATGCAATAGTAGCCGTTCACGTTCCGTGAACGCTTACATGCAATACAGCATCTTAGAAATTTTTTATTAGGTTGACTTCTAAAGAAAAATAATTGTATTTTAATAAGTTTATGGATTTGGAACTTGTAAAAAGAGTCGGTATCGCTGCTGCTTATAAAGGTGGAATAATTCTTCGATCCTGTCTCGGTAAATTATCCGGTATTAATAAAAAAGGTGATATTGATCTTGTTACAGAAGCTGACATTGGATCAGAAAAAGTAATAATTGAGACAATATTAAATACATTTCCAGATCATTCCATACTAGCCGAAGAAAGCGGTTTTAATAAAGGCAAAGCTGATTATGAGTGGATTGTTGATCCTCTCGACGGAACAACAAACTTTGCTCATCAACTCAGCATGTTTTCCATATCCATAGCGTTTGTGTTGCAAGGGAATACAGTTCTCGGCATTGTCTTTAATCCGGCAACAGAAGAACTTTTTACCGCTGTAAAGGGAAAAGGAGCTGAATTAAATTGCAGACCAATAAAAGTTTCAGGCTCAAAATCGGTTTCAGAAAGTCTGCTTGTAACTGGTTTCCCTTATGATTTTAAAAACATCATCGACTCCTTAATGCTTCGCTTTTCTAATTGCCTAAAAGCATCCCGGGGTGTCAGAAGGTTAGGATCTGCGGCGCTTGATCTTTGTTTTGTGGCTTGCGGACGATTCGATGCCTTCTGGGAACAAAATCTGAAATCCTGGGATACATCTGCAGGCGTGCTGATTGCAAGTGAAGCAGGGGCTGTTATAACGGATTTTTCAAACAAGCTGTTTACAATCGACAAAAAGGAAATTCTGGCAAGTAACGGAAAAATTCATAATGAGATGCTTAACTTACTAAAGGACAGCGTATGAAAAAAAAACTAACTAATGATATATCTTCTGATGATTATTTGGGATGTTTCGGCAATTTTAATATCAAGGATACTATATGTAAAAACCATTGTTCGCTAAGATTGCGTTGCTCTATAGAATGTGATCAAAATATCAAACTGGAAATATTGAACGACATTGTATATTCAGACGCTCTATCAATAAAGATGCAATAGGATTGAAAAAACATAGCCGTGAACGCTTACATATTAAGGAAAAATTTTACCAGGATTTAATATACCGTTTGGGTCAAAAATTTTTTTTATTTTTTTCATAAGGCCGAGCTCCACGGCCCCTATCTCTTTTTGAATATAGGGTGACTTGGTTATACCGACACCATGTTCGCCTGAAATAGTTCCGCCCAGTTCGAGTGTATATCCAAACAGAGCTTCAACTGCGGCTTCTGCCTTTTTAAGCTCTTCTTTATTCTTTTTATCAAGCATTATATTAAAATGAATATTTCCGTCGCCGGCATGGCCGAAACTCACCATTACAAGTCCGGTTTTTTTTCTTAATTCATCTATTTTTTTTACCATATCAGGTATCTTGTTTCTGGGAACTACAATATCTTCATTAATCTTATCCCGGCCATATCTAAACAAAGCCGGCGAGATCGCCTTTCGGGCTTTCCAGAGTTTAGCGGCATCCTCTTTAGTCCTGGCTTTTTCAACGTTTGCAGCCCCCTGAGAAATACAAAGTTTTTTTATCTGATTTATTGCAATTTCTACCTCTTTCTCTTTTCCATCGACATCAATTAAAAGCAATGCCTCAGAATTAACAGGCAGTCCCATATTAAGATACTCTTCAACACATCTAATTGAAGCATTATCCATATATTCTATGGTTCGCGGTATTATGCCGTATCGAATGATCGCTGAAACCGCCTTTGCAGCGGTTTCCATATTATTAAAAACAGCGGTCATAGTACTGACTGCCTCGGGAAGTGGTAAAAGCCTGAGAGTCATTCGCGTAATTACCCCTAGCGTCCCTTCTGATCCAATAAAAAGCCGGGTCAGGTCATAACCCACTACCCCCTTGGCTGTACTTACTCCGGTATTTATAATTTCTCCAGTTGGAAGAACCGCTTCTATCCCAAGCACGTAATCACGGGTAACCCCATATTTAACTGCACGTGGGCCTCCTGCACATTCTGCCAGGTTGCCGCCCAGAGTACAAAATTCAGAGCTTGAGGGATCCGGGGGATAAAAAAGATTTTCCTTTTCAACAGCTTCATGAAAACGGCCAGTAACAACACCCGGCTCAACACTGGCAATAAAATTTTCCTTATCTATTTTTAGAATACGGTTAAAGCGGGTCATAGCAAGAATAATCCCACCCTTTACAGCAAGAGATCCTCCTGTCATCCCGGAACCGGCCCCTCTTGGGATAACAAAAAAACCATCTTTATTGGCGAGCTTTAGAATAGCGGAAATTTCCAGGGCATTTTGCGGGAACAGGACTGCGTCAGGCAGATAAGTCTGCGCAGTTGCATCATAAGCATAGCATACAAGGTCCTCCTTAGCTCTGCTGAAATTGGACTTGCCTGCTATATCTTTAAGCTTTTTGAAAGTTTTATCACTAATTGCCATTGAAATTCTTTGGTTAGGGCTCGGTCAGAATTTGTTTGATTCAAGTTTCTTGCTAAAAATTTCCACCTGTCTTTGCAGAGTTCCTTTTTCTTTTAGCCCTCGTTCAACGACACCAATGGAATGAAGGGCTGTAGCATGATATCTGTTGAAACTTTTACCAATTGTCTGAAGAGGTGAATCCGTATATCTCCTTGAAAGATAAATTGCTATTTGTCTAGGACGAACAAAGTTTTGTTTTCGGGAACTCGAAATAATATCTTTTATGTTGATATTGAAATGCTTGCAAACAAGTTTCTTAATGATATCTATTGTAATATTTTTACGTTGCCTGATTATATTATGGGTTACACTTTCCGCAAGCTCAAGGTCGATCGGCACTCCAAGAATCGATGACTTGGCTGTAACTCCTATAAGTCCGCTCTCAAGCTGCCTGACATCCGCTGTCAGTTCACTCGCTAAATATTCGATTACTTCCCCAGGTAAATCATACTCATTATTTTTCGATTTTTTTTGTAGTATTCTGACTCTTGTCCTGAAACCAGGAGGGTCAATATTTGAAATAAGACCGTATGAAAACCGGGACATCAACTTTGCATCAAGCTTAGGAATATCGGAAGGAAGGTAACAGCTTGAAAAAATTATTTTCTTGTCTGCCTCAAAAAGATAATCTAGAATGAAAGCCAGCTCGATCTGTGTACGCTCCTTTCCGGTTAAACAATGCACATCTTCAAGAAGCAATACGTCACATTCATTCCTGTATTTTTGCTTGAATTTATCAATTGAACCATTTCTAAAAGAATTAACCATTTCACCGGTAAAATCTTCTGCTGTTATATAATATACACGTTCCGTTGGATATTGAGATAATATATGGTGACCAACAGCCTGAGAAAGATGGCTTTTCCCCATTCCGGTCTTTGATAATAAAAATAAAGAATTTTGTTGCGAATTCTTTTTTGAAGCAAGATCAAGTGCCGCTAAATAAGCAAAGTCATTATTGTTGCCGACAACAAACTGATCAAAAGTAAAATCTTTTCTTAACAGGCGGCCATTATATGGACGTACATTAACCCCGGGCAAAGGAAGCTGGATACTATTATCCCTTTCAAAACCTGAGTTCCCTTTTTTAAACTTTTTGCGGGAAATATCGAGTCTAAGGGTGTATGCTTTTCCGGAAGTTCTTTTTATTTCTGTTTTTATAATTGAACCATAGTGGTCAAGAATACGTTTTTTTGAAAAAGTATTTGCACATGAAAGTACGATACGGTTTTCTTTACATTCCATAAACTCCACAGGCTCAATCCACATTCTGTAACTGTGTTCAGGAATTTGTTTTTTAATCGATAATTTTACTTGTTCCCATATTTGTTTCATAGAGTGTTACAATCCATATTCCAAAAAAAAGGTTAATAATATTAAAAATAGAAGAAACAACTTTGCAAACTATAAAAAATCAGACTGTTTGGAAGAAATATTATTGGTTAGAAAGGTTTCAATAGCTCTTTTGATAAATATAACTTATGAAAAATATTCAAACAGAAATTTAAAAAAGATTTTGAACCATATAGAAACATATAGAAGGATCTGTTTAAGAATTTGAAAATTTCTGGTAAAACCCGTTTGAGAATTTAATGGCCTGATTAAGCTATCCGAACTTTTCTGTCAAACCTGAAGAATAATGTTTTACACTTATTTGTTAAAAAGTTATTAACAATTTATAGTCATCTGTTTTTATTAATCTATTTTTTAATCATACAGGCAACTGCTTCTAAATACAAACATTTTTGCAATGAGATTTTTCTTCAACTATTTTATGCAGATCCATCATTATCAGCATGATTCTTTACAATAATGTTCTATTCAAAAAGCTTGCTAATGCTTTCATTATCTTTAATTTTTAAAAAAAATCACCTTGTATCTCTGTTGAATAAAATATCTTAAAAATCATCATATAGTTAAGCACAATTTAATTAATTTGTTTGAAAATAATATGAAACATGTAATATCCTAAAAATTTGCTGGCTATACTGACAACAACTTAAGGTCATATAAATGAATAATTATCGCACGGTTATTGGAATTACCATGGGAGATCCTGTTGGTATCGGCCCTGAGATTATACTCAAGGCTCTCTCATCCCCTTTAATTTATAAAACCTGCAAACCGCTCGTAATAGGAGATTTAGGAGTGCTGGAACTTGCAAAAAAAAGCACGTCAAGCACTCTTAAAATAAAAGATGTTAAAACGCCTGATTCAGGCGCATATAAATACGGACGGATTGATGTTTTATGCTTATCCAAACTTGATAAGGATAAAATATCCTGGGGTAAACCCACAGTTCAAACAGGAACTGCAATGATAAAATACATAACAACTGCGATAGATATGGCAATCAGCCGAAGTATCGGCGCCATTGTTACATGCCCTATAAATAAGGCAGCCATGCAGAAGGCAGGCAGCAAGTTCAGCGGTCACACAGAACTCCTTGCAGAGCGCACTAAAACCGATAATTATGCAATGATGCTGGCCGGCAATAAACTTCGCGTGGTTCTTGCAACCATTCACATTCCCTTAAAAAATGTTTCAGCCGAACTTACAAAAGAACGAATTGTTAAAACCATACAAATTACTTGGCACGCTCTTCATTATAGTTTTGGTTTCAAAAAACCCCGAATTGCTGTAGCAGGCTTAAATCCTCATGCCGGGGAAGAAAAAATGTTTGGAGATGAGGAAGAAAAAATTATTTTGCCGGCAATAGATTCAGCAAGAAAGAAAGGGTTTGATGTTTCCGGCCCCTTCCCTCCTGACACGGTATTTTATCACGCTGCAAACGGACGTTATGATGCTGTTGTCTGCATGTATCATGACCAGGGGCTTATCCCGTTTAAGCTGTTGCACTTTACCGATGGAGTTAATACAACTCTCGGACTGCCGATAATTAGAACTTCTGTTGACCATGGGACTGCTTATGATATCGCAGGAACCGGAAAAGCGGATACAGGAAGCCTTGTTGCGGCAATAAATATGGCGACTGAACATGGGACATATAAGCATAGTTAGCTCGTTAGCCTTTTGAAAAAAAATTTGACAGGATAACAGGATAGACAAGATTTTGTTTCAAGTGAACAAACACAAAGTAAAGGATTTTGATAAGAATCTACAGGATGAGTTTTGATGTTTTAATCCTGAATATCCTGTTAATCCTGTCAAAGAAGTAAATTGTTATAAGAAATTAATCTTACTATGAAATCCGAAAAAATAAAAATACATGGCGCCAGGCAGCATAACCTGAAAAATATAGACGTCGAACTGCCCAGAAATAAATTAGTTATTATAACGGGTTTATCCGGCTCGGGCAAATCAACACTTGCTTTTGACACTCTTTATGCAGAAGGTCAACGCAGGTATGTTGAATCTCTTTCTACTTATGCACGTCAGTTCCTGGAACGTATGGATAAACCGGATGTTGACCTGATTGAGGGTCTCTCGCCCGCCATTGCAATTGAACAAAAAACAGCCAGCCATAACCCCAGATCAACGGTTGGCACAGTTACTGAAATTTATGATTATCTCCGTCTTCTGTTTGCCAGAACAGGTACGCCTCACTGTCATAACTGCGGAAAGCCCATTACTTCGCAAACGCTTGACCAGACCGTAGATAAAGTCATGTCAATGCCTGAAGGGACCAGAATCATTATTTTATCGCCTCTTGTTGCCGGACAGAAAGGAACTCATGAAAAACTCTTAAAACGTCTTAAAAGAGACGGTTTCGCTCGCATACGTATCAACGGCAAAATATTTGAAATAGAGAATATTGACAAGCTTGATAAAAACAAGAAGCACACTATCGATGTCGTTGTAGATCGCCTGGTTGTTAAAGAAACTATTAAAAACAGGCTTGCGGATTCTTTAGAGCTGGCCGTATCTCAGTCAGACGGCATAGCTATGGTTGATGTTTCAGGTAAAAAGCCTGTTATCTTCAACGAAAAATCAGCATGCATAACTTGCGGTATAAGCTATCCTGAATTTACACCTGCCAGTTTTTCCTTTAATTCTCCGCAAGGCGCATGCCCGAAATGTGATGGCCTTGGCTCAACAAATATATTTGACCCTGATCAGATAATTCCGAATCCCGAACTATCTTTAAGAGAAGGCGCTGTTATCTTGTGGGCTAACAGAAATTCAGTTCATTTTTTTGAATTTTTAGATGCTTTGACCATGCATTATGGCATTGATATCTATACACCTTATAAGGATCTGCCGGATAATTTTAAAAAAGTTCTTCTTTACGGATCAGGAGATGAACAAATATCATTTTATTTTGAACGGAACAATCGCCGTTTTAACTACAAAAAACCATTTGAAGGCATAATACCAAAATTAGAAAGGCGTTACCTGGAGACAGATTCTTTTCAGGCAAGAGAGGAAATCAAGCACTATATGAGTTTTCGTCCCTGCCCGGAATGCCAGGGGACAAAACTAAATAAAGGAAGCAGATCCGTAAAAGTAGGCGGGCTTACCATATCTGAGATAACAGCTTTTACTGTGACAAAAGCATATAATTTTTTAAAAAATCTTGAACTTTCCGGCAAAAAAAAGATCATTGCCAAAAGAATTCTAAAAGAACTTATTGAAAGGCTTAGCTTTCTTGACAACGTGGGCCTGTCATATCTTACTCTTGCCAGATCGGCTTACACTCTTTCAGGCGGAGAAAGCCAGAGAATACGTCTTGCAACGCAGATCGGATCGAAATTAACGGGAGTTTTGTATGTTCTGGATGAGCCCAGCATTGGCCTTCATCAAAGGGATAATCAACGTCTTATTGAAACACTTCTGCAAATGCGCAATTATGGAAATACTATTCTCGTTGTAGAGCACGATGAAGAAACAATCTTAGCTTCTGATTATGTAATAGACATGGGACCAGGGGCCGGTATTAACGGCGGGCAAGTAGTATTTTCAGGCACACCCAAAGAACTTCTAAAGGATAAAAATTCATTGACCGGCCAGTATCTTTCCCGGCGTAAAAAAATTGAGGTGCCAGCAAAAAGACGCAAAGTTCAGGGAAAAGAGATAGTAATCAAAGGAGCCTCTGAAAACAATCTCAAGAATATTGATGTAAGATTTCCCCTTGGCTGTTTTATCTGCATAACAGGTGTATCCGGCTCCGGAAAATCCACGCTTGTCCTTGAGACGCTTTACCGCTCCCTTGCCCAGCGGATATATCGCAGCAGGATACCGTCAGGGAAGCTCAAAGATGTAGTTGGACTCAAACAAATCGATAAAGTGGTTAATATTGATCAGTCTCCAATTGGGAGAACGCCCCGTTCCAATCCCGGGACTTATACAGGTGTATTTACTTTTATAAGAGAACTTTTTTCAAGAACAGTCGAAGCAAGAATGCGTGGGTACAAACCGGGCCGTTTCAGCTTCAATGTTAAGGGCGGAAGATGCGAGGCATGTAATGGCGACGGCATAATAAAGATAGAAATGCATTTCCTGCCGGACGTTTACGTTGCATGTGATGTGTGTCACGGGAAAAGGTACAACCGCGAAACTCTCGAAGTCAAGTACAAGGGCAAAAATATAGCGGATGTTCTCGATATGACTGTAAATCAGTCTGTTAAGTTTTTTGAGAATATAACCAGCATACGGTCAAAACTGCAAACACTTGTTGACGTGGGCATAGGTTACATCCATCTCGGTCAGCCGGCTACAACTCTATCAGGAGGAGAAGCCCAGCGTGTCAAGCTGTCACGCGAACTCAGCAAAAAAGGTACCGGAAGAACAATATATATACTTGATGAGCCTACAACCGGCCTTCATATCGACGATATACAGAAACTTCTTAATGTGCTTAACAGACTTGTGGATGCAGGCAATACAGTTATTGTAATCGAACACAACATGGATGTTATCAAGTCAGCCGACTACATAATAGATCTTGGCCCTGAGGGCGGCGATGAAGGCGGAAATATTATTGGATGCGGGACACCCGAAGAAATAGCAAAGATTAACGAGTCTTATACCGGACAATTTTTAAAAAAATTTTTATCCTGATCCACGATCCTTAGAATCAATTCACAGCAGAGATAAATGCTCAGAGACAACCGGGGTATCGGACAGCACACAAGAACTTCATAACTGGTTTGCAGGAAGCACAGGCGAAAATCCGCAAAGAAAATAGATAAATATTTGTTTGCGGAATCAATTAAATTATTGACAATTTCCGCAAACAAAACTAACTAATTTTAGCTTTCAGTTTGAACCCTTTCACCTCATTCCCCCAAGCCTGACAGTTCCCGGATTCTGATTTTAATTCACAATTCAAGCTTTTTGACCCCAAAGCTCCCGAAATCCGCGTTTTCCTGTTGATTTTTCAATACGACGCTATAATATAGAAAGACAACAAAAGGCTATGTTCTTATGCTCAAATTTGAATTATACAAATTGTGGTTAGGTTTCATAGAGAAACTTATACTCTTGATACTGGCAGCTGTCATAATACCATTGGTGATGGGCAAAGTCCTTATACCAACAGTCATAGGCTTTATATGGTTTGCAATGATTGTTGTACTTGCCATTTTTTATGTTTATCTTAGCCAAAAATTGAGACAACTGTGTGATCAGCAAGGTGAGGAAGGAGGTTGACAGAATATGATTGCGTACATAATTGCAACAGCAATGTTACTGGTTGTGGTCGGTAGCATCGCTTACTTAGTTATGAAGGAAAAACAAGCAAAATCTAAACAGTAAATAAAAAATTTGGCGTCATTATGTTGCCTTCCGCTATAGACTTTCAGATAATTAATTTCACAAGGCCAGAAGGAGGAAGGCGTATTAGGAACGTGGACGACTGATAACACAGTGAAATTATTTATCTGAAAGTCTATATCTCTTGACAATCCAGTCCACCATACATCAAGGACTTGCGAAAAGTCTCGACATATCCATTGGTATGCCTATGCTTTTTGAAAAAATTATCCCTTTTTCTTTTCAAACGTCTTCATAAAGTCAGTCAAAGCCTCAATTGCCTCGATAGTCGTGGCATTGTATATAGATGCCCTGCAACCTCCGACCGACCGATGCCCCTTAAGACCAGCCATACCATTGTCAAAGGCTTCCTGAACAAACAGCTTTTCCAGATCTTCGTTCGGAAGGCGAAAAGTTACATTCATAAGTGAACGGCTATCAATCTCTGCCGTACCTTTATAAAAGGCGCTTGAATCAATAACACCGTATAATAACTCAGCCTTTTTACGGTTTATTTTCTCCATCTTTTCCAGTCCGCCGATATCTTCTTCCAGCCATTTCATAACAAGCTGAATAGTATAAACAGCAAAACACGGAGGGGTATTATACATTGAATTTTTGGAAGAGTAAGTTGTATAGTCCAGCATGGAAGGCAGATTTTCCTGCACCAGTTCCAGCATATCATCATGAATTATTACCATGCAAACCCCTGCAGGACCGATATTTTTTTGTGCTCCCGCATATATCAGACCGAATTTGTTCATATCCAAAGATCTGCACATTATATCGGAAGACATATCAGCTATTAGCGGAACGCCGCCGGTATCGGGAAAAGATGCCCACTGGGTTCCCTTTATTGTGTTATTTGATGTAATATGAACATAAGAGCTGTCGCTGCTGAACTGGATATTGCGGGGTATATATGTAAAATCTCTGTCTTCAGAAGATGCCACGATATTAACCTTTTTGTCCAGAATCACGGCTTCCTTTATTGCTTTAGTTGACCATGTGCCTGTATTGACATAATCCGCTACATTCTCTTTACTAAGGAAATTCATGGGAATCATGCAGAACTGCATACTGGCTCCTCCCTGAATGAAAAGCACGTGAAATTTTTCATCCAGTTTTAAGAGGCGCTCTATTCTTTCTTTTGCATCATTAATTATGTCATCAAACCATTTCGATCTGTGGCTGATCTCGGTAACAGACATTCCGGATCCGCTGTAATTTAAAAACGAATCCCTTATCTCCTCAAGAACGCTCAGGGGAAGGGCTGCCGGTCCTGCATTAAAATTATAAATTCTGTTTTTCATGATGTTTTTCTCCAATATTTTTTCTATCTTTCATCATAATTTTAAAAAGATTTAACAAGTTAGCCTTTTGAAAAAGAATCTGACAGGATAACAGGATAAACAAGATTTTATTTAAAGTGTACAAACAAAGTCAACTCTCATTGTAGCCATCCAGCAAATCATAAAATATAATCACAAGATAAAGAAGATGCGTATCAGATGGAAAATTGTATTATTGCTTGGTAAGTTCTCAATCATTACTTGTAAAACATCCGGATTCCCGTCATTGCGGGAACGAAAGCCAGGTAGGATTTAGATTTGGATTAACAGGAAAAGTTTCGATAATTTAAATCCTGAATATTTTGTAAATCCTGTCCAAAAAAATAATATTTAACAGGCTAATGTTTTACAAAGAATCTTATTTGTACAGACAAAGAGAAATATGTCAATGAGTATTCCACGAATTTTAAAGCTAAAGTTTCGAGTATTGACAAACAGTTGGCTTATATTTTAGATTGAACTATTTTTAACAACGCCAAAATCAAAACAAGGTAACTTTTATGAAAATTTACACATACACTTCAAAATCGGCTGAAACAAGGGTTGCATCTATTATAAATCGAGGGCTTGGTTTTAAGAAAAAAGATTATCTTAAAGTTTCGCAAATACTTGAAGATGTCAGAAAGAACGGCGACAATGCCCTTATTAAATACGCAAATCAGTTTGACTCCCCAGGCCTTTCAATAAAATCTATCAGGGTAACATCCGACGAAATTAAAGCTGCTGCAAAGAAAGTCAAAAAAACATTTATGCGCTCTTTAAACAGAGCAATATCTCACATCGAATCATTTCATAAACACCAATTATGCAATTCATGGATAAATACAGATCGCCCAGGTGCTTTTCTGGGACAAATAGTAAACCCGGTTGATTCGGCTGGAGTTTACGTGCCAGGCGGAAAAGGAGGAAAGACCCCCCTTGTTTCTTCTGTCCTCATGGGTGCAATCCCGGCAGGAATAGCTGGTGTAAAACATATAGCAATGGCAACTCCGCCCACAAAAGACGGAACTGTAAATCCCCATCTTCTTGTTGCGGCAAAAAAAGTAGGAATCAAAGAAATTTACAAGCTTGGAAGCGCATGGGCGATTGGTGCACTGGCATACGGCACAGAAACAGTTCCAAAAACCGATGTCATAGTCGGACCCGGAAATATTTATGTTACTTTGGCTAAAAAAATTGTTTCAGGAACAGTCGGGATAGATATGATAGCGGGTCCAAGTGAAATACTGATAATCGCAGACAACACTACAAACCCGGAATTCACAGCGGCTGACCTGCTTTCACAGGCAGAACACGACACAATGGCATCTGCTATGCTTGTAACAAATTCCCAAGAAACAGCAAAGGCCGTTAATATAGCAGTAGAAGAGCAGCTAAAATATCTGGACAGAAAAGACATAGCCGAAAAGTCTCTTGACAGTTTCGGAGCAATTATAGTTATGCCGGATCTCACAAGCTGCATAGAACTTGCAAACAGGATTGCCCCGGAGCACCTGGAGCTTCACATAGACAATCCATTTGAGTATATCGGAAAGATAAGGAATGCCGGCGCTATATTTGTCGGGGATTACACGCCGGAGCCTGTCGGCGATTATATAGCCGGGCCAAACCATGTGCTTCCTACCGCAGGAGCAGCCAGATTTGCTTCAGCTCTATCTGTAGATAACTTTGTCAAAAAAACAAGTCTAATTCATTATTCAAAAGAAGCCTTCAAACGAGAAGCAAAAGACATAATCCGCCTTGCTGAAATAGAAGGACTTGATGCACATGCGAATTCCATAAAGATACGACTAAAAATATAACGCTCAGGAATCATCTGTTTCCTTCAGCCTATTGATATAAAGACTTGTATTTTTAAGATAAAGGCCTTGCGGTCTTACCAGTAAGGAAACGCAATGATTTGGAGGTTTATTATGGCAAATGTTTCTACAACAAAAATGTCCTCTAAAGGACAAGTTGTTATTCCCGAAAACATACGGAAACAACTCAATTTAAAGGCTGGAGCTCAATTTGTTGTTGTCGGTGAGAAGGATGTCGTTATTCTTAAAAACATAGCGCCTCCAGCCCTTAATGAATTTGACGATTTAATTGCTGAGGCTAGAAGGAACGGGAAACAAGCCGGATTAAAAAGGTCTGATATTAAGGATGCGATATTTAAAGCTCGAAGGAAGAAGAAATGAGTTTGTTTTTTCTTGAATAGGGTTTAATCAAAAAATATTTAAAAATTACAATAATGAAAGTAATAAATTAGCTGAAAACTGAAAAATAAAGTCATATTAATATATGATGGAAATCAAGAAATAATATTTGGATAGCTAATATCGTTGATTTATTTCCTTACACTTAATGGTTAAGCCGTGTCATTGCAAGGTATTATCAAATGAAACAGCGAAAAAGCAACGCACGCTCCAATCGTTTGGACGTTATCCAAACGGTAAAAACACCGCTAGGATTTTTTACCTTGACAGTATTGGTTGTCGAGGTGATCCTTGGGATATCAGCGAACTTTAGTCAAGGGACAGACCGCACTTACCTAATCATCGGTATGCTAGGCTTGATATTTCTTCTTGTCATTATCGTCGCGGGTCTGGCAATCTTTAGACCAGAAGCCTTGAGCGGAAAACGCCCTCTCCAAGACAACATATCAAAGACAGAACTGTTACCGGTAGAAGACCAGAATATCACACCTTTACAGAAGATCGCTAAGTACAGGGAATTGATAGAACAAGAAACAAAAAACAATCTACTTATGAACTTCAACGTTCCTGATGGTTACACACCTGAAATATCAACTATTAATAAGTTTATCTTCGGCTTTTGCTATCCAAAAGATTGGGTCTTTACCAGGCTTGCAGAACAAACCCAGTATGGCGTTGCAGTGGATATACAATCCGCCGACAACATTGGTTTCGGCAGGAACGTCAACGTTGTAATTGATGACATTAGTAAGAATACGTCCGATCTGAGTGCAATCTATGAAGGAGCCCTACAACAGGTCATGCTTATTTTCTCCAAAGCAAAGTTGATTTTTAAGGATGAAGATTTCATCTTTCAAGGTCTTCCTGCTCTGAGGTACAGAGTTGATTGGTTACCCCAGACTGAAGAAAAACAAGTAGTTTCGCTATATCAAATTCAGGTTGCGGATAAAAACAGGAAGAATCTTTATATTATATCATTTACGGCCCTAAAGGAGGATTTCGAAAAATCAAGGCCTCTATTTGACAACATAGCAAATACGTTCAGAATCTGACCAATCTCCGTTAGCTTTCTGAGGTAGTGACAAGCAAATTGTAGACATATTACAGATCATTCAACTAAGCAGTGCGGCTTAACAAACGCATTGACTCCGACCGGAAAAGCCGGGGCATTTTTTGCTATAGCGCAATCTTTTGTAAAACTCGCTTTTGCCAATATATAGTTGGCTTTCCCGGCCGGTCATGCGAGCCGTTCTGCCTTCAATTCAAGTAGATCTTGAAATCTAATGATGTGTTTTGTAACTTATCAAAACGCATGAGTCGTAGTTCAAAGTTACCATTTTTCAGACGAAAGTTTTTCGAATTGATCATTGCTCAATTTTGCGGTTCAGTTTTCAAAAGATGCCAATTTCCATTAAAAATAATACGATCATCGACTGTCTGAGTAAACTATTTATTGAGAACCATATCACTTGGTATTATAGTTAAACCATGAAGCAGTTAATGACAAAATATTTTTCAAAATGGTTATCAAAGCAAAAAGTATCTAAAAAAAACTTGAGCGCCGCCCTTTCAGAACTTCAAGCGGGGTATTTTGAGGCAAGTCTTGGTGGGCATCTATACAAAAAAGAATTCGATTTGAAGGACAAGGCAAAAGTGGTAGTGGAAGAACGATTATATGCTACAAAAAAGAAGATAGAGCTATTTTCATACATGGATTTGCCAAAAATGAAAAATCGAATTTATCAAAAAAAGAACTCCAGGTTTTCAAAGAATTATCCAAAATTTTACTGGGTTTTTCAGTGGCAGAAATAACAATAGCTATTGAAAATGGAGATTTTATTGAGGTGAAATTATGAGGAAATCCATTTCAGAATCAATTACCAGTACTGTTAAAGATTTAAACAAAAGCGGATTGATTGATCATATCACGATGAAGAATATTGAGAATCTCTGCCTTCCGGAAATTAAGGAATACAGCCCGGAAAAGATAATTTCTATCAGAAAGCAGCTCAAACTAAGTCAGGCAGCTCTTGCCAGCATTTTTAATATCAGCCCTTCAACAGTCCAGAAATGGGAACAAGGCAACAAGAAACCTGCTGGTGCATCAAGAAAACTGTTAGATATCATGGAAAGAAAGGGTTTGGAGGCTCTCATCTGAAACCGTCAAAGAGGCAGATCGGGATAGGGCCGCCCATCACTAAGCGTCCCTCCCACACAATGTCATTCAAAATAATATGACATATCGACTTAGTTATATTAAGTAGTTACACCTTTTAAAGATGTGAAATCCATACACCAGTTAGTAAAAATA